>Ga0307988_1000042_pt1 | contig 109497 bp, 97 predicted proteins | sample EllFjometagen183_FD_203166 | JGI IMG/M metagenome (GOLD analysis project Ga0307988, IMG submission 203166) | Marine microbial communities from Ellis Fjord, Antarctic Ocean - #183 | ecosystem: Environmental > Aquatic > Marine > Unclassified | place: Southern Ocean | collected 2014-10-08 | reverse complement strand
TGTCTTAAGCTTCCTTCAGATTCGCAGTCACCCACGACACCCTTGCTCTCGACTAGTGGTTGGATACTACATTCCTCCACAGTGGACTTGCACCACCTAGTTATTGACCATGCACGGCACACATAAAGAAAAAGGGCTGGTTGTGACCGGCCCTTTTTTTATGTATTATAATGACGACATTGATCATCCAAGTTGGGATTTGAATCCCAACCTGATGATCAATAATTGTTATTTGTAATAATTCTTCAAGTAATCCTGAACCATACGGGTACCGGTGAACTGCACTCCAGTTTTTATGGACTCTCGAATCAGACTCAACCATTTGGCCTGGTCATCATAGTATGTCGGTATGACTTGTTCTTCAAGAAGCCTATACAGATGATCAGCATCGGCAGCATCGTTGGCATGCTCCGGATCACCAATCGCCCAACCATTGATCCCATCGGTACAGCCTTCTGCCCACCATCCATCTAGCACCGATAAGTTGGGGGCACCGTTCAGGGTTGCTTTCATGCCTGACGTCCCAGAAGCCTCATTCGGTCGTAGAGGAGTATTTAACCAGACATCCACACCTGCAGTGATCAAGTTGCCCAACCACATATTGTAGTTTTCGAGGAAGATAATTTTCACATCGCCCAATAGCTCTCTAGCCTGAAGTACGATGTCTTTTAGAATCTCTTTTCCGCGATCATCACGAGGATGTGCTTTCCCGGCAAAGACAAACTGAACTTTGTTACCTTTCGCCAGTTTGATCAATCTTTCTTTATCATGAAAAATAAGCCGTGCTCTTTTGTACTCAGCAGCTCGACGGGCAAAGCCGATAGTCAGCGTTTTGTAGGCCAGGGCCCGCTGTGTTTGCGAGTTAGCATAGTCTAACAAGAATTTCTTTTGTCCCCTGCGAGCAAAGAGAATGGCTTCATCAGGTACCGAATCAATCTCAAGTAAGCGTAAGGGATCCTCTCGCCATCCTGGTAGATAATCATCAAAGACTTCACGAAAGATTTTGCCTACCCAATAGCGATGAAAAACACCATTGGTCACATGTCCAATTTTGAAGTCTGGGAATTGTTTTCGCGCGACTGCTCCATGTAAATCTGACACACCATTGGCACTCCGGCTAAAATAGAGTCCCAATTCAGTCATGTGGACTCGATCATTGAGAACCATAGATGGCAGTTTTAAATCGGTGGGTAACAAATCACCAATCAATTTCCTAACTCGGTCAGCAGCAAAATGATCATGTCCGGCAGCGACGGGAGTGTGAGTTGTAAAGTGACACCGTTTTTTTACTTCAGCTTCATCACCATCAAATTCCTTTAACAGTTCTAGCGTTAGAAATGAACAGTGTCCCTCATTCATGTGATAGGTGCTAAAATCCTTATATCCTATTTTCCTTAGAGCACGAATGCCACCAAAACCGAGCACTGCTTCCTGGAGAATACGATGATCTTTCCCACCAGAATACAATCTTAAAGTAATTTTGCGATCATCTTCATTATTAGGCTCAACATCGGTATCCAGAAGCAGGATATCAATGGTTGTCCCATTAATTCCTTCAAATGTGTACTTCCACACCTCTACATGAACATCACGACCCCGCAATGGCAGCGTGATACCCCCTTCAAGTTTTTCAAGTAAGGGGTTTGGCTCAAAGCGTGGGTAAACCTCAGTTTGATTCCCCTCTTCATCCATACGTTGCTTGAAATAGCCTTCCTTGTACATCAGAGTAACTGCAACCATATTCACATTTAAATCGGCTGAAGATTTTATATGGTCACCGGCTAAAATCCCTAGACCCCCACTATAGGTGTGAAGGCTGGGAGAGATTCCTATTTCAGCACTGAAGTAAGCAACAGTGGCTTGATTTTTTGACATGTATTCCTCTTAATATTTCTATTCATTTTATGTAAGTAGCACCTGACTGAAGTCAGGTGTTACCGCAATTTATTATAAAAACTACGAACTCTTGTTGATAGTCAATTGCTACCTATAGCTTTATCATCATTTAAATTTGTTTATGCTCAGAACGAGTCCTGTTTTGAATGTTTCTCCAGGTTTCAGATTTAGTGACCAATGGGGTAATAGTGACGAAGCCTGGTAAACTCGCTCAAATCCGGCTTCGGACATGGAAATCGTTTCGATAGGGGCACGCCATAAATGACAGGCCTCATCAAAATCTAAATCTATTTTAAAATTATCCCATTCATCCACCAGAGTCAGCGATGAAATATTGTTATCATCTCCCTGGGAGTTGAGGGGGCCAACGTTTTTACCATCCAGGATAAAATAACGATCGGGGCTATTCCCACCCAGGAGACCAAAATTAAACTCTAGTCCATAATTGGATTGAATTACCTGATCACTTTGATTGGTGACACTCATTTTAATCGTGATTTCATTGTGGTGTAATTCAAGCTCCTTGATGATTGTGACCGAAGCATCATTTACGGTAGCCTGAGTTGAAATAGAAACACCGGCTTCAGATTGTTTGACATGGGTTGATTGGATATGGAGGTCATCCTGGAACGTGGCACGGTAATACCCATCTTGTGATTGTTCAGAATTAAAGATATGATTTATCATCCCGTGGCGAGAATAGCTGTCTACAAATAGCTTATCCTGCAGACCGTCTTCTTTTGTCAGAACCAGATCATGGATGGAGCCACCGGAATGATCATTATTTGCTTGAGCTAATTTTTCGTGGTAGCTTTCTGAATATCGCTGCACATAATTTGTCACATTAAAATTTGCAGGTAGCCAATCAATTTCGCGAATATGGCCACTATCCTCGCTGAGGAATAGCTGAATAACATCTGACCTCAATCGATATTCTTTTACGCCATCAGCATCCAGGTCAACGAGACCTGGTAAAACACCACCAACTTTGAGAAAGGCTGCTTCTGCTTTCAGTAAATGCTCATATAGGGCGTGTCGTAAGTGAGGTAAATACAGACCACCAAACACACCATGCCAATACCCACAATTACACTGTGCCCGGTAGATATCATCACGCAATGTTTCAGGTACTCCACCTTTATCTGTCAACTGCTTTAAATTTAAAGAAAGGAATTGAACCCGTTTTTGCATCCAATTTGATTCAGGATACTTGGTGAAAAAGTTACGCCACATCCCACCTTTAATAAAAGGTCTGCTCTGATCTCCCCTGCCCTGATTTTCTAAATCGTGAACCAGCTGGTCCATATCATGGCCCAACTTGGTGGGCAATGTCCATTGGGACATTTCAAAGTAGGAAGAAGTTGGTAAATACACCAATCCTCGAGATGCATGGGTCTCATGGTATTGTTTAAAAGTAGTTGTCGTCAGCCACTCGGAATTTTGGTCCAAAAGGGTGAAAAATCTTTCTAGCCATTTCTCACCATAAACCGTGTCATAGGTGCCAGGCCATATTCCAAATTTCTCACCGTCATCGGCCATGACAATAACATTATCACCATCTTCAGTGGCATAACTTTTCAAAATTTCTATGGTTACTTCAGGATCTTCAAAGGGCATGGCATAGCGAAGTTTCTGACTGATGGGAAAAACACTCAGCACTTCACCTTCCTGCTCAGTGTAATAATAACCATTCAAATCGGCAGGATTTACACCTGACGTTAGGAAATGATAGTCATCCACAACCATGTAATCAATACTAGCTTTTTTCAGACTCAGGGTCAAGTGTGGCTCCCAAACCCTCTCGGTTAACCAATTCCCCTTGATATCATAATTTAGACTTTTTTGGGACCAATCATTCATCTTCTGGATCTGTCCAACTTGGTCATTCTCAGGAATCATGGCGAGGATCGGTTCATAAAAACCAGATCCTAAAATTTCTATATTGCCACGTTCAACCAGTTTTTTGAGGAGAGCCAGAACTTCTGGGCGATTGGGTTCTAACCATTCGATTAACGAGCCGCTGAAATGGAAGGCCATACTTAGATTGGGAAATTGATCTAATACTTTTAGAAACGGTAGATAAGAGCGATCACAAGCCTCGTGAAAGACATGATCAAAATTACCAACCGGCTGGTGGTTATGAATACCAAAAATGAATTGGACTTTGTTCATCAGATTTTGTTTCCCATTAGTGCCAGATGAGCTACACCCAGGCAGCTAAAATTAAAAAGGAGCCGACCAAATAAATTCAGCCGACTCCCTAACACTTTCAGAATGTGAAAGTTATTTCATATCCTTGAAAATATTGATAAGATCAACAACGCGGTTTGAATAACCCCACTCGTTGTCATACCAGTTCAAGGTTTTTACAATACGGTTTTCAACGACGCGTGTATAGGGTGCATCGTAGATGGAAGAGAAGGAATTTCCGATGATATCGGAAGAGACCACATGACTGTCGCTATACTCCAGGACACGTTTGAGGCGCTCAGTTCCAGCTGCTTCACGGACTGCTGCATTGATATCTTCAACACTAACATTGCGGCTTACTTCCACGATTAGGTCAACTACAGAACCATCAGCAACCGGAACACGGGCAGCAATACCATCCAATTTTCCTTTTAACTCAGGCAGTACGACTCCAACGGCACGGGCAGCTCCCGTTGTGGTTGGAATAATGTTCTCAGCCGCAGCCCGGCTACGACGCCAGTCAGAGTGAGGAACATCAGCCAAACGCTGATCATTGGTATAGGCGTGGGTAGTGGTCATCACACCTTCAACAATACCAAAAGCATCATTTAGAACTTTGGCCATTGGGGCCAGACAGTTGGTTGTACAACTGGCATTTGAAATGATACGATGTTCAGGTTTAAGACCATCTTCATTAACACCCAATACAACGGTATAGTCAATCTCATCCTTTGCAGGAACAGTAAGAACAACCCGCTTTGCACCAGCGTCAAGATGCTGAGTCAATGCTTTCTGGGTTCTAAAGACACCTGTTGCTTCGACCACAACATCGACATCCAGCTCTTTCCAGGGAAGTTCTAAAGGATTACGTTCAGTTAACATTTTCACTTTATCGTTTGAAGTATAAAGAATGTCACCTTCCAAGCGAACGGCGCTATCACCAAAACCACCCATGACTGTATCATACTTTAGTAGATAAGCCAGAGCTTCGTGATCGAAAAGATCATTGATTGCAACCACATTGATATCATCACGTTTGTCTAAAATACGGAATACTGAACGACCAATACGTCCAAATCCATTAATGGCTACCCTCATGCAGCACCTCCTTCTACACCAAGCTTGCCATAGGCCAAAGCAAGGTCTACCAGTCTACCGGCTTGGCCGAGACTGTTATCATACCAGCTTAAGGTCTTGATCATGCGTTTACTTGATTTCATGGTTCCCTTGGTATCAAACAATAAGCTATGAGAATTACCAATTACATCGCTGGAAACGATAGGGTCCTCTGTGATTTCAATATACTGGGAAAGCTTTTTAGCGGCTTCACGCATCGCTTCATTGACTTCTTCAGCAGTTGTATCACCTTTCGTAAGAACACAGGTTAAATCCAGTAATGATCCCATTGGTACAGGAACATTAAGGGCTGAGCCTTCAATCTTACCTTTAAAGCGTGGTAAAATGTGCTCCATCCAGTATGGACTGATATTTACGTTAGGAATGATATTTTCAGCAGCAGATCGACTGCGACGGAAATCTGACGCAGCTGTATCACGCAATGGCTGATCACTGGTATAGGCATGAATGGTGGTCATCATTGCTGATTCAACACCAAAAGCTTTATCAATATTATCCAGCATCAATGCGAGTGCATTGGTGGTTGCTGATGCAGCAGAAACCAATTTATCACTTGCTTTGATTGTATCATCATTGACACCCATGACTATCACTCGATCGATATCATCATGTGGCAAAGCACCCAGGATGACTCGTTTTGCGCCTGAGTCCAAATGAGTTTGCATAGCCTTACGGCTACGATATTTGTGGGTGGAATCAATTACGATGTCAACATCAAAAGCATCCCAAGGTACATCTTTGGGTGCTACGCCATGGATCAAGCGTGCTTTATGGTCATCCTTGATCAAGAAGTTGCCTTCTAATCTGGCATCAACAGGACTTCTACCATCCGTTTTCATTAAATAATGTAGAATGTCTGCGCGACCAATATCACTAATCGCGACGACTTCCATCTCAGGCTGGTTAAGACTTAACCGGTAGATATCTCTACCGATCTCACCAAAACCCATAAGCCCGATTCTAATCTTACTCATAGAACGTGCCTCCAGTTCGGCCCTGCTTTATGCGAGGCCCGTTATTAATTATAGATATTTTTGTCAAATCTCTCATCCCTCAGCCGAATGAATAATTGCTGAATGACCTTCGCTAAGGAGATCATCCAGATTATGTATTTCGCCTTGTAACATATCAGCAATCACCCTTCCCATGTCGAAATCATATCGTTGACCAAAGAGGGTTAGATCTAAAATGATGTAGTTCAACGCAATAGCGACGATTGCAGAGTTCCGAGTCCAGGCAACCTTATTGGTTGGTAGCATTTCCACACCACCCAATAGGGCAGAATCCCGATCAGCAACCAGGAGAATCTTACTACTCCACACATCTTGAAGACGCTTGCTATCCAGATTATACGCAAAGACTGTCCCCACATCAGTCGGGATATCACAAAAAGAGAAGATTACAACATTGACACCGCGCTTCTCTGCATCTCTAAGGTCTGCGTGTAGTTTCTCATACTCGTTACGCCAAATCGACAGATAAACCGATTCCTTGGAATTACGGACCATATTCTTGGCTCGGTCAACCATACTATCGTATCCTCGAATATTCCAAAGATCACCAACTTCAAGATCAGTGTTTACGTTACGAAGAGAATCTTTCAGGGTATCCAGGTTTGCTGTGAATTTATTTTCTAATACATCAAAAAGATGATCCGGTGGCAAAGGAATATAGCGCGTTGGATTTGTATCAACGCAACTGACCATCCCGGTACTCTCCAAACGTTTCAATATTTCATAGATAGCAGATCTGGGGATTCCCGATTTGCCACTCACTTCATAGCCCGTTGCCGGATTATGCTTCAATAAGCTTAGATAAGTTTTGGCTTCGTTGGATGTAAATCCGAATGATTTGAGGGCCGGTAATAGCTTTTCATTCATAGCGTGTCTCAGTTCCTAGTTACGCTTAATATATTCACCGTTAAGGGTGTGCATAGCATTATTTAATTAAGCTCATATTATTTCTGAGAATCAGTCCTCATCCCTTTTCCTTTCATCCTGCAAAGGCGCACTTTACATTGGCGGCCATGAAAAAATTTATCCATATTATTACAGAACATCCCAAGCTGGTTATTTTCCTCAACCTGCTAATCGTTGCCCTACTGTCTCTACCTGTATACCGAATAAATATTAATCCAGATTTACAAGCATTGATTCCTAACGACGATCCTGAGTTGATCCGGATGGAAGAACTTGAAGAAGAGTTTGGCGGTCTTGATATTATCCTGGTCAGTTTTCACACAGAGGATATTTTTTCTACTGATGCGCTGAACCTCATTCAGGATCTAACCACCGATATTGATGATCTGATAGAAGTTGATCATCTAATTAGTCTGACGAATTACGAATCAATTTTCAGCGATGATGAAACCATGGTTGTTGATACTTTTATTGGTGAAATACCAACCTCACAAGCTGAAACTGATTCCCTGTCACTTGTCGTAGGGTCAGATCCTATCATTAGTCGCATTCTCATCTCAAAAGATCACCAATACACGGCCTTTTTAATATTTACGGACCCGGAAGTTGATGAGCTGACCACGGTTCAGGTTATCAGCGCTGTTTTACAGCCGTTCCAGGATAAAGGGTATGATCTCCAATTGGGTGGTATGCCTGTTATTCGATCTCAAATTTCGGAAGATATCGGTCACGATACCCGTACGTTTATTCCTGCAGGCATGGTGCTCATCGCTTTCCTGCTCTATTTTAGTTTTAGATCACGCCGCGGGACGATTCTCCCCTTGCTTGTAGTATTTCTTTCTATCATGGGTACACTTGGAATAATGGCCTGGTTTAACCTCATGCTATCAGTGATCTCCAGCATCATGCCGATTATGTTGATCGCCATCGCCAGTGCGTATGGCATCCATATTATTACTCGATATTTCGAAGATTGTGCATCTATGGATGAAGATGCAGATAGTAAAGTGATTATCGCCAGTGTGATTGAACACATGCTCCGCCCCATTTTCCTGGCCGCTTTAACCACGATGATTGGGTTTCTCTCCCTACTTTCACATATCCTACCAGCGGCTAGAGAAGTCGGCGTCATCACAGCATTTGGTGTATTCCTGGCGTTTGGACTCTCCATCACATTAATTCCTGCAGTGTTGGTTCTCTTTAAAAAGCCCAGTAAAGATCGCCAGAACAAGAACAAAACCAATCGCCTCCTCTCTAGAATTTTAGTCCAGCTTGGGAAATTTGTCTTCCATCATCGGCGTACAGTGATCGTTGGCTTTGTCATGGCCATGATTATCGCACTGATTGGCATTCCATATGTAGAACTGGATAGCAATCCTTTAAATTACTATAGTCCTGAATCTTCTGTTAGAATAGTAAACACCATTATCGATGAGAATTTTGGTGGTAGCACCAGTATGTCAGTTGTGGTTGAAGGGGATATCAAATCACCTGAAGTGCTCATGCAAATTGATGAAATCCAGACGTTTCTGAATGAGCAAGAGGGTGTTGGCTATACGCTGGCTATTACTGATTTCGTAAAACTTATGAACCAATCCATGAATAATGGTGATCCTGCATACTATACGATTCCTGACTCCCGTGAGCTTATCTCACAATATTTATTGCTGTACTCGTGGGAATCAAGCGACGGCTATCTGGATTCGTATGTGGATTATGAATATCAGGTTGCCCAGATTGTGGTCCGAATGAATACGATGGATGTCTATGAGATGATCGATATCCAAACCGATTTGAATTCATTTATGGATGCGAATATCACGGTAGCCAATCAACCAAAGAGTGAAGGTTATGCTGTATTGTTGGGAAATCTCATGCCCATGATGGTCAAGGGTCAGACCAGGAGTCTCATCCTTTCAGTTTTTATGGCCGCCCTGGTAACTGGATTAGTGTTTCGATCTTTTTCTGCAGCCTTGATTAGTGCCATGCCATTGGCATTCGCAATCGCCGGCGTGTTTGGACTCATGGGATACATGGGTGTTTATCTTAATACAGCGACATCAATGTTGAGTTCCATTATGATTGGAATTGGCATCGACTATACTATTCATTTTCTTTTTAGATTTAGAACTGAAATTCGACATGGTTTGAGTGATGAAGAAGCCATTATAAAAACCTTAAGTACAACGGGTCAAGGCATCATCATTAATGGTTTTTCGGTGATGATGGGATTTGCGGTTTGCATGCTCTCGACTTTCATCCCTATCTATTTTTTCGGTTGGCTCATTGCTGTCTCTATCTTTATGTGCCTGATTGCTGCGCTCACACTATTACCATTGGTTCTCATACTGACCCGTCCCAAGTTTATCTACGGGTAAATCATTATAATAACAGTAGAGACGGCGCATGCGCCGTCTCTACTGTTATTATATTCCCCTTGCAAGGAACATAAAATAAACTACATTGGAAACGCATGATACAGAAATCGTTTCCATCGACCCCGCCTAATTCTGCCCAAGAAGGTCCAATTTTAGAGCATGGATTAGATCTCTTCTCAAGAGATGGTATCAAGGGATTCACTGTTGAGACCTTAGCCAAAGATCTGGCGATGAGTAAAAAAACTATCTATAAATTCTTTCCGACTAAGGAAATCCTGCTTCAAAACATCTTCCAGTATATCATGACTTCCATGGCCAATCATTTTCAGCGTGTACTTGCAAAGGATATGAATCCCCTTGATAAATTTGTGAATGTCATGAGCGAAATCACTAGAACCATCAGTAAAGTATCGATTACAAAGATTAACGATATGAAGGCGCGCTATCCTGCAATTTGGAGGGACATTGAAACCTTTAGACTTGCCAGACGAGATGATTTCTTTCAGATCATGCAAGAAGCCCAGGATCAAGGCCTGGTCCGTAAAGATATTGACTTGGACCTCGCAGCTACGCTATTTATGAATATTGTCAATACCGTATTTCAGCCTGAATTCTTTATTAAAAATGAATTGGGAGCAAAGGAAGTTATTGAAACATTTCGGGACATTTTCCTGAGGGGGCTTGTTACAGACATGGGGTTAAAACACATAGAGGCTAAATTATGAAACAGTGGTTAATCAACCAATCGATCCTGCATGCTAAACGAAGCATCATCATTACCATATTACTTACCATCCTGATGGGTACGGGAATTCAGCATTTTGTCATCGAAGACGATTTTATGAAATTGCTCCCCCAGGATATTTCATCAATGATTTCGTGGAATGCTCTTCGAGACGAATTTGGCAATACCGACCTCATGTTTGTAGCATTTGGGGTAAGAGATGAGGATGCCCTTAATCCCACAGCTTTGGCAGCCCTTTGGGATGTAACTCGCGCCATGGAGGAACTTGAACAAGTTGATGAGGTTATGAGCATTTCAAGCTCGGATCGCATGGACAGTGATGACGGTTTTATCGATGTCGATGTGATGCAACCCTATCGTGAATTGGATGACATCGATATTCAAGGCATTCGGGACTATCTCAATGACACACCAAAAATCAAAACCCGCTACCTGGGAATCAAAGGCGATTATCTAAATGTTATGATTCGTCCAATCCTGGATGTTCAGAATGACGTCCTCGTGCATGAATTAGAAGCGATCGTAGATAAATACCTCGACGGATATGATGTCCATTGGGGTGGTCAAGCTTATCTCACCGGTGCACTCCCCGTACTTATCAGAACTGATGTTGGCAAACTGATGCAGGCCGGTCTTATTGGAATGATGTTGATCCTCCTCTTGAGTTTCAGGAACATCCCAGCTGTCGGAATGATACTGGCTACCATCATTCTATCCATGATTTTTATGATCGGGTTTAATGGGTGGATGTATCACCTCACAGGGTCGGATGCTTTTCTCTTCAGCGTGATGAATACATCTATGCCGATTATTTTGCTGACCATTGCCAATTCGTACGGCGTGCATATTATCATCAAATTTTTCCGGAAAATGCGTCAGAATAAAGATGCCAGAGCTGCAGTTGAGGCCACACTTGGCTCACTTATTCTGCCCATATTCCTGACTGCAATCACCACCATTGCTGCTTTCTTGAGTATGATTTTCGCTCCCCTGGAAGCCATGATTGGATATGGAATATCTATTTCTGCGGGGATTGTCTGGGCCTGGGTCCTCACCACCATTTTGCTGCCTTCAATTCTCGTCTTAAAAAAGTGGAAATTAGAATCCAGTGCCGTTTCTCACGCAAGCCCCTTTGAAAAATTCGTGGTCGCGTTTGGTGATCATGTGATCAAACGTCCCAAAGTGGTGTTGATGTCAAGTTTATTCGTTATGGTAATTGGCGCTATTGGAATATTCGAGCTCAATATTGAAGTAAACATGAAAAATTTCTTTAAGGAAAGTAACTCGATCCGTCAGAGTCTCCAATTTATGGATGATGAAATGACGGGCAGCATGGATCTCCAGTTGCTCATTAATGCCGATCTGAAGTCACCTGAAGTCCTTAATAAAATCTCCAGCCTTCAAGTATTTATGGAGAAACACCCTGCGGTGACCCTATCGGTTTCCATTGCAGATGTGATCAAGCAAATGCACCGCATGGTGAATGAGAATGATCCAGCCTTTGAAACCATTCCAGATACACGGGCCAAAGTGAACAACCTGTTTACTTTATACTCTATGTCTGGTGATCCAGAAGACTTCAGTGCGTTGGTAGATTATGATTATGAAAAAGGTCTTGCGACTTCCATGATGCGCTCCATCTCAACTTCTGAGATTGTGGTCCTCGTCAAAGAGATTGAGGAATTGTTAAAACAAGATGAATATCAAGGTTTGAATATCACTATCACAGGAATGCTGGTCATATTCCGAGACTTGGTGACCTTGATTATCCAAAGTTCTTTCATCAGTATTCTTGCATCGATTTTTGTGATTGCACTCATCGCAGGATACTTCTTCAAACATTGGATGTGGGGTTTGTTGGCTGTCATTCCACTCACTTCAGCTGTCATCCTAAACTTTGGACTTATGGGTATTTTTGGAGTGGACTTGAATCACGTTACCGCCTTATTGTCCGCGATCATCATCGGAGTGGGAGTGGATTTCGCGATTCATTATATCAGTCAATTTAGAACCCTTTTGATACGACATGGAGCCACCGATCAGATCAGTCATGAGACGATGCAAGATGTCGGTTTCCCGGTCATCCTGGATGCAGCTTCTAATATGGCGTTTGGCGCTTTGCTTTTTTCAGAATTCGTCCCCATGATTCACATGGGTGGTTTAATGATTTTTGCCATGGTTTCAACATCGATTGGTACGCTTACCCTACTCGCAGTTATATTAGAAATGCTAAAAAATAGATTAGCCAGCATCGAAGCTGCAAAACTTGCACATTAGATATTTAACATTGAGGATAAATAAAATGAACAGATTAATTAAAAACATAAGTTTAAGCTTACTCCTAGTCATTCCCTTCAGTCTTTTTGCTGAGACGGGTTATGAAATTGCCAAGGCCATGGATGGAAAAGAATCCCCTAAAGACATGAAAGCCGATATGTCTATGATTCTGACCAACAAGCAAGGCAAGTCCAGGGAATCGACCATTAGGTCCATCACAGCGGATGATAACAAAAAGCAGATCATCTGGTTTCTCTCCCCCGCTGATGACAGGGGTGTCGCATTTTTGAAAATCGAGCATGATGACAAAGATGATGAGATGCGTCTTTGGTTACCAGCGTTCAAAAAGGTGCGCCGTATTTCTTCTAAAAAGAAAGCCAATTCATTTATGGGATCTGATCTTAGTTATGAAGATATGACATCCCGTGAGCTGGAGGATTATACATACGAGTTGAAGGGTGAAAAGACCATCGATGGCATTGAATGTCATATTCTTGAGAGTACACCCAAAAAGGATATTACGAGAACTTACAAACGCTTTGTTACCTATGTGAGCAAGGCTGATTTGGTACCCGTTTTAGACGAAGCTTTTGATATGCGGGATAAACTTCTGAAGAAGAGGGTCATGAAATATACCAAGGAAAAATCTTATGATCTACCTACAGAAATTTATGTAGAGAACGTCCAGAAAAAGCATAACACCCGCTTACTCTTCGCCAACATGGAAGTTGATACTGGGGTAAAGGCTGATCTCTTCCAGGAAAAAAACTTAAAACGAATGCCCCGTTAATTGGAATTTAACATGAAAAAGCAGCTCTTAAATTTGGCCCTTCTCCTATTGCTCTTGCCGCAAGCAGGATTCAGTCAGCTCAGTATTTCTGGTGAGATTACGCCCAACGCCATGTTCAGAATAAGTGATGCTACACTCATAGACCTTCCTTTTCGTTTGGGGAATATTTCTCTTAATTACGCTTGGGGTGATTTTGAGGTGGTGAGTAATACAGCCCTTGAAACGCGCTGGAAAAATGCCGAATATGACTCAGACATGTTTCAGTTTCGTGAAGCCTATTTGATGTGGTATCCCAGCTTTGGTGAAATCAAGTTGGGAAAGATGATCCAGGCCTGGGGAGCTGCAGATGCCAATAACCCAACAGATAACTTATCTCCGTATGATTTCTATTACATGTTCCTGGTGGGTACTGATCGTAAGTTGGGAAACCTGGGACTCTCCGCTAAAACCTACTATGAGGACTGGCAGCTGGAGGGAATCTTCACTCCAGAGCACGAAGCAACTCGCCTACCTTTTGGTGAGCCAGACTTCCCCATCAGCTTTCCGTTTGAACCAGAATCTTATGTGGATATCGAAGCGCCTGCCGAATACGGATTTCGGCTCCAACGGGCTTTTGATGTTGCAGATGTTTCCGTTTCATATCTGAAAGCTCATGACCAATTGTTCTCAATGTTGTACCTCGAGATGCTTAATCTTAACAATGCAATTCCACATTTTGGTTATCGTAACACTGATGTGCTTGGTCTAGACTTTGTTGCTTTTCCTGGCAATTGGACCCTCAGGGGAGAAGGGGGCTATTTCAAATCAGCGACCCCAGAGTTTGACGCCTCGCTCTATTCTCTAGGCACTGCTATCAGTTATCCAGTGGATGCTGAATATTTCCAATATGTCTTACAGGTTGAATACCAATTTGCAAACCAGGTTTCACTTATGGCTCAATTTCTTGGAACAGAAGTGACCCAAGCCGAGGGTTATGCTTTTCCAGTAGGATCCATGGGTCAGATTATGCTAACAGAGGACAATTTGGTCCCTGGCCTGGGCACCCCATTTGCCATGATATCAAAACAAGTAGTCATGTTTTCTTCTATGGCGACCCTATTTGATAACAGCCTGGAACTCAGTGGCATGGAAATGATTAATCTGGAAGAAACGGGATCTATGACCAGTCTTGGTATCAGCTATTCGATGATGGAAGGATTAAACCTTGAGGCTACTTTAGCCATCTTCATCGGTGGTGATGAAGAAGGAAATAGCTTTAAGGACCTGGAAGATTTCTCGAATGTCAGTTTAGGATTGACCTATAATTTCTGATACCAGAGAAAATGCATTGTCCGCAAAGTGTTATTTACGAGAATAATAAGGGAAGTAGATTGATACAAGAGATCGCCGCAGTCGCCTTGCTCCTTCCAGTCTATGTCCTAACGGATCTATGATCTGGCAGGCCCGAAGACGCAAATTATATTCTTCGGAAACCTGTTTTCATCTCTCGTTGAATTGAATATATTGACAAACACCTATGACCAGACTTTTTAGAAAATATCGTCGTATTGCAAAAAGCATCTCCACACTGGATATCACCTCCAATTTTGATCAGGAAGAATTAACCTGGGATGATCTATTTGGCACAGATGGATCAGTCAATTCAACAGGACTCTTCTTAGGCAAGTATTCTCGTGATGGTATCCGGTTTATGATTGAACGATTTGGTCTGGATCGACAGGCAAGACATATGGGTATCCGCCACTTGGGCGTCGAGATCGACACCAAGGATCCCTTTCGGCATAAGTTACTGGTTTATAATGGCCGACACAGAGACCGGGATCATATCATCATGGAGTTTGTCGCTCGATATCAAAACCTCACGCCTAAAGATGTCGATGATGAATTTCTTTATACCCATCCATTGAAAGTCTTGATGATCGAATGGTTACTTCTCCAAAACCCAAAGGCAAAATTCACCAATCGCAAACCTAGACTCCCAGGGCAGTATCATCCTGGACTGGGTCTGGGAGATGAATTACTCGCTTTATTTACTTTAATGGGTAGACATCTTCAAGTCGATGGAATCATTAATGTACCTGAATACTATCATACGGGTTTACTCTTTAGCAAAAGATTTGTTTTTCTGAGTCCCTATATCCAGGCCCAAGTCACGCAAGTTGCTCAGGATCTCTGGAAAAAATATCGTCTTTCAGTCATTGCCTGGGCTAGCGCCACGGGCTCAATCATCAATTCGAAAACTGACGAAACTTTTGATTGGCAGCCTCGAAAGCAGATTATACCTCTACAGGCTCAGTTGCGCCAGTATTTCAAATCTGATGTTTATCAAAAGGCTGGTAAAAACTTGAGTAGTGATAAAATCTATTCCATCGATGAAGGTAAACTTCGTGAAGCTTTGGCAACGATGGAAGACCCGCCTTTTCACTTTTAAGAACAATACCAATTCTACTTCAAAACGTGCGGATTACATCTTCGTGAGAGAGGGCAACGATCGCGACGATCTCCAGATTTAGCCTAAACATTGGGGATTGCCATGTCTCTACGATCCTCGCAAAGACTAGCCTAAATAGTCATGTCGATATTTGGTGGGGAGTGCAATATGAAGTTAACTTTGTATAACTTATTTTACAATTAAAGCAGTCCGTTACCCACCTGATCTCACAAAGACCGGTGCAGGAATGGATAGGTATAAATGCTTCAAGGGAGTTTTACAACAGAAGATTCCCAGGAAGTTTTTGGAACCTCAGAACTGTCTGAACTAACATTTATAGGCAAAAGGATCACCAGGACGATAGATGTTAAAAATACTAGTAGGGCGACAACAACCTGTATAGATGCATGCTTACTCTGTCTTTCAGAACGAAATGACTTCATACTAGAACCAGTTTTCCTTTTCGGCTTTAATCATGAGCCTCTCAGCCAATCGTTTTTCATGTATGTTTTCTGGATAATAGGAGATTGAAGGGTTGGGTTGACTTGTGATGACAGTTGTCAACAATTGGTAAAAGAGATTTTTATCCTTTGTGAGTGGACAATAATACTGGGCCATCAATGTATAGTTACCAAGATAATCCGGTGCGATTTCAATCGCCTTTTCAAATGCCAGGCGAATAGCGAGTGTATCAGATTGGGTTGCAGGATCACGGGCCAGTAGTGGACCTTTGTACCTATAATAGGCACCGAAGTAGTAATTTGAATCAAGATCATAGATATGGTCGAGAGTTGTCCAGTGAAGATCACGTTGCCCCAGCCTGACCAAAGCCCCCTTGGTGGCTAGCCATTGGCCATAATTAGCCATTCCCCAATAGAGTGCATCAATTGATTGGACATCTACACCGCGAATGGCCATGCTCTCATCACCAGTAGAGAATAGCAGGTTCCGATATTTACTGTCTTGATTGAGAATAGCCTGACTCGCATCATATCCACACATGAACAAACTATCGCGTTGACCGGATTTGACGGTTAGATATTGAGCCTTGTAATAGAAAGCTTGAGACAATTTGGATCCGAGGGTGATTGAATTAGGTTCTACTTCTATCAGTTTTTCATAAGCTTGTAAAGCGCGATTGGCGAATGATGTATCAGCTCGAAGTGCCCAGAAGCTATCGGCAATAGCCTCAGTCAGTAAATCTTCTGCTTCAATTATCTGTTGATTTTTTGTTACCGTGGACTTACCACCGGAGCAAGCCAGTAGAAATATCACAATGCTGGAATAGACTATCAGGCGCACTGTATTGCGCTCTCCCATTTAACAATTCTACCACCTCAGTAAAATCGGCCAAATATATAATCCAAGAGATGTGTTTTACAAATGCTGATTGTTGCAAATATAATTTAAATCTAGATCAGTGAAACGTTGAGTCATCTGCAGAAAACTTTAGCTATCCATCAGGGTGACATGTGAATTAATCAGATAAAACAAATTCGATCAATAGAACTAAGTCCTGAATATTAAGAATTGCATCAGAATTGAGATCTGCCAATTCAAATAGATCATCCAAGAGTTCTGCATCTTCTATGATCCATTCAAGCAGCAGAACCGCATCGGAAATATTCAGCACCCCATCCTGAGTAATGTCCCCAGACTGAAATCCAGGTCCCCAAGCATGAACGACTAAATTATCGACGATGAAACCATCACCCTCAACATATTCATCACTCAAGAGTCTAAACCCCAGAAGGAGTTCAGGATTCCCAGCGAACTGTGTGAGTAAAATTATTTCCTGTGTCCAATCATGGGACCCATGGTAACCGGGTTCATCCTCTGGTTGGACGGTCACTCCCCCAAGTCCTGCGACAGTATGTTCACCGCTGAGTGCAGTCCAATTATTTCCCCCGTCAGTTGAAGCCATCACCTGGCAAAAGTCCCAGCCAAATTCAATATCCCACTTTGCTTCATAACTGAGTTGAATATCAGTATAGCCTGTCAAATCAATAGCTTGGTTAAGAAATACAGATGAATTTGATAACCTGGCATAATTATCATCGGGTGAATCGGTGAGCGCAAGGTCGCCTTCGAATGAGTCAGCTGTAATATCCCAATTATCGGAATGCCAGTGAACCATTCCAGCTTCCAGATCATCCATAAATAGGGTGTCGGGTATTCCAATCATCCATGAAAAAGTATCTGCTAAAGCATATTGACCTTCTACATCTAGACTAATTATCAGGTTCGCAATCGATCCAGATTCAGTATTCACTTCAAAACTGAGTCCCTCTACCCCAAGATCTGTACCCATCTGCGGGGGAAGTTCTGAAAGATCGAAGGTGGAAGTAGAAATAATTAGACTACTATCAGGTGAATTTAGGGTAAGCACTACCCCACCTGTTTCAACCCCAAGTCCTTTATTCCTGACCAATAGTTCAGAGGAAAAGATATCACCCATCTCCATGGGGCCATCGCGAAGTAACTCAAACTTTTCGAGACGAATCCACCGACCAGCAACGCCAGCCAGGTGAGTATTCATACTCATATTTTCTTCAGCAAGTTCAAAGATCATTTCAGTGGGTGGCCAAAATCCACCTTCTGCCCAAGCCCCTACTTCTGGAGTAAAATTAATGATACCCAATTCACCATACATGTAATCAACAGCATCGCCATTGACACTATAGCCAACCGTTTCGTCACCTGTCCCAAATAAATAATGGTTATCAGCCGTGAGGTCATCACCCAATTCCTGATAAAACGTGCCATCTGGCTCTGGTAAAGCGACTGTTGGATCATAGCCAAAGGGACGGATCAGTAAATTCCCATAGCTATGGTAGTTAAATATTGTCTGGAATTCATGTGCCTGCACAAAATCTCGAATCACTTGAGTTTCAGGTTCTGAAAACGGTGCATCCCCACGAAAGGTATTGGAGCATGAATCAGGACTGGAACCTATATCATCGTAACCCCACTGAAACCCCCAGTTGCGATTGAGATCAATACCAGGTGAACTCGAACACCCGGGACGCCGATTTTTCCGGTGCATCCCTCCCCCATTCGGTGAGATCAGTTCATTATAAACATACCCGTCAGGATTGATCACAGGAACGAACCACAGCTCACGCTGGTTCACCAGATACGTCAATACAGGATCAGAGTTATATCTTTCTGTCAATTCCCAGGCAAAGTGCATAGTGGTCATCATAGCGGCCGGCTCACGAGCGTGGATCAGGGCGTTGTAAAAAACCTCTGGTTCAGACTCATCAATATCAGGATTATCTGAAATTTTAAAAGCCCAGATCGTCCGCCCCTCGTAACTCGCACCTATACTATCTTTCTCAGAAACGATGTCCGGGAATTGAATATGCAAATCATCCATACTTTCAACAATCTCGCTAAATGTTAAATAGCCCCCCATACTCCCATACCCCAGTTCTCGATCAGCTGATTGTGTAAGCCGAGATGCATAATATGTGCTCAGATCCAAGATGAGGTCTTCCACTATGATCCCCTGATCAAAAACCAAATCCTTCTCGTGCTGAGATACAATGACATCCACGTATGCACCTCTACGAACATTGATTCCCTCAGGATCAATGCCAAGCGGGAGCAATTGCCCAATCGTCACATCAGTGTTATCAGACCATATTCTAATCTGATCATATTGTTCTTGGCCATTAAGGATTTGACTCAAGCATAGTGCTGCTGTAATTATTTTGATGAACTGTTTGTGCATATAGGACCTATTCTTTGGGCTTAATTAGAAATTGAGAAAACCCACAATTCTTTTGATAAGGTATTGACCCACTCCTCGCCCTCATAGCGGGCGAGTGGTAATTGTACTTTAATTTGTGCAGGGCGAAATAATGTGGTGAACCAACTGGTTCGCTTCCACTCAGGTTTGTAACTCAGATTTATGCCAATATCACCAAGCCAGTCCCACTCAGTGCCATCATTAGAAGTTTGGCCCATATCCATAAAGAGTCCCAGATCTAATTTTTTAATGCCATACTGACCTGTCCTGAAAGTCAAATCCACATTATTAGACCACATATAGCTTACTGGTATATCAAGTGAATCGCTATAAGCCCGCATGTGACCTCCGCCTGGTAAATAATAACGGGTTCCAATCATATCAACTCCGCTGGTTTGATGCCAGGTTGATGCACTACGATTCAGATAAACATTTCGTAAATCTTGTGATGCAACTCGGTATTTTATAATATCTGGTGTTGATGTGGAGCTGACCATAAAATTGCTGCGATTTGAAAATTTCATTGGCCCAAAAGACCTGGACCAAGTATCCATAATATAGAACTGGCTAAATTCCTGGCCATACGATCCAAGATCTGCTGGTGAAAATGATAACTCAAAGCTCAGGCCATAGGCTCCATGGTGAACATTATCCTGCAGGTCATACTTGATACCCAGTTGGGTAAAACTACCCAAACCCATAGGTGATAAAGCGGTTTGACTAGCATCTGTATATTCCATCTGAAGCGTCAAATAGTGAATCGGGTTCTTCCAGAATATTTTTGACCAGTTCAACTCATATTGTAGATTGGCATACCCTAGACGATGCCAATTCCCCATTTCACCGGAGAAGGTGGCCTGGAAGGGCAAACCCCCATGCAATTTACTAAAAGAGAGAGCGAGATCTGGATTGGAGGAGTTGAGATTATAATCAGCTTCAAGGGCTGTAAAGTTACCTGTATTCCGATATACACGATCAATTCGCACGCCTAGACCCAATCCATCAGAATCATTGAAACCCAGTTTGGGCTTCCAGAGATATAGGTTTCTGTCATCCGGATATGCATCCCAACCTTTATAATTGTACCTCCAGTCGCGGAGCTGTTTTGAATCATTGTTGCGGCGATCCACATCTAAAAAAACATTGTCAGCATCCAATTTTACACGGACGGGTTGGAAACTCGATTCAAGCCATAGGGATGTGTGTGTCCGATGACGGAATTCCTTGAGTGTGGCTGTCACTATTTCACCAGAACTACCATAAGCTGAAGCTTCAACCGGGACAAATAAACCGCCTATATTTTCAATAGAAATTTCGGTCCGGAAATGGTCCCCCTGTTTTACACTTTTCCAATCTGCAATTTTATAATCCACATACTTCGTTGTATGTAACCACTGATCAAAAAACCAATCCAGTTCTTCCCCGCTGGCATCTTCCATGGCGTTTATGAACCGATCTTCTTTAACGTGTTTTAATGCCCAACGCTCATAGTAGAGAGCCATTCCAGCTAAAAACCGCTCCTCGCCTAAATATTTTTTTAGCGAATACAGCATCAAACTGGCTTTTGTGTACACGTTTGTTCGATAGGATCCAGAATGCTTAAAATCATAACTACGGGTAGCAATAGGTTCATTACGAGGTGAGGTCATATAACGAAGCGCACCCTTAAAGGAAGCTTCCCAATACATTTGGCGTGGCAGATGTTCTTCTTCAAACTCGGTAATATTGTTACGGGTAATATCATAACCGTTGTTTGGATAATGGTTCGCTTTGTACCAATTGGTTTGGAAAGTTGTAAACCCCTCATCCAACCAGGCATCATCTAATTCATCGTTACTGAATAAGCCATAGAACCAGTTATGTCCAATTTCATGAACAATCAAACTTTCACTATCTGAGGCATCCATAATCAACATGGGATATTCCATGCCCCCACCTAGCAATGCTTTGGTGATGGTCATTTGAGGCCAAGGATAGGGACCAAATTTCCCTGAAAGCCAACGTATAGCTGAGATACCATCCTCAACAACATCCTTGGTCCAGGCGCTGCCTACCTTTGTGGTAAAAAGGGCATGGACATCCACACCATTCCAGATACCGTGCTCATACACAAAATCTGGAGAACATAGCCATGCAAAATCATGGACGTTTTCAGCATAGAAACTGACGGTGCGACGTGCAGTGCTATCCAGCGCCAGTAAAAATTCACCACGCTCTTTTTCAAATGTATCCAGCCATTTATCCCAGGTAACAGATGTATCTACAGTCACATCATTCCAGCCTGGGTCTCCGCTTATAACAATACCGGTTGCTCCGACAACTTGTTGTTCTGGCAGATTCAGATTCACCGTAAAACTCCCAAATTCACCGTAGAATTCTCCCCAGTCGCCAAAAGGATCAGCATGCCATCCCTGCTCATCGTAGACCACAAACTTCGGATACCATTGAGCAAAATCAAATTGTTGCCCCCGCCACCCCGAGCGATCGATATGAGGATGAATGGTAGAAACCCAATCTAGGATAAAATACAAAGTGTCCTGGGAAGCAAGTGTCATATTGAGAGTGATATCAAGAATAGTATCATCCCGGATGATATATTTCAAGGGAATAGAATCTGATTTGGCCTGGCTGATTGAAATACCGGTCCAGCCTTTGTCCTTCTCAAATCCACTATCATAGTCAGCCCAAACTTCTGCTGCAATGGTTCCCTCATTGAAAGCATTGTGATAGAGCTGCATAAGAATCTGATCTAAACTATCTGGAGAATTATTGATGTACATCAACCTGGATATTCCAGTCAGGGTCTTGGCGTCAGTGTCAAGATATACATCCATCTCATATTCGACTTGCTGTTGCCAATATTGACCCAAGAGGGCTGTACTTAACACAACTGCAATAAATATTGTCCGTACAATAAAGTTTAGAATTCGTATCATTTTGTTATTCCCCTATTCACATGCCAATATCTAAGAAGTGTTGGACCTGTACAAGTCACCAAAGCGTTACATCAGAAAATTTCTACCACTGGGGAGGGCTTCCTCAAGCAATGGCTGAGTCTGCCGAAGCTTTCTTGAAAACTCGAGAACCAGAGTTTGAAGTGGCAACCCTATCGAAATTAGGTGTTACGAGTTAAAATAAACTTTTTTACCGGATTGGAGTGACAGCACTTGGTAAACATTCTTTCACTTCTCAGAAAAATCAGAATTTACGACCTGCATAACCCATTATTACGGCTTCGACGAACTCAGCCTCCAGAGGAGAAGCCTTCCATTTAACTCATAATCTGATTATTCGATCAATTTTATATGCAGATCCCGTAACTGGTCCGCATCAACTTTGGATGGAGATTCATCCATGAGTGAGGCAGCTGAGGTTGTTTTGGGGAAGGCGATAACGTCACGGATATTTTCTGTTTCCGCGAGAATCATGATCAGTCTATCAAAGCCAAAAGCAATTCCGCCATGTGGGGGTGCGCCGTATTTAAAAGCTTTGAGTAAAAAGCCAAAGCGAGACTCAGCCTCTTCGGCATCCATTCCGATCAATTCAAACATTCGGCTCTGCATTTCACGGGTATGAATTCTGATGGAGCCACCAGCCACTTCATAGCCATTAATAACTAAATCATAAGCACGCGCTCGTACTTGCCCAGGATCCGTGTCCATCAAAGGGGCATCTTCAGGATTGGGAGATGTAAAGGGGTGATGCATTGCTATATACCGTTGACTGTCCTCGTCCCAATCCAATAGTGGAAAATCGAGAACAAATAGAGGTTTAATATGACCCTTAGGAATTAGGTTTTGACGTTTGGCTAAATTCAGGCGCAAGGCACCCAATGCCTGAAGTGTTTTTGCCTCTGTATCAGAAACAAAAAACATGATATCATTGTGCGCTAAACCAAGGTCTTCGACAATTTCACTCTGTAGGTCTTCAGGGAAAAACTTACTTATTCCCCCTACAAATTTTTGCTGGTCTAACTTTAGAAAAGCCAAGCCGCGCAGTCCATAATAGGTTTTCACCCATTCAGTTAAGCCATCAATCACTTTGCGAGAATACTTATCAGCTGCATTTTTTAATACCAGAGCTTTAACTCTACCACCAGCAGCAAGATTATCTTTAAAGACACCAAATTCAGTTTTCTCAGCATACTGAGCAAATTCAATCAGTGGGAGTTCAAAACGAATATCCGGTTTATCACTACCGTAGGTTTCCATGGCATCCTGATAGGTCATGGTGGGGAATACTTCTGGGAGTTCATAATCCAAAATGTCTTTGAATATGCCTCGGGCAACCCTGGTAGCTAAGCCCATGACATCATTCTGATCCACGAAGGACATTTCAATATCAATCTGAGTAAATTCAGGTTGACGATCCGCTCTTAAATCTTCATCACGAAAGCATTTTACGATCTGAAAATACTTATCAAATCCAGCGATCATCAATAATTGTTTATACGTTTGGGGGGACTGGGGTAATGCGTAAAAACGGCCTTTATGGATTCGACTCGGAACCAAATAGTCACGGGCACCTTCAGGAGTAGATTTCATGAGAACGGGTGTCTCAAATTCCATAAACCCTTCTGTATTGAGCAAATTACGGGCAACCTGATAAGTTTTGGAGCGCATCTTCATAAAGTTTTGCATCTCAGTGGTCCGAAGCTCTAGATATCGATACTCCAGACGTAGATCCTCGCTGCCACTTTCACGATCAGAAACCAGGAATGGTAGCGGTTCAGCTTCATTCAGGACCTCTAACTCGGTAACGATCACTTCGATCTCTCCAGTGGCCATTTTGGAATTAACATTCCCCTCTGGCCGTATCTGGACCGTCCCTTTTACGGCGATCACATCTTCCATTCCCAGACGTTTTGCCCTACCTGCTAAATCTGCATCAAGATCTGGATTAAAAGTCGCTTGTGTTTTGCCATAGCGATCGCGAACATCAAGAAAGATCACACCACCATGATCACGGTTTGTAGCTATCCAACCATTGAGGATGACTTCCTGAGTAATATTTTCAGCGGTTAATTGTCCACAAGTTACAGTTCGTTTCAGTTGCATGATCGCTCCATTTTTTAAAATCAGGGCAATGTAATGTGAGACGAGGGTACATCAATGCTTGTCATTTGATGGAGCGCTTTTAATTCGAGGAATTCTGACGACAAAGCTTACTCACCACTTGAATTACAGTCGAAAAAAGTTTCTCGCAGGCTTAAACGAAGGGATGCCCTTGCGGGCTCATATCTACAATCTAAGGATTAACGATGAATTTACGAAATTACTTACGACGTAAGCGTTGGATCAGGGGCAGAACATCTTCCTGTTCTTTCTTCATAGCTTCAGGCTTTTCATCCCATTGTGGTGGAATATGAGGAGTCGTTTCTATTTCCTCTTCACCTTCTGGAGGATCTTCCTCCACCATTTCCATGGTTTCAGAATTAACATACATGGTTCCCCGACCAAGAATCAGCCAATTAAAATCTAAATCGTATTCATCGACCAGGGGAATCAATTTTGAGCATTTGATCTCACGATCACCCATCTCCCAATAAATGATGGTTCGTTTTCCAAGACCACAAAGGCTGGCAACTTCTCGTTGAGTTAAACCGACAGCTGCTCGAAACTCTCTTAACCTCTTTGCTATGGTTGTCATAACCCCTCATTAATTGTGTTGCAACAATATGCACTTGGGATTGAAAATTGAAAATTGAAAATTATCAGTTTAGAAGAAATCTAGATTTATTTAGAAAATGTTCTCTTAGCCACAGATCGACACAGATGCCTGTATGAGGGCACCTTGATTTTGATTCGTATAAATTTGCTCAAATAGACAATTAATTCACTTAGTATAGTCGAAAGTCGAAAGTCGAAAGTCGAAAGTCGAAAGTCGAAAAATGGTAAGCTCAGTTCACACCTATCCGGGAAATTCTATTTGTCTTTCTGAATGAGTGCAACGACTGAAGAATCTCTATCATTACACACCTGATTTTTATCATTCAAAAACCAGAGTTTACCTTGGAGATCCTTCACTCACGTTCAGGATGACGAGGATGGTATTCTAATTTCATATTTCGATTGTTGATTACTATACTTCGACTCCGCTCAGCATGACGAGTAGGGATTTTCTATTTTTAATTTTCAAACAATTTAATCACTTGCAAACTTGCGCTATGAATTGGGTTTATAAACGCTCATTTTCTATCCATGATTAAATACAGATTTATAAGCATATCACTGCTATTGATATTGTTAGTTGTTTCTGGATTTGCAGAACAAAGTGTGCATGGTTTTATCCGCGACAGCCAAACCGGAGAACCCCTGCCCTATACAAATGTCATTCTACCTGATCTTAACCGGGGTGGTGTAAGTGATGTAGAGGGCTATTTCGTGATTAGTGGTCTACCCGTTGGCTCACACACTTTGGTCGTCTCAATCATTGGTTATTCAAGACACATTCAGTCTATTCAGTTACCCGTTGATATGAGTTTGCGCTTGGATATCCGCCTTGACCAGGAAATTATTGAAGGTCAAACAATTGAAGTCAGCGCAGAGCGTGAGAAATTCAAGGAACTGGTCTCCACCAGTACAGTAACTTTGGATAGACGCTCCATTGAAGTTGCCCCATCATTTGTGGAAGCAGATGTGTTCAGAGCTTTGCAACTTCTACCTGGAGTTCAGTCACTTAATGATTTTTCTTCTGCATTATATGTCCGTGGGTCCACACCTGATCAGAACTTGATTATGCTCGATGGTATCACCGTCTACAACCCGATGCACCTCGGAGGCATATTTTCAACCTTTAATACAGATGCCATCAAGGAAGCCGAGTTTCACGCTGGTGGATTCCCAGCTCGCTATGGGGGTCGACTTGGATCCATTCTAAATATTGTAAATCGTGAGGGTAACACAGAAGAGGTTACAGGCAGTGCCAATATATCCCTTATCTCCAGTAAGCTTTTAGTGGAAGGTCCCTTGCCCACAGGTAACTCAGATTTATTGAAGGGTTCCTGGATGATCGCAGGTCGCCGTACATATTTTGATATTATCGCCAATACTGGTTGGAAATACCTAGTTAAGCCTAACCTGCCAGACTGGGAACAGGAGAATTCACCAGATAAAATTATACCCTATTATTTCTATGATTTTCAAGGAAAAATAAATCTGGATATTGGAGGTGATCACAGATTGACCTGGAGCTCATTTTATGGAGATGATGTTCTAAATTGGAAATATGAGGATACTTATTCTTCTGATGATAGAGAAACCAGCGGGTCTTTTGTAGAAAATGATTATTACTATTCCAGTACCGACAAGAGTGTTTTTGATTGGCGTTGGGGCAATTTCACCAATAGCCTGACCTGGCGCTGGATTGTCAATCCCCAACTGATTGCCCGAACCTTCGTGGCAAATAGTCGCTTTAGGTTTGCAGTCAATTTTGATTACGAAAGTGAATACATCTCCACGAGTGATAATGATACCAGTGGTTCACAATTCTCATCATATTTTGATCTCTTCGACAAAATTAATGATCATAGTTTTGAAACTTCCCTTACCTGGATTCCAGGTGATGATCACAAGTTGACAGGTGGCATCCAGCATAAACAAGTCGATTTTAACCTGGGTATGATTCTAAAACTTGAAGAAGCATATTATCTGGAGAACACTGAGTCTCGAATTGACACTTTAATGTGGATGGAATCTCAACCCACTGAAACTTCTTTTTATATACAAGATCAGTGGAAAATCAATCCACTGCTCTCACTTCAATCTGGACTGCGGATTGCGAATTACTCCTTGCACGATACCACTTATTTTGAACCAAGATTGGGTTTAAAGTATTTTCTTGCTGAGAATTTGTCGATCAAGGCTTCAGTAGGTCGATACCATCAGTTTTTAACAGTAGCCAATCCGCCTGATGAAAACTTACGCTTTTTAGATATTTGGTTTGGTGTTCCTGATGATAGAGCCGCACCACGGTCGGATCATTATATTCTGGGAGCTGAATATTTGACTGACTCAGATGTACTGATTCGCGTGGAAACATATCATAAATCTTTTGATAATTTGCTGACCTTAAAACCTTCAGAGCTTTTCGCCATAGATGAGGGTGGTACCTTGCGGATAGATCCCTTTAATGAGTTTTGGGATACTGAAGCGTATGCCGATGGCGTAGAATTATTGGTTAAAAAACTTTCTGGAAAAGTACGGGGCTGGGCTGGCTATACGTACGCCATTACCGAACGTCAATATGAAGAGCAAGATTGGTATTATCCAAAATATGACCGCACACATACCCTAAACGTGGTAGCAGATTGGGCCTTAACAGATGCCTTGCATTTTAGCTCAGCCGTTACTTTTTCAAGTGGTAATCCATATACTGCTGTTAAAGGACGCATAGAAAACTGGGAGGACAATTCGAGCTGGTCACTCAATAACTACTATTACGCACAACAAAATTATCTTTATGGTGAACGTAATGCTGAGCGATATCCAGCCTATTTCCGCTGGGATATCAGTTTTAAGAAACGTAAACCTTTCATGAACGGAACGAGAGAGTGGTACTTCCAAGTTCTCAACGTTACAAATCATCTCAATATCTTTAGTTATATCTATCAGAACCGAGGCGAGTATAATTACGAAACTGGAGAGTATCTGAATAAAGGTGTGCAGAGAGCGGGCATACCCATGTTTCCATTTTTTCCAACCTTTGGGGTGAAATTTGAGTTTTAAGAAAATGCAACCACGGATTACACAGATGGCACGGATTAAAAACTATTTAATGGCAACCGCTAATTTCGCGAATTACACTAAAAGTTCCAATCGGGTCATTCTGAGCACAGCGAAGAATCTCCTCAGATTGACACAAGTCTTATTATTTATCATGTTTACCTCCTGTGGAAACTGGGGCTGGGAATCTATTGAAACAGACGATGAGGAGCAGTTGAATGTTTTTGGTTTAATCAGTTTAGATGACTCGCTCAAGAGTTTTATTATTGTTCATAAAACTTTACCAACATCGGGTCCTGATCAAATCGCAATCGGGGAGGACGAGTATGGCTACACTTTGTATGAATCATTATACCTGGTTAAAGATGCCGTAGTAACCGTATCAGATGGGAATCAATCTTTTAGCTTTGCTCCCAACCCCTCAAACTCGAGTGAAGAATACTACTGGTATAGTGACATTTTTAGTGATCCTGCAATCTATATGAATTTGGATGATAGTTTTATTCCCCAGGCCGATATGGAGTACAGTTTACTTGTTACGACTCCTGATGGGCTCGAACTGACGGGCACAGTAACCACACCACCCACACCTGTGATTAAAGAAATTGATCTAGCTGACACTGTATCAATTAAAAACCTTTTCCAAGTGGGATGGCAATATGCTGGTGATTATTCAGCGACTATAACTACTGATAAAACTGATAGAGACGGGGATAACTATATTTGCGGGATGAACCAATTTGGTATCCTTACAGCAGGTGATACAACCTGGAGTTCATACGTAGATTCCTGGTGCTATGAAAACAATAATCCAGATTTTGAAACGACAAGTGCCCCGTTAGACATCCGGCTAAGATTTATCGATGAAAATTATTACAAGTATTTTCTAGCAACTGGAAATGGAGCTGCTGAGATTTCTAACTTTCTGATCGGAACAGGTGGCATTGGAAGTGCCTACGGGGTTGAAGGGGGTTTTGGTGTTTTTGGGGCAATCAGCGCTGATTGGACACGCCGCATCGCGACACCTTAAAATACTGGACATTGAGGCTCGTGAAATGTCCATAATACGATGGATAATTCACGCATAAGCTTTGCTGACACACCTTGATTGGCCCTTCGGCGGGCTCAGAGAGGGGTCACTTTAAGTACACCAGTTTATGTTGGGCCTGGACAATCGATCTTGAACTCATCCCTTTTTGCGTCACCCTGAGTATGTAGACCCCAGACTGCACCAATTCCCCATTCAGATTCTTTGCATCCCAAACAAATGAATGCTCCCCCGCTTGAAAATATCTCGCTGACATTTCCTGGACAATACGCCCCTGGATATCGTAAATACTAAAATTGATATAACCTGGGGTCGCCATAGAAATTAGGATCTGGACGTCTGGGTTAAAGGGATTTGGATAGGATTCAACCATGAGCATTGAATTGGGTTTCTGCTCTTGATAAGGCTCAGTTCCCAGGGAGTTCATCGTCATTGTAACTGAATTGAGTTGAATAGGCGTAAGATCCATCTGTTGATAGTAACTCTGGAATTCAACGACTTCAGATACGTCATAACTAAACAGATCATCTGCAAAACGAGGAGCTAATGTTTGATAATTCATATTTGCCGTAAGCTGGTACTCAGCACCAGGATCAAGACCGGTGATTTGATAATGAATGATATCTGCACCTGTACCCTCGTCGGCACCCTCACGATTAAAGTCAGGGTCCAAACTTGCCAACCCGATAACACGGGTGGAATCAACAGCAATCCCATTTGAAGAATAGCCAAGTGGAGGTATCCTATTGTCCTTCAGATAATCTGAAATACGCAACAAGGTATAGGTCTTTTCCCCATTCACATCCATTGGAATATTCTGATAGACCTGCACTTGATCACTGCTGGTTATGAGTTGATGGTGAGGCTCATAACTACTGTCTATTCCAGTGACTTCACCACTGTTATTCCAGGACCCAGAGTGAAAAATGATCTGGTTAAGACCATCAATCACCTGGAGTTCAATCCAGGCTCTTCGACTTGGGTAAGCCGTAGGAAATTTATGACCTGAAAGATTTTGCACATCCACCTGAACATCAAGCATATCTTCATTCAACCAATTTGCAGACAGTTCCAGATCGACAGACTGTTCTGTGAGCATCTTCATTGTGCGGGCGATAGAAGCATCAAACTGTTCTGTACTTGCAGTCACGTCAAGTTCATCGCCAAAATCTCTCAGAAGTTTTAGCATGAAAACATTGCCACCGACAAATTCATGGACATGGAGAGGATTCCGACCATTTAACCAAGACGGTCGATTTGAGATAACGACGGTTTCTTCAAGGGCTGGCATGTGACAGGTTTGACATTCAATACCTTGTGATGGAAAATCACTATTGAGCCATTCCAGGTAAGGTACTTGTTCTGGGGCCTCCCCCACGACAATGCCCTCATCATCTACAAAAGGTGTGAAAAGAGTGTGGCAGGTTGCGCATAACTCTGATTGGTCCATGTGTTCACCATATTGGACATCATAGTTGACCGAAGTATTCATCGGACCACTAATAGGATATTCATAGGGGCCATAAATGGTGCGTTCGTCCGTGATCTGAAAATGGCCGGAAAAACTTTCAGCAGCCCCCATTTGAATATCTTGAATCTGATGACAGGCTGCACAACTTACGCCATCCATAGCCAGCGGATCCGCTCGCATCGCTTCCAGGGTGTAAGATTCAGTTCCATTATAGAGCGCTTCAACTCTCCCCACGGGGGCGTGGCAGGTCGTACATTTATCTTCAATGACACTTTGTAAGTGGGGGTGAGCAGTGATTTCAGCTTGAACCTTCGCCTGCCAAAATGGATCTCTGGCAGCATTTGCCATCATTGTAGAACGCCATTGCAGAGGTGGAGAGACATCATTATAATCAGAATCTAAAAGTGCTGTAGGATTCATTCCACCTGGCATGTGGCAATCACCGCAGACTCCGGATCCTGCAAATAGGTTACTCTCCTCGTGGGGCAAAATCTGCGCCTGACACAAAGGTGTCATCATCAAAGCTATGCTAGTTTGAAGAATAAGAAGCGAAAGTTTCATACTGTGGGCATCCTTTAGTTTACCTTGGCAAGCAATCAATTTTATTCGGTGAACTGTTAAATACAAATGTAAATGCCCCGAAATAGTCCGAGGCATTTTTTTACAGGGAGGAAGCCCCTATAAATAGGGACAACTCTTATTTTTTACCAGCGGCCGTTACCTGATCTATTTCCATTTGATCCACCCCCCATACCGCCTGTATTTTGTCCACCACGTGAATTCCGCCGATTCCCCTGATTTTCACCAGGTCCAAAATTATGTTGGTCAAAGATCAATTGCTGATCTTCGGTGAGCAGGGATCGAATATGATCGCGATGCCCCAACATTATCTGATCAATTGCGGTTTCATAATCTGCTATCGCTGCTTCCAGTTCGGCAACTCTCACTGCGTCTGGATTATCAGTACGATTCAGTTGTCTTAACTCTATTTCTAATACCCGAGTATTCTGGCGAATCTCCATCATAGCAGGTTGCATGGCATCACGAAGTTCTGTGATCTGTTGCATCTGTTCAGTGGTAAGATTTAGATTCTCATCCCAGGATAGATTTCGTCCACCCCGACGTCCTTGAGCAAAAATCAGAGAGGTTGCGAGGAAGATCATGAGGAATATTTTTAGTTTCATGTGTAATTCCTTTGTTTAGTTGTTAAAATTTAAGCCAATACTATAGTTCATACTGTCATAATCATATAGTGGATCATTGGAGCTATTTTGAGTCCAGCCTGCTCCGAATACTAAATCGATATCCGTGAGCCAAGATGAATGATTCGTCATCCAATATTTTGTCCATTGGAATTGAACACTATTTCTTTCATCAGCCCGATCAAAACCAAGTCCCACCATGGCGCCTTCGTCATCTAGTGTATAGTCCATCTCAGAAAAGTCAAAGAGATAAACGGGCACATCCATGTATGATTTACTAAGATATGAGTGAGATATCTGGAGATGATTATTTTGATTTAAACGATAAATGAGCCGAGTGGAGGATGACGGGCCTTCCCACCTAAAACGATCGGTAAAAGGATTCTCGAGACCATCCTGGACATCCAATGATCCTACAATCTCATTGAGGAGTGACTGTGATTCTAGCCACAGAGTCAGACCAATTTTAGGACCAAGAGACTGGCTCAGTCTAATCTTGGTTGTCAGGAGACTATTACTCGGAATATCGCTTTCCTCTGATGTGGTCATATTGCGTCCTCGACCCGTTAAAGAATATTGGGCCCAAAAATCTTGGACTGCCAACGATGTACTCATCTTAATTGATGTTTTTGTCTTAAAGGACTGATTGTAGGCTGCAAATATATCATGCTCAGAATTAGATGCCTCTGCAACTTCATCATATTTCTTCATGTTTAGATCATATCCAGTGGTGAACAATTGATTCGCTTTCAAATAGTATTTCCACTTGAGATAGAGGCCAAATCCGGAACTATTATAATAACTGTAAGTTTCCTGATACTGGTTCACATATCCATGTAAACCGGCAAATAATTGATTGTCTTTGATTTCTAGATAACGGAGTTGTAACCCTAATTCTCCCTGACTAGATGAGTATTCATTGAGGGGAAAGATTTGTGAATGGGAAAGATCCAGGTAGGCTCTTGAATTGTCAGAGAGTACTGAGCTAAGTGATAATGCTGATGATACATAAGATGCATCCTCAACCAAGCGACTTCCCAATAGATAATCAGCTGTTCCAGTTGTATTGCTTAGATCAAAATATATATCCTGACCAGCTGACAAGGTAATGACCAAGAGGAGTTGCCCCAATAGTCCTACTTTTTTTATGGATTTAGAAATTCTCATTAGAAATTTGCACCTTCCAAGGTATTCGAATGCCTTGAAACGGGAGCGGTACTTGTCAATGTGTTGTCATCCTTTTGTAAATCATAGACTTGATTCATGATCTTTGAGAAAAGCGTAAGGGCTTCACTATTCCCAGATATACAAAGACTGGCTTTAATCCTAGCCTCTAATTCTGCTTTAAGTAGATCTTTATCCATGATTATAACCCTTTCAAAACTCGCGAGGAGGGATGTACCCCTCCCCGCGATGTCTCTCAACTAACGTGCAAGCAGTACTTTGAACTGTGGTTTAACCTGAAGAGGATCAGCGATACAATCACCAGTACCGTCGCCTGGGCCACCTACGCCAGCACCACCAGCTCTTCGGCCATTGCCTTCACCTGTCCCGTCACCAAGGCCATTGCCACTTCCACCATATCCGGCACCAGTGCCGTCTTGTGGTGGTACAAAATCTTCATCGTATGCATTCGGGATGCCATCACCATCAGCATCGGGCGCAAGGTCATTAAAACCATCACCATCAGCATCTATAAACTCACCAGGACCATTGCCCCAGGAACCATCACCGGCCTGTGCATACACAGGGCTGGAAACTGCCAGCACACCAAGTGCTGCCATCATCATCATTGCGGTTAAGAGTTGCTTCTTCATCTCATGTCTCCTTTTCTATTTTTTGCTTTTCATGTTATCAAAAAAGCTACTCTCTATACTCCAATTGCTGTGCCACGTTTCAGCCCTTCTCAGAGAGCAGTTGTTTAGCCATTGATTTTACAGGGTTTATAGATTCAACTAGGGACAATTGTACTTGCCAATAATTAATACTAACTCGACAAACCAAGTTATTCTCGACAAATATGTCGAGTGATATGCCCATTGAATTGCAAAAGATATTGTATCGAAGATCATCGAGGTTGGGATTCGAATCCCAACCGGGGGAAACCAGATTAAGTATTTCTATTTAAGGTGGTATTTTTGAAGTTTGTAACGCAAAACCCGCTCGCTAATACCAAGACGTCTGGCACATTCACTCTGATTACCATTACTCTCATCCAGTGTTCTGGTAATTAAATCCGCTTCCATATCCCCCACTGAGGCTTTCAGGCCATGTCCTGCGGTCTGTCCTGTTTTTCTTATCTGTAAAGGCAAATCCTGGGGAGTAATCTCCTGCCCCAATGCCAACAGAACAGCCCGTTCTACCAAATTCCCCAGTTCTCTGACATTCCCAGGGAAGTGGTAGCCTTCCAAATGGGTTTTAGCCGCAGAGGAAAAAGTCAGATCCTCACGTTTTTCACGCGCTGCATACTTATCGAGAAAATACTCTGCCAACAAACAAATATCTGCTGGTCGATCTCGTAGGGCTGGAATATTTAGATTAATTACGTTTAAGCGGTAATAAAGATCTTCTCTAAATTCACCAATTTCAACCGCATGTTCCAGATTCACATTTGTAGCGGCTAATATCCGTACATCAGAATGTAAAATTTTATTTTGGCCAATTCGTTGAAACTCACCACTCTGTAGGAATCTTAGCAGTTTGGTCTGCATCTCCATGGGTAAGTCACCGATCTCATCCAGGAATAGCGTTCCACCATCAGCTTCTTCGAATCGTCCTGTACGAGCAGCGGTAGCGCCTGTAAAGGCACCCTTCTCATGTCCAAATAGCTCACTCTCAATCAAATGGCTGGGCAATGCAGCACAATTTACAGCAACAATTCCGGCCTTTGCTCTGGGCGAGTGTTTATGGATGTAATCCGCCAAGACTTCTTTACCAACACCTGTTTCTCCAGTAATGAGGATTGTTACCTGACTTCCAGCAATCCGATTAGCCTGCTCCAAGACAGCCAACATGGCTGGATCTTTTGCGATATACTCATCTGGGTCAACCTGAACAGCTGGTCCTTTTTCAGCCTCCTGCTTTGGTTTGCTCTCCTGGAGATGATTTTGAATCCCTTTGAGTAATTCTTCGAGCTGATCTAAATCCACGGGTTTCGTTAAAAAATCCCAGGCGCCTAATTTCATCGCATTGACGGCGATATCCACTGTCCCGAATGCTGTGATCAACACAAGAATAACGCCGGGATGCCGGGATTTTACTTCTAGCAGGAGATCTGCACCCGTCATGTAGGGCATTTTATAATCTGAAAGGACAATATCTACTGGATGGGTGTGCATGTAAGCCAAAGCCGTTTGAGCAGAATCGGCTGTTGCTGTGTCATACCCAATCTTTTTTAAAAATCCAGCCAGGGAATCCCGTTGTAATTGTTCATCATCTACGATCAATATTTTTGTCATTGTCTCACCGGTAAATTAATTTCAAATCGACTACCCTTGCCCATTTCGCTACTGACTTCGATAGTTCCGTTATGATCAGCAATAATCTTGTGGGTTAAGGCCAATCCGACCCCCGTCCCCATATCCTTTGTTGTATAGTACAGATCAAAAATACGACTCAGATCCTTGGGCTCAATACCTACCCCAGAATCCTCAACAATCAGCCGAAGCATAGGTCCCTGGTCCTCCGTAGCAAGCATCACTTTACCACCTGCACTACAAGCTTCAATGGCATTTTTGATCAGGTTTGATAGTGCCTGTTGTAAATATTCGCGATCCCCTTCAAACAATAGACCTGAATCCTGAAGTTGCAAATCGACCTGTTTATCCATGGCCTGAGAACGATAGAGGTCAGCAAGCTGGTTCAAAAAACTTTGGGTATTTATCTCTGCATACCTCAAGGGGGTTGGGCGCGTGTATTCTAGAAAATCCTGAAGTGAGTGATTAATTCTTTTGATTTCAGAGACCATGGTACCGGTCATCGTTTGGTAATCTTCAATATCTTCAGTTGGCACAAACTCACGTTTTAAACGTTGAGCGACAATACCGATTGCATTGAGTGGGTTGCGAATTTCATGAGCGACGCCAGCTGCTAATTCACCCATGGCAACTTGTTTTTCACGTAAGCGATTCAACTTTTCGAGATGATACACTTCAGCTTCAATACGTTTCTTCTCACGCTCCAGGAGTGATGCATTCTGGCGGGTAATGAGAAATATAAGGATTACAAAAGCTAGAATCGTCAGCAGAGTCGTCCGCACCACGATCTGGAAAATTATTTGCCCCTTTAAGCCTACCAGCATATCGGCATTAAAACCAATCCGAACCTCACCGAAATTCGATTCAAAGAATACTGGCCGCACCACTTCCAGTAAACTGGTATCACCTTTGGTTACCTGATAAAGAATATCAGCCAGAGGCTCCCGATTCCAGCTTTTGTCGACGACGATACCTGGCTTGGAAACATAGTATGGTTCCTGATCACCAACTGTCAACTTGAGGTACTGCAATCCTTTTACCTTCAATAAATCTTCAAGCGCTGTTTCGATCGCGGTGAGATATCTAAAATTTTCATCATCATTTACAGATAAGTGACAAGCGAGTGCTCCTCCGCGATCTCTTGCAATAGCCACTAGGAATCGTCTCTCATCATCACCTCGAGAGTCAAAATATGTAATTTCTACATCATTTCCACGATCCACACCGACTATAACAAGATTCTGCTCCCGCCGAAGGATGGGTTGGATATGCTTTAGGACCCATTTTCCTTCTCCGTAACTGGTAGACTTCAATCGGGCTGAATCTTTTACAACAGAATGCTCGACGTGCCCATAATCATCAAAGATGATCACCCTGAGCATGTTTCCATCTCGGGTAAGCTGATCCAATCGTTCTGTGCCAATATCATTCTCAGCATCTATTTTATTTAAAAGGCTTAATACAGAGATTGCATGGTCAATATAGGCTTGCTTGATTTCTTCTGTGAGGTAGGCCTGCCCACTACCACTCTGGGCGATTACAGCGGCTGTCATGGCGGCTTGATCCTGGACAAGCTGCAGTAAGTCATCATATCGCGAACGATATTCTAAATAGCTTGAAAAAGTAAGTAATATAAGGACGGCCAGGTATAATGCAGTATACCAGGGCTTGAGTCTCAGTAGTTTTTTGGCTGCCGTTAGCATAGGCAATAAATTGAACTTATGAGCTTGTGGATAACAACTCCTATTTTCTACTCATAGGAGCTTTTGCTTCCATGTGAGGTATCAACATTAGGCCTTACCAATTTCAGTTCCAATTTAGTCAAAATGAGAAAACATTATTTTTGCCACAGATCAACACGGATTAGCCAGATGCAAAAAATTGGTAACCGCTATTTCCTCGTAAAATGGAGAATTTGGAACTGAAAGTGGTATTACATGCAACAGCTCAATCCGTCGAGATAGACAGGGCAGTCAATTTTAATCAGAATACCAGGCGATTCCGTATAGCCAAATAAAAATGCCCTGGAAAACCAGGGCATTGAAATATTATCTATATGAGTTTATCAAAAGATTAAATCGAAATGCTTCTCAGCAATGGGGCTTCGACAAGCTCAGCCTCCAGATCGTTATTTACCGGCAACTTTCAGGCGGTTGATGGCTCGTTTTAAGGCGATTTCAGCTCTGCCTTCATCAATTGCGTCCTCATGCTTCCGAGTAAGCAGTTCCTTAGCACGATCCGCAGCCCTTTGAGCTCTTTCCTGATCAATATCAGCTTTTGGTTCGGCTGATTCTACCAACAAGTGGACACCAGATTCTGTTATTTCAGCAAATCCCCGAGTAGCTGCATAGATAGATTCTACCTTACCTTTTACGACCTTTACCTCTCCCATGGCCAAGGCCATGATTGAAGCAGTATGACCAGCCATCACACCAAAGGCACCATCTACGCCAGGAGCGCGAACATAATCTACATCTCCCTCGTCAAAGACTTGAGTAGGAGTGATAATCTCTAGATGAAATTGGGCTGCCATGGTGTTTTATCCCATTTTCTTTGCTGCGGCAATAACTTCGTCAATATTACCTTTATACATAAAGGCATTCTCTGGATACTTATCCATATCCCCAGCCAGAATTGCTTCAAAGCCAGTGATCGAATCTTCCAAGCTTACATATTTGCCTTCTGTTCCAGTAAATGCTTCTGCCACGAAGAAAGGTTGTGAGAAGAATTTCTGCATGCGGCGGGCACGGTTCACAGTATTTTTATCATCATCCGATAATTCGTCCATACCTAGAATGGCAATGATATCCTGCAAGTCTTTGTATTTCTGCAATATAACCTTGACCTCTTGAGCAACATTATAATGACGATCACCCACAACTCGCGGATCCAGGATTCTTGAGGTAGATGAAAGTGGATCAACCGCAGGGTAAATACCTAGCTCAGCAATACTTCTTTCCAAAACCGTTGTTGCATCGAGGTGAGCAAAAGTGGTTGCAGGGGCAGGATCAGTTAAATCATCAGCAGGGACATAAATTGCTTGTACCGAAGTTACAGACCCTTTTTTGGTTGATGTGATACGTTCTTGAAGGTCACCCATCTCAGTAGAAAGCGTTGGCTGATAACCCACAGCAGAAGGCATACGACCCAAGAGAGCCGATACTTCAGACCCTGCTTGTGTGAAACGGAAGATATTATCAACAAAGAGCAGAACGTCTTTGCCTTCAACGTCACGAAAATACTCAGCCATTGTCAAACCTGAAAGTGCAACCCGGAGACGAGCCCCTGGTGGTTCATTCATCTGACCAAAAACCATAGCTGTTTTTGCGAGAACACCTGACTCAGTCATTTCTAAAAAAAGGTCATTACCTTCACGGGTACGTTCACCCACACCAGAGAACACAGAATAACCACCATGCTCGGTGGCAATATTGCGGATGAGTTCCTGGATGAGAACTGTTTTACCAACACCAGCACCGCCAAATAGACCGGTTTTTCCACCTTTTGAATAAGGCTCTAATAAGTCAACAACCTTAATTCCAGTTTCTAGAATCTCACTTGATGTGGTTAGGTCCTCTTGTTTGGGTGGATCGCGGTGAATGGGAAAGCGTTTGCCTTTTGGCGCTTCTTTGCCATCAATTGCATTTCCAACGACATCAAACATGCGACCAAGTGTCTCTGGACCAACGGGGACAGTAATCGGTGAGCCAACATCGGTCACTTTCGTTCCACGGGTCAATCCGTCAGTGGAATCCATAGCGATTGTACGGACAACATTTTCACCCAAATGCTGGGCAACTTCCAATACCAGTAATCCGTCTTCACGCTCAATATTCAAAGCGTTTAAAACTTCAGGCAATTGACCATCTTGAAACAAAACGTCAACCACAGCACCCATAATCTGAACAACTTTTCCTTGCTTTGCCATCGTATGAATCTTCCTCTTATTCCACTAAAGCTTCAGCACCACTCACAACCTCGAGAATCTCTGTCGTGATTGCAGCCTGTCGTGCCTTGTTATATTTCAGACGGAGACTATCAATAAGTTCTCCGGCATTCTCAGTAGCGGCTTCCATTGATGTCATCCTGGCAGCATGTTCTGATGCATTGGATTCCAATAAAAAGCGCCACATCTGTACATTTAAATGACGAGGAATCAATGTGGTGACCACCTCATCCTTTGAGGGCTCGAACAAGTAATCTTCAGAAATTTTCTCATCATCCTCTTCAAGAACTAGAGGTAAATAATGAAATTCTTTAAGCTCTTGTTGAGCAACATTTTTAAACTGATTATAGATAACGCGCACATCATCAAACTCGCCAGCTAAATACCTTGCGGTAACAGTTTCAGCCATCCTCACAGCATCACCGAAATTGAGTTCATTCCAAAAGTCAGCGAAATGCTCTACAACATCATAGCCACGCTTATCAAAAAACTCATAGCCTTTACGACCAATACAAATGAGCTGGGATTGATCTTTACCTACTTCATCTATGACTAATTTGGCTTGTTTTAGGATATTTGTATTGAAACTACCACAGAGACCACGATCAGAGGTAAAAACCACAAAGGCTTTTTTCTGTGTTGGTCGCATTTGAAGCAGTTGATGTGTGTTACGATCAATATCTGGAAGTAAATGTTTTAGGACACCATTGATCCGACCGGCATAAGGTCTTGCCTGTTCCATGTTACTCTGAGCCCGGCGTAATTTTGCCGCCGCTACCAGTTTCATGGCACGGGTAACCTGCCTGATACTTTCAATGGTTCCGATTCGCTTCCGAATGTCTTTTAAATTCGCCATAGCGATCCCGTTTTAAGCGACAAAACCTTTCACAAATTCGGTCACTGTCTTTTTCAATGCAGCGTCAATCTCATCACTCAACTCGCCTTCAGTAGCAATCTGCTTCAAGAGGTTTGACTCAGTTGCATCCATATAATCCAGAAACTCAGCCTCAAAACGTCTGATTTCTGCAGGGGCAATTGGATCGAGATAGCCGCGAGAGGCGGCATAGAAAATGGAGATTTGCTTTTCAGTAGACATAGGTACAAACTGATTCTGTTTTAGAATTTCGTACAGAATTTCACCACGGGTCAACTGCTTTTGGGTCGCTGCATCCAAATCAGATCCAAACTGGGCAAAAGCGGCCAGTTCACGATACTGAGCTAAATCAAGACGCATACCTCCAGCGACCTTCTTCATTGCCCCAACCTGAGCATTTCCACCAACACGAGATACTGAGATACCTACGTTCAATGCAGGACGTTGTCCACTATTGAACAGATCAGTCTCCAAGAAAATTTGACCATCAGTAATTGAAATTACATTGGTAGGGATATAGGCTGATACATCACCCATTTGAGTTTCAATGATAGGCAAAGCAGTCAATGAACCACCCCCTAAATCGGCACTCAATTTGGAGGAACGTTCAAGCAGGCGACTATGTAGATAGAAAACATCACCAGGATAAGCTTCACGACCTGGGGGTCTTCTTAAAAGTAGGGACATCTGACGATAAGCAACAGCGTGTTTTGAAAGATCATCATAAACGATTAATGAATGCTGACCTTTATCTCTAAAATATTCACCAATGGTAGCGCCCGTATATGGTGCTAAAAACTGAAGTGGTGCAGGATCGGATGCATTTGCAGCAACAACCGTTGTGTATTCCATGGCACCCTGGGCTTCTAATTCAGCAACAACGCGTGCAACTGTGGAAGCTTTTTGGCCAATGGCTACATATATACAGTAAACCGGCTCATCTGGTGTATTTGGATCATGGGTAGACTTCTGATTCACAATTGTATCCAAGGCCACTGCAGTTTTACCAGTCTGGCGGTCACCGATGATCAATTCACGCTGACCACGACCAATGGGGATCATACTATCGATTGCTTTTATACCTGTCTGCAAGGGTTGGTTCACAGGACTACGTGCCAATACCCCCAGCGCCTTACGCTCAACCGGCATAGACTGTTCAGTTTTAATTTTACCTTTGCCATCCATGGGGGTACCAATAGGGCTTACTACACGACCAACAATAGCTTGACCCACACCAACAGAAACAACTTTTCCTGTCCGTTTGGCTTGATCACCTTCTTTTACCAGACTGGTGTTTCCAAAAAGAACCAGTCCAACCTCATCTTCTTCGAGGTTCATGGCCATCCCCACAACGCCGTTGGGAAGCTCAATCAGCTCAGAGGCCATAACATTTTCCAGGCCACTTACACGGGCAATACCGTCACCAACCATGATAACTTCACCGATTTCGGCAACGTCAATGGAAAGATCCAGTTTACCCAGTTCCTCCTGGAGTAATTTCGTGATTTCGTCTGTTCGAATATCTGTCATATTCCTATCTTCCTTTAGGATTGGATCAACGATTGTTTGATCCGAGCGAGTTTACTGGATAGCGAAGCATCCAAAATGGTATTACCAACTCGTAATGTTAAACCACCCAGGATATCGCTGTTTACTTCAGAAGTAAAGTCTGCCTTCCAGGATGTTACTGACTGGACAACTGCGTGAATTCGTTCCACTGTACCAGTCGAAAGCTCATGAGTACTTACAGCATGCACTTTAACCTGGTTACTGCGCTGGTAATAGGCAGTCTCCAGACTTTTGAAAATCATCCCCAGCAATTTCATATCTCTTTCATCACCCAACTGAGCTACAAAAGCTTGATTAATTGGATGAAAGTCAGGATAGACCTTTGCCAGTAATTTGATTTTTTCTGCAGCTTTCACTTTGGTTGAAGCCAAAAATGCCTTTAATGCAGGTTCACGCCGATAGCTCTTATAAAAATCCTGCATGGAGCGATAAACTGGCTCAAGGGCCTGTTTGCTTTCAGCAATCTTCAATAATACGTTGGCGTAGTGGCGACTTTTCGCTAAGGTACGCATTAATTCTGTCCGTAATCCTTGAGTGCATCTTCAATGAGATGCTCATTGTCTTCCCGTGATAGGGATTTAACGATGATCTTTTCTGCGGCAGCCATGGAGATGTCAACAATCTGTGTCCTAATCTCTGCAATGGCTTTATCACGCTCAGCTGCTATCTGTACTTCGGCTTGTTTCATAATACCGGCGGATTTATCCTGGGCTTCATTCAGAATCTCAGTCTTCATCCGCTCAGCTGTTTCCTTGCCAGCAGCTACGATCTCTTGAGCTTCCTGGCGAGCCTTGGCAACCATAGCTTCATATTCAGAAGCTACTTTGTCTGCTTCCTGACGGGCTGATTCCGCTCCAGCTAGAGATTCACGAATAAAATTTTCGCGTTCTTCCAGGGCCTTGATCATCGGTTTCCAAGCTTTTGACCCTAGAATCACCAACACAATAATGAAGGTGATCCAGGTCCAAAACATTAAACCAGTATCAAAATTAAGTAGGTTGTCCATAATTCCTCCGAAGGAGTATTTTTAAACCTTATTACTTAATCGCAATAAGTAGTGTTACTACTAAACCGATAATGGCAACACCTTCGAGAAGGAAAAGAGGTAAGTTTACAGCGCCGGTAATTTTGTCAGCGGCTTCAGGCTGACGAGCAATGCCAGCTGCTGCAGCTGCGGCCAATTTCCCAATTCCAAGACCAGCACCAATTACGATCATTCCTGCACCAATAGCGGCACCTAGATAAGCAAATTCCATTTTAAAGCTCCTTGTTAAGGTTGTGGGTTTCTGATGTTTTCTGAACAGCAATACTTACATGTCTTAATTCCTTGAACTGAGTAAGCACGACCTGATCTAAAACAACAGAGGGTTTATATGTTTGTTTAATAAAAATCAAATCTAATGATTCGGATGAATTGACTGACCAATAAATACCGAGGAAAGCAGCGTAAACACATAGGCCTGAACAATACTCACGATTATCTCTAAAAAGGTAATACCGACGTTCAGGGCAACTGAACCAATACCGATATACATATTATGCAAAATAAAGATCGGCGCAAAGATGGCTAACATAGCGATATGTCCAGCAGTCATGTTGGCTGCAAGTCGCATGGTCAGTGCAAATGGGCGTACAAACATACTCATTATTTCAATCGGAATGAGAATGATCAATACGGCTTTGGGGACATCTCCCGGAATCATATTCTTCCAATGCTTGAAAAAACCGTGTTCCATAATCCCAGCGATAATAATAGCGAAAAAAGTAATCACAGCCAGTGCGGCAGTCATATTAAAATTACCTGTTGCAGTTGTACCACCCTGACCATGATTGATGTAATTAAACATGGGCATGAGACCGAGAAAATTCATGGTCAGGATCAAAAAGAAAAAGGACATCACAAGAGGCCCCCATTTCAAAACGTGATCCTTCCCCACCGTGGGAATGAGAATACCTGTCCGAACAAAATCTACGACATATTCAAAAGCGTTCGCAAATCCAGTAGGGATCGGTCTTTCTTCGCTACGATATTTCCTGGATGCGTACAGAGCAAGGGTTACAAGCAACCCAGCAGCGATCCAGAGCATGATGACATGTTTGGTAATGGAAATATCAATTCCAAACAATTCTAGATCAAACATCACGTCACTATTGGCAACGTGTGCAATGATTTTATCCCCGATGTTAGTGCTGGTTCCGTGGCCTTGTGCAGCCATTAAGAATTCTCCCCTTTTGATAGAGTTAAGTCAAGTCTGCAGTTTCAGCGCCAAGTCTTGTTATTTTAGCTGCTATCTGCGTTGAAGAATCCCACCATAGCTAGAGCTATGCTGAAATTATTCGCCTTGATACCAACCAAAATTCCTGCGACTTACATCGAACTTCAGACTTGGCTCAACTCTCGTCATTACCTCCCATAAAAAGCGGCCAATAATAAGCTTCGACCCCATGCCACGCAAGAAAGTTTATAAGCAATATTACAATAAATGTCACCTTGTCCAAAGTGCCTGCTTTTATTAGAATTACAATCCAGATTCCAAGCAGAATTACCTTTACAAAGAACCCGATAATATTGATCTTTTGAAGTTGCTGAGCGTCATGAATTTTATTGTGCTCAACCCAAAAAAGTAGCGATCCGCTAATGAGTATCGGTAAAAAAGCCCCTGCCAATACTGAGCTGGCTAAATCAAGCTGATCCGTAAAGGCAAATGCAGCAATAATTATGCTATTCAGTATGAGTGCAGCAAACGCCATTACCTGCCAGGGTCTCATTAATCATCACTTTTTACATAAATGCTTTTATACAATTCGTACATGCCGATCACCACACCCAGGAGAGCACCACCCAAAACGCCATATTGGGGCCAGCCAAACTTATAATCCAAAAAATAGCCTATGGCTCCCAAGCCTAACACACTTCCAGTCATGGAAGAGGCCGCTGCCATATACTTGCCGCCACCTATTGTGCTCACTGATTTATCCTTTTGGAGGATGTTGGGGGTTTCGAGTTAAGGCTTAAGGGGGTGATTGTATTTTATACCTTTTCCCCACGCTTAAAATCGTGGGTTGGTGTTTTGATTACTCTCCTGCTTCGAGAGCTTCAAATCCGATTTCTTCATCCGAAAGTTCTGGGGCCATGGTACTACGTCCTTGAAATACTGCACCATCTTCGATGATGAGACGCGTAGCAATCACATCTCCCTTGAGACGACCCGCTTTACCTAGAGCAACTTTTCCGATAACTTCAACATTGCCACCCACGATACCACCGATGATCGCGTATTCGCCCTTGATGCCACCTTTGACAACACCAGATTCTGACACGGTCACAAAACCACTGGCAATCACACTCCCGTCAACTGTCCCGTTTATGTGAGCACTCCCATTAATATTCATATCTCCGGAAACATGCGTTCCACGGCCAACAATTGTTTCTATGCGATGTATTCGATTAGCCATCTATCTCTTCCTGCTCTCCCAAAGGAGTGGTTTCTTCTTGTAATTCTGTAATAAAAGTGGCTGGGTCCAAAGGCACCCCTTTATGCCAAATCTCAAAGTGTAAGTGAGCCCCATCAGAAATCCCTGTATTACCCATTACTGCAATAGGCTCAGCTCGATCTACGACCTGTCGTTGGGTCACTAAGTTCTGCTCATTGTGTCCATAAACTGTTAAATAACCATTCCCATGATCAATAATAATCGTATTTCCAAAGCGATAGGTCCAGTCTGAAAAGATCACATAGCCACGTCCAGCAGCCTTCACAATTCTGTCTTCAATGGAGGAAAGATCGATACCTAAATGATCCTGACTAAATAATCCCTCCCGAACTTGAAAGCCTGCATTCACAAAACCCTTGATCGGAAGATATGTTGGTAGATCTTCTAAAAGTCCCATGGTTTCAAAGGGGGAAATTTCCCAATTCTCAAGCTGACCTGAAAGACTGTCGCCCCCATCACTAGGGAAAGCATAGTGTCCCCCAAGCGTATTTTCAATAAAATGGTTGATTTCCTCAATCCGCTTGGCATTCTTGAGCAAACCAGCCACACTTTGTCGCTCACTTAAAAGATAATCATTTTCGATTTTTAAGTTTTCAAAATCCAGAGCTTTGGGTAAGAAGAAAACGCTAAAAACAAGAATTGTTGCTACCAATAGAAAAGCAAAAAGCTTTAATAGATTGACCGTGGTGGCAGTTACCGAGATAGTTCTGCCAACGGCTTCGTTATCTGGCAGAATGAGAATAGTATATTTTTCGTGTTTCATGTAATCCTAATTAGTGCATTTTTTAAACCTGATGTGTGCAAGACCACGCCGTCATGTTTTTCAGTGATAATACATAATCTAGTTTGGTGGAAATTCAAGATTGGATGCTCTTATCCTTAAGTTCCTACTTGGTAAAAAATCTTCACATCTATCAGTTTTCAAGTATCACTCTGCCTCAAGCAAATTGCTACAGAAATAACATCTTTCTATTTTCTTTCTTCCAGCAAAGCAAACAGTTCGATCAATCGTTCCAAATCTTCATCCCCAAAAAACTCAACTTCAATAATCCCCTTCTTCTTACCAGGCTTAATCTGGACCCGTGTTCCGAGAGTCGTCATAAGAGCTTCCTCGCTTTTACGCACATAAACAGTTTTTGTTTGTGACTTAGCAGGCTTTTTTTCCGGGACTGAAATTTTAGATTTTAACTTCTTAACGTAATTTTCGGTTTCGCGAACACTCATATTCTGGCGACGAATAATTTGGAAGACATTTACCATTTCTTTCTCAGAATCCAAACCCAGTAGTGCGCGGGCATGTCCAGCAGAGATTACCATGTTTTTTACTGCGACTTTAACCTCAGCAGGCAATTTGAGTAAACGCATTGTATTGGTGATGGAAGCCCGACTTTTGCCAATATTTTTTGCAATTTTCTCATGAGAGAGCTCGTATTTACCAGCAAGTAACTGGTAGGCTTCAGCCTCCTCAAGGGGGTTTAAATTATCGCGCTGCAGGTTCTCAATGAGAGCCAACTCCATCATATCAATGTCGGTATCAACCTCAAGGATATGGATTGGGATCACTTCTAAACCAAGTGCCTGACAGGCTCGGAGGCGACGCTCTCCCGCGATCAGCTCATATTCACCATCCACCATTCGAACGGTTACTGGCTGGATGAGACCTTTGGCTTTGATAGAGGCTTTGAGATCTTCAAATGCCTGAACCGCTTTCTCAGAATCAAAATCCTTACGCGGCTGAAATGGATTGGGTCGGATTTTATTAGGTGAAACTGTGGCTATAGACGCTGAATTTTCCTCAGAAGTCCCTAGTGAGTCAAGGATGGCATCCAGCCCACGACCAAGACGTTTGGGCTTATCAGGCATTCTCTAAAACCTCTTCCACTAAACTCATATAATTAGCAGCCCCAACGGAATTTGCATCATAGAGCATAATTGGTTTACCATGACTGGGTGATTCACTTAAGCGGACGTTTCGATTGATATACGTTTTATAGACCCGCTCTTTAAAATATGTTTTCACCTCTTCAACAACCTGCTTGCTCAGATTCAGCCGGCCATCGTACATAGTCATCAATACACCCTCTATAACGAGTGCTTTATTAATCGTCTTTTGAACCCGTCGCACTGTGTTTAACAGCTGACCCAAGCCCTCCAACGCATAATATTCACATTGGATTGGGATCAATATGGAATGGGCGGCAGTCAGGGCATTAAGTGTTAAAAGTCCCAATGATGGCGGGCAATCAATAATGATAAAGTCATAATTATCTTCAATCTCTGCCAGAGCCTCTTTGAGAATTCGTTCACGCGCTATGGCTGAAACAAGCTCAACTTCTGCTCCTACCAATGATGGACTCGATGGTATGATATCCAAAAAGGGCAATTCATTTTTTTGTAAAATATCAGCCAGAGGCGCCTGCCCCAATAAGACTTGATATACGCTTAGTCCATCAACTCTCACGGGATGCCCCAAACCGGCAGTTGAATTTGCCTGCGGGTCAATATCGATCAGTAATGTTTTTTTTTCTGTTACTGCGAGACCTGCAGCCAGATTAACAGAGGTCGTGGTTTTACCCACCCCTCCTTTTTGATTTACAATGGCGATTATTTTTGCCATAAGTTATTGTTTTTTAAAGACCTTTCACCATTTTATTCAGGCCATGAATATAGCTTAGCCCAAAGCCAAAAACAACTGTGTTGCTTGTGAATCCAAATCTACTTCAACGCTTGGCCAAGAACCGCTTAAAAAAGCCCAGTTCCGGCAATGAAACTGTAATTAAAATAATTAATGCACCAACCATATTCCCTGCTGTTAGGGACTCCTTTAGCAGAAACCAACCCCACATAATAGCAATGATTGGGATAAGAAAAGTGGTGTAACTCATTTTCACGACGCTCACATGCTTGAATAACCAAAAATATATCGTGAATGCAATGGCAGAGCCGAATACTGCCAGGTATGCCGTAGCAAGAATACTGGTAGTAGTAAACTCAATCTGCTTCCACGGTTCAGATAATAACCCTGTTAATAACATGAGAAAGGCACTGATCAACATGCCAATGATATTGGCTGACACAGGATCAAGGGATCCACTTCTCTTTTTATAAAGTACATTAGAAAAGGAAGCACCAGCAATAGAAATTAGAATTGCTCCCATCCCAAGCGTTGTCTGAAAGCTAAAATTCTGGCCATGAATGTCAAAAATGAGGTATGAGCCGATCAGCGCACCGATAAGGCTAAATCCTTTTGAGAAATTGATTTCCTCATCCCTGAGCATAAAGTGGGAAAAAACTGAAACTTGTACCGGCATGGTTGCCCACAGGATTGAAGTGATATTACTGTGTACGTATTGCATGCCCCAATAAGTAAGTCCATTGCCGATAAAGAAATTACCAACCCCCAGAGCGAGAATAACCACGCCATAGCCCCTGGACGGCAAGATTGATTTGCCCCTGACCAACTGATAGACAATCAATATACAGGCACCGGCAAAAAACCGGATCGCTGCCATGGTAAAGGGAACTTCACCAACACTCACTTTTATGGCAATCCAGGTGCTTCCCCATATCAAAACCAGGGAAATGTAAAGTAGCGGTATCTTGAGTTGTTTCACATTCACGGATCAAAATAGAAGGGATCAGTCGCGAGACTATTCAATTGTTGCCCCAAGAGCGACATATCAGTTAAAGGTAGAAAATTATTATTCAGTTCAGTTTGACATTAATTCCCTTTTATTAAATATTGACTAACCCAATTATTTGCTTAATATGCGTCATGTTTAATTGTTAGTTTGTGTAAACTAACACGCTTTTAGAATTTTGCTGTATCGCCAAAATCACGATTCCTGTCACCAATGACTCGGCGCATCCCCTGGAGTATTTAAGGGAGTGAGGCAAATCCATTAAAGCAAAATATTAACTCAAAAGGAGGAAACCGATGAAGACAACAAAGAAACTTGTATTTCTTCTCATGGTCACAGTTTTAACTACTTCTGCTTTATTTGCTCAAAAAGCAGACCAGATGATTGGTGTAACTGCCTTGCAGTTCGCCCGCGGTGGTGCAATCGTTGCCAGCCCGGTTGATGCACCAAGCATGATCTACAATCCAGCCGCAATCGCTGCCATGGATATCGACAAAATTGGATTTGATATGGGATTAGGCGTCGTTAACCCCCCACGGAAAATCACATCACCTGCTGGAACCACGGAAAGTGGCGCCAACTCATACATGAGTATGGGAAACGGTGTTGTTGTAAAAGTAAATGAAAAGCTTGTCCTTGGAATGGCCGCCGGTGGTGTTTCAGGTCTTGGTGTAGATTTTCCTTCTACCACTCTACCTGACAATCCAGGCACTCCCTTCCCCGAAAATGTTTCTGTAGTTGCCAAAAAAGCGTTGCTGAAAATCACTCCCACTGCCGCTTACAAAGTTAGCGACAAACTCATGGTTGGTGTTTCACTGCAGATTGGTAATCAATCACTTTCACTTAAGTCCCCTGCATTTATGCTTCCTCAGTCAGAACGCTGGGGTTTTGGAGGAGCTGCTGGTTTAATCTACAAAGCATCTTCAAAACTACAGATCGGTCTAGCCTATACGTCCGAAATGGGTGTTGCTGAATATGAATTCAATGGAACAAGCCTGCTTCCACCTGCTGGCGGAGAAGGTGTTTACGCTATGGAGATGAACAGTCCTCAGCACGTTGCCTTTGGTGTTGCCCTGGCCCCATCAGAAAAGTTACTGATAGAAGCCGATGTTAAATGGGTCAACTTTTCTGCAGTAATGGATGTTGTTGAACTTACTTCACCCTCTGGATATGTTATCCCACTCACCTTTGGCTGGGATGATCAGATGGTTTACTCTCTTGGGCTACAACTACAGCCACGTAAAGGTGTAAAACTATTGGGTGGATACTCATACGGTGCCACGCCTATCTCAGAAGATGATGTAGACAACAACCTCGGATCTATCGCTGTTGTTGAAAACCATCTTTCATTTGGTCTAAACAAATGTTGGAATAAAAATCTATCCTCAACATTTTCTTATGTTCGCGGTTTACACAACTCCGTTCAGTCGAGTTTGACACCCAATATGATAGAAGCTGAATTCAACATGCTCTTTCTTCAGTTAAGTTACAGAATGTAATTTTAGCTCATCTCTAATTATTTATGGCACAGAAAAGTAAGTCTGCAGTGAAGAAAACGCAGAAACCTTTTAATCCGGTTGTCCAGCCTATAGTAATAGCTGGATGGCCGGATTAATTTCTCCTCCCCAAAAATTATAACACATCTCGCGCATTATGAAGTTAAGCTAGTATTATAAGTATTGCCTAGCCGCATATCTCATGAAGGAGTGTAATAAGTGCTATAATACATTGTACTTACGCTGGTTATAACGTGTCTGCAAAAACACACTTTGTACCTGAGCTGATTCTGACGCTGGGATTTTGATTTCTGACAGGGCGAGAGGATAAATCATCCGCAAACGGTCTGCATGAACGTTGAGGACGGGGCATGCTTCCATGCCCCGCTTAAGGAGTTACAATCTAACGAGCGATTCTTTACTCGTCAATTTCTTCCCAACCTGTAATCATTGCTTTGAGATTTGAGGTCAAAGTATGACCAGTTGTAGTCAGATAAACATGGATCACAATAAACATGATTAAAGAATAAGAGGAGATTGTGTGAACGACAGCAATCCATTCCAGATTGGCAAAAGCACTGCCAGCATCGGCTAGATTGTTGTAATAGTAGTATAAGGCTCCCGTAATGATCTGAACGGGCAGAGCTAATATCTTAATAAATAGATATGTGATTCTCTGTAGAGGATTCAATTTCGAAAGCTCTGTCTTCTTGGTTGGATGTGGTGCATTCTTAAAGATACCAATCAGATAATACTCAAACATCTCTGTGAGCATTTTACTGGTTGGAATGTACTGGCGCCATTGTCCCGTGGTGATATGCCAGAAAATGGCAAACACAATCAAAATGATTAAGGTCCAGGCAGAAAAATTATGGATGGCAACAGCATCTTCGAAACCAAAGATGGTGAAGTTTCCATGCACTTCCATTCCAGTAATTGCCAGCCCAACAATCAGGATGGCCTGCATCCAATGCCAGAAACGATTGAATACATTATATAGTATAACTTTTTTCATTATGAATTCCTCCTACGACCAGCAACATAGCGAATCGATCCGTGTACAATAACACCTAGCAAGGATCCCATGATCATTAATTTACCAAGTATATCTAACCAACTCCAACTATCACGACCAGGCATATAAAAATCACCCAGCCCTGCTAAACGACCATCACGGCTATGACAATCGTTACAAGTAAGGGCGTTTTCTTTAGGCTGTACCATGTGGTTCAAGGCCCAATTCATCTCAGTCTCAACGAAACCATATTCACCGGAATATTCAAAATTAAATTCTTCGGCGTTGGTTCTAATTGCTTTATCCCAATCATAATCTTTCCAATAAGCACCTGAGCCTTTTTTGCCAAAGAGTTTCGGCACAACAAAAGTCTTGTTCTTACTATCATAGATTTGCTTTCCGCGATGCACTTTAACAGGCCAAATGCGGGCCTCTGGATCTTCATAGGAACCTTCAAAGGGATTGATCACGACCACACCAGAATCGTCAATAGGGTCACCCGGTAAAACATATTTATTATTCCCGTTAAACCATTTGTACTCAGGCTCAATATTTTGCTCCCATACAAACTCACCTTTAGCAGTCATATAGGTAACAAAACCACGTTCATCTTTAATTTTGAGTGGTTTACCATTTTTATCAAACTTGCCAGCTTTCGACCAATCCCACCACATTTTTGTGGGTCGCTCAACAGCCATGAAAGGAATGTGACAGGTCTGACAGGCAACTTTATCTACGTGATCATTGTATTTGGGTACAGCGATATGCGGTGATAGGCCATGACAGGATTCACAAGTGCTTGAGGAGAGATCTGATGCTGGTAAATCAATACCATGATGATCTATGGCCAGGGGATCATAGCGAGATCCACTAATTGAGTGCTCATCGGTAGAGTGACATTGTGAACAAGAGAAATTCTCACCATCAACACCCATGTGCACATCCAACTGACGAGTTGGTTTGAGGAGTGATCCATCGAGATCACCATGCTTTACACCATCACCACCACCACCATAGAAGTGGCAGGCACCACATGTCTCGCGACTAGTTTCACCTACGTTTTGAGCGACATAAGCTAGATCAACACCCTTAAACATCTTGGTTTTGAATTTTGTATCCTTCAAAACCGGGTCACCAGCTTTGGTGGGAAATTTTTTGTAAGTACCTGTCTTGTCATGACATACAAGACAATCAACTCTTTCTTCTGATGTAAAGTCAAAAGAATCATCTTTCCAGCCAAACCCTGTATGGCAACTCGTGCAGCGAGGCTCATTACCTTGAACGCCTATACAAAAATTATTTATCACGTGACGTTTGCCAAGATTTTGATCCTGGTGAGATGTAACATCCCAGGTCCAGTGTTTGGTTGCATGTATCTGCATGGATGCCTCAGTGTGACAAGTGAGACAAGCCTTGGTAACTTCGGGTCCAGAATTGAATTCCTGTTGTAGGATTTCGAATTTTGAATGATCTGCCGTTGTTGCCATAACTTGCAAATTTAGCAGTAGGATCATAACCAGGCCGATAGCCAGGGGTGTACGTTTCATAAATCGGTTCCTCCGATATGATTTATATTTAGTGCAATATTCGCGGAAGTAGATAATTCACTTTCGAAGCACATGCTCAATGCAGACAATATATATGCCATTAATCAGTTATTGTACAATATATTATATAAGTCATTACTATTAATATTCGTCATTTAGAATGGCACAAATCTAGCAAACCTATATTCTGGAATATAGAATAGTTATGATTACAACGCAAATACAAGAACGCCTCTCCGACAAAACCCGCCCGGTTTTTACTATTGGTATTGCTGCCGAGCTTATCGGTGTTTCCGTCCACACTTTACGAATGTATGAGACCGAGGGCTTAATTTTACCACAACGTACAAAGACACAGCGTCGACTTTATTCACAAGTCGATATTGAGAGGCTTCAGTGTATTCGAACCATGATCGAAGATCGTGGATTTAACCTGGCTGGTATTAAAGCGATGATGTCTATGGCCCCCTGCTGGGATATTAAAGGCTGCAGCAAAACTGATCGTGCAAATTGTAAAGCCTATGACGATGCCCTGGAACCTTGCTGGGTAGTCAAAACAAAAGCTGAGATATGTCAAGACGAAGACTGTGCAAAATGCCCAGTCTATAAAGAAGTCACAACTTGTCACAACATGAAATCCTTTTTAAAACAACATTGGAAGACTGTATGAGACCAACAATGAATCGTCGCGAATTTATAAAAATCGCTGGAGTGGGTGCTGGAAGCCTGGCATTTGCGACCCCACTTTTTGATTTCTCCAAGGGAGAAGTCCTGGCGCCAGATGTCCATCCTGGTATGTATTCAAAACGTACACCTACCATTTGTGAAATTTGCTTTTGGAAGTGCGCAGGTTGGGTACACACAAATGAAGAAGGCAACATTTGGAAAATCACTGGAAATGATAATGACCCTCACTCAAATGGACGTCTCTGCCCTCGTGGGACAGGTGGTGTCGGTATGTATAATGATGAGGACAGACTTAAGACACCTCTGATTCGTACTGGTGAAAGAGGAAAGCAAGTATTCCGTGAAGCTAGCTGGGATGAAGCATTTACCTATATAGCTGATGGTCTGAAAAAGATTGCAGATGAACATGGTCCAGAATGTGTGGCCTTGTTCACCCACGGCTCTGGTGGAAAATATTTCGGTGACCTGTTGAAGGCTTATGGCTCAGCCAATATTGCAGCACCATCGTATGCACAATGTCGCGGGCCCCGTGAAGTTGGTTTTATCGCCACTTATGGGGAAGGCGTTCAATCTCCCGAACGTGTGGATATCCGTGACACCCGTTGCCTGGTTCTGATTGGTTCTCATTTTGGAGAAAATATGCACAACGGACCCGTTCAGGAAATTGCTCAGGCAACTGAAAAGGGTGCTTCCATTATCACAGTTGATCCTCGATTCTCAACTGTGGCAAGCAAATCCAAATTTTGGTTACCGATCAAACCGGCCACAGATATGGCACTCTTGTTAGCCTGGATGCACGTGCTGATTTATGAAGGTCTCTACGATAAAGAATATATTGAAAAATATGCTTATGGTTTTGATGAGCTCAAAGCACACGTTGCTCAAATGACCCCGGAGTGGGCCTATGGCATCACCACCATTAAACCTGAAGTGATCCGTGAAACTGCTCGCGAGATGGCCAATGCCAGTCCTCGAGTTATCGTTCACCCCGGTCGTCACGTTACCTGGTATGGCGATGATTCGCAGCGTCTAAGAGCAGTTGCCATGCTTAATGCATTACTTGGTTCCTGGGGACGCAGGGGTGGCTACTACTATCCTGTAAAAGTTTCCTTTAAAAAATTTCCACATCCAGCCTTCCCGAAACCAAAACGTGGCTGGAAAGATGCCTTCCCTGGAAAATATAAATTGGCCGGATTGGCGCTGGCATCTGGTATCTGTGATGCCACCGTGCCAACCACTGAAAGAGATTGCTCCTTCAAAGCTTGGATCGTTAATGGGACCAACCTGATTCACACGCTCCCAAATCAAGCCAACACGCTGAAAGCTATTGATGCCCTGGATCTCATGGTTGTTGTTGATACCATGCCCATGGAAATCACAGGCTATGCCGATGTGATTCTACCCGAATGCACTTATTTAGAGCGTTACGATAATATTCGTGTGGGTCCACATCGTGAGCCAACTATCGCTTTACGTATGCCTGCTGCAAAACCCAAGTACAATACGAAACCGGCCTCCTGGATGGCCAAGGGAATCGCCGAGAAAATGGGTCTGGGACACTACTTCCCCTGGAAAACAATCGAAGAGAAACTTGATTGGGAATTAAAACAGGTTGGCACCTCTCTCGAAGAGATGAAACGTATTGGTGTAAAAAAATATAAACGCGATGACGATGATCCGCTTTATCCCATGGAAAACCTTGAAGATTTCGAATTCTATACAAATACTGGGAAAATTGAGCTTTACTCAACCGCAATGGAAGATGAAGGCTATGACCCACTACCAAAATATACAGCCCATGAACAGCCTCCGGAAGGTTATTACCGTCTGATCTATGGACGGGCACCGATGCACACCTTCAGTCGAACGGCTAACAACCCCAACCTGACTGATCTCATGGATGAGAATAGCGTTTGGGTGAATCCAAAGGTTGCCAAAGAATGGGATCTTAACAATGGTCAGTACCTGTGGTTGGAAAACCAGGACGGGATCATCACCAAGACGCCAATCAAGGTTCGAGTGACCGAACGGATTCGTTATGATAGTGTTTATATGGTTCATGGATTTGGTCATACAAACAACAAGCTGACCCGAGCAAATGGACGCGGAGCAAGTGATGCTGATTTGATCACTCGTGTTCACATCGATCCAGTGATGGGCGGTACAGGCATGCGGGGGAACTTTGTCACCTTCCGTTTTGAAGCTGCAGAGGAGGTGGCCTCATGAGATATGCAATGGCCGTAGATACAAAACAATGTGTCGGCTGTAATGATTGTGTAGTGGCCTGCCAAACTGAAAATGATGTTCCTATTGGCCACTGCCGAGATTGGATCGTCGAGGTTACAACAGGCACCTACCCCGATTTGCAGCTGGAGATTCGTTCTGAACGCTGTAATCATTGTGCCAATGCCCCTTGCATAAGGACTTGTCCAACGGAAGCCAGTCACTATGCAGCCGGTGGGATTGTTCTGGTGGAGGAGTCTGAGTGTATTGGTTGCAAAGCCTGTATCACTTCCTGTCCTTACGATGCCCGCTTTATCCACCCAGAAGGATACGTAGATAAATGTACTTTTTGTTACCATCGGGTTGAAAAAGGTCAGAGCCCAGCATGTGTTGCTGTTTGTCCAACCCACGCCATGATATTTGGTGATTTGGATGATCCAAACAGTGATATCTCACGAGCCATGGCCACCAGAAAATCAAAGTCATTGATTCCTGAAGCCGGAACTGACCCAAAAGTCTTCTACCTGCTATGATATTAGGAGTAGTCATAAAAAGTTTTAACCGCAGAGTTCGCGAAGAGCGCAAAGATGCTCTTGATAGAAACAGCATCCGTGTTTCATCTGCATGCCCCGGTATCGCTGTAAGCAACGCCGAACGGCTGATAAATCAGTAAGGAAATATACGGTTATGATTGAAGAAATTATCACCAGTGGACGCATGAACCCGGAGATTGATCCAGTGCTTCATGTTTGGGGATGGGAAATCCCACTATACTTATTCCTGGGCGGACTCTCTGCCGGAATATTGATCTTTTCAGCTTATTTCACCCTAAGGGATCGGCAAGATGAATTGCCAATTGCTGTAAAATGGATGCCTTTGGCCGTCCCTTTTCTAATCGGGATTGGTCTCTTGGCATTGCTCATGGATTTATCCCATGTGTGGTATGCCTGGCAACTATTCACCAATATCAGATGGGAATCACCCATGTCCTGGGGAGCCTGGACGCTCATGATCATCACGCCTCTATCCATTGCCTGGGTGGCCATTTGGATGGAAGACATCTTTCCCAAATGGGATTGGAAGTTTGATGAAGTGAAGGCAGCTGTAAAATGGCTCAAAGAACAACGCCGGATTCTAGCCCAAGTCCTGATTCTACTCTCAATTATTCTGGGAATGTACACCGGTATTCTACTTTCAGCGTTCAATGCCAGACCATTTTGGAATACCAGTATATTAGGACCTTTATTCCTAACCTCCGGATTATCAGCCAGTGCTGTTCTGATTGCTTACTTTTCCAAAACTGAAATTGAAAAACGTCTGTTTACACGGATAGATATCATTCTCATCGGGATTGAACTGTTTATGATTGTCCATCTCTTTATGGGTCATCTAGCTGGTACACAGGTGCATATCCAGGCCGCCCAGATGTTTTTGGGTGGAGACTACACAGTCGCCTTCTGGACTTTTGTTGTTGGACTCGGACTGGTACTTCCCGTGAGCTTAGAATTGTTAGAGCTAAAACATAAGTTTATTCCTGCGATCGTACCCGTTGTACTCATCATCGCTGGTAATCTGGCACTCAGATTTATTGTGGTCAGTGCTGGACAAGCCAGTCGCTGGTTGTATTAGACAAAATGGTTTATTTTGAAAAATACCTCTCGCTAAGACCGCAGAGCAGTGCATTGAGTCTGTCGAAATGGACGCAAAGTTTTAATAATTCTAGAATCCGTGCTGCAGTCAACCGTTCTTTGGTCGCGAAAATTTTCACAAAATGGTTTTCCTCTGCGCTCTTCGCGTTCTCTGCGAGAGAGTTTTTAAATATTATTTAATGAATAAAGGTAACTGAAAATGAAAACAACTTACATGAATCCCTATCTGGCTGGTGTCCTGTTGGGATTGGTTTTACTCATGGCCTTCTTCTTTTCCGGTCGTGGACTGGGGGCAAGTGGTGCTGTAAAAAGTGTGGTGGTCTCAGCGGTTGATATCGTTGCTCCAGAGCATACTGCAAACTCTGCGTATTACAGTAAATACGTGGGCGAAGGAAAATCACCGATGAAATCATGGTTGGTTTTCGAAATGATCGGAGTTTTGGTCGGTGGATTTCTTTCCGGCGCACTCTCTGGCCGTCTTAAATGGAAAGTAGAGCACTTCCCTGGGATTACCGCCAATCGTCGGCTCATTTTTGCCGCTATGGGAGGTATCCTGTTCGGGTTTGGTTCTCAGTTGGGTCGAGGTTGTACCAGTGGTTCAGCGCTTAGCGGTATGGCCAGTCTTTCTGTTGCGGGCTTCGTCTCCATGATGGCCATCTTTGGGACAGCTTTTGTACTGGCATATTTTTTAAGAAAAAATTGGATCTAGGAGTCTATTATGGGACCTCTTGTACCTCAAGAAATCATCGGCGCAAGCTGGAATTTATTTATCGCATTTGGAATTGGAATTGGATTCGGCTTTGTCCTCGAGCAGGCGGGATTCTCTTCAAGTCGCAAGCTAGCCGGAATGTTTTATGGCTACGACACCGTTGTATTAAAGGTATTCTTTACTGGCGCAATTACAGCCATGTTGGGTTTGCTTTTCTTTAGTCTTTTTGGTTGGATTGATCTGAGCCTGATCTATGTAAATCCCACATTCATCTGGAGCGCAATTGTCGGCGGGATCATCATGGGAGCTGGCTTTATCATTGGTGGATTTTGCCCAGGCACCAGTGTTTGTGCTGCCGCCATTGGCAAAATTGATGCGATGGTATTTATCGGTGGAATCGTCCTCGGAATATTTTTCTTTGCTGAAGGCTATCCCCTTCTCAAAGACTTTTACATGGCTGGATCATTTGGACCCATTAAAGTTTCCGATGTATTAGGAATCTCCGGTGGGGTTATGGCATTCCTGGTCATTATCGCAGCATTGGTCATGTTTAAACTAGGTGAACTGGCTGAAAAAAAATGGCCTCGGGAGGAATATTAATCATGAGCATCAGAAATTTAATTTTTATTGGTCTTTTCTTGCTTGGTATGGTGATCGCTATGGTTCCAGAGAACACAACGAAACCATACAAATTGACAGCTGAGGACATGTTGATTGAAGTTCAGGGTGCAGCCGAAATGGTGGACGCTGATGAAGTTGCCCATTGGATTATCTCCAAGGATCCCAGTCTTCAACTTATCGATGTCCGCTCACCTGATGAATATCAGACCTACCATCTAGACGGTGCGATTAACATTCCCCTTTCGGTCATTTTGAAAGATGAATATTTAGACTATCTAGATCAAGGCATTAAGATGAATGTGCTTTATTCCAATGGTACGATGAATTCCCATCAGTCTTGGATGATCCTCAGACAGTTGGGTTTTGAGAATAATTATGTCCTTCAAGGAGGTCTCAATTATTGGTTTGACACCATTATGAACCCACAAGCACCGTCTGTTTATTCACCCAATGAAGAATTTGCAAAGTATGATTTCCGTAAGGCTGCCAGTGGTGCACTTGGTGGTGGTGGCGTTGTAGCAATGTCAGCTCCTGCCAAGACCAAAGCCGATAAGCCAAAAGTGATTCGTAAGAAAAAGAAAAAAGCACCAGCAGGTGGTTGCTGAGTTTTTGAGTTGGGGAGTTTTTGGGTTTTTGAGTTTCTGTGTTATTGAGTTATTGAGTTATTGGGTTATTGGGTTATTGGGTTATTGGGTTGGTGGGTTGGTGGGTTGGTGGGTTGGTGGGTTGGTGGGTTTCAGGCTAAGCTCAGCAGAATAGATGACTGGTCTCCCCGCTTTTGAAGGGTTTTCTTTTAGGAACTGAATATGGTATTAATCGAAGTATGAACGGGGTGGTAAACCCGCTGTTTACCAATTACGACCATGGGCCACGATTCTTTGTGGCCCTATTTATTTCTACTACTTTTATAAGAGCCATAGCAAATCCCCTGGATGTAGATATGGCAATTGCGTCAGCCTTAAGGCCAAGGGTCACAGAGCTCTTGGATACTGGGTTTTGGCCAAAATTGGGCTGGAGTCCAGGTTTACATAAATGTTATCCCTTCCCCGCCATCACCAAATGAGGCAGGATTCTAGTAGGAGATAATTGATGTATTAAAAAACATTTTCTCTTTTCCATAGCCCAGCATTGCATAATATCAGTGATGCGTAGATTTACAACGATGGTGCCTATCCTGCAGGCACTTTTAGTCACTTTCCTTTGGTCTACCTCTTTTGTCATCATCAAGTGGGGACTTGCTGAAATCCATCCTGTTACCTACGCCGGTCTCCGGTATTTCATTGCTTTTCTATGCTTTCTCCCATTTGTCTTTAAAAAGAAATATCGAGCTGAAATTAGAATGCTCACACTTCTCCAATGGAAGCATCTTTTTGGGTTAGGAGTCGTGTTCTATTTCTTTACCCAGGGGATCCAATTCTTAGGATTATACTATTTACCGGCCGTCACAGTGAGTTTGTTACTAAACTTCACGCCACTACTAGTCGCAATGCTAGGCATAAAGTTTTTAAATGAAAAGCCAAGTGTCCTCCAATGGTCTGGTGCTCTCCTATTTTTGGCAGGCGCTATTTTTTATTTTTATCCAGTTTCCCTATCAGAGAATCAGAGTCTTGGATTAGCAATCATGGTTATTGGTATTTTGGCAAATGCAGGGTCATCAATTTTAGGCCGTAATATTAATCGTAACAGAGATATTAGCGCTGTGGTGGTAACATTTATCAGTATGGGAGTAGGATCAACCCTACTGCTAACTCTTGGTGTCTCACTTGGTGGTGTACCATCCATTGATATAACAAATTGGTTAATGTTAATTTGGTTGGCTGTTATCAATACCGCTCTAGCATTTACGCTTTGGAACCACACGCTACGAAAACTGTCTGCCATGGAATCAAGCATCATTAATAACACCATGTTGATCCAGATTGCTGTTTTAGCTTGGATTTTCCTTGATGAGAAGATCACTACTCAAGAAGGGATTGGGTTATCCATTGCAGTTATTGGGGCAGTTTTAGTTCAGCTTAAAAAACGAACTGCAAAAACTCGCATTTGAGTGGAAAGTTAATTCTATTTAATATAACCAGATTGAGAAAGGAAATCTTTGTAGTCAGATTCTGACATTGGGCAATCTATAAGTTGAAGAAATTGATCAAGATCGTTTAATTTGACTTGTCGTTTCATCATTTTCAGCAAACCTTCTGGAACATCTCGATATTTTGTTCCTCTACTGATTTTTGTGCTTAATCCAACTTTCTTACCATCAATAAAAAAGATAAGTTTGTGATGATCACTGTCTTTAATTTCTTGAAACCCTTTGCCCGTAAGTGTATTAATTATTTTACGTCTTTTTCTGGTAATCATCCCCTAATTCCCCGATGCAGTATGGCAGCTTTAAGGTTCTTCTTAAGCTCAAGTCCAGTTTCATGAAGATTATCATCATTTTCTTCAACATATTCAGCGTATAGAAAATCTATTTCAATTCCGATTGCTTCCATGAGATCTTCTTCTTCAGTAGCGTGAGTAATCAAGCCTATATCATCTTGGTGTATTAATCTGTTCCCGTCTTCTTCTTCAATTTTGAATAAAAGGGCAGGCTCAAACGTGTATTCATATTTGGAACCAGCAATCTTGTCAATATGCAAAGCGTTTATCTCCTCCATCGAAATTAATTTTTGCACATTTTGAAATATTCCATTCTCATCTACTGTAGCAATCCCCTTAATCTCAGCAAGGACAGTATGGATAACTTTTTTCTGAATATCTTTTTCTTCAAGCAATTCACTCATCATTGTTCGATTGAGTGCCTGAAGTGGTGCTGCCTTTTTTCGTCCCGTCTTATAGGTTGCTTTTATGGAACCAGACTTACTGGGAAGCCATCTATTGATTTTTGGCAATATTCTTCTTCTTTGTGATACGTCTGGGATTTCTTTCTTAATAGCATCCATATCTCTATTGCAAATACTTTCCATTGTTTTGGTTGCAGAATCAAAGACTTGAAGAGGAAAATGATTTACTCCAAACATGTCTATATCTTGTTCCTTTGGAGCAACATCAACCTCTACACTTGATTCACGAACACCAGTGATGACCACTTGAGTTGTTTCTTTAAGGTCATCTTTGTATCTCCCAGCCCCCTTTTGGATGTTTGCCTTCATGAGCGCAAAGTCTGTGACCATATCCTGAAATCCTTTAAGAACACGCACAACGTCTTCTATTGGAACAGGGTTGTTGGCACCAGCACTAATATTTAAAGTGAATTTTTTCATTCTCGCCTGACCATTTTTAAATAATGAATGTTACTTAACTGGTTTGTAAATATAACCCAATATCTTGTCAAATGTACACACCTTTAAATTGCAATAGAAGCACGGGAATAAACGGCCAACAAACAACCTTGTTACTCCACATAATGGTGGAACATTCCCTTGTTTATTACTCATTTCGTACCTGCCTACATCTTGTTAATTTCAAAAATATTGAGCCCTTAATTTGTCTTCACGGCTGATCTACCCCTGAGCTTTTTTCTTTTTCTTGTCAATTTTTAACAACGGTGCCGTGTACTCATTATACAGTTCAAACAGATATTCAATCCGAGCAGCCTCCGTTGTAAAGGCTTGGGGACGATAACAACGATCCACGGCTCGATCCAACTCCTGATGGGCTTTGACCAGTTTGGGTGGCATGGTGAGGGGATCATAGAGATCAGCCAAACTACTTTCAGGAAATTCAGTCCGGATAGCCAGTATGTTTTGGGCTCTTTCTTCAACTCTATCTTTACTTTTCTGGCTGGGGTTCATAGGCCAGGGGTAGTTGTTGTATACTATCTGTATAGAATAGATGTAGTCACTTTTCATTCTACCACAAGTATTTTTCACCCAAGCCATATGCATAAGACTCGTAAGAATGCCGAAATAATATCTATCAGCATATGGTAGAGCCGAAACCGTGTTATTAATGATAATTTCTGAATCTAAATAAGCAATTGGAATATATTTTCTTCTCTCTGAGGAAATTTTTGGAATCACCAAGTAATCTGAACTTGGTTGTCTATCCTCAGAGAATAATGTTGGATATTCAGCCCACTTTTGAGTCCTTTTTTTATTACTATTTGCTCGGAATTGCCGAACAGATTTTATTTTTTCCATGACCATGGGTATATTTCTATATTCTGATATTGATGCATTTTTCAACCACAAACACCACCTTGATCTATTGTTGATTACATCAGATCCACCTTTGAATGTGCGTATAAATTTTCTACTCGTAGGGTAAGTTTTGAGAAGAAATTTCTTTTCATCCTCAGTCAATAAAAAATTTCCATTATCGGTAGTTTCACTACCCCTAATAATTTGGAATACACTGCATAAGGGTTTAGTTCTTGACTTCACAACCGAATATGGAGCATCAACCAAGTATGGATTAATATTCTTCACCATTTTCATGAGCGGTTCATCATTTATGCCTTCATATTCAAAAAGTATTTTTTTTCTAACACTAAATTTTCCGAAGCCTATGATTACAACATGAACTGCAGCATTTCCTTTGGCCTCATTTTTCCAATTAAAAGTTCGGTGTGCAAAATGAATAGACATTTTATGGTTGTTAATTATTTCATTCCACAGTACAGAGACTTGCTCTCCTTGCGTAATTGAGTTTGTCGATACAAATGCTACTCCTATGCGGGTATTTCGAATGTATCTTGTTGCTTTCAAATACCAGGCGGAAACAAAATCAAGGATGCCTGCTCCTTTAAGTGATCCAAAAACTAAATTCATATCATACTTCTGCTCAGGTGCTTGGTTTTTGGAACCAATAAATGGTGGATTCCCCAAAATATAGTTCAAATCACTCTTAGGAACGATTTCCTCCCAGTCCAGTCGCAGGGCATTACCATTCACGATAGTAGCCGATTTTCTCAGAGGAAGGCGGGCGTAGTACAAACCAAAGGCCTCTGAAATAAGTAGGTTCATCTGGTGATCCATGAGCCACATGGCCACTTCAGCAATGCGAGCTGGGAATTCATCGATCTCGATGCCGTAGAACTGATCCACATCAATATTCATGATGTGGTCAATGCCGATGACCTGCTGTTTACCATACAATACTTTTAGCACTTCCAGCTCTAGCAGTCTCAGTTCCCGATAGCTTATCAGCAGAAAATTGCCACACCCACAGGCCGGATCCAGAAACTTAAGCGATCCCAATTTCTTGAGAAATTCGTTAAGCTTCTTTTTGCTTCGTTTGATCTTTTCAAATTCCGTTTGTAATTCATCCAGAAACAGGGGCTTAATCAACTTCATGATGTTCTTCTCAGAAGTATAGTGAGCTCCCAGGTTTCGGCGTTCCTCAGGCTTCATCACACTTTGGAACATGCTCCCAAAAATGGCCGGTGATATTTGGCCCCAATCCAAACCGCTACATTGGATCATAATTTTTCGCATCTGGGAATTGAAGGCGGCTATGGGTAAAGATTCCTCAAACAATTTTCCATTCACATACGGGAAGGCACCGAGATGTTCATCCAAATTATTCTGTCGCTTACCTGAAGGGGTATTCAATACTTGAAAAAATTGAGCCAGCCAGGCACCCAGATCACTGCCATCCTCATGGGTTTTGACCTCAATAAACTCCATGAAAGTGTCTTTTTCGAAAATCCCTGTATCATCGGCAAACAGACAAAAGAGATCAATAAACCCCTGATGGTTATTGAGTTTTTTTACCGGTTCTTCGAAGCTGGCTAACCGTCTCCTGGAAATACCAAAAACATAAAAAAACTCATTCCAAAAGGTATCCTTTTCAGCGCGTTCTCGACTTTCACCTTCCCATTCTTTGGAAAAACTTAATGCCCGATCTTTGATCTCGTTCCAGCTTAGTGCCATAGTTCATCCCTACCCGATTATTAAATATTGCACACAAATAGATAGTATTGGGAGTAATTTGATAAAATGTTAGCTCACTCTTATCAACTTGATCATAATTTAGAGTACGGTTATTACCCTGGCGAATGTTAGTGGCAATATTTGGGTTTCAGATAACCTGTCCGGGAGACTTATACCCTCGACAGAGCCTGTTCTGAATTAAGTCGAAGGACTCGGAATGACGGACTTTGGGTTTGTACGACTACCTCTAGCCGGTTTTATATATTTCTGAATCTGTGCTTATCTGTGTTCATCCGTGGCAAAAAGAGACTTTCGCACAAGGCTAATATGATCTTTTAAAGTTTTCTATTGAACTGTCTGAAAAAGGCATTATAATTGCCTTTGCATCATTGTTAAAAGGAGCGCGAAGAAACCCATGCATGAGATGTCCATCGCCATGAGTATTGTAGATATCGCCTGTAAAGAGGCGCAGAAGGATGGTGCACCCTCTATTTCTAAAATCGAGTTGGATGTGGGTACGCTCGCTGGCATCATGGTAGACTCACTCAAATTTTGTTATGACTCTGTTTGTAAAGGCACCTTAGCTGAGAACTCAGAGCTGGTTGTGAACGAAGTACCTGGAAAAGGGCACTGCATTAAATGTGATCATGAGTTTGAGATTGACAGCTTTATGGCACTCTGTCCCAAATGTGAGAGCTACAAAATTGAGATAATGCAGGGCCGGGAATTAAAACTTAAAGCAGTGGTTGTGGATGAATAGAGGTTTGGTCTTAAAAGTTGCCTCTCGCCCGGCTTCGCATAGCTTCGCCGCGGCAAGCAAAGACGTAGATTTTTTTTGCCACGAAAACACAAGGACACGAAGTTACGTAAAATGGGTCCAGCAGTTCTTTGAGTCTTTGTGCCTTAGTGGCAAAATTTGATTTATTATTGAAAGGATAAGAATATGTGTGATAGTTGTGGATGCGGAGCACCTGGTGAATCAGTAACTTTTAGAAAGCATGGTGCAGACCACCACCACGAAGATGGTCATACCCATACCCATGCTGATGGACAACCCCACACACACGATCATCCACATGATCATAGTCATGGTCACAGCCATGAGCGTACCATTGCTGTGGAACAGGATATTTTAGGGGAAAACAATTTACTGGCTCAACGGAATCGCGGATATTTTGAAGCAAAAAATGTATTTAGCATTAACCTGGTAAGTTCACCTGGATCCGGGAAAACCACACTCCTGGAGAAAACCCTGACCGACATTACTGATCTTACCTGCGCGGTGATAGAAGGTGACCAGCAAACCATGAATGATGCAGATCGTGTGGCTGCTACGGGCGTGCCCGTGCTTCAGATAAACACAGGAAACGGTTGTCATCTCGATGCTGAAATGATCCATACGGCCTACAAAGAATTAGAACTAAAGGATGATTCAATCCTGTTTATAGAGAATGTTGGAAACCTGGTTTGCCCCGCTCTATTTGATCTTGGTGAGGATAAGCGAGTCGTCATCATCAGTGTGACTGAAGGCGAAGATAAACCGGCAAAATATCCAACCATGTTCGACCAGGCGGATATCTGTATCATCAACAAGATTGATTTACTTCCCTATGTTCAATTTGATGTGGAAAAGTGTAAGGAGTATGCGCTTCAAGTAAATCATCATCTCGAATTTTTTGAATTATCCGCTACCACTGGTGAAGGAATGGAAGCCTGGTACAACTGGCTCAAAGAAAACATTAAAAAATAGCTTCTCATCGTCCCCGCGAGCGACAACAAGGAGCATGGTGACCTCAAACTTGAGATTGCTTCGTCACTTTTTTCCTCGTAAAGACTTCAGAATAGAAATCTAGTCTAAATATTTAATGCCGGACACCAATAAAAAATCGCGACGACTTTTAACAGTTAATGGCATTGTCCAGGGTGTTGGATTTCGCCCCTTCATTTTTAATCTGGCTCAGGATATTGGGTTAACAGGCCATGTCTCCAACACTTCAGAAGGGGTTAAAATTGAGCTACAGGGAGCCCAATCCCAGCATACTGAATTTGATCAACGCCTCTGGTCAGATACACCCCCTCTTGCAACCATTGTATCAGTAGAGTCTAAATCGCTTGATTTGACTGATGAAGCTGGATTTCATATTACCACATCAACTGGGAGTGAAGCAGTATCCACTCTCATCTCACCTGACGTGGCTTTATGTGAGGATTGCAAACAAGAGCTATTCAATCCAAACAACCGACGCTATCGATATCCATTTATCAATTGTACCAATTGTGGGCCGCGTTATACCATTATTGAGAATATCCCTTACGACCGGCCCTTCACATCCATGAAAAACTTTCCGCTTTGTCATGAATGTCAGAAGGAATACCAAGACCCAAGGGATCGTCGTTTTCATGCTCAACCAAATGCCTGCCCTGTTTGTGGCCCTGAGGTTTGGTTATGTGATTCATCAGAAAACCGAATCGAGACTACGGACCCAATCAAGGAAACCATACGATTGCTCAGGGAGGGTAATATCCTGGCAATCAAGGGGCTTGGGGGATTCCACCTGGCTGTGGATGCAACCAATGAGACAGCAGTATCACGATTACGCCTGGCCAAAGGTCGAGATGAGAAACCATTTGCGCTCATGGTTCGAGATGTCGAGGCAGCCAATCGAATTGTTGATATCAATTCCAGTGAAGAGAATGCTCTGACCTCCATTCAAGCGCCTATTCTATTGGCCACACGGAAACCCGATACATCTCTGGCATCCAATATCGCCCCAGGCACGGACCGTTTGGGAATCATGCTCCCCTATACTCCGCTCCACCATTTATTATTGAGTGAACCACCCAATATTTTGGTAATGACCAGTGCGAATTATAGTGAAGAGCCCATTTGCATTGATAATGATGAGGCGCTCTCCAGACTGGGTCCCATGGCAGACTATTTCCTGCTTCACAACCGTGATATCTATCTGCGCAGTGATGATTCCGTCCTCATGGAAATGGCAGATAAGATTCGACCCATTCGACGGAGTCGTGGATTTGCCCCGCGGCCTATTTTCTTGAAGAAGAAGGCACCTTCTGTCTTAGCAGTTGGCGGTGAACTCAAGAGCGTGGTTGGACTCTCAAAAGAGAAAACTGTCTTTCTCAGTCAACATATTGGTGATCTCGAAAACCTTGAAGCGTTTGAATTCTTCAAAATGACGATCACCCACTTACAAAATATTTTTGAAATTAAACCAGAACTTATCGTCCATGATCTTCATCCTGATTACCTCTCCACAAAATGGTCTAAAGATCAAAGTTTACCATTGCTTGGCGTTCAGCATCACTTCGCCCATTTTGCCTCGTGTATGATTGAGAACAACTTGAACGAGCCAGCAATCGGAATCATCATGGATGGAACTGGGTATGGAACGGATGCCACAATCTGGGGTGGCGAATTCCTAGTTGGTGACCTTAAAAAGGTCGAGCGTAAAGCATATTTTGAGCCCATGCCTCTCCCCGGCGGAGAAGCTGCAATTAAGCAACCCTGGCGAATTGGTCTGAGTTATCTTCACCACGCTTTTGGATCCGAAATCCCTGATCTCCATGCGCTCCGCAATAAAGATTTAGCCCCAATTATCCAAATGATTGAGCGTGGATTAAACTCACCGTTAACCAGTAGTTGTGGTCGTCTGTTCGATGCAGTTGCCGCGCTCTCAGGTGGAAAACAAGAAATCCGATATGAGGCTCAAGCAGCGATAGAATTTATGCAAGCTGCTCACAACAGTTTAGGTGATGACTATTCCAAGTTTGATCTGATTCAAAATCAGCAGAGCCAGCATATTATTTCAATCTCACATATTATGCATGAGTTAGCCGCAAAAGTGAGTAATGGTCAGTCTCAAGAGATAATCAGTCGATGGTTTCATCATAGTTTGGTTAAAACTTTTGTTCATATCTCCAACGTACTACGGAAAGAAACAGGGCTGAATAAAGTCATCCTCAGCGGGGGTGTTTTCCAAAATAAATTATTGTTCGAGGGTCTGGTTAAAGAACTGGAATCAGAGAGATTTTTGGTTTTCACCCACAGTCAGGTGCCAACGAATGATGGCGGGTTGGCATTGGGTCAAATTGCTATTGGGCAGGAGTTCTTGAGTTCAATGGGTTATTGAGTTCAATGGGTTCAATGAGTTCAATGGGTTATTGGGTTATTGGGTTATTGGGTTATTGGGTTATTGGGTTATTGGGTTATTGGGTTTTTGGGTTTTTGGGTTTTTGGGTTTTTGGGTTTTTGGGTTTTTGGGTTTTTGGGTTTTTGGGTTTAATATGTTTGCGAACCCCAAAGACAAGAGAATATTATGACTACTTTCAAACAATTTGAAGATATTGAAGTATGGCAAAAATCGAGAAATTTAACTAAGCACATTTATGAAGTCACAAACGATGGTAAATACAAGACTGATTTTGGGCTACGAGACCAGACTCGCCGATGTTCGGTATCTATAATGGCTAATATAGCGGAGGGTTTTGGGCGTAGGAGCGCTAAAGAATTTGCAAACTTCCTAAATTACTCCCATGGCTCTGCATCAGAATTGCAGTCCCACCTATACATTGCCTTGGATTTAAACTATATTGGTAGTGATGATTTCAAGAAACTCTATGATCAAATCGAGCGTATATCTAAGATGACACTTAAGCTGCAAAATTATTTACGAAGATCTTAAACAGACCCTATTCATGAACTCATCAAACCCATCAAACCCATCAAACCCATTGAACTCATTGAACTCATTGAACCCATTGAACCCATTGAACTCATTGAACTCATAAACACAGGAACTCCCCCATGTGCTTAGCTATCCCTGGAAAATTATTAGAAATATTCGACGAGAATGGTCTCAAGATGGGTAACATCGATTTCGCCGGGTCTGTGAGTAAAGCTTGTCTGGAATATGTACCTGAGATAGAAATTGGTGAATACACCATTGTACATGCTGGGTTTGCCCTTTCCGTCCTGAATGAAGAAGAGGCAAAAAATTCGTTTGACGCCTGGGATGACCTTATCGACCGGGCGAATGCTGAAGGCATTGAGATGGAAAAGCTGGAGCGACCAGATTAATTTTTCAATTTTACCCACTGATCAAACACAGATGATAAATCTATTACTTGCAAAAAAGCAAATGTGCTTCAGCTTTTCTCAAACCATACCCGTGGTCATCTGTGAAGATCTGTGGCTAATAAGAGATGGATGTATATGAAATATTTAGATGAATTCCGTGATCCTGTTGTAGCCAAAAAAATATTGACTGAAATTCATGCCATCACAACCCAACCCTGGGTAATCATGGAAATTTGTGGAGGACAAACCCATTCTATCATTCGCAACGGTATTGATCAGGTACTTCCCAAAGAAATAGAACTCGTTCATGGTCCAGGTTGCCCAGTCTGTGTTACCCCCCTGGAAATCATTGATAAGGCTATCGAAATTGCAGGACGTCCAGATGTGATCTTCACTAGTTTTGGTGATATGCTTCGCGTACCAGGTAGCCATAAAGACTTATTCATGGTGCGCTCAGAAGGAGGGGATGTTCGTACCGTCTTTTCCCCATTGGAAAGTCTAAAAATTGCCCGTGAGAACCCCAATAAGGAAGTTGTTTTTCTTGCAGTAGGATTTGAAACAACAGCTCCTGGAAATGCAATGGCCGTTGCCCAGGCAGCAAAAGAGGGGTTAACTAATTTTAGTGAACTGGTTAGTCATGTATTGGTGCCGCCAGCCATGGAAGCCCTTTTGTCTTCACCTTTAAATCGTGTACAGGGTTATCTAGCAGCCGGTCATGTTTGTACCGTTATGGGCTGGGATGAGTATGATCCCATTGCCAAGAAATATGAAGTCCCTATTGTTATTACCGGCTTTGAGCCAATGGATGTTCTCGATGGCATCTTGCACACGGTTAAACAACTGGAGGCAGGGACTCATGAGGTAGAAAATCGTTATGCTCGTATCGTAGAGCAGGGTGGCAATCAACCCGCTCAGAAGCTCATCAAGGATGTCTTTGAAATTACTAACCGCAAGTGGAGAGGAATTGGTGAAATCCCACTGAGTGGTTTCAAGATCACCCGCAAATATGCGGCCCACGATGCCGAGTTAAAATTTGAAGTATCCAATATCATCACTGAGGAACCTGAAATCTGCATTAGCGGCGTCATCCTCCAGGGTTTAAAAAAGCCCCATGATTGTCCTGCATTCGGAAAAGAGTGCACTCCTCAGAAACCGTTGGGCGCAACTATGGTTTCAAGTGAAGGGGCTTGCGCGGCCTACTATTTGTACCAGCGAATAGTAGATTGACAGCTATTTGGAGAAAAACGATTAAACGCCTAAGACAATTTCTGATCAGATAGGTTTTAATAAACATCATAGGATAAAAAATGGATTTTCCTGAAGCGCTTTCATGCCCTGTCCCCATTCTAAGTCACGATACAGTTCAACTAGCCCATGGTGCTGGTGGCAAATTATCCAGTGAGATGATTGAAAAGATTTTTCTGCCACGATTTTCAAACACTACTCTGGAGAAAATGGAAGACCAGGCTGTCCTGGACAACCCTGGGGGTCGTATCGCATTCAGTACAGATACCTTTGTTGTCGATCCAATTTTCTTTCCCGGGGGCGATATTGGAGACCTGGCAATTAATGGTACTGTGAATGATGTGGCCATGAGTGGTGCTCAACCAAAATTTATGAGTGTGGGTTTTATACTGGAAGAGGGTCTCCCCTTTGAAACCCTACACCGCGTTGTGCTTTCCATGGAAAAAGCGGCTAAGATAGCAGGTGTTGAAATTGTGGCTGGTGATACCAAAGTGGTAAATCGTGGGAGCTGCGATAAACTATTTATCAATACGACAGGAATTGGGTTCGTACCTGATAATGTCCATATCTCAGCCTCAAATCTGAAATCAGGTGATAAAATATTGATTTCTGGAACGCTTGCAGATCATGGAATGGCCGTCATGACTACCCGCGAAGGTTTATCTTTTCAATCCACAGTAACCAGTGATACGGCAGGCTTAAATCATTTGGTCTCAGATATTTTATCTGTCAGTAATGACATACATGCTATGCGTGACCCAACTCGAGGTGGATTGGCAACCAGTCTTAATGAATTTGCTGCTTCCTCACAGATTGGCATCCAACTTTATGGGGATACAATTCCTGTAAAGGAGAACGTGAGGGGAGCCTGCGAAATTCTCGGGATTGACCCACTCTATGTTGCAAATGAAGGCAAGCTTGTGGTCGTTGTCCCACCAGAAATTGCTGATGAAGTATTGGCGGTTATGCGCAGGAATTCTTTGGGGAAAGATTCGGTTATTGTAGGTGAAGTTACAGAGAAACATCCCGGGATTGTCGCGATGAGCACTGGGTTGGGAGCCAACCGAATTGTTGATATGCCCGTAGGTGAGCAACTTCCTCGCATTTGTTGATATATCTACAATACCAATTGTACTTCCAAGTTGCACTTTAAACCCACCCCTGTATCCCCTCCCAAAAGGGGACTTGGTTCGCCTGAAGGCTCACCTATTAAGTATCCTATAGGGCACTTTTGATGTATAAATGGTATAAGGTGACTTAGTTACGAACCGCTGTTACCTCTGACAATAATGAAAGTGGTCCCTTCAGTCATTGCGAATCCCGAAGGGATGTGGCAATCTCCAACTCATAACTATGAAGATCGCCACACTCGCTACACGCTTTCGCGGAGATGCGAAGCATGTATTTTATAATTGGTATCTAGGCCTCTAATCCATCAACATCTGATGTAAATAGGTGTATTCCAGAGCTGCCATGGTTGCGTACTGTTTCAGGTTTGCTCCAGTTGCATGACCACCCTCAATATTTTCGTAGTATAAGACAGGATGCTTCTGTTCTATTAACCGTGCTACCATTTTTCGGGCATGTGCAGGGTGAACACGATCATCCTTGGTTGATGTAATGAACAATGCTTTGGGATATTTTGTAGACTTCTGAATGTTGTGATATGGTGAATACATCTTCAAATACTTTCTCATTTCGGGATCATCAGGATCACCATATTCACCGATCCAACTGGCTCCCGCCAACAATTTGTGGTATCTCAACATGTCTAACAGTGGAACGGCACAAACCATGGCATTAAACAGGTCAGGTCGCATGGTAAAAACAGCCCCAACTAAAAGGCCACCATTGCTTCCTCCCATAATCCCTATTTTCTTTGGGTTTGTAATTTTCTTGGAAATCAGGTCCTCACCAATAGCTATGAAATCTTCAAACGATTTATGTCGGTTCTGTTTCAGGGCTGCCTGATGCCAGGCTGGTCCATATTCTCCACCTCCACGAATATTTGCCAGTGCGAAAACGCCACCTTTCTCAAGCCACAATTTACCCGTGGTTGAACGGTATTGAGGTTTCTGTGATATCTCGAAGCCACCGTAGCCATACAGGAGGACCGGGTTATTGCCATCATAAATCAAATTCTTTTTTGATACCAGGAAGTAGGGCACTCTAGTGCCATCTGCACTCACAGCGAATTCCTGTCTCACTTCAAGATCATCACTCTTAAATCTTGCGGTTGCCTGCTGAAGCGTAATTGCCTCACGATTGATACTTGTAAAATACCCCAACGTGGTTGGCGTAATCAGGTTATTAAAAGTATAGAAATAATTTGAACGTGAATTATTGGAACCAAATATTTTGACGACCCCCCCTCCAGGTAAGCCAAGGTCATTTGCAATCCATTTGCCGTCTTGGAGCTCAATGGCCAAAACAGATCCCTGGACATCCTTTTGAACAGTAACCAGAAGAGCTTCTTCTGAAGAGCATATACTTGAGATAGATATTTCTTCGGTAGGGGCGTAAATTTCAGAAACCAGGCCAGTTTTCAGGTCCTGGGCAATAAGTGCACCTGCGATTTGACCTTCCCAGTCAGACCTGAGGACAGCCAAGGCATGACCTTTCCATATTCCTTCAAAGTCTGCATCCAGGGGTAGTTGAATTTTTTGGAGCTTATCATCCTGATCCATTAGGTAGATCTCATGGGTCCAAAAATCGAAAGACTTATTGATCAGCTTGTATTGGGATTCAGGGTTATATATACTCCATCCCCAAATACCTAAATCAGTTGAATCAACTCGAGCTATTTCACGTGAATCGATCAAAGCCTCACCTCGGCTCCAGATTCTAACAGAGGCTGGATATCCACTTGTCGTCATGCTTCCTGGACCAAAATCAGTGGCTACAAATATTTGAGATTCTGTAATCCAGGTTACATCAGATTTTGCTTCGGGTACAAAAAAGCCGTCTTTTACGAATGTTTTACTGCGTAAATCAAACTCTCGAATGACCACAGCATCTTTACCGCCTCGGGATAATTCAAGGAGACAAAGATTGTTGTCTGGGGGAAGTATCTTCACACCTTTATATACCCAGTTCTCGTCATCAGATTCGGCCAGAGCGTCGAGGTCGAGCAGTAATTCCCACTCTGGATCATTTGCCAAATAGTGTTTCAGAGGGGTGCGTCGCCAAATACCCCTGGTATGCTCACCATCCTGTAAAAAGTTATATAGAAAATCACCTCGAATACTGCCATAAATAAGTTTGTCTTCCGCCTCATAAATCGCTAAAGCTTCACTTTCATATCGCTTGAAACGTGGATCTGACTGAAGTTCATTTAAAGATACTTTGTTCTGTTCTCCAACCCAATTGAAGGCCTGCTCCCCTTCTACCTCTTCCAGCCAGAGATAGGGGTCGTTTGATATCACCTTCGCCTCACTATCTGATAAGCTTGATTCTGAATGTGGCGCACACGCAACCACAATAGCAGTTAACATTACGGTAATGAGTTGGTTATAACATCTCATAATTTTCCCCTATTTAAGCACAATCTACACATCTATCAGTCTCGGGTAACATCATCAACCGTCCCAGAGGAATTGGGTTTTTACAAACCCGACAGTTTCCATAGTCTTCCTGGTTTATGAATGCTCTGGATGATTCGAGCTTCATTAGCCTGGTTTTTGTTTTTGCCAATAAATGTTCGTTCACACTTTTATTATTGATCGCTTCCATCCGTGAAATACGTCCAATAGCACAATCCGGTGCTATGGGCTGCGTCAGTTCTTCCAGTTCTAGAATCTGTTCTCGAGCACCTTCAATTTCTGAAGTAATGCGGTCTCTAATCTGCTGTTTCTCTTCCATTTCCATTTTTAAATTCCTGATCTTTTTCTAAAATAGTTATCGGTAGGTGATTCGGCAAATTCTTACTTTAAGCATATATAAATAATCGTGACCGCACACCCTGTGGGTGATGCACCCTGAATCCTATGAGCAATACCATTTTGAGATATAATGGGCATCATACCAAATGCACTTCCATTCTGTGCATAGCTTGTTCCTAAGCCACCAGGCTTCGTAAAGCTTCGCCCCGGCAGGCTAGATGAAACACAGATATCCACAGATAGAAAGAGAGGGTGTTTGTAGGATGATTCTAGTCCATTCCAATAAATCATATCCATGAAGATCTCTTATGTATCTAACCTGCTGGGCGAAGTCTTACGAAGGTTGGTGGCAAAAATAGCATTAATAACCTTGGTCCATCGGGAACTGAATTTGGTATAACTTTTTGTCCATGGCCTGCAATCATTCCCAGAGTTCTCACATCGCTACAAAAGATCTCTCGTCATAAAAGGTTTATAATTTTGGAGGTAAGATTGTTAAGCAGTTGGTACTTCACATTTCCCATCGATAACATTTTGAGCCTTTGAAATGACCAGGGAAAAATCAATCTACAATTTTGAGTATTCTGTGAGAGTCGCCAAAAAAAACAAAGGCGACGATTATTAGTCGCCGCCTCTTATTCAAAGCACCCTGAGGAGGAAAACGGAAAACCTGGGGCACTGATTAGTTTCTGAGAGGTTTACCTCGCTTCAACATAAATTCAATGCGCGCCCTGGTCTTTGGTTCCCCAGCAAGTGAAACAAATGCTTCTCTTTCAAGATCTAACAGATATTGCTCATCAACAGGCCTCATCACACCACCCTTGTCACCACCTGTAAGTACAAATGCTAACTTCTCAGCGATGAATGCGTCATGTTCAGAAATCTTACCCGTTTTGAGAAAACCTTTTACGGTACTCTTGACAGCCAAACGTCCACCTTTACCAGGTAAGAAGATGTCATCACGGAATGCTGGCGCAGTATAGCCTTCACTCATGGTCAAAACTTCTTCTTTGGCTTTAGCGACTCTATGATCACCATTAATGATGATCTTATCCTGTTTGGTCAAATAGCCGATAGCCACTGCTTCCTTGGCAGACATAGAGACCTTGGCAAAACCAATTGCCTCGAAGCATTTTTGAGCCACAGGAAATGCACCTGCACGGCCCTTGGCCAAACGATCACTCGTCTTCAAGATCATGCGCAGGTTTCCTCCGCCACCTGGGATGAGACCCACACCAACTTCAACAAGACCGGTGTAAAATTCGGCTGCAGCGACAATTCTATCACAAGCGCCAATGGTTTCATAACCGCCACCCAAAGCTAATGAATGAGGAGCAGCTACAACGGGGAAAGGAGCAAAACGAAGTTTCTGCAAGGTGTCCTGCATTGCTTTACTCATGGCTTCCAAACTATCCCAATCTTTTTCATCAATGGCTCTTAACATAAGAGCTAAGTTGGCGCCTGCAGAAAAATGAGTTGCTTCTGAGGCAATAACCAGACCCTTATAACCCTTTTCCTGAACCCAATCAGCTGCTTGATCAAACATGCTGATCATAGAGCCATCAATTGGATTAAAAGTGGGTTGGAGAACAGAGTGCATTGAAACTGCAGCTACACCATCACCGAGATCAATCAATGATGCTGACCAATCTTTCTTGATCAGACCACCTGTTTTTTTGATCACTTCAAAATCGACAGCAAGAAGATGGGTTGGTACAGCTTGCATAGATTCACTTGATGGGTCGTAATAGGTTTTAACCTTACCGTCGAATCCATAAAATGAATCAATTCCTTTGCTTAGCATGGTTGTAACCCAGGCTGGAATTTTGCGACCATCTTGTTTCATCCGCTCAACAGACTCGGCAACACCAAAGGCATCCCAAATCTCGAAGGGACCCATCTCCCAGCCAAAACCCCATTTCATGGCGTTGTCTATATTGACAATATCATCTGATATCTCGGGGAGACGATTGGCTGAGTAGATCAATATTCCCGCATGCAAATCCCATAAGAATTTCCCAGCGACATCATCAATCTTAACAATACTTTTTAGCTTACCTGGTAGGTAAGTTTCATTTTTTGATACCCTGATGGCATCATATTTCTTTTTGATGGAAGGTTCATATTCCAGGGTTTCAAGGTTCAAGGATAGGATAGTCTTTCTATCGACCTTTTTATAAAAACCTTGTTTAGTTTTCTGGCCCAACCAACCATTGTCCAACATGGTTTTCAAGTAATCAGGAATGAGGAAAATATCTCTTTCTTCATCTGACTCACCTTTATCATAAGCATTCTCTGCAACATGAACCAGGGTATCCAAACCAACAACGTCTGCTGTTCGGAAGGTTGCTGATTTCATGTGTCCGATGGCAGTGCCAGTTAATCCATCTACGTCAGCAACGCTCAAACGTTTTTCCCGAGCGAGCTTCAGGGTCAACATCATTCCATATACACCGATGCGGTTGGCGATAAAATTGGCTGTATCTTTTGCCCAGACCACACCCTTCCCTAGATCATCTTCAAGGAAAGTCGCCATGTTTTTCATAGCTTCCTGATCTGTATCGGGACCACCAACCAACTCAACCAACTTCATATAACGAGGTGGATTGAAGAAGTGAGTGATAAAGAAACGTGATTTCACATCATCGGGCATGCCAGAAACCATTTCAGATAGCGCAAGGCCAGATGTATTACTGGTTAGCAGTGCAGTCGCACTCAGTTTTGGAATTATTTTTTCAAATAATCCCTGCTTCCAATCCAGTCTTTCTGCAATTACTTCAACCACCCAATCAACTTCACTGATTTTGTCTAAATGGTCATCGTAGTTACAAGGTGTGATCATCCCAAGCGTTTTAGGATTATACACTGGACTAGGTTTTAGCTTTTTCATCCCCTCCAGGCCCTTAACCGCCAGATCCTGATTCATATCGAACAGGTAACTGGGTATTCCAGCATTTGAGAGATGGGTAGCAATTTGAGCTCCCATCACTCCGGCGCCTAAAATGGCTACCTTTTCAATTTTAAAAGCCATGATCAGCTCCTTTCGATGATAGTGGCAATACCCTGTCCCGTTCCAATACACATGGTTGCTAGACCATATTGGGCGTCATTTTGTTCCATCACATTCAAGAGGGTAGTTACGATTCTGGCACCAGAACAACCGAGTGGATGGCCAAGAGCGATTGCGCCACCATTCAGGTTAATCTTTTCAGTAGGCCAATCCCCTTTACGAATAACGTATAAGGATTGAGCTCCAAAGGCTTCATTCAGTTCAATAATGTCCATTTGGTCCAGGGTCATTCCAGCATTGGCTAACGCTTTTTTAGTCGCAGGCAAAGGACCTGAGCCCATTAATGTGGGATCAACTCCGGCAACGGCTCTGGAAATAATCTTAGCTCTCACTTTGAGACCCAATTCTTCAGCTTTGGTGTTGCTCATTACCAAAACTGCAGATGCTCCAACGCTAATTGGACTTGAGGTTGCAGCGGTAATACTGCCATCTGCTAAAAATGCGGGAGATAATGATTTGATCTTCTCAACATTTGGTTCCCGTGGACCTTCATCCTTGGCAATTCGAACACCCTCAATTTCAATCGGGATAATCTCATTATCAAAATTTCCAGCTGCTTGAGCAGCAAGTGCTTTTTTATGAGATGCAATTGCAAATGCTTCTTGATCATCACGACTAATATCTAGTTCTTTTGCCAGATTCTCAGCGGTCTCACCCATGCCCATGTAATAGTCCATTTCATAAAGTTCAGGACTGAAATCTGGATTATATCCACCCATGGGGACGCCAAACATATCTTCCACACCAGCAGCAATTCCAATTTCTTTGTCGCCAGCCAGAATTGCGGTGCTCAATTGGTGCAAGGCATCCATGGATGAACCGCAGAAACGATTAACCGTACTACCCGTTGTTGTGACAGGGAATCCTGCTAGCAGAGCAACGCCTCGTCCCATGAGCATCCCTTGATTTCCCTCAGGAAAAGCACAACCCAAGACTAAATCTTCAACCATCTCAGGTTTAACAGCAGGGTTTCTCTTCATAAGAGCCTTCACTACCTGTGCTGTAATTTCATCTGGTCGCATGCCTATCATTTCACCATTCTTCAATCCAATGGGGCTACGAACGGCGTCTACGATTACACTATATCTTTCACTCATTTTATTTCTCCTAAGTCCTTAATACTGGTTCACTGGTTCTAATCATTGAGCGGATATTGACCGCGTTTGAGCAGAAGTTCGAATACCACTTTCTGTTCGGCAAACACATCAGCGTGATATGCCAATTCAGATAGAGTTTCATCAAGTTGATTCAATTTAGTTTTACGATCTTCCTCACCGAGAATGTGGCGAAGTATTTTTTTAGAATTGGAGACGATTATTTCCAAATTACGTAAAACTGAAACTTTGAGTATCGCTGCCACAACATCCCGACGTGGGTACGATTCATCCAACTGCAAATACCTTCTTAATACACTAAAAATGATTTGCTGAGCGATGACCATATTCGCAAACGCTTCAATCTCAAATTGGGAATTCTTGAAATCCTGACCATACTTTAAGATCAATTCATGTAGCGTTTTTAAGATGATTCCGCGACCTAGTTCGACCGCATTAATCTCCTGCCTCATGGGATGATCTTCAGGTATCTCAACCTCAGGCATCCAATTGTCACCTAGTTCAAGAATCTGTTCCCGCATAGGCAACTCTTCCAGAATGGCTTTTTTCATGACAATACCTGATATGATCATTTTATTGATCTCGTTGGTCCCTTCAAAAATGCGATTGACTCGTTCATCCCGAAGAATCCGAGCAAAGGGATACTCTTCTGAAACGCCATAGCCACCTAAGATTTGCAATCCATCATCTGCATTAATCCAGAGGGCTTCTGAAGAGAATATCTTATTCGTGCTATTTTCAATTGCATGATCTTCAATCACAGAATAGAGATGATTGTAGTATTCAGGGTCATCCGTTGGAAATTGTTCTGTGCCTGAATCAATAGATCCAGTGGATTGATAGGTTATTGTATCAGATTCATAACAGCGGATTACCATATCTGCAAACTTGCGTTGCATCATACCGAAAGCGGTCAGTGGTTGAGCAAACTGGTGGCGCTCTTTGGCATACTGCAAGGCTGTTTTAATCGTTTGCTTCGCCCCACCCATAGTCACGGCACCCAATTTCAAGCGACCGATGTACAGACAATTAAATGCGACAGCAGGACCTTTACCTACAGCGCCTATCACATTCTCAACGGGGACTTTACAATCTTTTAAAATATAAGTCGTTGTTGAAGAGCCCTTGATTCCCAGCTTATGTTCCTCTGGTCCTCGTTCCCAACCTGTGGTCTCTTTGTCAAGAATAAAAGCAGTCAGTTTCTCGCCATTGACCTTTGCAAAAACGACTGCGATATCAGCCCAACTTCCATTGGTTACGAATTGCTTCACACCGTTTAGAAGGTAGTGTGTACCTTCCTCATTGAGTTTAGCGGAAGCTGTACCATTGAGGGCATCAGAACCTGCACCTGGTTCCGTTAAAGCAAATGAGCTCATCCATTCACCACTCATCATCTTGGGAATATATTTTTCCCTCTGTGCATCATTTCCATACCACAGGATGGGCAATAAGCCAATTCCCGTATGATCCGTTATGGTGACCATCAATGATGAACTTTCAGTCGCCGCAGTTGCCTCTAATGCTAGAGCTGCAGCAGTTTTATCGAGCCCCATGCCACCATATTGTTCCGGGACATCCATGCCCAAGACACCCATCTCACCCATCTGCATCATCAGATCACGGGATAGTTTTTCGTCAAGTTTTTCAATAGCTTCGGCGTGCGGAGATACAGCTTCCGCAGAGAATTCACGAATTGCTTCAAAAAATTCTTTCTGATCTTCAGACCATTTTTCCCTGGTGAAGATTTCATCTACGCCGAAGGGTGTGGTTAAAAATGCGCCACCCTTTTTCATGTCTCTCTCCTTATTTTACCAACCTTTACAACAAATTTCCTGAACGTCATGAATCCATATTTAAAAAAATGTGATTCCAAAACTTTATCTCTGTTAGAAATCTCATTTTTCATGATGTGAGTAATAATCTGCTCACTTCCCCCCTTGACACCATTTTGGCTCAATTGTCCGAGATGTCATAAGGATTCATTCTCTTTGTTCGCTTTGTTGTGAAAAAACAATGTGGACTATAGGTAATCACACCCTTATTTAGTCCAGGTACTCTTCGTTTATGTTTTTTGAATGGCAATGCCATTCAAAATAAAATCCATATTTAGCTCAACATATTCCTCTAGTGAAAAGTCTTCTGGCTGGAACAACACAAACCAGATCATCCCATGCAATGAGGTCATGATTGAGAGTGCTACCATCCTTGCGTTGACCTCCTTGAATTCACCATATTCAATCCCGCGATTGATCAAGGTTTCAAATTCAGTCACAACTCGTGTATAGAGTTTATTTGAGAGTTCTTTGATTTCTTTATCGCGGTTTGAAAATGCCCAAATCTCAGGTTCAACCAAGAACCAGTTGGGATTGCGTTTAAATATTTTTGCTGTGAAGGTTGCGATGTGCCGAATGATCTCAGCAGATGGTTTGGCACGCATTTTACTACCACGTTGAATGGCTGTAAATTGATCCATCCAATGCTCAATCAAGGCCACAAATAAATCCCGTTTGCCCGGAAAATGATGATAGAGTGCACCCTTGCTGAGTCCTATCTCCTTAACGATATCATCCATCCTCGCATCAGAATAGCCCTTTCTTACAAATACCGTAAGCGCTGCCTCAAGTATTTCAATCCTACGCTCTGAGCTGGGTCTTCTCTCTGTCATCACAAACCTTCTAGATATATTTACCAACAAACCGACTGGTCGGTATGTAATATAGAAGCCGAACATGTTTGTGCAAGTGGAGGTTTGTAGATACGGCGATATTAACTGAATTCTGTCGGCAATAGGACACAAGGATTTGCGACGACCCGTTCAACTGCTAGAATATTCAATAATATTATTTTTCAAGGATTTGGTTAGGACCTAAATAACTTGTTGTGATTTAACAGATATGATAGAAACACAACTATGAGGGAAAAGAATATATGAAAAAGATTTTAATACTGTTACTGACTGCCTTGATGGGGTTGTTCATTATTCAGTGTGGCGGGAAAGCAGAAGCACCCAAAGAGGATCTTAGTTATCAACAAGGTATTTTAGACAAAGCCAAACCGATGTTCGGTGTTGTACCCGATAAAATGCCAGGTTCTGAAAACGATACTCAAGCTCTTATTGATCTGGGCAAAAAGCTCTATTTTGAAACGGCACTTTCAAACACTGGCGATATGTCTTGTAATACCTGTCACGACATTGCCACTGCAGGAGTTGATAACAAGCCTACTTCAGAGGGTACAAACAATATTCCTGGTCCAAGGAATTCACCCACCGTATTTAATGCCGGCTTCCATTTTGTTCAATTTTGGGATGGTCGTGCAGTTGATTTGAATGAACAAGCTGGTGGTCCTATCCTGAACCCTGCTGAGATGGCAATTCCCGATTCAGCCACTGCAGTTAATGCCATCAAGGCCATAAATGAGTATGACGCGATGTTTACAGCATCCTTTGGTGCAGAATCCATTGACTTTGAAAACATCACTGAAGCCATGGCTGCCTTTGAGCGTACCCTGATCACTCATGATCGATTTGATGATTTCCTGAGGGGTGATCTTAAGGCAATGTCCAAGACAGAAGTTGAAGGTCTAGAACTTTTTATGGGAAAAGCCTGTATTACCTGTCACATGGGGTCCATGCTAGGTGGTAACATGTATCAGAAAAATGGTTTGATCAAACCTTACAAAGATCTGACTGATGAAGGTCGCTTTGAAGTAACTGGTCTTGAACAGGACAAGTTTATGTTCAAAGTCCCATCTATGAGAAATATTTCCCTAACTGGACCATACTTTCATGATGGCGGTGTTGCCAGTTTAGAGGAGACCATTATTATGATGGGTGATATGCAACTTATGATGCAGATCTCAGAAGTTGAAGCAGCCAAGATTGCATCTTTCCTAAAAGCTCTCAAGGGGAAACAATTCGTTAAGAGTTAAGCAGATACAACTGCTGCTGATTAGGTAGTTGTTGATATATTTTAAAAAGGCGAGGATAATTTCCTCGCCTTTTTTTATCCTTCCGAACATTGAGCCTGCCGAAATGTGGTCCTCACTTAGTATGATAATGGACGGGCTCAGCCTCCGATTGAAGTGGATAGTATCTTTATATCCATCGTTTAATGCTCGATAAAATACTGTAAAATCTCTTGGCTGAGTTTCCCCCCCATCAGTCCTGTGAGCAAGACTAAAATAGCTAATGAAAGACTGAGAGTTGAAAACACCCAGACCTTGGGCGCCCAGCTTTTTTGCTCCAGCATAGTGAAAATGCGTCCAAGTAACACACCCAGAATAATCCATACTGTTGCATTTCCCCAAGAGACATGAGATGTCAGAGCCTCAGATATACCACGAAACAGTTTTTCCTGTTCTACAATTTTTGATTCAACTGCATTACCACTTATCGCAGCAAGAAGAGCGCCGATGCTCGCAGTAACTTGGAGGATAAAAGCCGTCTTCGTACTCGAGAGCATACTTTTCAATGCACCATGAAAATCAAAGAATACAGCTACAATTAACAGGGCAATGGGAAAGTGAACAAAGAAAGGATGTAGATCGGTCATATCAACTCAATTTAATAGACGTTGTTTTCGAGATTGTATTATTCTCTTATCCACTTCAGACTGTACAAAAACAATCAGGCTCGTTGGCCTCCCATTATCATACAGTGGTGGTTTTTTCAAACTGTGCTGGATCGGAATGAGTTCACTCATACTGGAAATAGACGTAGATGTAATATCCCGCATTACCTGCATGTGTATCACCTCACCATTTGAACCAGCATATTCAATACTATCCTCAAACACCAGAGACCAACATGTCAATGAGTGATATTCGAGACCAAATGAATTCAGCTCAAAATCCAGGAAAAGGCTGTCTGCACTTTCAAGTAGATGGACTGGTGATATATAAATATTTGTTTCAGAAGCTGCCGACAGACCAATTCTTGCGGACCAATCATTCTCATCAAGAGATCCAATCAAAGACCCATCCAGAACCAAACTTGGAGCAGCGATAATATTATAATACGCCCGCCGATTCTCAACATCTGTTGGGTTGTATAGATTCATTGGATCTTCTGGGTCAGTCCAATTAACGTGGTACCTGACAACAGTGAGTTCTCTCGAATATTCCTCATTAACATTATCCAGGATGTGATTTGCTTCAGGACAATTCACACACCCCGAATTGGTAAACATTTCAGCGAATACTTTTTTCTCAATGGTAGTTGATATTTCAAACAAAATGGTCGGGACCAGGGAATCTGTTTCACTAAAAAAGGTAATTGCTAATCCTTCTCGACCTGGTGAGACTCCTTTAATAGCCAGGATCAAAGAATCTATATCCAGTACAATTTCGGTGTTGATACTCGATGTTCCCTCGGTGTATCGGATATCAACAGAATCGACCTGATTTACTAGATTTGCATCGATATAATCATGGAGATCAATCCCTATGCTATCCTCAACAAAAACACTGAGGGGAACCCCATTGACGACTTCGATATCAAAGGTTATACGAGCCAAAGTACTGGAGAGAGGTTCTTCTTCTTCAGAAACTACATAGCTAAATATAAGATTTGTTTGACCTTCATTTCTCCCAGTAAATTCGATAAAACCTGAGTCATTGGGAGTGATTCGAACAATGGAACTATCGCCAGCATCATCAATAACAATGTCATATCCTTCAATCTCAAAACGCGTTTTTACCCCGGTGACAACCTTTAGACTCTGAAATGCATCATATTTATAAATTTCGACCTGCTCAGGACTCCAGTCACAGGACCCGAGAAATATAACCAGTATGATAGATGCGAGGGATCTCATAGACGCCATTCCACACTCATCCTGAAACCTTCAAATGGATTGAGAACCCGACAGACACCCCCGGTGCAACGCACCCCACCCTTTTCTTTACCATAAGAAGTACGCACCCAAAGCCCATCAAAAGGTTTAATGGATAGTTCACCACTAATCCAATCTTGGTTTCCTGTTGACCCATTGTTAAGATTGGGGTCGTCACTTTTATCCCAAATGATTGAAGCTGAATATTTATGTTTGAGATCAACACTTCCAATGACATGGGAACTTAAATAATCATGACCATGAACAGGATCACCACCATAAATCTGGCTAGACACATTCGAATGTTGAAACTCAACCACAGAGGATAACACCATATCATCATTGGGATGCCAGGAGATGTATGCTGGGACCAGGGTAAGATGTTCAATCAATTCAGCACCAACCAACCCACTCAGTACGGAATGAGTATATGCAATAAACATGCGGTTTGAAAGCGCATCACCTGCATATTCCAGTTCCACAAAATACTCTTGCCAGGGGTTACTGGTAATATCCTGAGTTGGCCAAAACCCAGCGGGTCGATCCAGATCGCGACTATCTCTAGCCTGAGATATTTGAGCTGCGTTTAGCGAAAGCGACCACCACTCATTCATTGTTCGGCGTAGTTCTAGATTCCAGCCCAGTTCATCTCCATAATCTACGGGATGAGTAACATTTCCCAATAAGCTAATGTCATGTTGGCGAATCCCAGTAGGTCCAAGCTGCCAGGGTAAAGGTTTACTCGCGAGCAGGAGAGGGTTTCGTTTATCTGATGTCACTTCAGGACCATTCAAGTAACGTTTATATTCAAACATTATTGTGAACCATTCGGGGAACCAGTTGACCTGGAGGTTCAGAGCCTGACCCTGTGCCTTGTACTCTGGATCACTATTTTCCAGAATCAGTCCATGGTCCGTTTGAATGATACTTTGTTCAACCAGCGGATAATCAAAAGTTTTCCAAGTATGATTATATTCAAGATAGAGATCCCATGAATCTCCATACAGAGATTGCCCCCACCCACCCTGAATAGCGTGCATAGTTTGAGTCACTGTATCAATAGCAAACCCACCAATGGTTGAATCAATACCCGTCCAGCTATATTTTGATTTTACCTGGCTTCCAATCAAGTAAGGAGCTACAAACCAGTTTCCACTTGCACCATTAAAAGTTGCTTCAAGTCCAGACAAATCATAGGCGGCCTCACCATCTGGCTCCCTTAAGTCTGAGCTCGGTGAATAAAACCGATATCCTGAGTTACTTCCAACAAGAAAATCAAGCTCGTGATCTTCAAATAAGGTCGTAGAAAAAAATAGACCTCGGATTTGATTGTCAAAATCGATGGCTTGATCTTCATACAAATCCAAAGCTAATCCACGGCCAAATACAGCTGATATATCGCCAGCTTCGAGAACCCAAGTGTCACTTGTATACCGCAACAAACCTCTTTCAACACCAGTGAATTGGTATCCATACTCTGGAGGATGACTGTATTCAAATCTTAGATCGACATACCAGGGACCTGAGCTAATAGATCCATTCAGAAAATTTTCAAGATAATCATAATCTTGACCAACTTGTTCGCCCTGGCCAATATTGGAGACGATTCCGAGATTCCATGAGACACCTTCAGCAAAGACGCTCAGGGGTAAAATTATGAGAAGCAGTATTCGGGAAGCGATCATTAAAGGCTCAGATCAACCTTTTGTTTGAGGTTTCAACGCCTTCTTGATTTCAGCTTCCATTTTCAATTCATCACCTGAGATATATCCAGTATGCTCCCAGATAATTTTACCTGCCGTATCAACAATGATAGAAAATGGCATGGCTGAAGTATTAAAATTCTTGTAAAGTTTTTGCTCGGTATCCAAGAGAATTGTATAAGCTAATTTCTGTGATTTAACCATGGATTTAACGCGACCCACAGTCCTGGAATCATCAATTGAAATACCAATAACTTGAACATTTTGGTCAGCATACGTATTGTCGATGCGATTTAGATGTTTCATCTCTTTACGGCAAGGTACACAGTAGGTTGCCCAAAAATTGATCAGCGTAAGCTTGCCATCAACAATTTTGTCTAAACTATGCGTTTTATTCTTTAAGTCTTTAAGTTTGACTTGAGGCAATTGCTTGTCCTGACCAAATGAAAGGGACACCATCAAGAGTAAAGGGATTATCTTCATCATATACTGTAGATTCTTTATCTGGCTTAATTCCATAAGCTTATCTAAGAACAGATAATAATTGATGACCTTAGGGATCAATGATGACCTCCACACTGAAATGAACGGAATCAATTTCCATAGTGGATGAATCAACCACAAAAATCGTCCATGACCCCATACCAGCTTCACCGGCGTGATAGGTATCTAAACTAAATAAAGCAGTATCCCCGGCTTCCAGTGAAAAGGTGAAGGTGTCTAGGAAAGGTGGAAGGCAAGCAGGTCCCACACAGTATGATGTGCTCCAGGTTGTGGGGATCGAATGAGTAACTCGTGTCACCGATACATCGTAGGTACTATCTGTCAGATTAAAGATATCACCATGTAAAACGATGAATTCTTCATCCCCTACATAGCTTGAATCATACTGCACAAATTCAAAATTATTAATTTTTGGTACAATATCCTCGTCATCGAAGTCTGAATTATTTTCCTCACAGGCAACCATTAGGAAGATTATCACTATTATAAGCGACCCTATTTTAAAAAGCTTAGGCTGTTTTTCCATTGTCCTCATTCTCACTCTCTGTTTTCTTTTCTTTTTCTGGCCAGACAAATATTAGACCAATCATTGCTCCATATCCGGTACTTATATACGGGTTGGATGTGATAGCACAAGTACCCGATGCGCAGCCAATATAATAGTAATAGGCAAACCCAAGGAGTGATCCTACCCCCAAACCTGATAACATTTTCATATACTTCTTATTCATAGATTCTTTCTTATTACTAACCTGACTCATGGATTACCACGCCAGATCACTCAAGATTACGACCCTCAGACATCCCATTTTCAAGGTACCAGGCATCAAAACCAGCTCGTCTCAGTATGCGGGCCCCCTGACGAGACCGATTGCCTGTGGGACAGAGTAGAACCATTTTTTGAGATCGATAATCTGTCAATTCTGTACATCGATCATCCAGACTGACCAGGGGAATTTGAAATGTGGTAGGCCAAGGTGCCGGCCTTTCACTTATTTCAGATTCCGTTCTCACATCGATAAGTATAATATCAGAAGATTCAAAAAGTTGTCGGCCAAGTGACTGAACACTCAATGTCGGAGTATCATAGCGATCACCGAAGATCCCCTCCACTCCCATATAAATTGTTCCCAATATCCCAAGCAGGATAAAGGAGTAAGCCACCAGCCGGTATATCATGCAGTATTATGATTCTCAATAACAGCGGTAATTTCGGCAGTTTTTCCCAACATAGCACTGGCAGAACAATAGCTATCCTTCGAAAGTTTAACAGCCTTTTCCAATTTCTTCAGATTCAAATCCTTGCCATAGAAATGATAAACCATGTCTATTTTGGTATAGACTTTAGGGTGTTCATCTGCCCGCTCGGTTGAAATATCGATTTCAATATTTTCAACCGGCACTTTCATCTTCTTCAAGATGACTTCTACATCAACGGCCGTACATCCACCCAGACCAAATAATAGTAATTCCATGGGTCGACTTGCGCCATCCACACCGCCCACTTTTTCAGTACCGTCCATCATTACATAGTGACCAGAGGCGCCCCTTGCAGCAAAACTGGCACCCTTAAGTTGTTGTATTTTTACTTCAGACATTATTTTTACCTTTATAGTATGTTTTCATAGAAACAATTGTTACAGCCAACAATATGTGTAGCGTGGACTAGATTAACAAATTGGTTCTCGGTGCAAAGTTGTGGCTACAGAGTTGTGGCTATAGTGTTGTAGCTAAAGTGTTGTAGCTATAGTGTTGTAGCTAAAGTGTGGAGACGTAGCATGCTACGTCTTTACCCTGCGATAAGCTTGTTCATATTCTCAACAATCTCATCAATATTTTTGATGCCCTTCTCAGTGGCTTGTGCTTCCAGAGTTCCCCAGACAGCTTCTCCACAGGCCAAGCAGACAATTCCTTCTACTTTTAAGGGGCCAATGAGCTTGGGATATTCCAGAACCAGGTCTTCAATGAGCATTTCTTTATTTATCATTTTATTTTTTCTTTTTTTATATTTGATACATGGGTCTGGTAGAGTCGTTGCATACAATGACTCTACTTGTTGGCTACATTGGCAGCAACATGAATGGGATCATATACTGGAGCCACAGGTGGTGCATAGGTTAAATCCAACATGCCAATATCCTCTACAGTCATTTTTGCTGTAAGCGCTGTTGCCAGCACATCAACTCTTTTGGCAACATCTGACTTGCCAATCATTTGGGCACCCAGAAGGCGTTTCGTGTTTTTATCAACCACAAGCTTAACCGTTATTGGGGTTGAGCCGGGATAATAGTGAGCCCGACTTCCACCTGTTATGGTGGTTGTTTCAATTTCACCCAAGTCTTCAATCTGCCTGGCTTGTTTTTCTGTGAGTCCGGTTTGAGCAATGGTATAGTCAAATACTTTTGCCACTGATGTCCCTAGAATACCAGGGAACTGGGTATTGGCACCAGCCATATTTTCCCCTGCAACACGACCACCTTTATTGGCTGATGGAGCCATTGGAATCCACATGCTTTTCCCGAGAACTAGATGATTGTGCTCAGCACAATCACCTCCAGCATAAATGTTTTCTACACTGGTCTGCATATTTTTATTCATGAGAATCGCACCACTTTTCCCAACTTTAATGCCTGCTTCAACTGCCAGCTCTGAGTTTGGTCTGACACCAGTAGAGACAATGATCATATCGGTCAGGATTTCACCAGCAGATGTCTGAACCTTTAGTCCATTTTTTAGTCTCTCAATGGTATTTACTTTGGTACCCAGCTGTAGATCTACCCCATGCTCAATCATATTATCAGTAATCTTTTCCACCAGATCTTTATCCATTGAAGGTGCAATCTGATCACCTCTTACCAACATGGACACGTCAATATTAAGGTGTCTGTAGGCTTCTGCCATTTCAAGTCCAATGTGGCCACCACCAATAATGGTGGTGTGCCCAATCTCATGATCTGCTATATATTCTTTTATCCGATGTGCATCTGCCAGGCTACGAAGAGTAAAAACACCTTTAGAATCAATACCTGGGATTGGTGGTACGACTGCGCGAGCACCTGTTGCGATAAGCAGTGCATCGTAGGTTTCCACAAATTCTTCGCCAGTACTAAAGTTATGGACAACAACACTATTCTTGAGAGTGTCAATCTGGACCACTTCGTGCCCAATGCGGACATCGATATCTCGTTTTTGGCGTGCAATCTCTGGAGTAAGCACTTGTAGTTTACTACCATCCTCAATCACCCCGCTGATCCAGTAGGGTATTCCACAGGCGGCAAAACTAATGTGAGGGCCCTTTTCAAATACGACCAATTCCGCATCTGGCTGCATCCGTCTGATCTTGCTGGCAGCACTCATACCGGCTGCATCTCCACCAATTATTACAAATTTTTTATGCATAAACCTTTCCTTTCAGAAAATTGATTCAAGGTAGTTTTATTTTGAGTGTAGAGAGTCGGGAAAGTGACAAAATATGTTCCAAGACTAGGGAACCACGAATGACACTAATTGCACGAATAATCCTCCCCTCGGGGAGGTCCTCCGCAGGAGGGGAGGGAGTTAGGAGCCCAGGTAAGGCCTATTCATGTTTGTGGATAAGGTCTCCCACAAACAAAAAAGCCCCCATCAACCCTGACAGAGGCTTCTTATTACTTATTACTTATTACTTAATAAACGCCATCTTAATCACATCACTAAACCCACCGGCCTGAATCCGGGCAAAATACAATCCAGTACTCACTGGATTCCCTGTGGTGCTTAAACCATTCCAACTCACATCATACCAACCGGCTGATTGATTTGAGTGCACCAGATTCGTAACCTCACGACCGGTCACATCATAGATAATGATGGACACATCTGATACTTCTGGTAAACTATATCTGATGGTTGTCGTTGGGTTGAAGGGGTTGGGGTAGTTTTGTTTCAGGGTGTACTGGGTTGGAATCAATTTATCAGAGTCAGTTCCAACAACGATATCTACCCGAATAATTGCAGGATCACTTTCCAGGTTCGAATTGAACCCAAAGGTATCAACTTGAAGTTCGGTACTAACTCCATTTTCACCATTCACAATAAAGTTTAGCGATACAAATAGACCATCTACGCTATTGGGTGTACCACTTGCAGCTGCAATGAAAACTCTATTGCCAACAACCTTATATTTTGACACGAATCCATCAGTTTGGTCAGAGTATGTTATAAAGTTGTCCGTACTCGGTGTTAGAATTTCAGGATCAAAAGTAAGCACTGCATCCTGTGAATAGATATTTTCACCATCCAACAATCTGACAGGAATTGAAATACTTGCATCCACTTCTGCTTCTACCACATCATCAACATCCAGTGAACCACTTGCTAACAAAGCGGGCTCCCCGGGAATTACCGGTAAGGAATCAATACTATCAACAACAAACTGGAGAATGATGGAGGCATCCATGGGATCAATGATCGAATCAAAATAGACATCTGCATTTGCCAGCGTTTGACAACCGAATTCTAATTCACCAATGGAATAGAGTAAGACATCTGAGGCATCCAGGGCCTGAACCAAACTATTCTCATCCACATCACCATAGACAGGGATGGGTTCGATATAGACTGAGCCATTGGTGATTTCTGTGACTTCCACGTCGTTGAAAAGCGCATAATCACAGTTCACAGGAACTGTCGTGCAGATATCTCCAATAACCAGAAATTCCAGGTAACAGAATACACCTTCACCTGTGATCTCATCAGTTCCGGCAAAAGCGGTCTGCAACACACCATCAGCTTCATTCTCAGCCCAGGTCCAGTCCAAACCACCGATCATGGTTCCGACCGTGTCGATACCGATGAATTCTAGGCCCTCTGTGTAGCCGGAGAAGTTGAGTTCAGCGGCGCGGTAGAGGCTATCTGGAATCAAGGATACTTGAACGGGGATAAATACAGACGAACCGATATGGGCACTATTATCTGGTATTTCAACAGTAATTGCTTCCTCCAAAACCAAACCCCAGTCAGGATGTCTTTCATTGCAATTGGCGGTTGTCGTTATTTCAACACTACTACCATCAAGATTCATAGAGGCAATTTTTGCATAATCTCCATCCATAGTTACAAATATTATTTTCTCACCATCAGGGGAAAACCGGCTGTCAATATCTCTGACACTATTTTCTGATAGTCGTGCTTTATTTTCACCATTGGCATCCATTGTATATATCTCAAATAGATTATAATCATATCCGTTACCCCCTTGACAGTGCCAATAAACAATCTTACCATTTTCAACAGACCAATCCCCAATGGCGTCATACATACTGTCATTTGTTAATTGAACCACGCTGGACGCATCAATTACTGAATTTACGATGTTTGCCTTAAATATTTCCAAAGTAGGTGACCAACAACCAACTTGGGAAGCCCAAATTACTTCATTCCCATTTTCTGAAAATTCAATTCCGTAAACATCATTGTCTCCAGTGACTAGCTGATCCGGTGCTATAAATAATGTACTGCCAGTACCATCTAAATTGATTGTATATGCATCTGTATCGCACGTCCCCGCAGCCAATTTATAAATAAGTTTCGTACCATCAGGCCACCATGCTGCAAATGAATAAATACCAGCAATTACCAGGATATCATTTTGTTCATCTATATCCACAATACGCAATTCTTTATCATTATTATTAGAATTATCGGTACGAAAAAAGGCTATCTTTGTCCCATCGGGTGATATTTTAGGTCCATAATCATTTTGACTATCTGATGTGAGCTGGACTTGCTCGCTCCCGTCAGGATTCATTATCCAAATATCATAAGAACCTGATTGATCAGATGAATAAACTATTTTCTCAACCAATCCTTGGCTCAACCCAATTACTGATAGTACGAGTAGTAATGTAAAAGCGTTCAGAATTCTCATAGCACATTTCTCCTTAAATTGATTTTTTGTTGCCATGAAGCTCTATTAGCACGCTCCAAAAAATCAAAATAAAATTCAAATGTCACTGCTGATACAGGACATTAGAACTTGATGGAAATCTAAAATATTGAACCAAAAATATATATGGTATGCTGATAGCTTTTAGGTTATTTGAGATTGATGATTTAATGAATGGGATTGCAAAAGTCGCTATAATTATTTCTTGGTAAATAGCGTCAAGAATTCTTACAAAATATTTTCTGATATTTTTTCCCAATTGATACTGTATTTTCAGTGAAGTTTCCACTATTTATTAGCAAAATCTACCCACTTATCCCCATCCCAGGATTTAATATCATATAGCTTTTCTTTGATATATTCCTGTGAATAGTCTTCATATAGGCTGTGGCCATGGATATTGAGATATTTATAATTCATCAAATCAGTGATAGTGGCTGATTGTAATTTGAGTCCAGAACTGAAAGCGTAAATTACTTCGTATCCGATCTTATTGTCCTCGACCTTTGCCAAGAAACCACCATTATCTATTCTATCTATACGAAATATTTTAAAAGTATTGGTGATCATTCCCATATCTACCCAATCAGCCTTAGGAAATCTTAAGTAAAATATGTGATTGGCATCAGGTGAATCTTTGTTTGTGTAATTATCCTTTAATTGTGGACTGCGCCCATCCAAATGGTTCAATTCTATCGCCCCAATAATAGCATCTCTATTCTCATTATTTATTCCACAAAAAAGTAAATCCATTTTTCCATCGTTATTTATATCTAACATTTCTAAATCAAGTATGTGTCCCCCATGGTAATACGTGGATATCTCGACCCCTTTCGTAGATATTCTTGATATTTTTGATGGAAACATGGGATAATGAAGCAATGAAACAACTATTTCAATATGATTATTTTGGTCTGCAAATACTTTCAAACAAGAAGTGCTGAGGGGAGGAGGATACAAATCATCTCCAAAACTCATAGTTTCATTTAAATCTACTTTCCAAAGATCCTTTCCCATATAATCTTTGCATGTCAGAGTCCCATCATACTTTGGATCATCAATATTTGGAATATACAATATTTCATTTTTGCCATCACCATTAATGTCATATATCTGTACATGCCATCCCCTATCTTTTTTATGAAATGCTTTGGCTAATGAAAATGGGACTACTTGCTTTGCCCACAGCAGTTTACTGTCAATATTGTATACTTTTAATACTCCTGCCTCAATCTCATATGATACTGGATTCAAATCCCGCGTGACCCACCAACTCCCCCACCCAATGCCTCCAATCAATAGAAGCGCTGCCACATAACGCATGACCTGATTCTTGCGGATATGAGCCTGGGACCATTCGCGGAGGGTGATGGTTTTCCTTTGGATGATGGTTTCATTTTTCAGTACTGTGGTTAGATCTGATGTTGGTATGTTGGAAGGTTTTTGAGTTGATGAGTTGATGAGTTTCTGAATTGGGGTTTTTGGGATGGTGGTTGAGGATCGAGATTCTTCGCGTTGCTCAGAAAGACTAAATCGAGTTAATTCAGCTATGAATTTCTCTGTAACTGATTTATTGATCCCAGGATGCACGAAGGTCTGGAAAGAGGAATGATAGAATGCTTCCACTTTTGTAGGTAAACTCTGATCTGAGACACCTCTGACCTGACCATTCACATCAATCCCGCCAGTGATGACTGCACTTTGGACAATTTGGTGCTGAATTCGCTGGATAGTTACCTTTTCCATTTGAGCTAAGACAGCGAGACTCATCCCCAGACCAAAAGACTCACCCGTGTAGAAATATTCCTTATCCACAAATCCAAACATGACTCTAAATTTGGGGATGTTACCTATCTTGCGAGTTTTTAACTGCTTTTTTGCAGCACCTACTGCATCCAAAGCCTGGTTGTAAAATGAATCACCTATATTGACAGGGTAATTATTGAAGAAAATCAAATCGGTTTCAGCATCACTGCGGCGTTGCTCGACCTGAACAGTCAAGGGTTGAATAGTGGCGATCTGGATTAATCCAAACCCTTGTGTCTGTTCCTGCTCCACGAGCGGAATCCAAACAGTATCACAGGAAAAACCACTTGTTTCATCCTGCACTTTGTGAGATTCGGTTGTTATCAGGTGGTTCACAATTTCAATACCCACATCCTCCATCATCTGGAGGTAAAGCTTGATTTGATCGAGAAACTTATGCGAGCGAAACTTCAGAACATCCGGTTGGAGAAGTTCAGGGACCTGCTCCTGAATTTCCTGAAAATATGAGTAGAATCGACGGTGAGATGACTGTTCGTGGATGACTCTTAGAAAACTATGGAGAATACTAAGTTTTATCCTGGATGATATGTTACTTCGGAGATAATATTCTAATTCCTTGAATTTCTCCTCTATCTCACGGAGTGATATATTCTGATTCATCTCACCCAAAAATGATCACCCGTATTTGCTGATCAGGGCTTACATCATGAAAAATAGCGACACCTTTGCTAACTTCACCGACCCTAGATGGTTGGTTCTCTTTTTCAGCGATTATTTGAATTTTCTGTTTCCCCTCGGCTATTTGTGCTGTATCAAGCCGTAGTACAAGTTTATAGGTCTCCCCTTCTGGCTGAAACTCCACATAGAGATGCTCATTGCATTGGTTCTCCACAAGAATCTCACCCTGTCCTATCCGTTCTTTCCATTCCATTTCCAGAACAGAGAGATCAAACTCTGCACGATGAGCATGAATCGTAACTTTAAGATCATTCACCCGAGGTAATTTAAGAGAGCCTAAATTGATACGGCCAAACTGGTCTGTGGTTACTTCATGGGGCCCAGGAGTTATCGTTATAGGTACATTTTTAACCTTTTGCTCATCATCAGCAATGAGATGAAGTGAAATTTCCCTGTTTTGAATATCCTCAATGATCCGAACAATGATCGCACCATCATCAGTACTGAGGACCCCATGATTTCGATATCTAATTTTGGTGGATAGCTCTGGAGAATCTGCTGCCCGCTTCATCTGCATATAACCAAATGGTTTATCAGGTGACTCAGTCTCCCATACTTGGGCGACGAGAGAATAACTTGAGATCTTGTTAGCTGTACGTCCAGTTCCTATCGATTCGATTAATTCAGCGGGGATCTGTCGGTACACATCTCTGGTGAATGAGAATTGCTGGATAAATCCACGGTATATTTCCCGGCATAATGAGCAATTTCCAAGGTGCTCTTCCAAATCCAGGTCAGTAGTTTGTCCCTGCCATTTTTTATAGGCAGTTCGCTCAAGCGTCTCAATATTAATGCATCTATCCATCATATACCCCTATACTCACCTGCTCAGTACTCAGAAATTCCCGCGAGTATTGCGTTTTCATTTTTTCTTTAACCAGTTTGATCAGATACTCCAAACGTCCCCTATGGATTTTCCAGAGCCCATCAGCCAAGTCTGAAAAAGGAGACAAAGCTCGATATTCTGGTAGCTTTCCCGCCACACCATCTTGGAATAGATCGGTCAGGTACAGATTTAAGATGATGAAATATACATCAGCATCTGTGGAGGTGATTCTTGATTTCTCAATATATCGAGATTTAATTTCTGAGAGGATAATTTCCTGAGCGAGGTTTAGATACCTGACCTGATCCTCTTCAGTGACACCCAGGTGCTTTCCATCATTTCCGGGGAGTTCACCACCAAGATTGTCCAATGAAACCACAGGCATACATGTCAAAGTTTTGAGTATCCTAAAAAATGTCATACGACTAATAAATGCCCGCGATTCCTGATCCTGTGCCAGTTTTTGGAGAAACAATCTGGTGATGGCAGGAATAGATGTTTGTTCTGAAATAGCTGTAGAAAGCAGAATAGAAGCTTGCTCCCAATCAATTTCTGGCAGCCCAGGTCTAAAGTCATCAGGAAAAAAGAGAGATTGATGCGGCTCCGAAAAATATAGATAATCTTCATCGCCGTATTTTTTGAGTATTACTGCAGGATCACGTTTTGGAACCAAAGTTAAATTGCGATAAAGTTTATATCCAATCGGATCTGTTTGTACCATGGATTTAATGAGACTTTGTTTCGTGTGGGCAACAATCAGACGGCGGGTCATAAACAAGGCCTCATCCTCCCGCGTATAGATGACTGATAATAGAGGCTCATAATACTGGATAAGTTTTACTAATTTTCCTGAATCATCCCTCTCGAACAGCTCCGCAATACTGTTTAGAGCAAGTTGAAATATTTTCTGGTCATTGGCCCCAAGATATTCTGATTCTAATTTCCCCGCGGCTCGGCGAGTCATAAGATATGCAGAAGACAAGGCTGCACAGGTACGTATAAATACATTCAACTCAGGACCAGATAATTCTGAATCTCTTATTTTTTGTATCAGTTGTTGGAGTTGCCCAGCATTCAGCATCTACTTCCACCTATATCCAGCTTGAGAGTTATTGGTGGAAAAGATATCTATTTTTTATTGTGATACTATGGAAAGTTGGATGCTGTTCCAACTGGGGGCTGGGCACATAGAAGCCACCTTTGGTCATATGTTGTGGGTGAACATTTCGGCAGGCTCAATGCCCAAAGAACAATCTGGAGGCTGAGCTCGTCGAAGCTACCCTTGGTCAATTGCCGTGGATGGGCATTTCGACGCGCTCAATGTCCACAAAAAAAGGGAGCCCGAAGACTCCCTTTTTGAAAACCAATGTGGACTAGATTAGCTAAGTTTTGCTAAAATGTCTCCTCGGTTCAGGATGAGATAATCGTTGCCATCATAGGATAATTCATCACCAGCATATTTGCCATAAAGGAGGACATCACCTTTGCTGATCAATTCCTGTAATTCTTCGTCATTGCCCACAGCTGCAACTGTACCGCGACGAGGTTTTTCTTTGGCCGTATCGGGTATAATAAGACCTGAAGCAGTTGTTTCTTCCTCATCGGCAGGCACAACCAGTACGCGGTCATCTAATGGTTGGATTTTCATATCTTTCTCCTATAAACCTAGTAAACTATTAATTTTATTTCTATCAAAACCAACCACTGGGCGATTGTTAATCCACAATTGTGGGACCCCCTGCTGTCCAGTTTTTCTCACCATATCCTGAGCAGCTTTTTGATTTCTACTCACATCAATTTCTTTAAACTTTATCCCCTTCTCGCGTAAATAGCGCTTCGCCGTGGTACAGTGCGAACATGTTGGGGTGGTAAACATAATTACTTTTTTGCTTTGTAAGGTTGCCGTTGTCATAATTCTTTATGCGTCCTTCTTCAGTTCATCTAAATTCAAAACCTTGAAGAGGCGCTCGGATACTGCATTGGGAAGCTCACATTCGTCTTCCACTACTCGATATAATTTCACGGAACGTTTCATAGTATCATAGTAGACTTTACACTCAGGACATTCTTCCATGAGTGACCCAACCTCCTGACACAATTCTGAGCCAAGATCTGCACCAAAATCCATGCATATCTTTTTTTGTAGCTCTACATCATGTTTCGCCGTCATTATACCAACCAACCTTCTCGTTTTAGAAAGCTATTCATCCGATCGCGTAGAAAAAGCCTGGCCCGCATCAACCGAACTTTCACATTACTCTCTGAAAGTTCTAGGGCGACAGCTGTTTTCGCAGTGGATAAGCCCTCCAAGTCTCGGAGGACAAACACTGAGCGATACTTCTCATCCAAGTCATCGAGCGCTACTTTGAGCGCAATCCTAAACTCTTCATCCGATACCTTGGTTTCAATGTACTCTGGCCAATCAGAAATCTTAAGGCCATGGAGATTCTCAAAATCAGGCTCCTGGATTGAATAGGATATCTTCATCCTGGACTGCTTTCGCAATTTACCGAGAGCGATGTTTACTCCAATCCGGTAAACCCACGTATAAAAAGTGGATTTCTGTTTGAAAGTATGGATCTTTTGGAATGCTGTAATAAAAGTCTCCTGAAGCATATCTTCAGCATCCTCATTATTTCGCAGCATTCGTAAACCCAAGTTGTAGATCCTGGCAGAATACATAGTCACAAGATGTGACTGCGCTTTTCGATCTCCATCCTGGGCTGACTGGATCAGCTCCGGTGTCTCTTCATTTGTCAATTCACGATTAATTGGATGCATTTCCTTTTCATTCGTTACAAGTACAATACACTACACTCTGAATGGTTTACAAATGATGTCGCATTCTTGCTCAGCAGTAAAACGGGCTTTATCAAAGCGTTTAGAGTAACACCAGTCCAGTTGAGACCATAGTATAGCGCATCTCAGGATTGTTCTGCACCGCTTTTTGGGCAGCTCGGTCACTTTCACACCCTGCTTCGCCTTCATGTTCGCCACCTTCGGCACAGCCATCATGATTTCCAAGAGGGTTCGAAATAGTTTCTGCTATCAAAAGACCTTCAAAATCTACGTTGCGGCCAGCAGCGTTGGCAGGTAGAGTAAATGCTTCATCCTTAAATCTTACAGTAATAACCTGTTTCCCATCACTCACCTGCATCCAGCAACCTTTATGTTTACACAAATCACTCACAGTTCCTGAGACCCGAACCACTTTACCATTTAGGTCACTTACTTGAGTAAACACTTCATTTAAAGTCATGGATTCAGCAAGTGTGATGCCCTGACCATATTCTTCACCTTCAGCTGCTGCCTTGTCGGAGCTACAGCTTACCATTCCAAAACCAATTGTAATCACGAGAATTAGACTCAAACGTTTAAACATGACGCCTCCTTTAGAAAACTTTGTTATTCCTAATTTTAAAATACATGTAAATCCCAGTTGTCCCCAAGACCAGCGCCATAATTGACAACAGGTCGTAGAGAAGGAAACCGTATTTACCAAAGAATTCCCCCGTATGCAGATCAAGGATTACCCAACGTAAAGGGACACTCCGCTCAGCTGCAAATATTACGGTTGTACCCTGCTTGTCCCGGGTACGGTCTAGACGATTTTCATAGTGGTCGGGTAATATGTTTAAAGATACCCGTTTGGTGTGCATCGGTTTTATATCATCCTGATGGATGAGTAAAATACCGGTAAATGAAATGATAAGGAGCAAGGACACCGTCAAGAGGCTAACCCATTTACTGTATCCAAATGTATAGCGATGAAACTTTCGCCAGGTGCGCATGGAGCGGGTGGAGCCTTTGATCAAAGGGATTCCAGCCGATTAACCATTTCTGCGGCAACAAGTTGACTGTGGAGTTCGGAGAGGTCACCATTGGTGATCTCTTCAAGACGGTATAGGGTTAAATTAATTCGATGATCTGTTACCCGACCCTGGGGGTAATTATAAGTGCGGATTTTAGCACTCCGATCACCACTTGAAACGAGAGTTTTCCGCATGGCAGCAACTTTACTATTCTGCTTTTCTCGCTCTGCAGCAAGCATACGTGCTCTCAGAACCTTCATTGCCTTATCTTTGTTCTTATGCTGGGATGATTCATCCTGGCAGGAAACCACCATGCCCGTCGGCAAGTGAGTAATGCGAATGGCTGATTCTGTTTTGTTAACATGCTGACCACCAGCACCGCTGGCACGAAAAGTGTCAATTCTTAGATCACCTGTATTGATATTAACATCAACTTCCTCAGCTTCAGGGAGAACAGCAACGGTGGCAGCTGATGTGTGAATTCGGCCATTCGATTCCGTTTGAGGAACCCGCTGTACGCGATGGACACCACTTTCAAACTTCAGAATACCGTAAGCAAGCTCACCGGTTACTTGAATAATGGCCTCTTTGGTACCACCAAGCCCAATTTCATTCAGAGTGATAAACTCGTGCTTCCATCCCATATTCTCAACATAGCGCAAATACATCCGCATAAGATCAGAAGCAAACAGAGCTGCTTCATCTCCACCAGCGCCTGCTCTAATTTCCAGGATAGCAGCCCCATTGTCAGCAGGATCTTTAGGAATTAGAAGAATTTTTAACTCGTCTTCCAGTTTTACCTGGCCCGAGAGCAATTCATCCAATTCCTCTTTGACAATTTCTTTCAATTCATCATCATCACCGCGGAGGATTGACTCATCTTCCTCAATATTATGAACGAGTATCTCATAACGTGAAAAGGCTTCCAAAACGGCGGTCAATTCATTGTGCTCACGAGCTACCTTCGCATATTTGCGATTATTAGCCATCAGCTCTGGGTCAGATAACTGAGTTTCCAGCTCTTTGAATTTTGACTGGATTGCAGGAAGCTTATCCAATAACATTAGTCAATAGCCTCAGCAACATAAGTAGACCCCTGATATTTTTCCAAGTCGTCCCCAAATGCAAATTTAAGTGATTCTAAGGCAACCGTGAGTTGCTCATCATCTGGTTCACTGGTTGTAATATTCTGCAACCAGATACCAGGAGCGGCCAAAGCACGTACCCAAGCCAAATGACGATATTTGGAGGTTAGCTTTAAAATTTCATATCCGACACCCGCTACAAACGGGATCAACGGTAGATGGGTCAATAAACGAACTTGAAGGTTCATCTCACCGACAAAAGACTTCACCACACTATCAATCAAAGCGAACATAATAATCGATGATAGGAGCACGATAAAAATAAAGCTTGTACCACACCGAGGATGCTGGGTCTGGAAGGGTCTTGCAGATTCTAAATTCAATTCCTTACCCGCTTCAAAAGTGTAGACCGTCTTATGTTCAGCACCATGGTACTGGAATAGACGCTTTACATCATCCATGAGCGAAATCGCCCAGAGATAACCGAGAAAGAGAGCAATCCGTATGACTCCAGATACAATATTGAAAGTAAAAGCCGTGTCCGAAAGATGGAGTAAATTCCCAGTGACGAATAATGGGGTAACAAAGAACAAGCCCAAACCAATACTAAGAGCCAACACGGTTCCCAGAAAGGAGAGCACTTTATCTTTAAAACTCATCTCGGCAGTCGAATCCTCTTCATAAGCGATTTCTGCTGACTCATTCAGGGTTTTAACTCCCATCTTCATCGATTCAAACAATGCAATCATACCACGGATCACCGGCTGCTTTAGCAGAGTATACTTTTCGGTAATGGAAGTGAATTCAGTCCGTCGGGTTATGATTTCACCCTGAGGATTTCTCACAGCAATTGCATAGGCACCTGGGACTCGCATCATCACACCTTCGATGATGGCCTGCCCTCCTACTAGAATAGACTGCTGTGCCGTCAGAAATGCACGAAGTAGAACGCGAAATTTGCGCTTTAGCATCAATTCAACTTTGACAGTAAGCTTATTTAGCTTTTGCAGTACCGTATTTTTTACGGAATTTGTCAATACGTCCAGCAGTATCCATTAATTTCTGTTTTCCAGTAAAATAAGGATGACAGGCATTGCAAATTTCGATATGCATTTCACCAACGGTTGTAAAAGTTTCAAAGGTACTGCCACAAGCGCAGGTAACTTTGTGTAAATCATATTTAGGATGGATTCCTGATTTCATTTTTATGAACTCCTTTAATCAATTCAATTTAGCTACGGCCTGGGCAAATCTGTCAAGACCGGTTTTAATTGCATCTAACGATGTTGCATAAGACAACCTGACATGCTCCGAAGCGCCAAATGCGGTGCCAGGAACGACGGTAATATGAGCAACATCCAATAAATATTTTGTCAGGTCCATGTCATTTTCGATAGTGACATCACCTGCTTTCTTTCCAAACAATCCTGAAATTTTCGGGAAAGCATAAAAAGCGCCCTCAGGCATTATGCAGCTTACGCCCGGCATATTATCTAAGGCTTTAACCATGTAATCACGGCGTTCTACAAATTGTGCTCTCCAATCATCAAGAAATACTGGCTCATCGATAAGCGCGGTTTCTGATGCATATTGGGCAATTGAATTAGGGCAACCAGTTGCCTGTCCCTGAAATTTACCCATGGCGCTTGCCAATTCAGAATTTGAAGCCGTATACCCAATCCGCCAGCCAGTCATCGCAAAAGCCTTTGACATGGTCTGAACGGTAATGGTCTTATCATAGGCACCTTCAAATCCAGCCAGGCTGAGATGCTCACCATCATAGACTAATGCTTCGTAACATTCGTCACTGATAATCCACAAATCATGCTCTTTGGCCACATCCACAACGGCCTGCAGACTTGCTTCATTTAGTACAGCACCACTGGGATTGGAGGGAGTATTAATGATCATTCCCTTGGTCTTTCCAGAGACACCGGCCTTTAGCTGCTCGACTGTAAGTTGAAAACCATCGCTTTCACGTGTCTCAACATAAACAGGATTCGCACCACTCAACTTGACAACTTCAGGATAGGTAACCCAATACGGGGAAAGGATAATAACTTCATCACCTTCCTCAAAAAGAGTCATCATGATATTAAATAAAGAATGCTTTCCGCCATTGGAAACAACGATTTGCTTGGCATCATAGACAAGACCGTTGTCTTTCTGCAACTTGTCAACAATCGCCTGTTTTAAAGTGCCCGTTCCTGAACCAGCCGTATAGCGAGTCTTCCCTTCAGCCAAGGCCTTATTGGCAGCGGCAATGATATGTTTAGGTGTATCAAAATCAGGCTCACCTGCACCAAATGAAATCACATCGATTCCCTGTTCACGGAGACGAGCGGCAGCCTCAATGACAGCCATGGTGGCTGAGGGCTGTAAGGCGTTGATTCTTTTGGCAAATGTCATATCTTTTCCTATCTCGTTAAAAAGCCGCGCAATATATCGGTTTACCCCCTGCCTTGGCAAGGGAAAGGTAGCTATAATTTAATGTTTTGGAATAAATAGTAGAGAGAGGTCTTTGACCTCTCTCTACGGGACAAATATTAAAACAATCAGGGGGTTAAGAATTCATTGAACGGATGAATTCCTTGTTGGTGCCAGAACGTTGCATTCTTTCCAGCAGGAATTCCATTGCCTCAACAGGGGTCATTTCATTCAATAATTTTCGGAGTATCCAGGTTCTGGATAACTCAGCTTTGCTCAGCAATAATTCTTCTTTACGTGTACCTGATCTATTGATATCAATAGCGGGGTAGATCCGTCGGTCACTCAAACGCCTGTCGAGTACCAACTCCATGTTACCTGTACCTTTAAACTCTTCAAAGATGACATCATCCATCCTGGAGCCAGTCTCAATAAGTGCAGTGGCCATAATGGTCAGACTTCCGCCATGTTCAACATTTCGGGCTGCACCGAAGAAACGCTTGGGACGATGCAGGGCATTGGAATCAATACCACCCGAGAGAATTTTTCCACTATGGGGAATAACAGCATTGTGTGCACGGGCCAGACGCGTCAGACTATCCAAAAGAATAACCACATCTTTGCCAAATTCTACCAGGCACTTGGCCTTATTCAAGACCATGTCAGCAACTTGCACATGGCGCTCTGGTGGCTCATCAAACGTAGAGGCGATAACTTCTGCATCAACCATACGGCGCATATCTGTTACTTCCTCAGGACGCTCATCAATAAGCAATACAATCAGGGTTACTTCAGGATGATTGCGAATAATCGAGTTGGCGATATCCTGTAGCAAAATGGTTTTACCGGTTTTAGGTTGCGCTACAATTAATCCACGTTGCCCTTTACCAATAGGACTCAAAAGATCCATAACTCGCATGGAATAACTCTTTGGACCTCTTTCGAGCACTAATTTATTGTCAGCATACAGTGGAACAAGACTGTCAAACCTGGGCATGACGCGACCCTCTTCCGGGTCCTGGTAATTGATTGCCTCAACTTTAAGCAATGCAAAATAACGCTCATTGTCTTTCGGTGGACGAACTTGTCCCCAAACGATTTGACCTGTACGTAATCCAAAACGTTTGATTTGTGATGGGGAAACATAAATATCGTGAGCACCAGCCAAATAATTATTTTCAGCATCCCTAAGAAAGCCATAACCATCGGGTAAAATTTCTAAGACGCCCTTTGAAAACATCATACCACCGCTTTCAGTCTGAGCCTCTATAATCGCCTCAACCAATTCCATCTTTTTTTGCCCGGTAATGGCGGGTACCGCTAATTCTTGGGCAATATCTGCTAATTCTTTCAACTTCATTTTTTGAAGCTGACTAATGCTATAACTCATTGAAATAAACCTGTTCTTTTGTAATTATTATTATGATTAAGTCTTATGTGAAAAAAATGTTAGTTGGGAGTAGAAATCTGCAGCGTCAGTAATGAACTGCAAGATGAATTTAAACACGACCTGTATCTTGTCAATTAAAATCCTCAATTTTCTTTTGGTGTAGCAAAGATTAGGAATAACAATTTAGTGGCCCCTCGATTATAGACAGGTTACCCACCTTCAGCCTCTTGAACTTGGAATAGTTCAAACAAGGACTCAGCTAGGTAATGGCTCCCGAAAAAGCAAATCGCCTGTTTATCATGTTGACGCATGCCAAGGGCGCGTTCATAGGCTTTTTGTGGATTTTCTTCAATTAATTCTGTGTTTACACCTTGCTGAATGAGTTCTTGATGACCAACGGCTGAGTGACCTTCAAACCTCGTAAACAACAACCCACCCTGCCAACGATCTAGAGATTCTATGAGAGCGCTTATTTTTTTGCGTGCATTAAAAGCTGCTATGAGAATTGTATCTCCTAGTCCTGCTTCAGATAGGGATTCCAATAACCGGTCCAGACCTTCGGCGTTATGGGCAACATCATATAACACGCGAGGTTGAGCTTGTAATAACTGAATTCTCCCTTTCCAATTCAGTTGGTCCAACCCATTTTGAATTATCCTCTGGTCTAGCGGTAAATCAAGTGCATTCAGAGCCATGAGAACATTACTAAAATTTTCAGCCTGGTGTCGGCCCAGCAAGGGCAATAAAAACTCATAGGTCTGATCATCGAAAGAAAGCTGAAGCCGTTGAGAGATATCTATTGGTTCCACTTTCTCTAACGTAACACGATCTGGCACATAATTAAACGGCGCCTCTTTCAAGTGGCACTTAGATTCCACCAAACGCTTAACTTGTTCTACATTCTGGCCTAATAAAACAGGGCGTTTGGCTTTGATAATACCCGCTTTTTCAAGAGTGATTTTTTCAAGGGTATTACCTAAAATATTCTCATGGTCCATTGATATCGCTGTAATGATACTCATGATAGGATCAACCACATTTGTGGCATCCAGACGTCCACCCAACCCTGTCTCAAAAATAGCGTAATCAACCTTTTGCTCATGAAAATAAACCATGCCCAAGGCAGTCAATACCTCAAAAAATGTTATCCCCAATTCATCAATATGAGGTCGCCATTCATCCACCTTCTCTATGATAAATTCATCTGGGACCAAAGCACCCCCAATGCGAATGCGTTCATTTGGCTTGACCAAGTGCGGTGAGGTGAACAGCCCTGTTTTTATGTCGAAGGCATTAAGAATAGCTGCCAACATAGCGGCAGTCGACCCCTTCCCATTCGTACCAGCAATATGGATAACAGGATATTTTGAAAATGGATTGCCCAGGCGCTGAAGAAATGCTTCAACCCTTGACAATTCTAGCTTTACACCGGGAACTGTTAGTCCGAAGATGTAGTCAAATACGGAGGGGGACTTAGAATCTGTAGCTTGCATAATTTATTTTAGGATATTGACCTGTATATTTTCGGGAAATGTGTCACACGCGAACAATAATTAATAATTTGGAAATCTATGGTTATTTATAAGATTCCAAAACTTCCAGCTCGACCTTAAACAAGTTCTCCAATGGGCGCCCTAGAAATCGAGAGGCCGTCTCTTCAAATTTTTGGGGATAATCTGAGACAAAAAACATGTGCTTCCCTGGATCACCAGTAGTTGAATTTAATAAACCTAAATCAAGTAGCACCCGTTTTACTTCATCGGCCGTTTCCTCTCCCGAATCAACTAACTGTACCTCTGGTCCAACGACTTCTTGAATCACAGATTTCAGATAGGGGTAATGCGTACAACCCAAGATCAAAGAATCAGGTTTATCAGTGACAAATGCCTTTAAATAGCTTTGCAGGACCTGATCAACCACACTATCGTGGGGCCAATCTTCTTCAACCAGGGGCACTAAAAGTGGACAAGACTGATCCTTCACCTGGATTTCAGAGTCCAGGGTTCGGATTGCAGACCTGTAGGCTCCGGATCGAATGGTTGAAGCCGTCCCAATAACACCGATGTATTTTCCTGGAGCGCGCTTAACAGCTGCCCGTGCACCTGGTTCGATTACGCCTACAACAGGAATGTCAAATTTCTCCTGCAGGCTTTCAAGAGCAACCGAAGAGGCGGTATTGCAGGCAACCACAATCATTTTTACTTTTTGCTCTAGAAGAAATGAAGATATCTGGTGAGAAAAGCGTACCACAGTATCTTCGGATTTAGAGCCATAGGGAACACGTGCAGTATCCCCAAAATAAATCAAATGCTCATGGGGTAACAGGTTTATCAATGAGCGGATAACTGATATTCCACCCAGACCTGAATCGAATACACCAATTGCTTGTTCAGATTTCACATTATTCATGGAGATAATAATTTCTCATGGCGTGTTTTATATTTCATTAATGCTTTAAAAATTGCTTCAGCTGCTTTTTGTCGATAGGCCGCTTGTTTTAATTTCCGCGCATCATTTTTATTTGAGATGAATCCAAGTTCAATCAAAACATTGGGCATGGACGCACCAATCAATACAATAAAACCAGCTTGTTTCACCCCACGGTTTTGTCCCACTAATTTCTTGTCGAACTCTCTCTGAACCAAATCAGCCAGAGTTTCGCTTTGCTGCATAAATGAGCTCTGAGCCATAGTTGCCAGGATCAGTTGTTGACCACTCATTTTACTGTACTTGTCTGAACTCTTCTCCAGCTTGATAACAGCATTTTCCATTTCGGCAACAGCCACGGCAGCATCTGTTTTTCCAGGCCGGAGCAGATAGGTCTCAAACCCAGAAGCCCTCTTATTTTTATTGGCATTTACATGAATGCTGAGAAAAACCTTACCACCGGTTTCATTGGCAATTTTTGTCCTCTCCCAGAGCGGGATAAATACATCCGTCTTACGGGTATAGATAACTTCAATATCCGTTCGCGATTCAATCAATTTGCCAAGACGTTTGACCACATCCAGAACAATATCTTTCTCTTTTAACCCATTCCCACGTGCCCCTGGATCATGACCACCATGGCCAGCATCCAGAACGATTTTATCCAGTTTCCATTTGGCTCTTTCCTGGTTTAAATAGTGGGTCTGGTCAATCACAAATGGACGACGAATGGTGAGTAAAATTTCAGGTGGCGAATCACGATGTATGACATCCACACCCTCTACAGTACCGCGTAAGCGGAATGTTAATTGGGTGGTACCTTCTAATTGATCCGCAGAAGCTGACCGAATAGTACCATTTTTGGGTATAGCTACATGATCAATAGCCGGCTTATTGACGATGGCAGCAGGCAGTGTAACATAAAGCCACTCTCCCCGGTTAATCCAGGCTTTAACAGATTTTGCATTGTATTGATTGGCCGTCCTAATCCGTATAACTGTTCCGTTTTGACGTTCTTCAATCGTTGCCGAAACAATATCAAAAGGTGATAGCTCAGAAACCACCTCCGTCTTTTTAGTCTCAATATCAGCCGTATCAGTCCCTGTCAGAATTGTGACCCCTGAAACCAAGCCCACAGCCTTCAAAATTCCAACAAACTCATTCATCGGGAGATAGGTCTCCCCATCAAAGAATATGACTGCGTGGGCCATTTGAAAGGTCCGGTCTTCAACCATGACATAATGATTATAAGCAGTGACTTTAAATTTCAATTTTCCCAGCCGAAATACAGTCTTGCGAACAGCTGGATTCAGGAAAGGCGATATTTTATAGGCATCCAATAAATCCTGTTGAAGAATGTATTGATGATCATTTATCACATAAACCGGGATGGCAGGGACATAGCGTTCATCGGCAGCTTTTTGGAGAATAAGTTCTGTACGACGTGCCTGGAGTGATGAAGCAATCATCAGCAGTAAGAGAGTAATAATTATTAATCGGACACGAATCATAAGCTAAACTTTTACCAATAGGCCTTTGCTATCCCGTTTGATGAAATATCATCATATTAAGCGTTGAAATTAGTCGGCGATGATTTAGAAGACAACGGACAACTGGAAGCTAAAGTCAAGTTGTTTGGAATAATTTAAACTCTCATACTTGGAAGTTTCGGATAAGCGGAGCTCCATCCTAGCCTGTTTATTGAAATGATTGCTGAAATAAATAAACCAGCGCTGTCCGTCATTAAAAGCGGTAAAAAAGCTAAAGCTTTCCACCACATTTGATTCATAAATACTCAATCTCAGGTCAGCCTCGGGAACAATATACCTGACCAACCCAACAATTATTCGCAACTCGTCAGTCACCC
>Ga0307988_1000041_pt1 | contig 110304 bp, 86 predicted proteins | sample EllFjometagen183_FD_203166 | JGI IMG/M metagenome (GOLD analysis project Ga0307988, IMG submission 203166) | Marine microbial communities from Ellis Fjord, Antarctic Ocean - #183 | ecosystem: Environmental > Aquatic > Marine > Unclassified | place: Southern Ocean | collected 2014-10-08 | reverse complement strand
TTTTCGGAAAAAAGGATAACAAAACTGGCCAGTCTTCTTTTAACATATTATACCTCCATCTAATTGTGTGATAGAAGTATTTAATAATATTGCTTTTATGTCAACTAAAATAACTTAGCGCTTATGCTCTTCCAGGGTGGATGCCTGCTGCGTCGTTCCGTTCGCCAGTGTCTGTGACGAACGGGACAGCTCAAGCGCTCCAGTGTTAACCTGCTGGCTGGCTTCAAGTACCTGTGACATCAATTGCCCCAACATAACGATGGAACTATTGGTGTTGACCTTCAGGCGGTTGAGTTCTCCCCGGTAATCTCCTGTAATATTGTGGGAGAGATCTCCTTCAGCCATTGCGGCCAGCACGTTATTGACGTTTCCAATGGCTTCCTGCAGCGCATCCATTAGAAAATTGAATGCTTCTGATGTCTGGCCTATCTCATCACGGCTTTTAACGCTGACCCGATGTGAAAAATCACCTGTCCGCTCAACCTCTGAAAGGACTTGTGACAATTCCTCCAATGGCCTGGAAAAAGAGTTGGATCCGAAAAATGCCAGCGGAAAGAAAAATACAATACACCCCAAAGATACCAAAGCAAGAACCTTGACGATCTGCAAGGTGTTTTCAGTGGCAACGTTCATGGAATGAAGAATCACCAATGTCGCAATGTATCCTTCGTTTGAATACAGTGGCAGTAAGCCCTGAAAGAAGGATTCTTCCTTCAGGGTCAAATCATTCAACGTGATGGCCTGGTCCTGGAGTTTCCACTCTTCGCTCATAGCATCAAACATCTCTTGCTTCACGCCGGGATACCCATCGAGGTCGCCGATAACCGTTTGCTCCGATGTCACCATCCCGATTCTATTTCCCGAAATTTTTGAGAGACGTTGTGTAAATCCTGTATCAAATCGATATTGGGCCACGATAAACCCTACCTGGACCATCTCAGTCTGTTGTGTCTGTTCATTAATGGCCGCTGAAACGATGGGAGCTGTTACTGTCATGGTAATGGAACCACCAACTTTTTTAAACGACAACCCCTCTTTCTTCGGGATGTTTCCAGGATATTTCTTCTCAAACCCATCAAAACGGGGCATTGCCTTCCAGGAATCACCTGTGATTTTTTCTCCTGATTTGAGTGTAGAGACCATGAAATCGGAGGTCCGTGGAAAGCCGATTACCCGTTTATCATTTTCAATAACAGCAAAACCGGAGAGCTCGTTTTTCCCGTTGTAAATGGCAGCCCTCCAAATATTACCGGTCAGGCAGATATTATAGATGCCTTCAGTCATGCTTTGATAGGTGCTGACCATCCCCATGGATTCTCCCTCTTCATAACTCATGGAGGAGGCGAACTCCAGGTTCGTTCCCATATCATTGGATGCAGCTGCCTGACGGGCATTGGATAACAGGCTGTCCCCCAGTATCGCGATATCGTCGCGCAGTATAGTTGCCGAACGTTGCAACATCTGATTTGATGCTTCGCTGTTCTGTCCGTATATGATAAATGACACAATTGCTGATGAGATCAGCATGGTAACAGCTATGATTGCAACTACAGCAGCTACCATTTTAGCTTTGACCCTTAGATTGAACATAAATCATCCCTGTATTTATAATGTCCCGGATTTGAGTAAACTGAATGAAATCTCTTCCTGCTATTTATATATCCTGCTGCAGGGGATTGGTCAATTGTCATGTCGACCGGAGCCCGCTACAGAGCTGCTTTATCTGATTAAAAACCTGAATTTTTTAATGCCTTACACGGCGAGCAACTCTGGTCAGAATGGATTGAACATGATAGAGTTGATGACTGTTAGCCCGGGTGAAATATCTGTTTGACGTAACGAGCATGTAAATATGGAATTTTTGATCATTGATGATGATGTCGAAAGCTGCCAGTTACTTGAAAAAAGACTGGAGAAATATGGTACCAGCACGTTTGCTGCCGATGGGAAAGCCGCATACGAGCTGTTTTTAAAGGCTCATCAGGATGCCAATCCGTTCGCTGTAGTATTCCTGGATATTGTCATGCCAGAAATTGACGGACATGAGGTGCTGGTTAATATTCGAAAATGGGAAGAGACGCATCTGGAGCCAGAAGAGGCCGCAAAAATCGTCATGGTATCAGCGATGAAAGACACGAAGAATATTTTTACCAGTGTAAAGGAAGGGTGTGATAACTACATGACCAAACCCATCCGCAAACAAGGGGTCATTGATGTAATGCAGAAGCTAGGGTACGCGGATAATTCCTGAATCTGAATATTGTCTATCTTTTGTCTACATCCATAATCTTCATCAACTGATCAATCAGCTTCTCCTCCTGCTCGTCGATCTTCTTGTCTGCCATCATCACCTCTCTGACAAGATTCAGCAGGACCTCTTTCTGCTTCATGCTCAGCTTGGGTCTTAAAATTCCAACCAGTTGATTAACCTTTTTCTTCAGCGCAATCGGATTGTGAACCAGTTGTTTTAGATGCGATGTAATTTGTGTCTGAACCGCTCTAAACTCTCCGAATTCATTGACCCAATGGGACTTGATAAACTGCTTAATGACAGCCCATTCCTCTTCATCAATATCACCATCCACGGCAGACATCAGGGCAGCCAGAAATATGACGGTTGTAAGGGTACTTTTATCGAAAAGTTCCATGATTTGAGTTCCCCCATCTGGTTGAGGACTATCGATCAGATTGACCGAAACAAATATTCAGTCGATGCTAATACAGACATTCTTTGATAACAAGGGAGAAACACTTTTTCCAGGGCTCCATCTTTCCTGAAAGGTTAGCATCCCTGTGAATTTTAAAAACACTCAATTCGAGTTGCGTCTGGCCGCGCCGTGCATAGTGACAAGATTCTCCAGCAGCTCGTACGGCTGCGCCCCAACCAGACGGTCCTGGTTCATCAGAAAGGTTGGCACAGCTGTAATCGCCAATTCTCTGGCAGCCTGCCAGTCTTTATCAACTGCAACCTTGAAGAGACGGTTTGTCAAGACATCTTCGGCAGCTTTGTCTGAAAGACCTGTTGTAGAGGCAAGCTCAGCCAGAAACCGGGGATCCGCAATATTCTGCCCATCGACAAAATAGGCCTTAAAAGCCGCCAGGTGAAACGCCTCTCCCGCACCCTGCTCCTCCGCCCACAGCCCGAGTTCCTGTGCAAGCCGGCTGTTATATGTTCGTGTACGTTCTCCGAAGGGGAGTCCCAGCTCTGTAGCTGTTTTCCTCAACCCATCCAGCATTGCATTAATATCCACCGGATAGTCACTGAAGAGATCCTGAAGCGATTGGCCCTCAGGTGGGGTTTCGGGATGTAGGGGGAAAGCCCGCCAACGAACGTCAATTTCATAAGTGGTTGCCAATTGTTCAACACGACCTGTGATGAAGTAGCACCATGGTCAGACGTAATCGGAGAAGATCTCAAGCAAGGGCTTTTCAGTCATCAGTTTTTTCCTCTTGTTTTATCGTCGTCTCTGGATGAAACCCAGCCATTGACGGGTTCGGTCTTTAATAAAAGCCTGAAGTCGCGTCAAAGCTGTCAGCCGTCTTCGCCGGTTAAACTCATCAATGATATCAGCCATTTCAGGAGTTCTTAAATACCCATACGCCTTATGCGGATTTTTCTCCCCCCGGTAATCGTAGTTATTATACACTGTCTGATCCACAACCTTAACACCCCTTGAGTTGGCCTCAAAATCATCTTTCAGGTTACTGAAAAAGCCAATCTTGTCCCTCAGGTCGGTGAAGTTGTACCACCCGGTTTTCACGTTCTCTGGAGTTTTCAATACCGGGACTTCAGACGAGACCTTCATCATTTCAGCACCGATTCGACTTCGAATGATCGGTATGCCGAGAGGGGAACCAATGGTCACCAGTGTGTCGATCTCAACATCCGGTGCATAACGGGTTAATACATCATAAGCGATGATGGAGCCCATCGAATGTGCAATCAGGAGGATCTCCTTTCGTTTATGTTGCCTCAGCAGGTCCGCCAGATGTTGGCAAGCCTGTTCGCGGATCGGTAGCCCGGCCGTCGCGTGAGCCCCTTCATCAGAGTGATAATAGACCTCCAGATCACTGAAAAAATGATGAATAATGAAATCACTTATCGATGAAAAGTTTATGGAAAGGTCATCATTCAGAAAAATCCGTTCCATCTGCCCACCCAGATAGTCCAGCAGTTTTTTTCTGAAATCACTACCTTTATCTTCCTGTTGAAAATGACTGGCAGGAATATAGGGGTCGCTGACATACAGGTGGTGTTTCTTGTCATCGATTGTTGGATCCTCAGGTACTGGATGAATGAAATGGGCCCAGTAAACCAGCTGAAGGTCAAAACCCGGGCTTTCCTGCACCTTACGGCCTAAACCTTCGATTATGGAGGATTCCCACCACCGTGTCAGAACGTTTTCAGGTACCTTGTTGCCTAAGCCATGGATCCCGACTATAATTTTAGACATGATAAGATCATTTATGCAGTTCCAGTCAGCTGCTCACATCCATGCCTTTTCAGGCTGGTATTTACATTACGCATGTTTGGTGACGAACTTCCTGAAGATTATCCACTTCAGCTGGCCATGTCAACAAATCTAAGCGCCAGACCATTCCGAAGACAATGTTAAATCACCGTTACTACAAATTCCTCATTTGGATCGTACTTCTGACGACAAGCCCAGGGTTCAGCCTGACCCGGGCCGCTACTCCTGCAAATGAAATAGCCGACCAGATCCGTCTCAGAATTAATGGGACTGGCAGCCAATCTTCCCTGCGGGTCAAAAACGAGCACATCGGCTCACAAAGGCTAATTCGTCAATTTTATTCAAAGCGAGACTACCAATCGGCCTGGATAACCAGCAACAAGATTCAGCACCTCGCCACCGAGATGCTGCGGGCTATTCAACACTCGCGTTTTGACGGTCTGAAACCAGCGGATTATCATATCAGCTCTATCTCCAACCTTCTTTCCATACTGACCAATTCCACTCAAGCACAGTACCTGACAGACAAACAGGTAGACCTGGAATTACTGCTAACCGATGCATTCCTGCAGATCGGTCGACATCTGCAATCCGGAAAAGGCAGTCACAATCGTCAAGTATCATCCAGTTTCTCCAAAAAATCAGATGACAAACTGCTCGCTTCTTTGAATGAAGTTGTGATCTCGGGTGGAATTTTCTCTGCCTTCGATGAACTCAAGTCAAACAGCGCTCGATCAGAAGGGTTGCGACGTATTCTGGGCCGATATTTAAGGATTCAGAAAACGGGTGGCTGGAGGCCAATTCCAGATGGAGAAACCCTGAAAAAAGGGGACTTTGACAAACGCATGCCCTTGATCAAAAAACGGCTCATGTTGACTGGAGACCTGGCCCCAACCCCTCACACACCTGCCGGGATTCAATTGCTGGAATTTGACAGTGTCGTTGATTTGGCTATTTTCAGGTTTCAAAGTCGGCATAGACTCGGGAAAAGTGGAACCCTGGACCAGAAAACACGACATGCCATGAATATCCCGGTAGAAAGACGGATCCAACAGATCCGCCTCAATATGGACCTGCGACGTCAACTGACCCGAGTTCCCGGCTACCGTCACCTGTTTGTCAACATCCCGGCAATGGAATTGAAGGCAGTGTCTGCTGGTAAGACAGCTTTAGCCATGCGGGTGGTTGTTGGCAAACCTGAAAACCCCACACCTGTTTTCAGCGATACGGTCCCTTTTCTCATCACTAATCCCTACTGGTATATCCCCCCTGATTTCGTCGAGCACGAAATTCTGCCGGCCATGAAACATGATTCCAGCTATCTAGCCGTGCGAGGCATCCGACTATTTAAAAAAATGAGTGCCGATCAGGAGGAGGTTGATCCGTTGACCATTGACTGGCAATCACTGGTGCCGAAGGAGATCGATTTTTACTTCCGCCAGGACCCCGGCTGGGAAAATTCCCTGGGAGCTGTCAAATTCGTCATTCCCAACCGGCAGCACATCTATCTGCACGATACCCCTTCAAAGAACCTGTTCGAAAAATCGCAGCGGGCATTAAGTCACGGGTGTATCCGAGTCGCTCACCCCCTGGATCTAGTTTATTTTATGCTGGATGGAGAGTCTAAGTGGCCACAAACAAAAATTCTCCACCTCATACAAACCGGAGGGCAACGAAAAATTGTGTTGCCAAATCCCATGCCCATTCATATCGTTTATTGGACTGTCCTGGTCGATCAATCAGGAAAGGCATTATTTCTGCCTGATATTTATAATCTAGAAAACAGCCTGATATCCAAGCTGAATGGTTAAAGTCAAACCCCTTGTTGACCGGTTCGATTTTCTTCCTGTTTGCAGTCTGAACCAGGATGTGAGATAGTAATCCCCAAGAGGTCAACGGAATCAGAAACCAGAATTGTAGGGAAGGATATGTATGAATGATGAGAGCCTTGTATACGGGATCAAGCAAAAGGTTTCGCTCTCCTTCGAAGAAACACTCAGGAGAGCTAAAACCCGTTTGCAGGACAAAGGCTTTCGTATAGTCACTGAAATCGACATGAAAGAAGCGCTTGCCGTTGATACCAATGAGGTCTTCTCAGATTATATCATTCTTGAGGTTTGCCACCCACATCTGGTTCTGGACGTTTTGAAGGCGGACCTGGATGCCGGTCTCCTGTTGCCGTGCAATATAGCAGTCTATAAACCGCTGGAAGGCCGAGCAGTATTCATCACAGCGGCAAATCCAACCGCAATCATGAGAATTACCGGACAGGAGGACATCATCGCCTTTTCAGAAGAGATCCGTGGCAAACTGTTTCATGCACTTGATCAGATCGGACGTGACGCCAGCTAGACCTTTCACTTTTCGCTTACAATATCAGTGTTCTTGTCTATGGCTCTGTTTCAAAAAAGAATTCAAAAACGCCGGATGCCCAAGGAAAAATTAGCCGGTTTTACCAGAATTATTGAATTTGATGAGGAGGACAGCATCTGGCTACCTCAATTTGAGGCAGTCCTGCACAAGATTCTACGGTATGAGTTTTATCTCGAAAAGGTACCTGATAACCTGGCGCTTCCCAGATATCGGGCGATTGTTGTAAAAGTCATCTTCAGAATGCTCAACCAGGCTTTTCCCGGTAGATCCGCCTTCTCCCGGAATATTAAGCAACCGGATCATAGAATTCAACTGATCCTGGAATATATCAAACAGGTGGAATTGGAGAGAAAAAAATCGATTTACGATCGTTATCCCATCACAACAGAAAATATTAAAGCCATTCTCGAAAAACTGAGAAAAGAACACGAAATATGATGAGCAACACCCACCACCTTCCCAGGTGATAATGAATATAACCTTTTAGTCGTGAGGAATTATGCTAGTTGAAGATCTCGATGCCATGTACGAAGAAACATATAAGAAAAATGACGAAATACAGACTCTCCTGGTTGAAGTTAATGACCACAGCCAGATCTTGTCGTTTCTTTACGAAACCGAAATTCAGCGGCCAAACCTGACGCTGAACTCGATGATCGATACCTACGAAAGCCTGATTCTGAAACTCCGTGAACTGGACGCGGATATCATAAACAACCTGGCTGAGTTTGGAGAGGAAAAAAGCCTGGCCGATGCCATCTCCTCAAATGAATCGCTGGCTGAAAAAGTCCGAGAATTAATGCTCTGGAAACTCAGACGAATTTTCATGGTCTATGACCAGGAACCGATACGGCCCTATATAGAAGGATCTCTCCACAATCTGGAATTGGTCTCCGAAGAGGAATCCGTGGTCCCCGCTGCACCTGAAGAGGAGAACGAAGAACAGGAAGAACCCACCCTGCCCCCTGAAGGTGGCGTTTTTTCAAACTCCGGCAACAAGACCCCTAACTGATAGAACCCGGGGAATGGGCAGCGCCATTCCCTTAAAACTGACGCTACCAGAAGGTGACGAGACCCGATTGATCACCATCGCTGAGAAAATAGCTACAGTGGATATAGTTCTTTTGCCATTTTCAGCAAAAATTTCCATTGCCACTCCTCTGTATTCAGCTCCACACCTGCACTTTCATCTTTTTTATCCCGCTGAAATTCCGCTTATTGTAGGGATATGCATGCGAAAAAATGGTTGGTATCACGAAGAAAGACCAGTTATTTGATACCGGTACGGTTCTTGCTCATTTATTGGCAGGTTGATTTGCCGACCACCCATCCTTAACCTGAATATTCAATAACGTATTAACAAAGTGGAATCGTGAGCGTAGGGAAACTAACAGGCCCCAAAAAAGCCGCCATCCTGCTTCTGGCACTCGGTGAAGAAGGCGCTGCCGAAATATTGAAAAACCTGGAAGACCGTGAGATTCAGCAGGTCGGATACCATATGGCACGTTTTACCGACGTATCTCCTGAAGAGTTGGACAACGTCCTTGAGGAATTTTATCGAAAAGCGGCCATGCAGGATCAAGGGGTTACCATTAACGCCAGTGGTGATTTCGTCAAGAATGCCTTAACACAAGCATTGGGGGATGATAAAGCCAAGACACTTGTCGATAATCTCCAATCCTCGCAGGATGAGGGATCACTTGATTCCCTCAAATGGCTTGAACCCAAAATGGTTGCCAGCCACATTCTGAATGAGCATCCACAAACCGTTGCCTTGATACTGGCGCACCTTGAAGATCCGGAACAAACTGCACAGGTTCTGAAGGAATTGCCAGAGAACTTGCAGGCCGATGTCACTTACCGGATGGCCATCCTGGAGTCCATCCCGCCTGGAGTCGTGAAAGAGATCGAAGAGGTGCTTTCAAAAGAATTGAAAGCCTCCGGTGCATCATCAGCTGCAAAAGTGGGGGGTGTCGAATCCGTTGCAGAAATGCTCAACACCATGGACAAGACAACTGAAAGTCGTATTCTGGCAACCATTGAAGAATCCAATCCGGATCTGGCTGAACAGATTCGAGAATTGATGTTTACCTTTGAAGATCTGGTACTGGTGGACCCAACCGGGGTGCAGGCAATTCTCAAGGAAATTCCGCAAAATGAACTGGTCTTGACGCTGAAAACGGCATCCGATGCTGTTCGCGAGCATATTTTTAGTAACATGTCTGAGCGAGCAGCAGACATGGTGCGAGACGACCTGGATGCCCTTGGTCCTGTCAGGGTAGCTGATGTGGATATTGCCCAGCAAAAAGTCGTTAAAATTGCCAGAAAGCTCGAAGAGGAGGGAAAAATTATTATCAGCGGCTCAGGTGGCGGCGATGTAATCTAGTAATTATGTGTCTCAATGTAGACCGTCTATCTAATACAACTACCTGAAATAATAAACGGTAAAAAACGGTTGTCCGAATAGCCTTTTTGCTGTAGCGTGGTTTTTTGGATCGCATCGTGCATTTCCAAAACCAATTGCCGGAAAAAAGATTTCCGGTTCCAATCTGATAGAAAGTGCCATTTGTCGTTGCTATAAGTGGATGCTGGAAATTAGAGATGATTTATATAATTTAGATAGGAGTACTCCACAATGGCTAACGGAACAGTTAAATGGTTCAATGACAACAAAGGTTACGGTTTTATTGAAAACGAAGACGGAACGGATATTTTCGTTCATTACTCAGCGATCAACGCGAATGGTTTCAAATCATTGAATGAAGGCGACAAAGTCACATTCGATATTGAAGAAGGTCAGAAAGGCCCTGCAGCGGCAAACGTAATTATTGTCTAAGACATAAAAAACAGTCCGGCCTATCCCGGCCGGATCCCCCCAAGTCAAACTTTCCCAGCTGTGCCAATCGTAACATTGATAAGCTCATTAAGCCCTTGAACAACTGCGTTCAGCGAACCGCTGACGGCACACCCACCTGCCAATAAACTATGCCGCCTAAAGGTAAGAGTTCAGCTCTTCAACGCACACAGATATTGGTTAGTCGAATGACTGTTTGATGTACTCAAAGTTAAATCCTCGTCTATTCAAAAAATCGATCTGCTTTCTTTTTTCCTTTGCGTTTTTAGGTTTATCACTGCCAAATCTTTTTTGTCGCGCTTTAGCAGCTGATTCAACCCAGACTTCATCCGGAAACTGCAGGCACTCTTTGATATCCACTTCCTGAAATCCTTTCTGTTTCAAATACTGCACTATATCATAGGGTCCCCGTCCGTCGGACATTCGTTTTTCAACCAATCGTTCCAGTACCCCGGAGTCATCAACAAAACGAACCTCTTTAACGGGTCTATACGCCTCCAGGGCGAAATCAATCTGTGAACGGGTAAATCCTTTTCGATAGAGACGGGCTTTGAGATTCTGATACTTTTTGATCGGCACTTCTGATGTTGAATCTGGAGTGATCACCTCTGCCGAGAATTCACGAAAACAATAGGCCCTGGCAAGCTCATACCATTTTTGATCTTCAGGATCAATATAACGGGAGATCATCTCAGTAGCTATACCTCCCGTGGTCCGGAATTTCTTTTCCAGTTCCCGGGGACCTTTCAGCCCGAAGGTACCCGTATGCATAGCGATTTGATTTTCGACATACCGTTGATCATCAATAAAACCATCCTGCACCAGTTTCTCCACAACTGAATCAGCATCGACTTCCTGGTCCGAAGCAGAGGCTCGTCTCTCCATCATCTGTCGCATTTCATGAGCTGAATAGTCTCTTTTGGCCAATCGGTCCAAGCACCAGGCGCGCCATGAGATCTTTAAAGGTTTTCGCTTCATCCGCGGGTTTCATCCATGTGCTGATTAAGCCATTTAAATTGTTCGACTGCAAATATTAGAAAGATTAAGAAATAATACAGCTGAAGTTATCACCTAGCAGCTTTTTTTGTATCCTCTCGTCGGGAAATAGTTTTTCAATCCGGCGTTTAATGTGGCCATTGTCGAAGAACTCATCACCTGAAAGAGTTCCATAAGGGCCGTCTGAACCGAATAGACACTGATCAACGCCCACATACTCAACAGCAGCACGGGCAGTTTTTGCATTTACATAAGCATCAGCAGACAGATCCAGCCAGACATTGGATCGACCCCGAACCAGTTTCCATGTGTCAGCATATTCAGGGAAACCCGTGTGAGCGAGGATCAGCTTCAACTCAGGCAGTTCATCAATCAAGGGTAGAAAATCTCCATGACTATCAAAACCTGCATGGATCAGCAACGGCTTGCCGGCTGCTGCCACTTTCTCCGCGACCGGCAGGAGTTCCCTGGGGGAAAACTGATGCCAGAACGGGTGGGCTTTTACCCCAATGTACCCCTCATGACCGATCCATTTTTCGTACTCATCAACTGGGTCATTCTGGCCTCGCGGATTCACGAAGACCCAGCCAAGGAACCGGTCTGGATGAGCCGCAATGGTATCAGCAATGGGCCCATTTTCTGGATCTTTGTAGATGGTGAGAATATCCTTTGGCAGAATTAGATCCCCCTCTGGTGTAAATTTTGCGGCCAATTTTTTGGCCAGCCCTCTGATGGAACGGTGAGTCAAAAAGAAGCGCATCATTTTCAACAGGAATTCAGGGGTATGAGGTATGGGATCATTCATGTTCGGCATTAGGGCTATTTTCTCTATACCGTTCTGATCCATTTTCAGCAGTAGATTCTCCAATGGCTGAACCCTTTCATCCAGATGATAGTGACAATCAATGATCATTTGATCCTCCTTTTCGCGTATTTGCGGTATCATTACCGGCGTTTTGGATAGTAGTTTATCCCCTCTGAAATGTCTAATGGTTTCATGGCGTACCGGCCATTTTGGCCCGAATTGAGGCCTTTTCGCTGGCATACAACATGCAGAAATTAGATTATCGCCCTTAAAAAATGTCAATGCATGGGGGTTAAGAGGTACTGAACAGATCACAATTAAGACAGGGAGCAAATAATGAATGCAAATCGTACACATAATCACCATCAAGAACCCGATGAGTTGATGATTCCATCGAAGGATGGATTTATCGTCATACCGACTGATTCTATTCGTGTCCAGGACGAGCCCCGCTGGAAACCCGTCAAAAATGCCAGTCACTGGCACTCATATCAACTCTGGAATATGCTGCAATTCTCACTGATGCTGTCAGGCATGATTACCCTCCTTGGATACATAGGGTATTCAATAGCCGGCATGGCGGGCTTGCTGGGCATCAGCATCATCGGCAGCATCGGATTTCTGCTGACAAACAATAGCAGTATCGATCGGGTACTGAAAGCCCGCTACATAGAACCCATTGACCATAGTGCGGGTTACAGGCTTTATCAGATGATAGAGGAACTTGCAGAAAAAGCCGGGCTTGAAAAAGTCCCCCGTCTTTTCCTTGATCGAAGAGCTGTAACCAATGCATATACCGTTGAAGACAAAAACCGTTCAGCCATTGTCCTGTCAGAGTCACTGCTTGCAAGTCTGAGCAATAGAGAACTTAAAGGTGTTCTTGCGCATGAAATCGCTCACCTGAAAAATCGGGATATCTGGATCATGGTATTTTCAGATCAGGTCAGACGGTTGACTGGCCATCTGGCCATCGCAGGTCAACTGATGCTGTTGTTGTACCTTCCGATGATGTTGATAAAAGGAATATCGGTGCCCTGGATATTGCTGTTGTCTATGATGGCTGCACCAACGATCAGCTCATTGCTTCAAATCGCCATGTCAAGAAACCGCGAGTTCAAGGCAGATCTGGATGCTGTTTCTCTTTCCGGGGATGCTGTCGGGCTAGCCTCTGCACTGAGAAAAATAAACAGACAGAGCAGTTTTTGGAAAAGGCTGTATGCTCCCTATCTTAAAGAAATACCAGAGTTGTTTCGCACTCATCCAGAAACAGCTGCACGCATCAGCCGATTGCGCTACCTGCAGAAGCAACGCGACTTCAACATGTCCTGGGAGGGGGTTAGTCATATCTTTTGACAACCTTCTAGCGTAGAGTTATAACCGAACATCAATTATAAGAATGGCCAGAACTTTCAAACTTGTTGGAAAAGACAGACTACTCATTGGAAGTTCCGAGTAATAAAATAGTTAAGGCCTGTAACATATTGGAGAGCAGATGAATAATTTTGATTCAGTGGTAATGGCAGCGATCGAGCTCGCTCAAGCTGAAGCCCTCAGGAATAAAAACAGTGAGTTGACGGAGCACCACCTGCTTTGGGGCCTGATCAATAATCCGGCATCTGTTTCATCAAAGCACCTCAAGGGTGAGAAGAAAGTTATCAAAGGGCTGTTGGAACAACTGCCGGTATTGGAACAGGTCAATTTAAAGGAAATCAGACCCTCTGCCACGTTTTCAGAATGGCTGACCCTTTCATCATCGGATGCGATTCAGGCCGGACGCGAGAACATTACTGAGGCTGACCTACTCCGACACCTGAAAAAATTCTATCCCCAGCTTGAATTTGAGATGCCTGAAGAGAGTGAGGGGGAAGATGTCCCAGAATTTCTGGAAGATCTGAATGAATTGGCTGATGGGGGTAAATTGGATCCTGTTATCGGACGGGCCATGGAGATCCGCCGGGTTCAGGAAATTCTCTGTCGCCGAACCAAGAATAATCCGGTTCTGGTTGGGGCCCCCGGTGTCGGGAAAACAGCCATTATTGAGGGCCTTGCCGGCCTGATCCAAAAAAACCAGGTGCCCGATATTATCCAGGGAAAAACCATTTATCGTCTCAACATGGGAATACTCATGGCCGGGACCAAATTTCGGGGAGAGTTTGAAGAGCGTATCAATCACCTGATCCGATTCTTGAAAAAGCAGGGACGGGAAGCCATTATATTTATTGATGAAATCCACCTGCTGATTGGAGCCGGAAAAACAGACGGTGCCATGGATGCTGCTAACCTGCTGAAACCCGCATTGGCAAAGGGAGAACTCAGCTGTATTGGCGCCACAACCTACGAAGAGTATAAAAAATATATCGAAACAGACTCTGCCCTGGAAAGACGCTTTCACCAAGTTGCCGTTACAGAACCGACCAAGGAAGATACCATTCAGATCCTGATGGGGCTCAAGGAAAAACTGGAGATTCATCATGGGGTCGAGATCACGGAAGAAGCCATCGTGGCAGCGGTTTACCTGTCTGACCAGTTTATTTCAGACCGTTACCTGCCAGACAAGGCAATCGACATTGTTGATGAGGCGGCTTCCGGCTTGAAGTTAAGTGCAGACTCCCTTCCACCTGAGCTCCAGGAATTAGAGGCACTGATCCGTAGTAAGAAGATTCTCTCCAATGCCAACCCCCAGGATAAAAACCTTATCAATGAGATTTCGGAACTGGAAGAGGAATTCGGAATCCAGAAACAGGATTGGGATAAAAAAATCCTGAGCCTGAAGCAGGTGGCCCAGCTCAAACAGCAACTGGAAAAATCCCAGTTTCTTCTCCAGAAGGCAGAAGGGGATGGGGACTTTGAGACCGCTTCTCGACTTAAATATGGTGAAATTCCAAAACTGGAGGAGGAGCTGACGCAGTTTGAGATTTCCTGGAAGCTGACCCGTCAGAATGTGGGAGAGGTTATTGCGCGTGCAACCGGGGTCCCTGTAGAGAGGGTTTTGCAATCACAGCAGGAGAACCTGCTGAAACTGGAAGCCTACCTGACCAAAAGGGTCCTGGGTCAGGCAGAATCACTGGTGGAAATTTCGGATACCCTGATCGCCGCACATGCAGGGCTTTCAGACCAGACTCGACCACTTGGAAGCTTTCTACTGATGGGACCGTCGGGTGTCGGAAAGACGGAAACTGCCAAAGCGCTGACCGAATTTCTATTCAGCAACCAGAAACTGCTGATCCGGATCGATCTGAGCGAATACAGTGAACGGCACTCCGTTGCCAAACTCATAGGAGCACCGCCAGGATACGTCGGCTACGACAAGGGCGGCATCCTGACTGAAGCAGTTCGTCACAATCCATACAGTGTCATCCTTTTCGACGAGATCGAAAAAGCCCACCCGGATTTCAGCGATATCCTGCTGCAAATCCTGGATGACGGCCGATTGACAGATACACACGGACGGACAGTGGACTTCAAGAATACCGTAGTGTTTGCTACCTCAAACCTGCCAGCACATGAAGGTTATCTTAAAACTGAATTGATCGGTCGCCTGGACGCTGTTCTTTATTATCAGCATCTCAACCAGGAAACCATCGAGGCCATTCTGGACCGGGAACTGGCTTTATTGAATGATAAACTGGTAGGAAAAGAGATCACCCTGATTCTTGAAGATAGGCTCCGAGAGAAAATCAGGGTATCAGGATTTGATGAAAAATATGGCGCCCGACCGATGAAAAATGCCTTTAACCGTCTGGTGATCAGGCCATTCTCAAAGGTTCTGCTGGCAGACCCGTCATTGAAAGGAGACTACCGGCTCACCATGAACAACCATAACCGCCTGGAGTTGCTACAGGCAACATAGCTGGAACAGCCCTCCTCATCCTCCAGTCTCAGGTTTTCAGCTCAGCAGGTCCGCGTTGACATCTATATCCATAGTCAGCAGGGCCTGGGATAGAGTTTTTCCCTGATTGTCCAGTAACAGAGAGACTGTTCCCCCTCCATTCAGTGCCCCCTGCAGTACAAAGTTGACAGCATCCAGATTGTCCAACCGGTACCGTGCTATCGGTCCAAGAACATGACTATTGAAAAACGATTGCAGCTTCTCCGTTGTCACTTCTCTCAGTATTTCAGGATAGAACTCAGGCTTGAGAGCTGCCACACCAATATTGGCCAGATCCCCTTTGTCACCTGAGCGGGCATGAGCAATACGGGCCAAAGGAACCGTCACACGGGTTCCCTCGTTCTGAGCCTCGACAACGGGCTCCTGAGGGATCAACTCCGGTTCTCCGCAGGGTCCCACATCACAACTGATAAATGCCGCATCTCCCCCCTGTATCAAGCGCGCAGTCACTCTTTTTCTGTCAATTAGCGCCGGCCAGTACCCAAAAGCTGGAGCGATAGATGGTCTTCCACCGAATACGGTAACGCCTGGAGGTCCGGCCAGGATCAGTCCCGCTAACTCCTTACTCATCACTGCGAGGCGCCCCTTGGTTTCAGCTCGGGCTGAAAATCTCAGGATAATCTCGTTTGGCTCGACATCTGGTGCAGCTGACTTTCCCCAGCATGCATTATATCCAACATAGTCCGTTCTATGATCAATGAATCCATCAGTTCCAACCCGGTCCCAGAACATCTCGGAAAAAACCTTCCCCTTAGCTACCACATCCGGCCCACTGACAACTATCATTCCCGAGAGCTTGTAGCCGGCCTCGTAATTGATGGACACCTTGAGCATATCGGTGGGCTTCTGCCCCCTGATACCGGAAACCCGCACTCTATTTTCTCCCTCACTTGTCAATGAGAAGGAGGTGAAATCAGCAATCACATCCGGGGAGATGTAAGCCCGGGGGTCCCCAATCTCATATAGAGTCTGTTCCTTGGCAGTCTGTTCTGAAACCAGACCGCCTGTACCCGGGTGTTTGGTCAACACAAAAGACCCGTCGGGGCTGGCTTCCACCAGAGGATACCCCATATTGAGAAAAGAGCCCACCTGCTTCCAATTCGTAAAATTACCACCTGTGGACTGGGTACCACACTCAATCAAGTGTCCAGCCAGTAATGCCGATGCCAGTTTGTCATACTCATCCCAATCCCATCCGAACTCATATATAAAAGGAGCAACCACGCTCGCCGCATCATAGCAACGACCAGTGATCACTATCTTTGCACCACCTTTTAATGCCTCCACAATTGGTCGTGCACCAATATAGGCATTGGCGGCAGCCACCTTATCAGCTAATGCCCCCAGTGACTCGCCCGTATCTATATGGGTGAAAAGACACCCGTCCTCAACCAGCTGGGGCAATTCAGGTATCAGGTTGTCACCATCAATGGTAGCAATGGGAATACTGAGCCCCTGATCCGACATGATCTGTTCAAGCGCCTGGGCGCAGGCCTGTGGGTTGATCCCACCCGCATTGGTGATCACTGTAATGCCTTTGTCCTGAATATCCTGCAGAACGCCGCTTAGAGTCGTGACAAAATCCCGGGCATAACCCGCATCAGGTTTTTTGGCGACCTGCCTGCCCAGAATGATCATGGTGATCTCAGCCAGATAATCCATCGTTAAATAGTCAATGTGCCCACCTTGTACCTGCCGGCGGATGGCATCCGCTTCATCTCCCCAGAATCCACTGGCGTTTGCTATAATGATTTTGTCTTTCATCGTCGTTGGTTTGTTTGAAGGGTTTTGGATAGATTTCTATGAAAGATGATATTGAAGGGATAATATCTGAAACGAGCTGTCTCTTGCATTACGTCTGATCCCCTTTCTGCAAAAATAAAGATATTTCATCGTTTTGTCAACTGAGCGCTCAGTCAGTTTATAGATATTGGGCCAAAAAGGCCGTCCTCAGCGGGACAATGGCTGAGCTGGCCGGGTAATCACTGTTAATATCAGTCAAAATGGCCTGTTCATAGAGAGTATAGGAACAGGCCACATCGAAAAACTATGTAATATATTGTTATATTTAATATATTATTGTGTGGCACACCCGATGCAATATATTTAATTATCAGTTAATAAAATTCTTTAACTTCTAATATTTGGAGGACATTATGTACGCTTCATTCGCAAACACATTCGATAGACTCGTCAAGGTTCAAAACGCTGTAGAGGCTTCCCGTCGATCAGATTATTTCGGTCAAAGCACAACACATCGTAGTGCACACCCCTTCATCAATCTTTTCCAGGATGGCGACAACACGATCCTGACAGCAGAGGTTCCGGGATTGGAAAAAGAGGAAATCAACCTGGAGATTAAGGACAACTTGCTGAGATTATCAGGTAAAAGGAAAGTGAATTTTCCAGAAAAAGCCAGTGCTCGCAGGCTTGAAAGGCGCAATTTCAATTTCGACCGCACAGTCAAACTGCCGGTACAGGTTGATGCAGCTCAGATCAATGCCGAATACAAGAATGGCATTTTAAAGGTGGTACTGCCGAGAGCAGAAAGTGACAAGCCAAAGGCCATTGAGATTAACTAAAGATGAAAGGCCCTTCAGCGGAAACGCTAGTTGAAGGGTCGACAGTGAAAACACACCTAAAACTGATAACATATAGGAGATAATCATGACTGAAGAAAAAAATGAAGTGGTTGTGCAGGATAAAAAAGAACTGACTTCTGAAAAGGAGCAAACATTCTCCGGCAAAAAGTATATTCCAGCTACTGATATCGTGGAAACGAAACAGGAACTGATGGTATACATGGACATGCCAGGCGTAGACCGCAAACAGGTTAATATCAAGCTTGAAAAGAATGTCCTTGCCATTGACGGGCAGATCGATTCCCAACCCTATGGAGACTTGAAGCTTATTTATTCTGAATATAACATTGGGCACTTCGCGCGCCGTTTTGAGCTGTCTAATGAGATCGACCAATCTAAAATTGAGGCTCGAATGAACGATGGCGTGCTGCTTCTGACCCTTCCGAAAGTGCCGGAACAACAACCAGCCTCCATTCAGGTCAACTAGTACCTTAATCTGACTCCATTCCCCGGGAGAATTCTTTCCGGGGATCATAGCGGTCAAATTTAATTAACATCAGCCCAAACACAGACACCCAATGGACGAAACCGTCAATAACCCTTCGGGGTCGCAGTTAAATCGCAATGAGGCCAGCAGCGATAAAAAACCTGCTCCTGGACTTCACACGGAAGCAGACAGTGATCAAGAAGGAACACCAGGGTTCAAAAAGCCAGTGATTCGCAAACCAAGCCGTTTTTCCATCTGGTATTTTTTAATCTTTTTTGTTGCGTTGTATCTGTTCAACTCTGTTTTTCAGGAAAGGCCGCAGACAATTGAATTCAGCGATTTCAAACAAAAGGTTGTTGCCGGGGAGATTCAGCGGGTCCAGTTGGCCAGTGACTACTACATCGGTCTGACATCCAAAACCCAGCAGAACAGCACCGGAGGCATACTGCAAAAGCGCGACGGCGCTCAAACCAGCACGTCAAAAGTGTTCCGGACCATACCGGTTGAGGACCCATCATTTATTCCACTGCTCGATTCCAAGGGGGTTTCATATTACACCCGACCGGTTTCAATATCTGAGGTACTGGGGAACATTTTTTTCACCTGGATTTTGCCTTTTGGGCTTATAATCGCTCTCTGGTGGTTTCTCTCTTCTAAAATGCGGAACTCTATGGGAGGCGGCATGGGAGGGGTGATGTCCTTTGGCAAGAGCAAGGCAAAGTTGGTCTCGGAAGGGGATACCGGTGTCAGTTTTGATGATGTTGCCGGTGCGGACGAGTCCAAGGAGGAATTGATGGAGGTGGTGGATTTCCTGCAAAAACCTGAGAAATACACAGCTATTGGCGGTAAAATACCAAAGGGTGTTCTGTTGGTAGGCCCTCCGGGAACAGGTAAGACCATGTTGGCCAAAGCGGTTGCTGGAGAAGCTGCTGTACCATTTTTCAAGATGAGTGGTGCTGAGTTTGTTGAGTTGTTTGTGGGTGTGGGCGCTTCCCGTGTCCGTGATCTGTTTCAACAGGCCAGGGAAAATTCACCCTGCATTATATTTATCGATGAGCTGGATGCCATTGGTAAAAGCCGGGCTCAAACTTCTATGGGTAATGATGAACGGGAACAGACACTGAACCAGTTACTAGTGGAAATGGATGGCTTCGACTCCCAGGGTGGTGTGATTATTATTGGGGCTACTAACCGACCGGAGGTCCTGGACCCGGCACTACTCAGACCAGGCAGGTTTGACCGGCAGGTGCTGGTGGACCGACCGGACAAAACCGGCAGAGAAGCGATCCTGAAGGTACATTCACGTGACGTCCAACTGGATGATGCTGTGGATTTTTCAACCATCGCAGCATCCACTGCTGGTTTTTCAGGTGCTGATCTGGCCAACCTGGTAAACGAAGCTGCCATTCTGGCGGTACGCCATGGACGGGACAGGGTTCTGGAAATAGATTTCGAGGAGGCCATGGAAAAAATGGTGGCGGGACTGGAAAAGAAGAGCCGCTTGATCAACGAAAAGGAGAAAGAGATCGTAGCCTTTCATGAAACCGGACATGCTCTGGTTGCAGCCTTTACAGAGGGATCAGATCCGGTGCAGAAGATTTCCATTGTTCCAAGAGGAATGGGAGCCCTGGGCTACACCATGCAACTGCCGACAGAGGACAAATTTTTGATCAATGAGGAGGAGTTGCTGGGCCGTGTTGATGTCTTCCTGGGAGGCCGGGCAGCCGAACAATTAACCTTCGGTAAGATATCCAATGGAGCTGCCAACGATATTTCCCGCGCCACTGATATTGTGCGGAAGATGATCACCGAATACGGCATGAGCAAGAAGTTCCGAAATGTGTATCTGGGCAGTAATCAGAGCACCTATCTGGGCGGAGAGGGCGCATTTACCAGAAAAGAGTACTCAGAAGAGACGCAACGCTACATTGACGAACAAATTGCGCAAATCATCGATGACCGTTATGAACATGTCCTGCGACTGCTGCGGCAGAAAAAAGATCTTCTGTCACAAGTTGCCCGTCACCTGCTGGAGGTGGAAGTCATCAATGCCGCAGATTTCCAAACCCAGTTGAAAGGGACAACAGCAGAGGTAGCCTGACGACTTATGGGCTTTTCATAGATTACATGGAAAACGGGCCATCCTGGATCAACAGGATGGCCCGGTCATTACATATCGACCCTTAATCGGTCTCTCCCGAGAATCTCCCGCTCCTGGTGATACAGAAACTGTTTTTTATAGAGGGAGAGATATACTCCATTCAGTGCGATCAATTCATCATGGCTGCCCTGCTCAATGATACGACCCTTGTTTATCAGCAGAATTCGATTCGCTTCTCGAATCGTGGACAGACGATGGGCGACAATGAAACTGAATCGTCCTTTCAGTACCTGATGCAGTCCCTTCTGAATCAGATGTTCCGTTTCCGGATCCACTGATGACGTAGCCTCGTCCAAAATCAGGATCTGCGGATCAACCAATATGGCCCGTGCAAATGAGATCAATTGTTTCTGTCCACCGGAAAGTCGTTTACCTTCCTCTCCCACCTGGGTGTCATACCCCTTTTCGAGCTTCATAATAAATGGGTGGGCATTCACAATCTCAGCTGCGTTGATGACCTGAGCATCTGACGCGTCTGGAATACCAAACCGAATATTGTCCCGAATGCTCCCACTGAACAGAAAAGGGGTTTGAAGCACGATGCCAAGGTTCGACTGTAACCAGTGCAGGCTACGCTCCCGATAATCCCTGCTATTGAAAAAGATATCACCTGATGTTGGCTCATAAAAGCGGCACAGCAGACTGATAATGGTGCTTTTCCCCGCTCCTGTATCACCCACCAGTGCTATTGATTCCCCCTGTGTCACTTTCAGGTTGAAACCCTGAAGGACGGGTTCATCAGCCTTATAAGCGAAATCCACCTCCCGGAATTCGATGGAATCGATGCGATCTTCGTAGCCATCTTCGCCGGCACCGGGATCGTTGTCATGATACGTCGCCATCCGCTGAATCACTGCATTCGAATCCCGGATTTCTGCTGGTGTGTTGAGTACATTGAATAATCTCCCCTGTGAAGCGATGGCGGGTTGAATCTCACCGATGGTCCTCATCAGGAACAGCAGAAATTCCGCAAAGAATCGGGCATAGACACCCATAATAATCAGGACTCCCAGGCTCATTCCCCCGTCCAGCACTTCCTCGGTACCAAACCACATCAATAGTCCCAATCCAACACCTGTTGTGGCGATGATCAAGGGAATAAACAGGGCAGTTTCCAGCACCCGCTTTCTTGAATAGGCAAACATTTCTGCCGACAGCTTCTCGAATTTTTCGATAAATGCCATCTCCTCAGCCATTGAACGGATGGTCTTCACACCGGTAATCCCTTCATTATATGCCGTCGTCAGTTTCGAATTCATCTCCATCACCTTTCGGGAAACAGCCAGTATTCTTTTCTGGAAGGCGACAATCAATACCAGTGTCAAGGGAATGGTCGTAAAGACAATCAAGGATATTTTCCAGTTGAGATAAAGCATATAACCCATCAACCCAAGCACGAACAGAGACAGGTACAAAGCACCGGGAAGCTGCCAGGCAACAGCAATGGAGTAGGTTTTGGCGTCGGTTGTCATACGGGCAAGTAAATTTCCCAGGGTGTTCCGGTCAAAATAGGAAAAAGAGAGTTTCTGCAGGTGATCAAATCCGTCTTCACGGATTCGAAACATCAATCCCTGGGAGATTCGACCGCGGGTCATGAAGTTCAAACTGACAAACAGAGCTGAGATAACGAGAATGGTAGCCAGATAGAGTATCGAGATCGTCAGGAAGTCTGCCTTTTCCCCCTGTGGGATGACGTGGTCAACCATATAGCCGTTGAGCGAAAAAAAGGTGACATCCCAGACAACAAATATCATCTGCAGGACAATAGCCACCAGAAAATAGCCTTTCAGAGGCGACAGAAACCGATGATAGAATAGCCACATGGAACCGGTCGACTGTTTTGGCTGTTTTTCAGGCATGCATTACCCTTTGTGATGAGCCGTCAAGTTATTCAGGTTCATGTGACATCTGTTGTTGGATATCCCACAATCGCCGGTAGAACCCTTCACTTTTCACCAGCTCGCCATGTATTCCCGCATCGGTAATCACTCCATTTTCCAGAACAAGGATTTTGTCGGCATTCAGGCAGCAGGAGAGGCGATGGGTAATAATGATGACTGTGACGTCTTGGTGTTTTTGGTGCAACTCACGAAGAATTTCCCCTTCGGTATTTATATCCACAGCACTCAGCGAATCGTCCAGGATCAGGATCGGCGGTTTCCTGATAAATGATCTTGCCAGATCCATCAGTTGACGTTGCCCTCCTGAGAGATCGACGCCCTTTTCCCCAATGACCGTATCGTACTTTTCAGGAAAACCCTGGATGGTATCGTGAATCCTTGCCGTCTCAGAGGCCGTAACCACCTCGTCATCTGTGGCCGCAGTACTGGCCAGCTTGATATTCCTGCGGACAGTGTCCGAGAACAGAAAGACATCCTGCAGGGAAGTACCAATTTGAGAGCGGACCGACTGGGGATTCAGTTCTGTCAGATTTCTTCCATCCAGAACTACCGAACCTGACTGGCAATCGTAATTTGCCAGCAGGAGTTCAACAATGGTTGACTTTCCGCTGCCGGATGGTCCGACGATGGCCACGGTCTCTCCAGGTTTTACGTGAAAGGACACATCTTCAAGGCCATTTTTGGTACCGGGGTAACTGAAACCAACGTTTTTAAAGCGGATCCCCCCTTCAAGTCTGCCATCGCTTCCTTCACCAACCGGTTCGACAGGGGATGGGGTTTTCAGGATGGTATTGATTCGAGAGATAGCAACGATCGCTCCGCCCGTCTCACCTAACACCGAACCCAAATTACGTAGCGTAAAGGCTATGGCCGACGAATAGGAGAAAAATGCCACCAGAGTACCCACACTGACATACTGGTAAATCACCATCCAGGAGCCAAAAACCAGAACCACACCAAGCTGCAGAAACGCCGGGGTTGTCATCACACTGAAAAAACGGGCAAAGGTATCGATCCGGCGGAGGGAGGCCTGGTAATAATCCCTGTTTTTTCAGGCAAAGCGCTCCCTTTCATATGCATGTCTCGCAAAGGCTCGCACAACCTTCATTCCCGCTAGATTTTCCTGGATGGCCGATGTCATTTCTGACTCGTTTTCCTCGACCCCGATACTCAGTCGGATCAGGATGGGGAAATAGTAGACAACTGCCACCACCATCAGTGGGCTCAACACCAGCGAAACAAGGGCCATTTTCACATCAATCGCAAACATGAAGGGGATCAGGAACAGAACCATGATAATCAACCGCCCGATTTCAGTCAGCTGATTTGACAGAAACGACTGGGCGGATCCCACATCAGAGGTACAACGCTGAATCAAGTCTCCGGTTCTCTCAGCTGAGAAAAAGCTATATGACAGCTTTTGAAGCTTTGTGTACAACAGGTCTCGGACGTCCCTGACAACGGATTCACTTGCTAAACCGGAAAAGCGAAAGGTGAAATACATAAAAAAGGCAAACAACGAGTAGAGCCCAATGATTGCAAGGGTCGCAAACCATAAGTTTTCAATCAGAGACGATATACCTCCGACCAGGCTGAGGATCCACCTAACAATCACTGAGACATTAACCGGTTGCTTCACCAATACAATATCGATGATATTTTTGATAACAACCGGAATTGAAAAGGAGCACGAAAAGGCCAACACGGCCATCACAACCGCAGTAATATACGGCCTGCGATACGCGGATACAATTTGCAGGAAAGGGTTTTGCGGTCTGCTTGATTCGGTCATTAGTCTGAAAATAAGCTACGTAGGTCGGTCGAGCATCACTTCTCCCGACCCATCAGATTGTAGAGGAGGACCAGACATTTTCCTACAAAGGACCCTCCGGAGCATTCCGGAGTCATACCCGGACAGTTTCCCCTGTCATCGGCACAAAGGCTTTCATTCCCATCCCATTCAACTTGTCAGCCAGAGCTAGGGATTGCGATTCCTCTCCATGAACAACCGCTATGTTTTTGATATTGAGATTCGATTCGGTCAGAAATTTCAGCAATTCATTCTGATCACCATGCGCACTCAATCCACTCATGGTCTGAATATGAGCAGCCATCGGGTACTCTTTGCCCAGAATTTTCACCGAAGGGGCTTTTCCCTTACGACCGGAGTTCTGAAACTCGAGCCCTCGATCCATAATCTTACGTCCCAGGGTATGCTCGGCCATGAACCCGACAATCAGAATAGTCGTGCTGGGGTTATGGATTTTATGTCTGAGATGGTGAAGAATTCTACCCGCTTCACACATTCCCGCAGATGCGATCACAATCGACGGTTCGGTATCCCGGTTCAATGCCATGGACTCTTCCAGGGTTTCAATATACTTTAACTGTTTAAAGGCAAAGGGATTTTCCCCTTTTTCCAGAAACGTCTTGTGTGTTGCCCGGTCATAGACCTCCGGGTGTTCTCCGAAAACCTTTGTGATTTTACTTGAGAGTGGGCTATCAACATAGACCGGTATCCGCGGAATACTACCATCATTATAAAGCTCATGCAGCAAGTACAGCATCTCCTGCGTTCTCCCATATGAGAACGCGGGGATCAGTATAACCCCCTTTCTCGGTTGCGCTTCGGTAATGACACGCAGCAGTTCGGATTTCATGTTTTCAGCAGGATCGTGAAACCGGTTTCCGTATGTACTTTCCATAATGAGCAGGTCAATATTCCGGTCCTCTTCAGCAAAATTCATCGTCGGGTCCTGGATAATCGGTTTGTTAAACCGACCGATATCCCCTGTAAACATCACCGTAAACTCCTTTGCCCCCGGTTTATGACGGATCACGCTGAAAGCGGAGCCCAGAATATGGCCTGCATCGTAAAGTGTGAGGGTCGTATCCTTTCCAATCACCTTGGGATGGCGGTAGGGAGTTCCCTCAAATTGTCCGATGGTTACAGCCACTTCTTTGTCGGTGTATAGGGGCTCAATTTTCTTCAGTCCATATGCGTCTATCACTTCTGTGATGGCTTCCAGATCAAGCTTATGTCCATTTTTCTTCAGGCTTTTCCCGATAGAGCGTTTCTCCTTGTTGGTCGACTTTAAATTCGACATCAGGGAGCGCACCGCCTTATAGTTGAGGTAGGCAGCGTCAGACTTCTGGATATGGGCAGAATCAGGCAGCAAACAGCTGCAGGCGTCCTTCGTGGCAGCCGTGGTCATAATGCGACCATTGAAACCGAATTTTGAGAGAAGGGGGAGCCTGCCTGAATGATCAATATGAGCATGAGAGAGCACAACATTGGATAACAGCCTCGGATCAAAACTGAAGGCGCTGTTTTTCACCTGTGTTTCCTTACGCCGACCCTGGAAAAGCCCACAATCCAACAGAATTCTGTCATCCCGTGTACTGATCATATGCATGGAACCTGTTACTTCCCGGGTAGCGCCATAAAATGTAACATTCATAGTTAACTGGTCGAAGGTGTGTTAGATGATAACCGCTGAGGATTGAAAAAAATATCCGAAAATCACTTTCCAAACCAGAACAGATTGATTTTGAGGGCAGTTTTTCTATCTGCACACCCTTTTGATAGCACGGGGACCCCTAATATTGAAACCCCTCATTCATTAGGCGAAATCAGGCACGGCACAGCATATCGAGATCAGCTACCATAATCTCCGATTTAAATATCTTGCACTTCAGGTAACCTTTCAACAGACAAGATGGAAAAAAGCAAAATGGAGGAACCGGTTGCAAGTCATCCGTCAGCCAACATCGATTGTACCGCGAGGTTCTTCTTGAAAGGCTATAATAATATATGTAGTGTGGATCCTTGAACTTTATCAGCTTTCTCTTGTGCAACCATTCCTCTGACGGGTTCCGGAAAGGAGGATATCGAGACGCATACATGTTCTGTTATTCAGCTCATAATCACTGATCAGACTGGTCACCTAACCTCGATGTCACTTAAAAAAATACTTTTTTTTCTGCTATTGATCCCATTGATCGGAATTTTTTGTTTTCGAGAGCAATTCAAGCAATTCGACACCGAAAATCCGTTCACGGAAATAGCTGTTCTGCAGGACACAGAAAGTAAATTGACAATTGAGGAGATCTCACTCCGAAGGTTTTCAGATCAATTCAATCGTTCTGAGAACCGCAACATTAATCTGGGCTTGTCAGAAGCAACATACTGGGTCAGGTTAAAACTGCATAAAAAGCATCATGGCCGAAAACACAATGTATTCCTGTTAGGCACACCTATTATTGAACACCTGACCCTTTACATTCCCCGGGGAAAAAACAATTACCTGGTAAAGGAATCAGGAACAGCCATTCCATTGAAAAAAAGAGAAATCAGGCATCAGGATTTTGTGTTCCACCTGCCACCGATCAGTAAAAAGCCTTACTACGTCCGTCTTAAAAGTCAATACCCCATTCAGTTTGTTACCAGCATTCTCAGCTTCTCCAGTTTTATTGAGTATACGTGGCAAAGAAATCTCCTCCTGGGATTGTTATTTGGCATTATTATGACAATGATTTTATACAATCTGATGGTCTTCGTACTTCTCCAGGACATCAGTCACCTGGCATTCGTCCTGTTTATGTCATTCGTGATTCTCTTTCTGATGAGTAATTCGGGCGTCATCAGCTTTTGTCTTACTCCTGAAATAGGGACATGGTGCGTGAATCATCTGCCTTTCCTGATTGGGATGGCCGCTTTATTCTGGTTGCTTTTCATTCTGAAAGCCATGAATATCAAGACCCTGCTTCCGTTCTGGAACCGTTTTTACTACCTGATGATTACCTTGTGGACTGTGGGGACTATGGCCTCATTGATCTTCAACAGCCAGTCGTTAATCTACTTGAGCATGTTCACTGCGTTTTCAACAACAATCCTGAGCATTACCAATCTGATTCAGTTGGCAATAAGAAGGATACGACTGGCGTTTTTTATCCTGATGGCTTTTCTCCCTTCATCTATCTACATCATCTTAAATATCCTGATATCCATCGGGTTATCAAGCTCCGAACAAGGCTCCAACAATATAATGACCATTGGTTTTGCTTTCAGTTCCATTCTGTTCTCACTAGGCCTGGTAGATCAGATACATATCATCAAAAGTGAGCGGGAAACCCAGGCAGGTAAGTTGGAGGGCAAAAACAGGGAACTGCTACAGTATCAGGACAGGTTATTTGAACTGGTTGAAAACAGAACCTCCGAGCTGAAAAGCACCAATTTTGAGCTGCAGATCAGGAATCGGGAGCTAGAGCAGGCCCGGAATTTTGCAGATGCTGCGAATCAGCTCAAAACCGAGTTTCTGGCGAACATGTCTCATGAATTACGAACCCCGATGCACCATATTCTGAGCTATGCAAGAATGGGCCTGAAGCGGTTTAACACTCCCAGAGACCGGTCAGCTGAATGTTTTACCAATATTGACTCTGCGGGACAGCGAATGATGACTCTGTTAAACGACCTGCTTGATCTGTCGAAACTGGAGTCTGGTAAAACCAGATATAAAATGAAGGATGAGGATGCATGGTCCATCCTCTCACGGGTTATCGATGAAGCCGGGCTTGAGGTTTTAAATAAAAATATCACCCTGAACGTTGAAAAACCCGTTTTTTCCACTGGGATTACCTGTGACGAAGTTCAGATCGGTCAACTGATACAGAACCTCCTGCTGAATGCCGTCCGTTATACCAGTCAAGGCGACTCCATATCAATCACCTTTTCCGAAAAACGCCTCACCATAGGAGACCTTCAGGGATATCCCGGGTTGGTAATGTCTTTTCAGGATAAAGGTATTGGGATTCCGGAATCTGAACTTGAACTGATCTTTGACAAATTCACTCAGAGCAGTCGCACAAAAACAGGAGCCGGCGGAACGGGACTCGGGCTGGCAATCTCAAGGGAGATTGTCGAGGCACACCATGGGGCTATCTGGGCCGAGAATAACGAGCAGGGGGGCGCCACCATCAGCTTTATCCTTCCCATTCAGCAAGCCGTCACTCAGGCGGGAGAAAATGGATTCGATAATTAACAACAGCCGGTACCAGATAGGTCATGGCTTATGCCTTCTTCTTCAGTTGGGAAAACAACATGCCGGCGAACATCAGAGCACATCCGATTTTTGAACGGGTGGAGAGGTACTCGTTCAGGAGCAGCCAGCCGCCGATCGCCGCAAAGACCGATTCCAGGCTGAGGATAATGGCCGCATGGGCCGGATGAGCCTTACGCTGTGCTACAACCTGCAACGTATAAGCGATCCCTACAGAACCAAGTCCCCCGTACAGAAGCGGTATACCCGCATCAAGGATTCCCTGCCAGGCAATCGTCTCAAAAATGGAGGCGGTAATCAGGCTGAGCACCGAACAGAACGCAAACTGAATCAGGGATAGCACAATGGGATTGATGCGCTTTGAAAAATGATCGATGAGCAGAATATGGATCGCCCAGAAAAAAGCGCCGATAATTTCTAGCAGATCACCATACTGAATGGTAAAGTCACCACTGACACTGAGGAGGTATAGTCCGAAAGCCGCCAGGACAGCCCCGATCCAAGTCCGGGATCCGGATCTGCGCCCTCTGATAAACCACAGGACAGGAACAATCACGACATACAGCCCAGTGATAAAACCAGCTTTTCCAGCAGTGGTATACACCAGCCCCACCTGCTGCAGCGACGCTCCCATAAAGAGCGCCAAGCCGGTAATGCCACCAAAAAAGACCAGTTTTCCTGGACCGATTTTTTTCCCACCACTGACCACAGCAATGCCCTTATGCCGCGTTACCAACACCAGTGGAATCAGGGAAAGACTGCCCAGTGCAAAGCGGACCCCATTGAAGGTGAAAGGCCCGACATAGTCCATGCCTATCCGTTGCGCAACAAAGGCAAACCCCCAGATCAGGCCGGTTATCAACAGGAGTACGTCCGATTTTATCAGTTGTGATTTCATTGGGGAGCAGTGATGACGGTTGATCCCCGGACTCCCGGCCCGATGTGGTAACGGGTCAAGGTCCAGGGGTCCATTTCAGATGTGCCTCCAGAGAGGCCATCGGATATCAGGACAGGTGGGAGTAACCCTTGATGGCAGTATCAAGAGCCGTTGCCATTTCACGACCGCTGTTGATAGCTCTGACAACCAGGGATTGACCAGTTGCCATGTCACCTGCGGCGTATACGTTCTTAATGGATGTCTGGTAGTTGGTCGTGGCTACATTGCCACGTCCATCCAGCTCAACACCGAGGTCTTTCAGCAGACCTTCCTGCACCGGGTGCAAAAAGCCCATGGACAACAATACCAGGTCTGCCTTGAGTTCAAATTCGCTACCTGGAACTTCGGTCATCTCACGACGCCCGTTTTCGTCAGGCTTAGACCACTTGACCCGCACACATTTTATTGCCTCCACCTTTTTCTTTCCAACAAACCCCTTACTCAGTACAGCAAAGTCCCGTTTGCAACCCTCTTCCTGTGAACTGGAGGTTCGCATGATGTTCGGCCACTCAGGCCAGGGATTGTCCTCCTTTCTCTTCCGGGGCGGTGCCGCCAGAATCTCGATCTGAGTCACCGATTTTGCACCCTGCCGGATGCTGGTTCCAACGCAATCTGACCCGGTATCACCGCCACCAATGACAACCACCCGTTTATCCTTTGCCGTTATCTCAGAGCCTTTAATTTCCCGATCCCCATTTCGGCGGTTCTGCTGGAACAGGAAATCCAGTGCAAAATGGGTCCCTTTCAGCTCTCTTCCTGGAATCGGCAAATCTCTTGGTTTTTCTGAGCCACCAGTCAGGCAGATATAGTCAAAATCCTTCAGCAGTTTCTTGGCTGTCGGTTTCTTACCCACCAGAGTGTTGACCTTAAACCTGATCCCTTCTTCTTCCAACAGTTTAACCCGCCTATCGACAATGGTCTTTTCCAGTTTGAAGTCAGGAATTCCCAAGGTCATCAACCCGCCAATCACCTCATTTTTCTCGAAGACGGTCACATTGTGACCGGCCAGATTAAGCTGTTGTGCGGCTGCCAGACCTGCCGGCCCGGAACCAACCACTGCGATTTTAACATTGCTGGCCGGCGCAGGATCATTGGCCTTCACCCAGCCTTCAGCAAAAGCTTTCTCAATTATGGCCTTTTCCAGCATGCGAATCGAAACTGGATCTTCCACCAGCCCGGCAACGCATGAAGTCTCGCAAGGAGCTGGACAAATGCGGCCCGTGATTTCAGGGAAGTTATTTGTGGCCTGCAGCGCACCATACGCGGCCCGCCACTGGCCCCTATATACATACTCATTAAACTCAGGGATCAGGTTTTTAACCGGGCATCCCCAATTGCAAAACGGAACACCGCAATCCATGCATCTGGCTGCCTGCGTGGTCAGCCTGCGGCTGCTTGGCAAATTCTCAAATTCTTTAAAATGCTTGGTTCTTTTTTTGACGGACTCTTTGGGAGGGTTCTCCCTTGCGAATTCCATGAAGCCGGTTGGTTTTCCCATAGTATTTTACCCTGTGATCTGTGCTCTATTGATGTTTTTCGGACGAACGGTTTAATCTTTGGTTGTTTATCTGTCAAATGCCTGGCTATTCAGGCATGAATCGTTTTGCCAGAATACGGCGGTATTCGATGGGCATAACCATAACAAAATCATTCAGTACCTTCTTCCAGTTCTTCAAAAGATTTTTCGCACGACGGCTATCGGTATACCTGAAATGGGCCTCTATGAGTGAATGAAGTTGCTGCTGCTGCTCTGCGATTGTTACTTGCTCAAGGTCGACCATGGCCAGGTTACAGCGATTGGCCAGTGTTTTGTGCCGATCATAAACAAAAGCAATCCCGCCACTCATACCCGCTGCGAAGTTGTATCCAGTGTCACCCAGCACCACTACCACGCCACCGGTCATGTACTCACAACCATGGTTTCCAATACCCTCTACAACGGCAACAGCCCCACTGTTACGGATGGCAAACCGCTCGCCAGCCTGTCCACAGAAATAAGCCTCGCCAGAAGTTGCGCCGTACAACACAACGTTCCCGGTGATAACGTTTGTCGAAGCATTCCATTTGGCCCCGGTCGGCGGCGCCACAATGATCTTTCCACCGGAAAGGCCCTTGCCGGTATAATCGTTGGCGTCTCCCTGCAGGTTCAGCGTCAGCCCTTTGGGGGCGAAGGCCCCAAAACTCTGCCCGGCAGAACCGCGGAAGTTGATGGTGATGGTGTCACCAGGTAGCCCCTTCTCGCCATATCTGGAGGTGATCTCACTACCAAGCATGGTTCCCGTAGTGCGGTTGCGGTTACGAATCGTCTGTGAGAAATTAACCGGTTTTCCCTCTTCCAGAGCGACCTTGCAGCGGCGAATCAGCTCCTTATCCAGTACATTAGCAATGCGGTGGTTGGCTTTTGTCATATTGTGATACAGCCCTTCCCGGGACTTCGGCTTGACCAGCAGCCGTGATATTTCCAGGCCGCCGCTCTTCAAATGCGGTGAATCGGGTTTGGGCTTAAGATACTGTACCTGGCCTATCATGTCCTCGAACTTGCGAAAACCGAGCTGCGCCATATACTCGCGGGTCTCTGTGGCGAGAAAGGTAAAAAAGTTGACCAGATAATTCGCTTTTCCGACAAAATTCTGCCGCAACTCTTCATCCTGGGTAGCAACCCCAACAGGACAACTGTTGAGATGACATTTACGCATCATAATACAACCCATGACAATCAGGCACGATGTGGCAAACCCAAATTCATCTGCACCCAGCAGGGCTCCGATGACGATATCCCGTCCTGATTTCAGTTGACCATCCACCTGGACCCTGATCTGGCCCCTGAGGTTGTTTGTCACCAGCGCCTGTTGCGTCTCTGCCAGACCTATCTCCCACGGCCCTCCCGCATGTTTGATGGATGACGCGGGAGAGGCACCGGTTCCACCATCGTGACCAGAGATAGTCACACTGTCTGCTCGAGCCTTGCTGACACCTGAGGCCACGACACCGACACCTGACTGTGCCACAAGCTTCACATTGACATCCCCTTTGGGGTTGGCATTCTTCAAATCAAAAATCAACTGGGCAATATCCTCGATGGAGTAGATATCGTGGTGAGGCGGTGGTGAAATCAGCGTTACACCTGGTGTTGTGTGACGAATCTTTGCGATATATTCACTGACCTTGAACCCGGGCAACTGGCCACCCTCTCCGGGCTTTGCCCCCTGGGCGATCTTAATCTGCATCTCATCCGAATTGACCAGGTAGTTGCTGGTCACACCGAATCGACCTGACGCCACTTGCTTAATGGCGCTCCGCCTGGAATCACCGTTCTTGTCTTTAACGAAACGGGCGGGATCTTCCCCACCCTCACCTGAATTGCTGCGGGCACCGATTCGGTTCATCGCAATTGCCAGGGTTTCATGGGCTTCCCTTGAAATGGATCCGATGGACATGGCCCCGGAAACAAACCGTTTGAAAATCGCTTCGATCGGTTCTACCTCTTCCAACGGCACTGGAGTGGCCTTTTCAAAATCGAATTCAATCAACTCGCGTAACACGTGCTGTTTATCTTCTGATACCCCGACAAGACTGGTGAACTCCTTAAACGTCTTGTAGCAGTTTTTGCGGGTTGCCTGTTGAAGCTTGGAAATAGTGTCCGGGTTGTAGGCATGATATTCACCCTGGCTTCTCCAAGAGTAGTTCCCGTTGGTCAGCAACTTGTGAAAGCCACGGCCCTCGTATGCAAATGCCCGGAGATGGCGTTGGCGAATCTCATCATCGATATCTATTAATCCAATTCCACCAATGGCAGAACGGGTCCCGGTGAAATTTATGTCAACCAGATCGTTGCTCAACCCGATAGCTTCAAAAATCTGTGCCCCCTGGTATCCACTCAGGGTGGAAATCCCCATTTTTGAAAACACCTTCTTCAGCCCCTTGTTGACCGCTTTGATATAGTTCTGAAACGCTTCAGGGGCACTCAGACCCGAGGGCATCTCTTCACTGATTGACATCTGACGGATAGACTCAAAGGCCAGATACGGGTTCACCGCACCGGCCCCATAACCGATCAGGAGTGCAAAATGATGAACCTCCCGCACCTCTCCACTTTCGACAATCAGTCCAATCTTACCCCGTTTGTTCTGCCGGATCAGGTAGTGATGAACAGCACCAACCGCCAGCAATGAAGGGATGGGGGCCATCTTCTTCGACACGCAACGGTCGCTGAGCACGATCATCCGATGCCCCTGGTCAACCAGATCTTCAGCTGTCTGGCACAATTCCTCCAGTGCTTCAGCTAGATTCTTCTCTTTAAAGACGTATCCCATGTCCAGGGTTTCAGACCGAAAAGAGGGCACCTGGCAATTTCGCAACCTGGCCAGCTCTGCATTCGTCAAAACCGGATGGGGAATATCCAGCATCCGGCACAGACCTGGTGTCTCATCCAGTATGTTGAAGGTACCACCAACACTTGACTTCAGAGACATGACTAGCTCTTCCCGAATAGAATCGATGGGGGGGTTGGTGACCTGTGCAAAATTCTGCTTAAAATAGTTGAAGAACAACTTTGTCTTACTGGACAAAACCGCCAGCGGTTCATCATTTCCCATGGAACCGGTTGGTTCCTGACCGCTAATGGCCATGGGTTGCACCAGCTGGTATAGCTGTTCATAGGTGTATCCAAATACCCGCTGTTGCATCCTCAAATTGTAATAATCCGGCTGCGTATATGTGGGTGGGGCAGGCAGATCACTCAGCTTGACTTTATTCTCAGCCACCCAGTTCGCATACGGTTTCTTATGGCTGAGGATCTCCTTAATTTCCGAATTCTTAAAAATCCGCCCCTCATCTGTGTTGACCACCACCATCTGGCCAGGGCCAAGCCGTCCTTTTTCCCTCACATTTTCAACAGGCACATCAATCACACCGATTTCGGATGCCACTATAAACTGCCCGTCCATTGTTTCAACATACCGAACTGGTCTCAGGCCATTTCGATCCAAACCGGCACCGATCTTGGTTCCATCACAATACATAATAGCCGCCGGCCCATCCCAGGGCTCCACCAGCGCTGCATGGTACTCATAGTAGCCTCGCAGTTCCTTGCTCATATATTCCTGATTTTCCCAGGATTCCGGGACCATCATCGTAAACGCGTGTTCCATACTGCGTCCGGCTGCTACCAGTAACTCAAAGAAGTTATCAAAGGTCGCAGAGTCACTCTGTCCCGGCACAATAATGGGAAGCAATTTCGCTATGTGTTCCCCAAAGTAGTCGGATTCGAATGAGCGTTCCCGGGACCGTGTCCAGTTGATGTTTCCACGCAGGGTGTTTATCTCACCATTGTGGGCCAGAAACCGGAATGGCTGAGCCAGTCCCCAGGACGGATAGGTGTTCGTGGAATAACGTTGATGCACCATCGCCATGGCGCTTTCAAATCGGCTGTCCATCAGGTCCAGGTAATATTGCTCCAGTTGATTAGCGAGAAACATTCCTTTATAGACAATAGTTGACGCTGATTGACTGCAGACATAGAAGAAATCTTTGTTCACAATATCTGAAGTCTCAATCGCTTTTTCTGCCAGACGACGGATAACGTAAAGACGTCTTTCAAACGAATCCATGAAAGGGGTTTTACGGTTGATGAACACCTGATAGACAGATGGTTCCTTATTCAGCATATACTCTGAAAGGCAACTGTTATCAGTTGGGACACGACGCCAACCCAGGACCTCTTGACGTTCATTGACAATGATGTCATCGACTATTTTACGGCACTGTTCTATTGCATCCTCATCCGGCGGCATGAAAATCATTCCCACACCATAGTCACCTTCCTCCGGCAATTCAAACCCCTCGTCCTGCGCCACATGAACGAAATAGTCATGTGGTATTTGGACCAGCATACCGGCACCGTCCCCAGCTTTTGGGTCTGATCCGGTAGCACCCCGATGTTCCAGGTTTTTCAGAATGGAAATACCGTCCTGGACGATTTTATGGGATCTTTCACCGAAGATATTGGAAATAGCCCCTACGCCGCAGGAGTCTTTATCCATGGAGCGATCATAGAGCCCTTTTCCTTTCGGTAGGTCGTATTCTGCTTCTGTATATGTCGATTCGGTCATTGTTATAGATGTGTTGATGGTCTGTGTATAGTCACTGCCGGTGTGGACATGAATTTTGAGAATGCAGATACTGTCAACTTGTTGCGCCAATCATCGGCACCAGGCGGCAGAATAGTGGTGAAACCTGTCCCTACATCATTTTGCGCCCGCAAGGTGCGTCACGCATGATGCTGTGCTACTCTCTTTAAGTAACTTCCGTTCTGGGTTTAACGGGCCGAACAGCTCGAAGGTACTCGAGATAATCCTGGAGATATCGGGTGGTTTCCTGAAAACAGTTTCACTGCGGAATTATAGCAGGGCTGACCTGCCATCCATCACTTCTTACCTGATATTTGCCGAACTCTGGACATTGCATCCCAAAAAATATTATTAGCAAAATTTGGCCCGATGGCAAGCTTTTTTACATATAACATAAAATTTTCAAATACATAGGTAAATTTGTGTTCATAACAAACGTTACGAACTTCGTAGACGAGCAGACTGACGACTATTCAAATGCACCAGACGGAATAGGTATCAGTTTTTTATCGGCGTCCACGCAGACCAAGTGCAGATCACAGGAAACAGCCGCTTTTTTTCCACCTTCCCGCCAGGCTTCATGGCGCCAGATAATACGATATTGTCCATCTATCCGATAGGTGGTCTGGATATCAATTGTCTCGCCAAATTCAACCCCTTCTGAATAAGTAAGGTCGGCCTTGTATACCACATACCCGAACCCTTGCTCCTTCCAAAGCCTTGCCAGTCGTTCGGAGCCAATGACATGCTCCCGGGCACGTTCAAAGTATTTCAGGTAGTTGGCGTGATAGACCACACCGGAGTGGTCCGTGTCTTCATAGTAAATCTGCACGGGAAAATGAAATCTCTCGCTGTTCTCTTCGTTCCTGTTCATTGTCATGGGCACCGGAGATGGTAGGTGGATTGTTGGTGAAAGATAGCCTTGGTTTTCTATCTATTCTAGAAAACCATGATGATTCGGGCAACCAGCAGATCTAATTTCACGCGTGGGCCCGCGGAGGGACTGGTCAGAATGTCAATGCCTGTGATAGGGTACCGAACCGATACCGACCCTGGATACTCAATTCAGGTTTAAAACATCAACTCACGCATGAATAGAGGGACATATGACCTTTCAAAATCTTCTTGTTGAAAAAAGAGGCGCTGTCTCTGTTGTCTATCTGCACCGACCGGAAAAGCTCAACACCCTCAATCAGGACCTGCACAACGAAATCTTTGCCCTGACTGAGGCACTGCATGAGGACATGGAAACACGCGTGGTGGTATTTACCGGCACCGGGAAAAACTTCAGCGCCGGATCAGATCTGACAGATCCCGCTATGGCCAAACAAGCGACAGCAACCCGATTAGAGAAACTCCGCTACATGAAGATTGGTCCCCGAACCATCAGCAGCATCTATGGCATCAACCAGATAACCATTGCTGCCATTAATGGATATGCATTGGGAGGGGGGGCCTGCATCGCAAGTGCCTGCGATTTCCGTATTGGTGCTGACAACTGCCGGGTGGGGTTTCCGGAAGTAGGACTGGCCATGAACCTCAGTTGGGTGGCCCTGCCACTGTGTGTTCATCTCATCGGCCCTGCCCGGGCAAAGGAGATGGTGATACTGGCCAGAAAGGAAAAAGCGGAAACACTATTAAAATGGGGATTTCTGGACCAGATGGTCCCCGAGGCACAACTGCTGGACGAAGCCATGAAAGTGGCAGAGCTATATGCCGCCCAGCCGCCAATTGCCGCCCAGATGGTCAAACGAAGCGTCAACGCCATCTCCTCAGCCCTGGACCAGTCTATCATGCACATGGATTCCGATCAGTACCTCTACGCCGTCTCCAGCGAAGACTTCATGGAGGCGACCCAGGCGTTTTTCGAAAAGCGGGACGGCACTTTCAAGGGCAACTAGTACATGTGTCATGTCAACCTTTGAAAGGCTAAACCTCTCAAGCTCAAACATTAACATTCAAAAGGAATAACAATATGGATTTTCAGGAACTGGTAACACAGCGTCGAGCCATCAGAGATTTTGAGGCAAAGGACGTTTCAACAGAGATATTGAAAAAGATGATCGATGACGCCGTCATGGCCCCCAACGCCAGCCATAAACAGCCCTGGAAGTTTGTGATTGTCAATAACCAGGAGATGATGAAGCGTATATCCGACGACAGCAAAAACACTATCATCGCCGGGATTGAAAAAAATCCGGACTCCCCGATGAAAGGGTATGCCGCCATTTTGAAAGACGAAAATTTTAACGTGTTTTATAACGCCCCTGCTCTGATTTGTGTGGTGGCCAAAATTAAGGGCGCACTCAATGGTGTTGACTGTGCGCTGGCAGCCTCCTACCTGATGTTTTCAGCTGCGTCAAAGGGCCTTGGAACCTGCTGGGTTGCCCAGGGAGCTGAAGTCCGGGAAGAAGGGTTATTGAAAGAGCTTGGAATCCCGGAAGGATACAAAATATACGCTCCGATTATCGTTGGCTACCCTAAAACGATCCCGGCTGCACCGGAAAGGAAACCGGTGGATATCCTGCAGGTGATTGATTGATAAAAAATCCAGGAAACCCTTCTTTCCATTGATGCGCCATGATGCCCTGGTTTTAGGTCATGGCTTCAACTCTTCGCAGCCAAAAAAAGTGGGTTCGCTTAAGACGGTGATGTTTTCCCGGGTCAGAATTGCCTGCAGCTGGGGATTATCCAGATGATCATCGTCAGGGATTTCATCATGGGTCTCACAGAAGTAAAGCTGAAAGCTTATTTTCAATGGATCTTCAACCCTCAACACTCCGGACTTGTATAGTGGAACCTGAAAATCGGTCTGCTTAACCGTAAAATGGCCTTCTGCCCTGACAATGGGGGATATGTCAACAAGATCAATCTGGATCTGCACCTTTCTTTCAACATTTCGTAAGCCCAGTGTACCTTGAACAAATGACAGTTTGTGGTGCGGATTAAAATGATCCAGCTTGATTTCAATGGTTGAATACCTCTCTGAATCCATGTAGTCGGGATCCTTCAACACGGAATGTACACCAGGGAACGGAAATGAAATTTGGTCAAACCGCAGGGTGACAACCCCCGTGTAGTCTCCCTCTTCAGATTCCTCCAGCCTTCCGGTGTGTTGAAGTGATTTCCCGGAGAAGTTGAAAAGATTAGTCGCTCCCTCTATACGAATAAACCCCTTCTGCAAAATGTGATAGGTTTCCCTCTCTTTCTCCCCACCCAGAGCTTCAAAACAGAACAGAAGCAGGATGGCTGTCAGCCAGTATCTGGCAGGTGTGATATTAGTCTTCATCCCATTCATTGCCATGACAGGTATAGCATGACGGAGCGCTGCCCTCTCCTGTCAAGTCAGCACCGTGACAGGAAACACAATTCGTGAGTGGGGTTGATAAGCCCGGCGCGTGATAGTATCCATCCTGGCTGACTGTATGGATCTCCAGCGCTGTCCAGACATCGCCGTGACAGCTGTAACAGGAGGGTCGGCTGAGACTTCCCTGCAGGGAGCTGCCTCCGTGGCAACCGCTGCAGTCTGACCTAGGGAACCTGCCATTTCGGTGACCGACACCGCCCCTGACCCTGGTATGAAACTGATAACTCCAGAGGGCGTCATGACAGGAATAGCAGGAAGGGATGTTACCATTTCCATTCAGATTGATCCCATGGCAGGACGTACAGTTTTTTTCGTTGCTGTACAGTTTCTCCCCGTGGCTTACCCCATTTAGATTAATATCATGCTGGGTCAACAGGTCCTTGCACGCAAACAACGTCATGGCCAGGCCTATCAACAGCCCTGCTAAAATAAAATGCCGCATAATACCGTCCCTCCGATCAGACCGCCAAAGGAGCTGAGCCGCCCTTCGCATGTTTTGTTGTTCCAGTTGAAACCGAATTTCAAAGCCAGGGTTCCATAGTGGATATCATAAGCGGAAAAAAAAGGGCTGGGGTCTGCTTCAGCGCCACGTCCTTCATAAGATACATCTTCATCCACCTCGGCAATACCATAGCCGATACCCGGTCCCCAGAAAAAGCGTGAGCCGCTCTGAAGCTTGACCGGCAGCAGGAAAAACCAGTTCAGTTCATAAGATGTCAGCGTAATGGACGCAGATGCATTGGCCTCGCTGCTATCTGAGACAGATCGCATCAGATGATAGACCAGTTGGGTATCAGAAAACCAGGACCCCTTTTCGGATTCACCTCTTCTGTTTAGACTGACAGCAAAGCCAAGCAACATGGGCTCCTGTATGGAAAACCCCAGGCCACCCTGAAGAGCATAGTCAGCTGCAAGTACAGGATTGACTCCGGGCAGTAGAAGGAGAATCCCCAGAAAGTATAGCTTGAACCCTGTGATGGCTGTCAACGAACGAAAAAACCTGCGCATGGGTGTTACCTCTGGACCGGGGAAAATTGGCTATTTAAACCTGAAATTTTTATCAAAAAGATGTGGGTCATCGAAATGCGCACGACCAACCAGCTTTGTGGGATGGCGCCCTCTCTGCCTCATGGCACCCACCCGGGGAATTCCCATGGAAAAGAAAATATAAATCTCGATCCGATCTGATCCGATACCGACCCCCTCCTCATCGAACATGCTGGCTGACTCGTTTGAACCTCGTGGGATTGATTCAAGCAGGTGATAAGGAAGTAGCTTATATGATTTGCGTTTGTCCGCACTCAGTGAGGTCCCCACGTCCTCGATCTGATGCCAGCCAGAAGTAACACGGACCCCAATCGGCTTTTCAGGAAAATCGGATGGCAGATAATCGATCACCACCGGATCAAATTCCCAGGAAATCGGAATAATGCCTTGAAAACGCTCCTTTCTGGGTATGAAAAAATGGTAACAAGCACAGTTGTTTATCCCATCAGCAAGAAAGGGGTCTCCGGCATTATCCAGCGATACTCGAAGCGTGATACCGTCCAGTTCCCCATGCTCGATAGAGGGTGCATTGGGCCCGAGTCGACCGGATGTCCAGGTGACATAATTAATCTGTAAAATCGGTTCGCCTTGGAACAGAGAGGGGGTAAAGTAGTAGTATACGGTCGGTTTGTCGGTATCAATCTTCAACTGGTCCGACTCCCAGGTTACCTCCCCTGGCATATCAAATGTGTCAGCCACATCATGAATAAAAACGGGGGCAAATACCTGGGCCACCTGCAGCTTTTCCGTTTCGGATAGCTGTGGTAATCCAAAGGTGTCACGAGCTGCCTCAGCATAAATTTGGCGGACATCTGCTGGGGTTTCCATTGGCCTATCCTTTAAGGAATAGGCTATGGTCTCTCCATGAACTACCTGCTCCGCAGGCGGGATCTTGTTGCGATCCCTCATTTTATCGTAAGCATTATCTGTGAAGTACGCCACAACAGGCATAACCAATGGATAGAGACCAAAAGTGCGCATGGTGATCGAATAATCGTCCGGGACCTCGACTGATTCCGCCAGCACGGCATAAAGTGTATCTGCCTGCAGGTCATGGTTGAGTAGTTCGGTGGAGATCTCATGGGTCCGCTTCAATAAACCCGAACGCCCGCCAGGGTTCTGGATTTGAAAGTCATGATTCAGGCGCTGCACGATAGATACTGGCAGATTCGCAATCTCCTTTTCCCGGGCTTCAAGGTCAAGAGCCTGCAATGCCCGTAACCAGGATTTTTTGCGATCAGGTGTGTCCAGGCGGTTCTTTAGAGCTTCAAGGTAGCGACTGGTTCGAAGATAAGGAAAACCTGCGATCCGAGCATAGGCCTGATGGCTCACCTCTGCCTTATCCACCTCAGCATCCAGTTGCCTGAAAAACGTATCCGCCGCTGGCGGGCGTTGCGTTTCCTGAAGAAACCGGTTGGTTCGCATGGACGAACAACCGCTAATCATCAAAACCGACAAAACCAGCGCCAGAAAACCAATTTTAAGGGTCAGTACCCTGGGCTGCCTGTCATCAAAAATCGTATCTTTTCTCACCACTCTATCTGTTTTATGCATCAAGTCTCATCGTTCAAAAAAAATTAAAGCGTTACCGAATAAAGATCTCATCCAGGGTAAACCACTCCAGCGGCTGACCTGGCTGCTGGCTGACCTGGACCATCTTGGCTGCGACCTGCTCGCCGCGAATAGGTCGAAAACGGCGCAGGCCAGGAATAGCTGTCAGAAGAGGCAGTACGATGCTTCCCAACTTCTCTCCAAACCGCAATTCAGGCCGCTCGCCCATCAACAGGGAAGGTTGAAAAATGCTGATGCGCCCAAAGGGTAGTGGCCGCACCCGTTTCTCGAGCTCACCCTTCATCTGGAGATAGGCACTTCGGCTGTTGGCCCGGGCGCCACTGGAAGAAACTAGAAGATAGTGTCGCACCCCTTGACTGGCAGCTAGCTGGGCGGCCTTGTACTGGTACTCCAGATCAACCATCCGTTGGGCTTCAATGGATCCCGCCTGACCGCGAGTCGTCCCCAGGCACGAAAACAGGAGGTCTCCCTTGAAAACAGATACAAAATCATCCAGGTTGTCAAAATCCACAACCTGGTTCTCGATCTTTGAGCCGATATACTCAACCGGCCGCCTGGTAACGGCAACAACCCGGCTGATATGATCGACCTCTGCAAGCTGTTCAACCAGCGCCCCGCCAACCAGACCAGTCGCGCCGATGACAATAGCTATTTCTCCCATAGGATTCTCTTTACCAATTTTTTATATGATTCTAACAATGCCATTAATTAAAAAACAAAGCAATAGTAACACATACTGCTCAAGCCAGAATGGGGGGTATTGCGATTTAGAGAATTGAAATCAGGATGCAAATTTTCTTTAGTGCCAGTGAATTCGTCCCAATGCTTGAAATCGAATTACCCTTAATCAGCAACGGACAGGATTAATAAGGTATTTTTGAGCTAAAAAAATGCTTACATTGATGATGTTGACCGGCAAATAGGTAAAGAGACGATAAAAGAGCTACCAACACCTACCGACGACTGAACCTCTATTGTTCCTCCAAAAGCCTCAACAATGCTCAAAGAAACGCTCAGACTGAGCCCGGTCCCTTTTCCAACCTCCTTCGTTGTATAAAAAGGTTTGAATATCTGTGTTAACTGATTGGAAGGTATACCTACACCCGTATCTTTGATCGAAATGTCAATATTCTCATTTTTTTTCTCTGTGATAATGGTGATGGTTCCTGACTCAACTATAGACTCGGTCGCATTATTCAGAAGATTCAGGAATACCTGTTTGAGTCGAACAGGTTCAAACGCTATTTCAGGAAGAACCCAGTCATAGCGTCGTATAATGTCAATATTCGATAGTTTAAAATCTCCTCCCTTCAGATCATCTACTATATTATCAAGTAACTGATTTATATTACCGGAAACCAACCTGAGTTCTTTTTTGATGCCAAAATCGATGAGTTGCCGTGTGATACGCCTTGCCCTGAAAGCAGCCTCGCTGATGGTGTCAAGTTCTTCGACAATCCTCTGATTATCAGGCTCCGGGGTGAAATCAGGATTAAGGAGATCCCGAACAATCCCGCACCTGGCCACAACTATGGCGAGAGGGTTGTTGATTTCATGCGCAATTCCGGTTGCCAGCTCACCGATTGAAGCGAGTTTTGACGCATGAAAAAGTTGAAATTGCAGCTCGTCGCGTTTTTCAGCGATAAGCCCAATCCGCTGGATCAATTTGCCTGACACAAGCCAGATCCCTAAAGGAATCAGGATGAATAGACCCGATAACCCCATCACGACTATACGGTCAACCTGGCATATCCAGCTGTAAGACAGCCGTACTCCCACATCCATGTGACAGATATTGTTCAGAAAACAGACGCCAGTCACCGAAAAAAACAGATAAGGAACCAGGAGGATCCCTGAAGCAAGCAAAAAAAGTCTGACCCTTAATTTTTCAAATTTCTTCGCTCTCCGGTCAGTCTGTGTATCAATACTCTGCCGCCTGGCTAATGCCACCTCAATTGCATCGGTAATATCATCAATATCAGCTGGTTTCATCAAATAATCTGCAGCGCCCAGCTTGACCCCTTCAACTGCATTTTCAACAGTTCCATGGCCAGTCAACATAATGACTTCAACCTGTGGCCATTCACGCCTGATTCTCTTCAACGTCGCAATACCATCCATGCCCGGCATTTTTACATCCAGGAGAACCAGATGAAAGGATCGTTTTTTTAGCTTTTCAAGGGCATCAAGTCCATTTGCCGCCGTTTCGATAGAATAGCCTCTCTTCTCCAGCAACTTCCTGGTAGTGGCGAGAAATCTCTCCTCGTCGTCCACCAGCAATATATTAATATCCGACATTTTTTAACCGGTTTTTAAAACAACCAGGGGTCTGAATTGAATTAAAGTCCTGCTACGCTACCCCGATCAAACGAGAATTCAGTGTAGCTGGTTTTCAGCAAAAAGCATTCCAGGGTTGAGACAATCAAAAAAAGTCGGCTCTGATAGATTCACAACTCTAATAGCCGACAAACTGTATATCATGTCGTTTGTTTTTCTTTACAGTGTGCAAAAAAAACTGACACAGACGTTAGCTTCCAGGATTTTATGGCCTGCTACTTCACTATTAGGCTCAGCCACTAGATAATGATCGGTCTGTTCATCGCGATGCTTGCTGCAACCCGTGAAGCCCAATCACAAAACACTAATGTTCTGACATCTAAATTTTGTATCTATTTAGACAGATTACCCAGGGATTCAACACGTTCATAGTGTTGGTATCGATCCTTAAGCGCCGCTATGGATCTGGCTTTATTGCTTCTGCCAATGATGGCGATGAATCGTTACCTGCTTTTTTTGAGTTGTTGAGGAGTTGGCAAACCAATTGCAGAAAGGAGTGGCAAAAAAAAGGAGTGGCAAGAAAGCTGCCCCTGTTTCAATGCTCAGATATTCATACATCAGGACAGGGAGCAGCATTAAGTCAATTGACCGTTTGGTTCTATCGTAAAGTATCAGGAGGATCAAAAAGATCCACTGGCATCAACAGGTAATGAAGCAAAGGAGAAACAATGGGGGTCAAGGTACTACTGGTAGATGATGAAGTGGACTATATCAATTCACTGTCCAAACAGCTCAAGGTGCGGAAATTTGAGGTCACAGCCGTTAACAATGGAGATGAGGCCATAAAATCAGTCGGTCAGTCCAGCTTTGATGTGATCATTCTTGATGTGTTGATGCCCGGAAAAGACGGGATTCAAACCTTTGAAGAGATTAAACGCATAGACCCGACCGTTCAGGTTATTATGCATACCGGGCACGCAAAAATGGATCTGGCTATCAATGGTCTGAAAAGCGGGATTTATGACTACATCATTAAGCCGGTTGATATTAATGAACTTGTTGAAAAAATCAACCTGGCCTATGAAAACAAAACCATCACCACCAAACCCATTTGACAGGGAAACAGTCGTATGTTCAGGAAAATTGAATCGAAGACCCCACAACAGGCTGAATATGTAGACAGTCATAGTAAAAATGAGGGCATGGACCAGTTTTTCAGGCGGTTGCGATTAAAACTGACATTGGGACTTTTGGCTGCTTTTGTATTGCCCTATGGTACGTTGACGCTCTTTTTCAACTTTCAGTTCAGTAGTGTCTTGAATGAAACAGGCAAACTTCATCTTGTCTCCCTGTCTGAAAGCCAGAGAAATACAGTTGACCTCTTTTTGCAGGAAAGGGTCATCAACTTGTTCGGTCTGTTTCATCGCCAGGAATTTAACCTGTCTCCAGGCAGCACAGAAATGGAGATGCTGCTGACCGTTCTCCGACAGGCTAACAGCACCTTTGTTGATCTCGGTTTTCTAAATGAAAGGGGGATACAGATCGGCTACTCCGGACCTCATGCCATTCTTCACAACAAGGATTACAGTAACGAAGCCTGGTTTAACACCCTAATGACACAAAAAAAGGATTACCACATTACCGATATCTACCTGGGCTTCAGGAACAAGCCGCACTTCACCATCGCGGTCAAAAAGCTGATCAATGATGAATATTATATCATACGAACAACCCTTGAACCCGACCAGTTCTATCATTTTCTTCAAACCATCAATCAGTCACAGGGAGTCGAATCGCTTTTGATCAACAACAAGGGTATTTACCAGGTTGTCGGCCCAAAAACCGGCAAACCATTCCAGAAAAGTGAAAGTCTCCCGGACAGGCACAAATCGTCATATATCAGGGAGATCAAAAGGGACGGTGATACCATTCTTATTGCACACTCATGGCTGAAAGAAACGAATTGGGTTTTAATCGTCAGACAGCCGTTGGAGGTAGCGTACGCCAGGATGTATACTACCATGCGGATTATTACCCTTCTGTTAACCTTGATTCTGCTGTTTTTCGCTGGTGTGATCTTCTTCACCACCAACAAGCTCATCAGTTATGCCCAGGATGCATCTCAAAAAAAAGACGAAATGCGCCTTCAACTGGTGCATGCCACAAAACTGGCCTCAATTGGTGAAATGTCCGCCGGGATCGCTCACGAAATAAATAATCCCCTTGCCATTATAACGGCAACCAGTGGGGTGATCAGGGACTTCTTCAACCCTGAGTTCCAACTTGAATGGACCCCGGATGATATCGGCAATGAGCTTGATATACTGAACGCAGCTGTCTTCAGGGTGAAGGCTATTACCAGCAAGTTACTTGATTTCGGAAGAAAGAATGAACCTCGTCTTATTTACAGCGACCTGAATCATATTCTGAACGATGTGATTAACGGCCTCATTGAACGAGAATTTAAAGTGGTCGACATCAATTTTGTACGAAAATATGACCATGATATCCCCAAAATCTCTGTCGACCCGGATCAGATCGGCCAGGTGTTCATGAATCTGGTCAATAATGCAGGCGATGCCATCGAAGGACCTGGAACCATTACCATTACCACAAAACAGGAAGGCGGCATGATTAAAATTATCGTCACTGATACCGGCAGCGGGATGTCGATTGATCAACTTAAACAGATATTCATTCCGTTTTATACAAGCAAAGAGGTCGGAAAAGGCACAGGACTTGGCCTTGGGATCTCCCTGAATATTATTGAATCCATGGGAGGAACTATCGACGTCCAGAGTATGGAAGGAAAAGGAAGTTCCTTTATGATATCTCTTCCGATTTCAGACAAGAACTAAATCGATCCCTCTGAACACACAAGAGAGTTATACTGATAACACGCTATACAAAAAATGGAGACGGGTTATGGGAAATGGTGCAGCTTTGGAAACGCCAGCAAAGGTATTGCTGATTGATGATGAAGATCGGTTTCGACAGGCAATGGCACAACAGCTGAAAAACAGGGGGTTTGACGTCATAGATGCCGACAATGGTGAAGACGCCATTAAAATTGTTCGGCATCAAAACCCTGAAGTGGTAATCCTCGACCAAAAAATGCCTGGCATGGATGGGATTCAGACCCTTCAGGAGCTGAAGAAAATCCGGCCTGAAGTTCAGGTTATCATGCATACAGGTCATGGCAGCATAGAATCAGCTCGCCTGACCGGTAAACATGACGTTTTCGCCTACGTTGAAAAACCGTGTGATTTGAGCCACATGATCAGTGTCATCGCAGAAGCCCAAACAGAACGAAAGCGCGCGCTTGCCAGGCATGAAATACCCGAAATTAAAAGAAACAGCATCAGAGAGTGGCTGTTTGGCGTACCAAATGCGCGTCCCGGGATTATCATGCTGGGGATTCTTCTATTCACGTTGATAGCTATCATGCCCGTTCCGCGACAGCTTGAACGGTTTTTAACCACCCAGAAAACAGGCATATTGGGCGAAGATATTTCCGGATATGCTGAATATCGAAAAATGGAGGTCGGACAGACCGTTGCCGACTACTACGGTGAAAAAGCCAAGCTGGGTGAAAAAATCAAAACCGCGGACGGGAAGGTTGAGTTCAGACCCGCAAGTATTGATAAAATTGCATTCAAGGCCAAGGTAATGGTTGGCATCCTGGTGGTAGCAGCTCTCTTCTGGGCCACCGGCGCTATACCCATTGGCATAACAGCACTTCTTGTGGGCGCCCTTATGTATTTTTTTGGCATCCTCCCACCAAACCAGGTGGCTAAGGCATTTGCCAAAGATTCCGTTTTTTTTATTTTCGGCGTGCTGGCAATGGCCACGGCCATCGGAAAAACAGGACTTGATCGACGAATAGGATTGCTTCTTCTGGGCACCAGTACATCCATCCGTAAATTCGCTTTCTTTTTTGCACCACTGCTAGCCGTTACCGCCTCCTTTCTTTCGGAACATGCGCTTGTCGCCTTTATCGCCCCGGTTTTAATGCTGGTTTATATGGGGGCCATTAAAGCGGCAGGCATAAAAAGGGATAAGAAATTAGCCGTTATGCTGCTGTTGATGCTGACATTCTGCGCAAATATCGGGGGACCGGGCTCACCTGCTGCAGGGGGACGTAACGCGGTGATGCTGGGTATTTTCTCCGACTATGGGATCGAAATTTCCTTTGGTGAGTGGGTCCAGAGAGGATTACCATTTGTACCGGTAATGGCCATTGTTATTTCAACCTACTTTCTACTGGTTTGTCGAAAAGGAATCAAGGTTAAATCACTGAATATAGCAGCAGAAGTGAAGAAAGAGGCGGAGAAGATCGGCAAGATGACCCCGGATGAGTACAAAGCAGCAGCGGTGCTGGTCCTGGTTATTGTTCTGTGGATTACCCTTTCCGGCAGGTTTGGAATGGGTGGACCGGTCATTTTATGTCTGGTCCTGTTAAACGTGCTCGGGGTTCTCCGCTGGAAAGATATCAACAGTATTCACTGGGATGTTGTTGCTCTGTATGCTGCAGCCAGCGCCATGGGTTACGGCCTGGCCAGTTCAGGCGGCGCCCTGTGGTTGGCCAACAGCTTCATTTCCATTCTGCCCGATTTTTTGAAAAGCGGAAGGGGACTCCTCGTTTCCACCAGCTTTGCGACCGGTATTTTGACCAACTTCATGAGCGATGGAGCCACGGTGGCAGCTGTCGGACCCATAACCGTTCCCATGGCCACACTTTCAGGGACATCACCGGTTCTGGTTGGTCTGGCAACAGCTTTCTCCTCTTCGTTTGCTCACATGCTGATTATCGGCACTCCCAACAATGCCATTGTCTATAGCCTGGCCAAGGATCCTGAAACCGGCGAACAATTGATAACCCTGAAAGACTTTTTCTTCCATGGCTCCATGGTTTTTATTCTAAGTATGGCCGTTCTCTGGATCTGGGTGTTTTTTGGATACTGGAACTGGCTTTAAATGGGAAGAGAGCCGATTGGGATCAGACACAGGTCACCTCCAATAGCACTCCCGGGTCTCATGTTGAGACCCGGGCTTAGAGGATATGCAGATACAAGCACGTGCAGGTGATCATCGATTAAGGTAACATGTCTCCATAACGCATCAGGTTGCGATGCAACTCAAAACACCGTTCCAGGTCATGTCTGATATGACCTTTTCTTGAATGGTGAATGTAGTCTCGAAGATAGGGTTTATACTTCGGGTGAGTACAATTTTCAATCATCAGTTTTGCCCGTTGCATAGGCCCTAAACCTCGCAGGTCAGCCAACCCCTGTTCTGTCACGATGACCTGCACCGAGTGCTCGTTGTTATCAATATGCGGACACATGGGTACAATGGAGGAGACTTTGTCCTGCTTGGCTGTCGAAGGGGTCATCAGGATTGAGAGGTAGGCATTGCGGGTGAACTCCCCACTCCCACCGATACCATTGACTATATCGGTGCCATAGACATGGGAGGAGTTGGCATTTCCATAGATATCCACTTCAATCGCCGTATTCATGGCGATGACTCCCAGTCGACGGATAATCCCGGGATGATTGGAGTACTCCTGGGGACGCAAAACAATATGGGGTCCGAAAAAATCGATATTCCTGGTGATCACTTCCAGCTTTTTTGAAGAGACCGTCAGAGCGCAGGAACTGGCGCCCAGAATCTTTTTCTGTAGCATCAAATCAACCATAGCATCCTGGAAAACCTCGGTGTACATGTAAAATGGGGGAATAGCAGGATTTTCTCCCAGTGTTTTTATCACGGCATTGCCAACATTTCCAACACCGGTCTGGAAAGGGTAGAGCCTTTGAGAATGGCTTTTCAGCTTAAGCTCCTTGACCAGAAACGCCACCACATGATCTGCGATCTGCTGACTGATTTCTGATGCGCCAGCGAACTCCTTCACTTCATCCGGCTGATTCGCATAGACGATGCCGATGATTTTGGCCGGATCAACGGCAGCATATGGCCATCCGATTTTAGTCATGGGTTCAAAGATGGCGATGGGGCTTCGACGCGGCGGTGGAGGCATAATGGCGATATCCGCCATTTCCCTCAGACGCTTTGAGTGGTACTCGTTGACCTCAATAATAACCTTTTTAGCACACTTCAAGAATGTCGGTGATGCTCCGATGGAGGTTGCCAGATATACCCGCCCATCCCGGGTAATCTCGGTTGCCTCTATGACCGCCACATCAATGTCACCAAAAAATCCAGCATCCACTGCCTGTGGAAACATTGAAAGGTGCATATCCATATACTCAACATCCTGGTGATTGATCAGGTCGCGTGCTGCGGGAGATCCCTGATACGGGGCACGCCAGGAGACTGCATCGGCCTCTGCCAGCTCCTTGTCGACAGCCACCCCGCTGGAGGCGCCGGTTAAAACCCTTATTTTAAATGGTTTTCCCTCCTTGTGCAGTGCCTTAGCACGCGTGGCTAATGCCGAAGGCACTGCTTTTGCTGCACCGGCTGGGGAGAACCCACTGAAAGCAACTGTTTGTCCGTCACTAATGTGTTGCGCTGCTTCTTCCGCTGTCATTACCGGATAGCCGTTATTGCGGTTCATATTCCTCTCTTGTGTTATATAAATGCAATTTCATTATTATCAATCTGAATTTTGCACTAAACATACCCAGAGAGACATCCAGCCCAGATGGCTGACATATAAGGCCTTCCCTGTTACCACAGCCCCGACAGCGTTCTGGCCCCATTTTCAGTCGGTTGTTACCTTTTACAACCTGTAAAAAAGGGTGACAGATTCTCAGCCGTAAAACGGAGATATATCGGGACATCGATATGGACATGGTTTCAGCAATCTATCCCGCCCCAGGCTTTCTCGGCAGGGGGGAGGTAATGAAAACCAAGTTGTCGAATCATACTCCCCACCTGGCATAAAGGTTGCTGGGTTCATAAAAGCAGCCTCTTTTAAACAGGGCTGTCCAACCAGAGGGTCATCTGAAAACTGATCGACAACTCACGAAAAAATTCTAACTATGAAACCATCTCCGTTCGGCATGTTGCTCCTCCCGAAGCGATAAACTGAATCAACCTGTCATACTGTTCCACAAAAGTATAAAATGAAAAAATGGAAGATTGTTGCACTGGTTATTCTATTGGCGTTTGGGCTGCTGGTTCCGCTGTTAATTTACGCCTCAGGCATGCGAGGTCAACCTGATTTGCTCTTCCCGCTACCGCTAAGCGCCTACCAGGATGGGAATCTCAAATCAACGGGCGAGATTCTTCTGCGAAGGATCCAGAGACAGCCGATGAACCTGGTCGTCTCTCTGCTCTTTTTATGTGCTATTGTACACACCTTTTGCGTTGGTTATTTCAGGAGAACTGCCGAAAAACTGGAAGCTGAGTTTCAGAAATCCAATAAAGTGAACGGGGTCACAAAAGTTACCTATAACGGGAGTGTGACCCCAAAGATTTGTGGCCGAGCTGAGTTTTTCAACCTGCTGGGAGAGGTGGAAATTATTTTTGGTATATGGGTGATTCCAGTGTTTTGGGCCATTACATTCAGCTTCGGATGGGACACAACCATACAGTACATGACCACAGTCAATTTTACCGAACCCATGTTTGTAGTGGTCATTATGACGCTGGCGTCTTCCCGCCCGATTGAGCAGTTCTCTGAAAGCTGCATGAAATTAGCAGCCAGAATCGGCAAGGGGTCAACCGCAGCCTGGTGGTTTGCTATACTGACCATTGGCCCCACACTGGGTTCATTTATCACTGAACCGGGAGCAATGACCATATCAGCTATGCTGCTAGCCAAGTATTTCTATCAAAAAAAGCCGAGTATGACCTTTGCATATGCAACCATCGGACTTTTGTTTGTGAATGTCTCGGTCGGTGGAACCCTGTCACACTTTGCCGCGCCCCCGGTTCTGATGGTTGCAGGGAAATGGAATTGGGATACGGCGTTTATGCTTACTCACTTTGGCTGGAAAGCTGTTTTTGGCATTGTTGTATCAAACACCATCTACTTCATCATTTTCCGATCCCAGTTCAGGCAAATGGAATTGAATGGGACAGATTCGACTGAAGTCGGAAAGAGCTCTGACAGTGGGAACAAAAATGACCCAATCCCTACTATCATCGTACTGGTTCATATCCTGTTAATGGCGTGGACCGTCTTCTGCAGCCATCATCCGACTTTATTTTTCCCGGGTTTTTTCCTGTTTCTGGGATTTCGGCGAGCAACAGCTCATTACCAGAACGAGACAAACATAAAACCACCTCTGCTGGTAGGTGCTTTTCTGGCAGGACTGGTAGTACATGGTGGTCTTCAGGCATGGTGGATCGCCCCAATTCTGGGTGGATTGGGAGAAATCCCACTGATGCTGGGCGCTACCTTATTGACCGCGTTTAATGATAATGCTTCCATCGCTTATCTCAGTACACTGGTTCCCACATTAACCGAATCCATGAAGTATGCGGTGATCGCAGGGGCAGTGACGGGCGGCGGGTTGACAGTCATTGCAAATGCCCCAAACCCGGCAGGTGTCTCCATACTCCGGGATTTTTTCGAATATGGCGTTTCCCCTGCGAAACTTGCACTGGGAGCTTTGTTGCCAACAGTCATCATCGGACTCTCTTTTATGCTTCTGCCATAACAGGAATGAACTTAAGGGGGCACCAAAACAGACTCAGGGTTGCCGTTCCCCTTCTTCTCCATGGCAGGAACCAGTCGTTCACAGCATCAGTTATTTCATTTTGCCCAACAGCTGGTCTGCAATGGAGTTTTTCTGAATTCCCTTGTTTCCCTCATTTTGACACGATTCAGGGTAACCCTGATCTCCAGTCTTTCACGACAGGAAACAGAGGCTTTGGGTTTTTATTATACGGACAATCTAAGCAACTATCTTCAGGCCCTGGAAGGATCTGGGTACATCATCCCTTCTGCAGAAAATATACTGCCCCTCCTGGGGACCGCCCCTTACAGATGACATTTGAAGATCAATTAAAGATTCTCACCTATTACCATTTTTAAGAACACACTTACGGGCGCCATCTGCGGCAGGCGCTTGAGACAGATGAATTTGCCCAGACTGAAATTGCGCCTGAGGGTGTCATCAAAAAAAACAGCTTCTTTGAAGCGATGAACACCCGAGGCTTGGAGCAGATGGTGGGGGCCTTTGAACTCCTCAAGCAGCAGGCTACCAATTCTCTGCCTGCGTCATAACCGATTTCTGGCAGTTGGTAAGGCAGACCTCGACTCCCGCGCAGAAGTTCGGGTAAGGATGTATATTTTCCGGAGTTTCTGCGGAAGATTCCGATTGTTATGAAATTTTAAAAACACCCTACCCGACAGCCGCTACGGCACTACATAAAAGTTTTATTTTACTAAGTGTAAAAATTTTCGACAGGTCCATTGGTAGCTGAATTCTGGTTAGCCAACAGAAGATTTCTATAGTAACAATATATTACTAAATCTAACCAAATCTTACTGTTACCAGCCAATCCCTTGATTAATCTTCCTTGGGCACACTCGATGCAGAATTGTAAGATCCTATTATTCAACTGATTTGAGACATAGTCTAAGAGTTAGATTAAGTTCCCACCAGTTCTTACCGAAATCCATCCAAGTTAGGAGTTAGTTTATGAGTGTTCGCGAAGAGGATAGCAAGTGGTCTTCGACAGGATACAGTTTGCATATGGTAGTGTCTGTCGCGATCTATTCAGTATTGCTTATCTTACCAGCAGTTTTGGGGTTACTACAGGATTTTCCCCATAAGGACATCATTCAGGAGCTTTCAGACGCCATACTATTCATATGTTTTATGGCAATGTATCTGGAGCTTATCCTGTCAGGTCGAATCAAAGCACTTTCTGCTTATGCCGGTATAGACCTGATTATGCGTATCCACCGGTCAGTGGCCAAGGTATTGATGATTCTGCTGCTGCTGCATCCTTTTCTGGTAGTGAGACCGTGGAAAAGTGTACCCAAAGCATTTGGAAGCCTATGGGAATTGTTATTTACACTGTCCATGCTCCCCGGCATTATTGCCTGGATACTGCTCCTGCTGCTGTTTTTAATGGCTTGGAACAGGAATAGGTTGCCTTTACGCTATGAAACATGGCGGATTACCCACGGCATCGGGATGCTGGCCATGGCTGCTCTTGCCACATATCACGTGATTATTTTCGGGGCCCACAGCAACACTTTGTTCATCACGTTATGGACCGTGCTGTTAGTTCTTTCTGTCATTACGGTGTTGTATATTCACGTGATTCAGCCCTTTCAAAGAGGGCCCCATCCTTATCGGCTCGTGAGTAACACGCAGATTGGTGATGGACTGTGGAATGTCACAATAGAGCCTGTCCAGCCGTACGAATTTAATTTCATCGCCGGCCAGTTCGTCTGGCTGTCTGTCGGGGAGTCTGCATTCAGCCTCAATGAGCACCCGTTTTCAATCGCATCCTGTCCGGCCGATCTACCCCAAATTTCTTTTATTATCAAGGAATCCGGTGACTTCACGTCTCAGCTCGGAAAGTTTCATAAGGGGGCATGTGCTTATATTGACGGGCCACACGGAAATTGTACCCTTACCGGACGGGGAGGCGAAGGTGTATGCGTCATTGCCGGTGGTGCTGGCATTGCGCCGGCCATGGGCATCCTAAGAGAACTCCATAGCACTCGCGACCCGAGACCGGTGCGTTTGATTTACGGTGCCAACCTCGAAAGCGAACTCGTCCTCAGGGAAGAGTTTACAGCGATAAGTAAGAATATCAGCTTCAAAGAACATCTGGTGCTGGCCAAATCCTCGTCAGGCTGGGATGGTCTTACCGGCATTCTGGACGAGCCCACGTTACGCAAATGCCTGACTGACATCGAGCGCAAAGACTGGTTGTACTACGTATGGGGCCCGGATGTGATGATGGATAGCGTCGTACAAACACTGCATGATTGGGGGGTACCGCAACATCGAATTGTTATCGAACGTTTTGATTTTTAGGGTGAGAATTCACCATAAACAGCATTGAAAGGTAGTGCCACAATACCTTGCATGGCAACAGAAAAGAGGAAAAAATGAACGAAGCAGAAAAACCGAAGGACATGAGCGATACGAAACCTCCTGGACTTTCCAGAAGAGGGTTTTTAAAGGATGCTTCCGTGGTAGTAGGAGCCGCCGCGGCCGGTGTCGGCGGGACCGCTTTGTGGAACACCGCCGATAAGGTAACGCAGGCTGCAACGAAAATGCCGACATCGAGCGGTGTCGTTGTTGTCGATCCGGATAAATGTACAGGTTGCGGGAGCTGTGAAGTGGTTTGTTCACTTTCCCACGACGGTGTAATTGATCCCAAGCGCTCACGTATACGGGCAATAAAGGATTGGAGGAAACCAGGCACGGGGATAGCTGCAGAATTCTTCCCCGCTGCATGTCAGCAATGTGCTGTTCCCAAATGCGCTATGGCTTGCCCCCCTGGTGCCATCACTGCGGATCCCAAGACCAACGCCAGAATAATAAATGAGGAGTTGTGTACCGGTTGCCGTAAATGCATCGAAGCCTGCCCGTATACCCCCCCGCGCATATATTTTGATGAGCTGACGATGAAGGCTTTCAAGTGCGATTTATGCGGCGGGGACCCAATGTGTGTGAAGGTTTGCAATTCCGGGGCGTTAAAATTTCAAAAGGAAAACAATATTACCGTAGCGTCTTTGGTAAAAGAAACAGATCAAGAAAGGGAGGCTTAAATGACTGAGTTAAAAGGTTATGCTGGTAAGATCGCCAAGGTGGACTTAGGCAGTGGTAAGTTAACAACGGTTGACACCCAGAAATATGCCGATAAGTATATCGGCGGCCGTGGCATTGCTACCAGAATGTATTTTGAAGAGGTTATGCCCGAGGTAAGGGCCTTTGACCCGGAGAATTCACTTTATTTCATGACCGGACCTCTGAGCGGTACGCTTGGGACCGGATCCGGGAGGGTCTCCCTGGTGAGCAAGTCGCCCCAGTCCTACCCTGTCGAGTCGATTTGTGATTCCAATTGTGGTGGAGACTTTGGACCCTATTTAAAATTTGCAGGATTTGACGGCCTTGCGGTAACCGGCAAGGCGGATTCCCCCTCATATCTGTATATTGAGGATGGGAATATGGAGATACTGGATGCCAGTGATTTATGGGGTCTGGGCACTTATGAAACCCAAAGGAAAATATGGCGGAAACATGGGCCGGAATCAAAAGTATATGTAATCGGTCCCGCCGGCGAAAAGTTAGCCAGAATTGCTATTATCCAGCATCAATCCGGCAATGCCTTTGGGCAGGGCGGATTTGGCGCCGTCATGGGGTCGAAAAACTTAAAAGCAATCGTCGTGAAGGGAACCGGCAGTCTTGAAGTTGCCGATCCTAAAAAACTGATCGATTTGAGGTTATATTCCAACGAATTGATTTCTCCGGTAAAATTTGGTGAAACCACCGGCGGGTTCAAGAAAAAACCGTTTGTAAACAGCGCCGGGTACTTCCAGCACTGGCTGGATGAAGGCAGTTTTTGGACAGGATGGCACACATATGAAAAGGAAGGAATTGCCAAGCTTGGGAACAGCTCCTGTTTTGGGTGCCCCTTCAGCTGCCAGACGACCATGAAATGGTCAGACGATGTCAAAAAGAAGCATGGCCTTGAAGATGGTTCCACCACCTGTTTTGAAGCCTGGGGCTATTATCAGCAGTGGTATAAGTATGCGGATATAGACGTCCCGCAATTCAAATGGAACCAGGTGTTGAATGATTACGGCTTGAATTCCGTTGAGGTGACAGCTTTGTACTGGCTCATCGAGAAAGGGAGGGCGGAAGGCATCCTGACCGCTGAAAATACAGGATGGCCCATTGAGCTTATGGGTACTGAAAAGTATGACATTAAGGCTAATGAACTCTCCAATATGGGTTTTATTGAGAAGCACCTTCTCGATATCGGGAATAGAGTCGGCTTTGGATATCAAGTATCTGAGGGGATGTCCCGGTTAATTGACTATATTGACAGTGAGCCCAAATTTGGCCCTAATCGGAAAAAATTAAGGTACTGGTATAACACGCTTTATCCCAAAGCAGGATCTTTTGCCGATGGCTACAGAACCCACTTCAACCAGATTCACTTTGGTCCCATGTTTTACGCAACTATGATGTACCAGATCGTGGCTCAAAGGGATCCGGAAACAAAGCACGTCGATAATGGTTTTTTTAATCCCTTTGCGTATCAGGCAAACATCAAAAACGCAACCGGGTGTCAGCCTGAAAGTGAAACGTGGTACAAGATGGTATCGACCTTGATGAAGCGGTACACCGGAACCGATAAGGCAGCTACCCCCCCAGGGTTTGAGGATGCAGAAGTAGTTGCGAAATGGTTCTGGCGTATGAATCTTGAGACGGATATGCTCCCACTTTGTGACTGGCTCATGCAGGATTTAAGAGCCGTTAGATTCTGGAGCGTGTGGACCGAGGACGGTTTCGGCGACATGGAACTGGGCAAAAAGTTCTATAATGCCATCACCGGTAATAACCTGTCTCAGGAGGAAATCTGGGAGAAGACTGAGGCTGTTTTTACGCTGGAGAGAGCAATTGCCTGCAGAGAGGGGAGAAGAGCGAAGGATGATGTCTATAATATGGACTGGTATGATTATGGCAAGCAGGTCGGCTGTGCGGCGGAAGGAGCTCCGGGGGGAGGGGTTGTGGGGTTGAACGGCAGAACCTTCGAACCGGATAAATTACAGATCGTGGTAGAAAAATTCTACACCCTCCTCGGTTGGAACTCAGATGGTATTCCAACCAAACATAGACTTGAGGAACTGGGTTTGTCCGATGTGGCTGAAGATTTAAAGAAGCGGGCTGTACTGTAACACCAATTTGGTTTTTAAAACAGAATGCCAGTTGTTTTGAAATGAAAACAGGATTTAATGTGGGTCATGAACTGGCCTGCAAGCTTTTCTATGATTCTGGAGTGCGGACTACCATTCTTTGGAACGCCGTTTTTCGCCCAAATGTTTTTCAATCCTTAAAGAATGTTGACATCTCCGAATTTGGGCCAGGCAAGCCGTCAATGCGCAACAAGACAGATGGTGAAGCCTAAAAGAGCTAATTTTAATTCTGGAGCAAGAGGGGGAGCAACAAGGAAGAACTTAGTGAGAACAATATAAAAAAATGCAGGAAAGTATGACTCGTAGCCCATTGCTCAGATGCTTGAACAATGGGCTCTCTTATATCAAGATCAAAACCTATTCCATGATCTCATAACTACTTGAGGTTACGGGGGCTCTGAGATTGTGCAGCACCCTTTCCAGCAGGACACCTTCACGATTGGGATTACGGTACCCGAATGTGGACCGAATAGCCATAGAGACAAACTGCACCGCTCGATCAAGCGCGATGGGCAAACTATCCCCCTGCAGCAGGCTGCCAACAATGACACTGGCAAAGGCATCGCCTGTACCCGGGTAATGTGCGGGGATATAGGTACAATCAACCTTCCAGAACCGACCATCCTCCCGATCGAAGGCCACTACCTCCGAAACATTCTTTTTATCCCGGACCGGAACGCTCGTAACAATTACCTGACTCGGTCCTTTATCACAAAGTCTGACAATCGAATCCTTCAACCGATCTTCGCTGATATAATTCTGGTAGGGCTCATCAAGCAAAAAAGTCATTTCAGTATAGTTTGGTGTAATAATATCTGCCTTTTTGATCAAATGGCGCATCTCCTGAATCATCTCTGGACCCATTGTCTGATAAGGTTTCCCATTATCTCCCAAAACCGGATCAACAACCACCAGTTGATTCGGCCGGGAAAAACTGTCTATGAAGTCTATGACAGTATTCACCTGCCTCGGAGAGCCCAGAAAGCCACTATATATTGACTTGAAATCGATGGAGAGGCTTTTCCAATGTTCGATGATTCCCACCATTTCCTCCGTCAAGTCGACGAAATGATACCCTTCAAATCCACCTGTATGGCTTGAGAGCACGGCAGTTGGCAATGGACAAACCTGCACTCCCATGACTGAGAGAATGGGGATGATAACGGTCAGTGATGCCCGACCAAAACCAGACAGGTCATGGATTGCAGCCACTCTCGGTACGGAATTCAGCATAATGGTTCCAGGATGACATTCTGGCTATGTCACCAATCAAACTGGCAAATTGGAAACAGACGCCTTTGAATAATAGGTTCCCCAATTAGGGAAATGATTTGCAGTAGCAGGTGTTATACCCAGAACGATTCCAACGATTGAAAAGTAGAAATGCCCTGAGATATAACGACTGCATTGAATATACCCAAATGGGTTCACGAATTCAACCCTGAGGTATGCCTCTATGATTTTATAAACCTCCACCCAAAATACTCTGTTACTTCGGTTTGTCTGGTCCCACTTTTCAGATCTGCTTTCGATTTTAAGTATGAATGGCGGCGTTTTGTACAAAGAAATTTACAAGCTGTAAAGGATTCTGACGTTTTGCACATTCAGAATTCTTACAGTGCCAATACCAATAAATATAACCTTTATATATCAACAAGTAAGCAATAGAAAATCCAGGTCCGCTTTGGCATGCCGGCTGCAGCATAACCATTAAAATAGTTCAATGTTTAAGCAGAGGGGAACAACCTCTATAAAGTTGGGTTATTCTACCAGAATCAGTTTATCCAATAACCCGAATTGATTTAATTACCGTGAAGACAGCACTAAAAATATTGGTTGCGGAACGCAACCGGCATGTCAGGGAATTTTTAAGGCGAGAGCTTTTTGCAGATTATCATGAAGTAATCCTGGCCAGCCGTGTCGCAGATATTCACCAGGCTATGCGCTATCATGGCCCTTTTGACCTGATCGTTCTGGACCCGGATTTACCCGAACTGGAAAGCCTGTTTTTGATAAGAAAGTTACTACACCAGATAAACGATACACCGGTTATTCTGCATACCTGTTCATCCAGTGCTGATTACTCGGTTTTTAGTGGACCACGTGTATCAGTGGTCGAGAAAAATGGGGACAGTATTGAACGCATTCAGCGCATCATAACCATTATTCAGGCATGGACTGATCCGGTAGGACATCTGGAGCATCAACAGCATAACAAGCCGACTGGGCATCAGGGAGATGAACGCACAAACCACTGAGTGGCACTGGGAGAGAGATCAATTTTGACCATTTCCTCTGTTAGTTTTAATAAACGTACGAGGGTCAACATGCAATACCACAAGGTCGTAGATAAAATACTAAAAAAACACAAGGGCGTATATTATCAGCCCGACAGGCCCACAGTCATTCGGCACAGTATCAGAAACCGGGAAGCAATCGCATCACCTCAGGGATTTCTCTATACATATACATTACCTGAATCAACCGGCAGGTCCCCGAGCGACACGATGATTGTCCGAAATCCGGAAAGTGATTCCGTCATCGACTGGGACTCCCCGTCAAATCTGCCCATTGATCAAACAACTTTCAGCATGTTGTGGCAGGACGCCATTGATCAGCTTCAGCACAAGACACATATCTATGTAACTGACCGGGTACTCGGAGCAGACACAGCCTATTCGCTGCCGGTTCGAACGGTAACCGATTCCGCTCTGACCTCACTGTTTACGCTGAACATGTTTCGGGAGGTGCCTGAGGACCTCCACCACAGTCTCCTCGGCGACCTCTCATACCTTTTATTGGTACTGCCTTATGAAAAAATCGATACCAGTCGTTACCATGATCGCCTAAGACACCTGCCGGGAGGAAAAACCTCCGACATGGCAATTGTGATGGACTACGTAAATCACCTGGGTCTTGTCTATGGTTCAGCCTACGGAGGCAGCGTTAAAAAGCTGATGTTCACCGTGATGAATTATCACCTTCCCTTGTCAGGGATTCTGCCTTTGCATTGCTCGGCAAACGAAAATGATCAGGGGGAAACATCTCTGTTCCTCGGACTATCCGGAACCGGAAAAACGTCTCTCTCAACTGATCCTGAACGGGCATTGCTCGGCGATGATGAACACGGCTGGAGTGACAGCGGAGTCGCCAATTTTGAAAACGGCTGTTATGCCAAATTGATTGATCTTGACCCGAGCAAGGAGCCTGAAATATTCAATGCGGTTTTTCACAAACAAACGGCTTCCCGACATGGCGCCATCATAGAGAATGCCATGATTTACCCCAATGGCACCTTTGACCTCTCAGATGACCGCCTGACGCCCAACAGCCGGGCCAGTTATCCCCTGTCATTTCTTAAGAGTACCAAAACATCCGCCTGCGGGTCTCACCCGAGGAATATACTGTTTCTGACAGCGGACGCCAATGGAGTACTTCCTCCGGTGGCCTGTCTGGATCGAGACCAGGCCATGTTCTGGTTTCTGATGGGTTATACCAGCAAACTGGCCGGAACCGAAACCGGAATAGTGGATCCGACCTCCATATTTTCCCGGTTTTTTGGAGAACCTTTCATGCCGCTGCTGCCTGACAAGTATGCTTCACTACTGGGCCAGAAACTGGATGAACATCAAACGAACTGCTACCTGATCAACACAGGATGGACCGGTGGCCCCTTTGGTACCGGCAAGCGAATGGATATCACCCTCACCAGGTGTATTGTAAATGCTGTCCTGGATGGCAAACTGGATAATGTAGCCACATATGAGGACCCGATCTTCAATTTCCGGGTCCCCAAAAGCTGTCCAGGGATCTCACCAACTCTTTTAGTACCCCGGGAAGCCTGGGGGGATGACAATCTTTATACCGAACGGGCCGAAAAACTGGCACAGGAGTTTTGTAACGTCTTTGATTCAGTCTATAGCCATAAACCCATAGCCCGTTTTCTCCAAAACCAGTGTCCGGGACGAAAGAGCTAAATAACGAGGCAATAACAGGGAGGGAATCCATGCTTGTTAAAAACTGGATGAGTCGAGACGTCATCACCATTGAAAAAGATGCCTCGATGCAAATCGCCGTTAAATTATTGGAGCAGCACCACATTAGATCGTTACCGGTCATGCACAAGAATCAACTTGTCGGCATTCTTTCCGGCAGCGACATTAAGCGTGCATCAGCATCAAATGCGTCATCACTGGAAATCCACGAGTTGATGTACCTGATCGAGAAGATACAGATAAAAGAAATTATGACAAAAAATCCCATCACTGTAAGCCTTCACCAGACGGTTGATGAGGTTGCCGAATTGTTGCTGGCCAACAACCTGTCCGGAGCCCCGGTGGTTGATGAAGAGAATCACCTGGCAGGTATCATTACCCGGAGTGACATTCTGAAAGTGATGATTTCCCTGACTGGCGCAAACAGGAGGGGAATAGACTTCGGTTTTGAAGTGAAGGACGAGCCCGGTTCCATCAAGAAAATTACAGACACCATCAGGCGTTTCAATGGTCGATTGGCCAGTATCTTGATCTCTTACAGGGATGCCCCTGTGGGCAGCCGCCATGTTTTCATCAGGGTATACCATATGGACCGCAGCCGGATAGAAGAGCTCAAGGACAATCTGTTTAACCGGTTCAAAGTGTTGTATATATTTGATTATCTGGAAGCATCTCGTGAAGTTTTCTAGTGCACCCTCTTTAAGATTAAAAATTAAGGACAAGCATTCAACCCGAACAGACGGTCTAACATGGACATCAAAATTATCATTTTCCGACGATATTCCAAAGAGAAGTTGGTAGAGTTGCAACCTATTCTCGATGAGCTTTATCGCCTGGTATTCAAATTCGGAGGATTTGTTTCTGGGGAAACCCTCGTCAATATTGAAGAGCCCGGGGAACATATGATCATCAGTACCTGGAACTCAATCGATGAATGGGAGGCATACCACCAGGCGGGAAAAGTCAAAGAACTGTGCGGTATGGTTGATATCATCATTGGACAACATACATCGCACAAAATTTTCAGGGGTGTGACATCAGAAAGCTCACCGAGCACCTCAGACTGAACCTGAGAACATGAAGGAGGAACCCATGAAAAACATCAGACGATATCACAACCTGCGCAGAAGAAAGGTCCCTTTCAATCCGAACAGGAGATACGTGGAAAATGCGGTGGAGATTTATCTGAAAAGTGGGGGCCTCATTTCAAAAGTAGTCCTGAATGAGAACAGTTACCTCGCATTTGTCTCATGTAAAAACAATAAAAAAGATGCGGATGAGTTTTTGTTGGGATTTTAGGTGAGTTCGAGCGAAGCGTGTTCATAAATCAACCGATCCATTCTTTATGAGTTGCAATTTCAACCAGACCTGATAATACCAGACCAGAAGGGGGTTAAGACACCCACTCAGCTATGCAGTGTCACTATCCACCCATCGACAAGCAGCATCGAATTGATTCAATCAGATACTGTTAAACTCCTCATGACAACATAAAGACAGGTGAATAAACATGTCGATACGACTGACTTTACGGCGCCAGATTTACCTGATCCTGAGCGGCCTGGTTTTAATCGTTATCATTGGGGGCCTGACAATTATCTGGTATTCAAAGCGAACGGAAAGCCTGATTCTGGATATCATGGACAAGGAACTGGTTAAATACCAGATAACCGAAAAAATGGAGACGGCCCTGGTGAATCAGAAAGGGTTCGTTACCTATTTCTATCTGGATCAGGATCCGGTGTGGCTTGAACAATTGGGGATTTACCGTCAGGTATTCAAGGAGCGGCTGGAGGAGATTGCGCTGTTACCCAACACAGAGAGTCAGAAAAAAAGGATTGAAGATGTCAGGAAGAACTACAGCGAGTATATCACCCGCATCAACCAGGTGATTTCATTTTATAAAAGCGGCGAAACCGAAAAGGGATTTCAGCTCCATTTACAAGTCCGGAAAAACTTCTTTGAGATCATGAAAACCTGCAGTGCGTATAAGGAAGTCCAGACCGCAAACATACAAGCCAGTTGGGATACCAGTCGGACCCAGGGACAGCATCTTATCGTCAGTGTCGCAGGCACGACGATCATTGTTTTTATGTTGGTCATGACTTTGATTATCCTGCTGATTACCCGGATACTCGACCCCCTTCATCTCCTGACCATTGAAGCCAAAAGGGATAAACACCCCGCCGCCGACCTGGATGATGTTCAGCAGCTCAGCGAAAATGTCCATGAATTATTGGAAGATGCAGGTCACGCCAAGGAGGAACTCAAGCAAAGTCGCGCTATTCTAGTGCAGAGCGAAAAACTGGCACTGGTGGGTAAACTGGCGGCCGGCATGGCCCATAGCATTCGCAATCCATTGACATCTGTGAAAATGCGGCTTTTTTCCCTGGGTCGTACCCTGGACCTGTCTAATTCTCAAAAAGAGGATTTTGATGTGATCGCGGAAGAGATACGACATCTTGACATCATTGTGCAGAATTTTCTGGAATTTTCTCGCCCTCCCAAGCTTGCCATGCAGTTGATCAGCCCGTCCGCAGTAGTGGAACAGTCCCTTCAACTGCTTGAGCACCGGCTGAAATCGTATAATGTGACCGTGACTATTAGCCGAAAACAGGAAATAACAGCCATTCTGTGCGATCCAGAGCAACTGAAAGAGGTCTTTGTCAATCTGATTGTCAACGCCTGCGAAGCAATGAAAACCGGTGGGGAGATAACCATCAGCGAAAGTGAGGTAACGGATTCAAAAAGCAGATATGCCTCCATCGAGATTGCAGACAACGGCCCGGGTATTCCAGATTCAATCATTGAAAGCATTTTTCAACCGTTTGTCTCAACCAAGGATGAAGGCACGGGACTTGGCCTCAGCATAGCTGCACGCATTTTGGCGGAACACAACGGTCAGCTTGGCGTATCCTCCCAAAACGGTCAGGGAAGCACTTTTACGTTAACATTACCAATAGACGGAGCCTGATGTTGAACACGATCCTAATCATTGATGATGATGACCAATTACGCAAAAGTTTTGAAAAACTTCTGCAATCTGAGGGATACCAGGTTGTAACCGCAGCCTCAGGCGAATCCGGACTATACGTGGTCAAGGAGCAACTGCCGGATCTGGTCATTCTGGATGTGAGACTTCCCGGAATGAATGGCCTGGAAACATTCAAGGCGATACATAGCATTGCCCCCAGACTCCAGGTCATCATCATGACCGCATTCGGAACAACAGATACCGCGATTGAGGCCACAAAACTGGGGGCTTATGACTTTGTCCTCAAGCCGTTTGAGATCCCTGACATGCTGGAGTTGATCAATCGTGCCCTGGATACAGGCCGCATCGTATCGTCCCCCGTTGAATTGGATGCCCAGCCCGACAATACCTCCAAGGATGTAATGATCGGGCGGAGCCCTGCCATGCAGCAGGTTTATAAGGCCATCGGGCATGCAGCCCCGACCAACGCAACGGTACTGATCCGGGGAGAATCAGGTACCGGCAAAGAACTGGTGGCACGGGCACTCTACCATCACAGTAAACAGTCATCCAGCCCATTTGTTGTGATCAACTGTGTGGCCATTCCCGACACCCTCCTGGAGAGTGAACTCTTCGGATACGAAAAAGGGGCTTTTACAGGGGCTTCCCAACGACGAATCGGTAAGATCGAGCAGGCCCAGAACGGGACTATTTTTCTGGATGAAATCGGTGATACCCCGATTCACATCCAGGCCAAATTGCTGCGACTGCTCCAGGAGAAAAATATTGAACGGCTGGGCGGACGAGAATCCATACCGGTCAACGTCCGAATCATCGCAGCCACCAACCGCGACCTGGAAAAAGCAATCGTCGAGGGATCCTTTCGCGAAGACCTTTACTATCGCTTAAAGGTCGTCACTATCTCGCTACCACCACTACGAGATAGGAAAGAGGACATCCCCCTTTTAGCGGAGCATATGCTGATCCGCCATGCCAACGAGATGAAGATCCGAAACCCGGGTATTACTGCAGATGCGAAACAGCGCCTTACCCATCATTCATGGCCAGGCAATATTCGCGAGTTAAGCAATATCCTGCAGAAGATCCTGATCTTCAATCAGGGAACCCCTGTCGATGCTGATATGATCATTCAAGCAGTCAGTGAAACTGAAAGCAGCGACACCATTCCGGAAGAAAATGAGGACACCCTGATGCACAAATGGGTTCGTCAAAGACTTCAAGACGGGGCAGGAACAGAAACGGATCTCTTCAATGACAGTGTGGATATCATTTCTCGAATTGTGATCAGTGAGGCACTGGTGATGACCGACGGCAATCGCTCCAAAGCAGCTAAATTGCTGGGCTTATCCCGTCCTACACTTCATTCAAAAATAGATAAATACCATTTACACCTCAAAACCACCATCAAGGACTCTGATACAGGAAGCTGATGGCTTCTGGTGCTTCTGATCCGTCTCCTCCAGAAGTGTCAGATCCAGCCCAACCTCAACAAGGAGCTCAGGGTCACTGGACCCCGGAAGATAAGAATCAAAGATAACATAGGAGTGCCCCTTCCGATTTGTCCACACCCAATCCTTTGTCTGTTTCGTTTTAAACACCTGAAATGTGGGGCAAACATCGCATGGCTCTGTCCTGCCTGGAATAGCTTGATAACATTGCTTTCCCTCCAGATCACCAAACAGCAGCTTGAACCTTTTATTGGTGTAGGGAATCGAATGGTCCCTGGCTATAAGGTAAATATAGCCAGGGATCGCATCCAGTATGGACAGCAGAACAGACCGTTCTTTTTCAAGCTCATCAATCCGCTGTTGCAGGACTTCAGCTGATGTCTCCATTCATTACCCTCCTCCTGAAGTAGGTTGACCAGAACGTCTCCAGGAGTAGCGGGTTCGCATACAGCCTCCCCTAGAGGTTGGGCTAGCGCTTCTTAACGTCAATCTGGTGATGGGTATTCAACTTGGGGAGTGTTACCTCCAGAACTCCCTGATCAAAATTGGCTGCGGTCAGCTTACCATTGACTTCTGACGGGAGTCTGATGGCATGATGAAAAGATCCATAGCCTTTTTCGCCCAGGTGATGTTCCTGACTTAATCCAGAATCTTTTTTCCTTTCACCCCTGATGGTCAGAACATTACCGTCCACACTCAATTGAATATCTTTAATCTCCACCCCTGGTAATTCGGCGGTGACAACGACGCTATTTCCAGTCTCTTTGACTTTTGCAGGTAACATCCACTCCCCTGCCAGGGGCCCGGTATTGATCAAGCTGCCAAAATGGTTCTGCATTAGATTTTCCATCTCATTCATGATGGAGCCTTTTTCCCGGTATGGTTTATACAGGTCAGAAATCATGGGTACCTCCTTTTTAAATTGATGTAAAATGGCGCTGGTCGATGGGCGTCCATCGATACCAGATCAGAAGGGGTGTATTGAACGTCCCCTTCCCTTTGATCTAGATGTTGCATGACGCATACCATCATTCAAGAAAACAGCTTCCTGCTAACCTTTTATTTTATTACAACTTTTTAAAGCGGATTGCAGATCTTAATCCAACAAGAGATAAAACCTGTCAATCAATTTTCCAACTAGTAAAAATGTCACTATTTTGCACCTGCAACCTAATGCTCAGGGATCGTACAAAAATAACTTGGCATAATCTGTCCGCAAAAGTCCTAAGGGGATCGTTAAAAGATAACTTCACTTTATCCATTTGAAAAAGTCCAAAAAGCTGGACATTTTACAAACAGAATGTGAACTAATCTTTTAGCCGACCCTGAAAAACTGGACATCTTGCAGACAGAAACCCAAGTAATTTTTGAGCCGACCCTTAGGAACGAGTCCGACGGTGACCCTCAGGTCGACGAACACTCAGAACCGGCACCGGACAGTGACGAAACATCTTCTCGGCGGTGGAGCCAAACAGCACCTCCATCAGGTTGCCACGTCCCTTAGCTCCCATCACCACCAGGTCTACTTCCTCACTGTCCACAATGCCGATCAATTCTATGAAAGGGACGCCCATGCGAATGGTGGTTTTAACCTTCATAACCCCCGGGCTGTTTTTCTCAACCAGTTCCTCAAGTTCGCTGAGGCGCCGCGACTCTCTCTGGCTGAAAAAATCGCCCAGAGAAATATGTTTGAGATCATGGGCAACGCTGTTTATCGCATCCATCTCCCGTTTGTTGATGATATTGGCAACAACGAGTTCGGCCTGCTGGTTTTTGGCAAGGTCAATGGCATAAGCGATAATAGCATCCGAATATTCTGAAAAATCAATGGCGGCTAATATTTTTCTGACTGCTGTCATATTGAACTCCTTTAAGATGGATCCTGATTACAAGTTTAAGCTTCAGAGACAGCCTTTGAGTGATGCAGTTAAGGCAGGCCTGTGCTGTTATTCCTTCAAAAGACATGCCGATTCAGCCTGACGATGTCTAAGCCGCAGGTAGCAGCATACAGGCTATGGGGCAGAGCGGAATCAGCCGTTAGCAGGGTAAAAATAGTCAGGATTTTTTACAGTCCGCTAAAGAACTGGACACACACATTGACATACAGCCCCGGGATCGTTCTGAGACTGGATGAAAACCATCGCCAGAGTGCTCTCCTCCATAGAGCACAACCGTTTCGAATAACACCTGAGAAAGTCACTGCAGTCCGGTTACCGGTTCGACTTGGTATGCCCAGTGCAGCAGATAGATCAACAGAAAGCGATAGCAGTTAAACCAACTAGAGGATAATACAATGACGGTACAGACGGGAAGTGATGGTTTACCCCCGATAGTGACGGTGGAAGAAATTCTGGATCATCTGAAACCTGGAATGAGCATATTCCTGAGTACCGGAGTAGCCGAGCCCCGGACATTAGTTAAGGGGTTGATAGGCTCTGAAAAGCATAATCTGTCCGACTTGGAACTTATCCAGGTATTCAGTCTGGGGGATGTCGTTACTCATACCGATCAAAATTCAAATAAATACCGATTGAAAACTTTTTTTCAGGGGTGGGTTGCCGACGAAGCCATTCGGGAGGGCCGGGTGGATCTGATACCCGGCTTTTTTTCCCAGATACCACAACTGATCGATTCCGGACTCGTTAATGTTGATGTCGCTTTTATACAGATCACGCCACCTAACATTTCCGGCTATTGCAGCCTCGGTGTTGCCATGGACTGCTCCCGACAGGCCATTCAACAGGCTGACCTGGTCGTAGGTGAAATCAACCCGGATATTCCCGTCACCTTTGGTGACACATTCGTTCATCAATCCGAGTTTGATTTAATGGTGAGGTCAACGGAGCCGCCCATATATTTTGATCGGTGGCCCGCTGATGAAACATTTAAACAGTTGGCCGCTAATGTTGCATCCATCGTGGAAGACTGCAGTTGCCTTGCCTTCTCCATCGGCCCGCTGTTTGAAGCATTGGCCGAAGAGCTGCAGTCAAAAAAAAATCTCGGTATTCATACCCCGTTTTTTACCGATGCCCTGATGGAACTCCATGAAAGTGGTGCCATTACCAACCGCTGCAAGGGCATTTTCAAAGGAAAATCCCTGACGTCGTACGCACTCGGGAGCCCCAAACTAATGGACTGGCTGGACAACAATCCGCTGGTTGAATTTCAAAGCACTGAAAAAGTGATGAATTCAATTTCCATTGGTCAGAATCCCAGATTTATAGCAATCATCCCCTGTCGAAAAGTGGACCTGTCTGGGAGAGTGGCGATCCATACCGGCAAGAGTAATGTGGCGGTTACACCGGGGGAGATCATCAATTTTGTGACCGGTTCGAGGCTTTCGCCGGATGGCATCAGCGTTTTTGCACTTCCCAGCAGGAATTTGAAGGGTGAATCGAACATTCATCTCTCAATCGGCCGTTACCCATATCAGTTCAACTCCCGCGGCTCTGTGGATATGGTGATTACCGATTACGGGGTTGCCAACCTGAAAGGGCGCACGGTCCGGGAAAGGGCCCAAGCCATGATCGAGGTGGCACATCCTGATGATCGGCAGAGGCTGGTGGACAAAGGCAGGGAGGCCCATATCCTTTTCAAGGACCAGATCTTCCTGCCCGATTCCACCGCTTTTTATCCATCGGAAATCTGTTTCCGAGAGCAGTTCAAAGGTAACCTGGATATTCGTTTCCGGGCAATTAAGCCCTCGGATGAGGAGCAGATGCGGCGCCTTTTTTACCGTTTTTCAAAAGAGTCGGTATACTATCGCTACTTCACTTGCGTCAGGGACATGCCCCACTCCAAGATGCAGAAGTATGTGAATGTAGATTACCGGAATACCCTGTCGATTGTTGGATTGCTGGGCGAAGTCGGAAGTGGAAAAATCATTGCGGAGGCCCGTTATGTCAAACTGGAGAATTCACCTTATGGCGATATCGCTTTCATTGTGGATGAAGCGTACCAGAATCTGGGAATTGCCAGTTACCTCTACCGACAGCTGATCCGCCTGGCGAAGGAACGGGGAATTATAGGATTCACAGCCGATGTGCTGAAGTCCAACAGCCCCATGCGAAAGGTGTTTGAGCGCTACGGATCGGTCCACGGCAAGCTGGAACATGGGGAATATCACCTGACCATCTCTTTTGACGGGCTTGAACTGCCTGCTGAAAACCCCATTCACCCACAAAGTGCGTGAATGGCAGCGAAAAATATCCAAACGTCAACCGATGGGTGCGGGTTATGATCTTTTCCCGAAATGGTGATCCATCACGTATCATGCTACATCTCTACCAGCATATAAAAGCCACCCGCAACCAGCACAAGCAGTGTCAAGACGAAGAGCAACCGGCGCTCCAGTTTCTCACTATAGTAAAATTTCCTTTTTTCATACCGCACCTGTTTCTGGTGGGGTGTTTCTTTTTCTTTTGGTTCTACTTTCATGATTTTTCTCCATGATCAGAGCTGACAGAAGCTGGCACCGCTCAATCTCAGCACTTCTTTGGTTGTTTCCTTCGTTTTCCTCTCCTTATTGTAACCATTCACCACATTTCCAGAGCCGAGCAAAATAGCTTCGCTTCATTTGTGATTAAATCTGCAATACTCAAAGGATCCGAAATCCACTCTACAGCAGGATGTTGGCCAGTTCGTAAAACAACTCCTGCTCCCTGACAACGCCAAGAACCCGTTTTCCGTCCATGACAATTACCCGACGAGCTTTATTTTCGGTCATCAGGTTAACCACCTCCATCAGATTGGTCTCTTTATCCACCTGAACAAAAAAGTCGTTCATTACCTCCCGAACCGCTTTCCCTGACAGTTTTTGGGCCTGAGATGTAAACAGCCCGGACCAGAACATGGGGGAATACTGCATGCTGTCAGCCATGGAAGGCTTTACCGCTTTCAGGTAAGCCGGTCTGAGCGACTCTATCAACGTTCGAACACTCAGAACACCAATCAGATCTTGTTCCTCGTCAAGAACCAGGACCGACCGGTGGACCGTATAAATCAGGCGGGAGCTGGAAATATAGCCGTCCATCGATTTCATGACAGCTTCCAACGCTTCTTTGACGGATGCATCTGCCGATACGGAGGTATAGTTGTCTGCCAGGATCATGATGTCCTTGGCCAGTCGCTCGGAAGCCTGTTTGTCAGCATGTTCCCCGCTGGCGGAGGCGTTTATCTTCTGAAATAATAAGCTGATATCACAAGGTTTATTCAAATAGTCATCTGCTCCCTTTTCCAACGATTCCCTGGCGCTTTGAATCGTCCCGTGCCCGGTCAGCATAATAACCCGGGTTTCAGGGCGCAGCTCTTTGATTTTCGACAACGCCTCCAGACCCCCCATACCATCCATCTTGATATCAAGAACGACGACATCGTGGGGAGAATCCCTGATGATGGCAACAGCTTCTTCGCCACTGGCTGCCATCGTTGTCTCATACCCTTTTTTTCTCAAAATTTTGGATGTGGTTTCGCGAAACTGCTCCTCATCATCCACCATGAGTACAGAGATTTTTGTTTCCATTTTTTACCTTCCTGTTTTAATGGTAGAAATCGATTATGGGATGAATGGCGTTTATTATCCGCAGGGCTCCGGCAACGAAAACCAGGATACCTGAAACGCAGAGATTGGAGGCGGTACTCTGATTATCTGCTGCCATTTAAATATCCCGGATTCCATTACGCAAGAACCGTGCGGTGTATACTGTCAGCCATCAACTCATTGGCTAAGGGTCGGTTCAAAAATTACTTGGGTTTCTATCTGCAAAATGTCCATTTTTCATAAGACTTTTGCGGACAGATTATGCCAAGTTATTTTTGTACGATCCCTAATGCTGATGGGGTTGCACCAGCGAGATCTTCTGCCTGATCAACGCCTGCTTTTCAAGGGCTTCGTCGATCTTCAGCGTCAGCTCATCAATATCCACCGGTTTCATGAGGTAATCCCCTGCGCCAGACTTCAGACCCTCCACCGCCGCATCAACAGTAACATGACCGGTCAGCATCATAACCTCCACCAGCGGATACTCCCGCTTGATCATTTTCAAAACCTGTATCCCATCTATCCCCGGCATTCTGACATCCAGGATGGCAATCTTGACTGAGCAGCTTTCCAGTATCTCCAGAGCCTCAGCTCCACCAGAAGCAACAGAGACAGTGTAACCTTTCCTTGCCAGTAACCGAGAGGTTGTCTCCAAAAAACGCTCTTCATCATCAACCAGCAACACATCAAATTGTTTCATCGTTTCCCCTCTCCCAAACATTCCCTTTGTCAGATGGCAGGTTGATTTTAAATACAGTCCCGCTGTCATTTGTGCTGAAAACCGTCATCTCACCACCCATGCTCTTGATGATCCCATAGCAGACAGACAGGCCCAGCCCGGTTCCCTTCCCCACCGGTTTTGTCGTAAAAAACGGGGTAAAGACCTTCTTCAGGTTCTCAGGGCTGATGCCAATACCATTGTCTGATATGGTCATTTCAACGCCATTCTTATGCGTATTCGTGGCAGAGATTTGGATCCAGCCTCCATTCGGTCGATGTTTTTCGACAACAGCATCAATGGCATTATTGAACAGGTTCAGAAAAACCTGCTGCAGTTGGGCTGGGTCTGCGGTGATCAGATCAAGTCGACTATTTGTGTTAAACTGAATATCGATGTTCTGAAGATTGGCCCGTTTGTCCACAATAGCGATGATTTCCGGTATGAATTGTTTCAGATCCAGGGATTGGGAAGCCGGTTCATTGCGGCGACCGAACTTGAGAATGGACTGGGTGATCGTCGCGCATCGATCGATCTGAAGACCTATCTGGTTCAATGAATCATCCAGTTCTCCGAGTGTATCCGACGGTTTTATCCCTTCTTTTTCAACCAGCTCCACCACATTCATCTGAATCAGGGCCTGCTCACTCTTGATAATCTGAAGGGGATTGTTAATTTCATGGGCGAAGCCAGTGGCCATCTCACCCAACTCTGCCAATCCGCTGGCATGAATTAGCTGAAAACGGAGCTTCTCCTTCTCCAGATCCATCTTTTCCAGACGCTGCACAATCCGGGCGGTGAAATAAAAAGAGACCAGAACAATAATCAGGATCCCGATAATCGTCGTCAGGACGATCAGGAGTGATGCCGTATTCAGGGTGCGGAAGGCGTCCGCTTTATCCTGTTTGACCACCAGCATCCACAACTTGTTTTTCAGCCAGGTGGTGGCCACCAGGGAATCGTCTCCTGCAGCGTTAGCTTTTATCGATAGTTTCATTCCCTGATGAAAGACAGGAAGCTGATGATCAGCCGGTTCCGGATCCATCAGGTCCCCTCCTGATCTGGGCTTGGTCTGCAGAAGACCTTTGGTGTTCAGGATATAGGCTTCCCCTGTATGCCCCATGGAAATCGTCTCCACCAGTGAGTTAAAAAACAGGGTGTCAATGGTGGCCCGAATCACCCAGGTATGGGTTGGACTGTGTTTGACCATGGCAATCACAAAATGGGGAATTTTTCTGAATCCCATAAACACGTCACTGATATACACCCCGTTTTCCATAACCGCTTTGAACCAGGTTTCATTTTTGTAGATTTTGCCGGTCAGGTCATAAGGCCCCTGGTAATTGATATGAACGCCCCTGGTATCAAAAATACCCAAATCAACAAAAGCGGGGGATGTCTTCTGCAGCCGATTGAGAAGATGACGAAGAACCTCAGGGTCCTGCAACTCCTCGTAGGAGACCGTTTCCAGAATAAAGGCCAGATCTCCCTTTCTCTCTTCCAGAAAACTATCAATCATCTGACGATGATCTCCCAGTATCCGCTTCATATGAGACATCGAGCTTGTTCGTAAGGAAGACGTGAAATAAAAGTACCCGATGCCCAGAGCCAGAATATAGATGAGTATGGGCGCCAGTATCATACTGTAGAGTATGGTTTTACGCAGTGGTCCATATCGGTAACTGGACTCGGACACTTGTCTGGTGATTACTGGATGGTTCACAACATTTCCCTGGGAATGGGTTGATCTCATCAGTTAAATATTAAGGTAATGATCCATTTCTTATGGATCGTTCAGATCTTGTTTTTCTATCGAGTACTCGCTGCTCCTCATGGTGTTTTCGAAACGGGTTGACCACTGTCACCGGGACCCTGGATGTCCGCAGAACCTGCTCTGCTACCGAGCCAAAAACCACTTTCCCCAGCCCACTTCTTCCATGCGTCCCCATAATGACCAGATCAATCTCTTCATCATCACAGTATTTGATGATTTCGTCTGAGGCGTAACCAGAAAGCACTCGGGCCTTGATGTCGGGAAGTTCGCTGAAGTACTTATCCTGAAACTCCTGCAAGCTTCTCTGTGCACCTTTGATAACAGCGTCCTCCATCGTCGAGATCATGGTTGCATCCACATAGATCGTGGAGAAATAGCCGAAAACCCGGGCGACAAACAGTAAATGAAGTTCAGCCTGAAACTGTTTTTGAAAATCGATAACGCAGGAGGCTATCTCATCGGCGGACTCGGAAAGGTCGACCGGAAACAGAATTTTTTTAATTTCACTCATTTGGATTCTCCATCTATGAGGGTTTACATAATAAAAATCATATTGAGGCAGACCCGGGCTCCGTGATTGAGTCTCCAGGTCAAGCCTGACATCTAAACTGCCTGCTGTACTTGCAGAAACCGGCTGTAACCAACCATTTTGGACAGAGCAGTCACAGCCCGTTCCGGGGTGGGATAAAACAGGGCTTTGTACACACCCTCTCCCACCGGATAGATCGTGCGGTCCTTTTCCTCATCATAAAGCGTCACCCCGATAATGGGCTTCTGATACCTCTCGGTCAGTGAGACCATGTCCTCAATATATTTATCTTCGGACGTTACTGAATGTTCCAGCAGAAACTCATTTTCTGCTGCCGAAATCGAGTGGGTCTCCCTGGCAGCAGATATGATCCGCTTGAAAAAAAACTTCTTGCCCAGCATTCCCAGATTGATAACAGCATCGCACCTATCCCACTTCAGAAGTTCTTCAAGTATCAAGGTCGGTACTTCCAAGCCAAAAGTGGCTACAATGTCAACGGGGTTGGCCCTGCTCCAGAAGTCCGGCAGGACCTGGTCGATTCGCTTGATAATGTCTGGGTTGAGCACCGGGACCTCCAGTCCCATAGTGGCGCAAAGATCAGCTGTCAGGACGCCCCATCCACCCCCCAGAGTGACTACAGCCACTCGATTTCCGCGTGGAAGCGGTTGAGATGCAAACGCGGCAACCACATCCAGCAAAGTCCGTGATTTTTCAACCTTAACCACCCCCGCCTGTCGGCAGGCAGCATTGAAAACACCCGAGTCCGATGCAATCGCCCCGGTGTGGCTTGACGCTGCCTGCTTACCGATACGACTTTGCCCCCCTTTCAACAGCACAACCGGCTTCTTCAAACTGACCTGCCTGGCCGATTCAAAAAACCGCCGCCCATCCCGAATACTCTCAACATAAAGCATGACAATCCGTGTTAAAGAGTCCATCCCCAGAGCATCCAGATAGTCCGGTATGGTAACCATCGCCTCATTGCCTGAGCCACAGAAACAGCGAATTCCAATGCACTGCTGCTCAGCAAAAGCCAGGAACTGTAAACCCATGTTCCCGGACTGGCAAACCAGGGATGTTGACCCGGCACGTGGACGGACGGGGAAAGGCAGGCAAACCAGGTTGATATGTGGATTACAGATTCCCATGGTATTTGGACCAATCACTGTTATCCCGGCATCAGCAGCTTCTCTCAGCAATTCTGTTTCCAGGTGTTGCCCAGATTTTCCAATCTCCCGGAACCCCGACGTAATCACCAGAAGGCTTTTAACGCCCTTGACCTTCAACCGGGGGATCAACCCCGGAACCCCGGCTGCTGGTATGGTAACGACTGCCAGATCAACCGTTCCCGGAATATCCAGAATGTCCTTATAAGACTTTTCGCCGAGGATTTCCCCACCATTTGGGTTGACCATGTAGATCTCCCCCTTGAATTGGCAGGACAAGGTGCTGAGCGGCAGCAGGTACCCCCATTTTTGAAATTTTGAAGACGCACCGATAAAAGCAACAGATTCAGGGTTGAAGAACTGATTAATCCGCATAAAATCAACAGGCGGGGTGTGGGTTATAGCGTTCTCTTCCGGTCTGAAGCAGACAAGCGCGTCGACGGCAGTCACATTTCCAGACACATCTGCAATAAGAGGATTAACATCGATTTCAGCAATACCGGGATGGTCGATGGCAATACGGGAAAGGTTCAACAGCGTATTCCGAAGGGTTTCCCTGTCAACAGCCGATTCCCCTCTGAATGCCTGCAACATGCTCTGTGATTTTATGTCATCAATCATGGCATCCGCATCAGAAGCATCGAGAGGAGCCAGACGAAAGGATACATCCTGTATCGCTTCCGTTAAAACCCCTCCAAGGCCAAACATGATAACCGGTCCAAACACGTCATCCCTGAACAGGCCGATAACAAACTCCCTCCGTCCTGTGAGATGAGGCTGCACCAGAATCCCTTCCAGCTCTTCGCCAGCCTCAGCCTGTATCGATTCAACCGCTTTTCGAACAGCCTCAACATCGCACAGGTTCAAATGAACCAGTCCACGTTCGGTTTTATGTAGAAGTGTCGCTCCGAGCCCTTTCAATACAACGGGAAACCCAATTTCCCGGGCAGCCGCAATGGCGGAATCAGCGTTATGTATCTTCAGCTCTGCTACAACAGGAATATCATATTGCTGCAGTAGCTTTTTAGCCTCGCTTTCATTCAACGTTTGCCGCCCGGATGCTTTCATCCGATTTGACAGTTCCTGAACGTTAGTCATGTCGCTCCCATACTTGCTCATTTGTTCCTATCTCTGGTCAATCTCCCCGATATCAGCCCTTTAATACAATTGGTTTGAATACAGAGAGATCATAATGAAACAGTTCAGAAACATATCAGCAATTTGTATACCGGGTAACTCAATCAAATTTATTTTATATTTACTTGTTTTAATTATATTATTTATTCACAACTCCAGTATATTTCACTCCGCGGAGCAACAATCTGTCAGGATTCCTTACAAGGTGTAAAGGATTCAAGAAGCCCGGTCAGAACTTGAACAATGACATCTGATGTTTTTAAAACAATTCAATTGCCTCTTTTTCAGCCTCACATGCTCAGTTTACCTTCATCCCATTACCTGCTATAGTCGGCCCAGACAATAACCTGATGACCGTAAATCCGAACAATGATATTCACAGGATCAACCAAGAAAAGGGAGTCGCTGACATGAACGGAAGGGACAGAATATTGACCGCGCTAGAATGTCGGGAAGCCGATTGCGTGCCTCTCTATATCCATGGTATTAATGAAGCGCCAATCGTTGGTATCGGCCGACACCTGACCGACGGGCTACCGGAACCAAAGCAGTTTCATGAATTGGATGACACTGAGAAAATGAAACTGCTGGACACCCTCTTCCTGATCCATGAGGAATTTGACATTGATGGCGCCACCTCCTTTGAAATAGGGCACGAGGAGGCCCTCGACGAAAAAACCCTCCGTGACGACTGGGGGGTTGTGTACACTCGGAACCCCCATGGATTGCCCGTAGCCACCAGCCACCCTCTGTCATCCGCACCCGACCTGGCAGCATATACCCCACCAGAACCCAAGCCCGAGCACTTGCTGCTACTCAACCTGGAAAAAGACCGGTTTCAATCTTCCAAGGCGCTTTTCTGGTTAATGCGGGGCGCTTTCGTGCTCAGTTGGCGTCTGGTCGGTATGACCAACCTGATGATGAAGATGTTTGATGATCCCGGATTTGTACACGGAATCGCAGAGATGGTCACCCGCTTCAATCTCCAGCAGCTTGAACTACTGGCTCAGGCAGGCCTGGACGTCCTGGTCATTGAAGACGACATCGCCCACGGCACATCAACCCTGATCAGCCCTGCCCAGTTTGCTGAATTCGTCAACCCTTACAACCGGAGAGTGGTCAAACGGGCTCATGAACTAGGGCTGAAAGTTGTTCGACATAGTGACGGGAACCTCTGGCCCATCATGGATCAGCTGATTGAAACCGGGTACGACGGCCTGAATCCGCTGGAACCTGATGCTGGTATGGAGTTGAAGAAGGTTAAGGATTATTGCGGTGATAAAATGTGCCTGCTGGGAAACATCGACTGCAAGGAACTGCTCTGCGATGGGACACCGGAAGAAGTCTCCATTGCCGTCCAGACGGCCATCGCAGACGCCGGAGAAGGCGGCGGCCTGATTATCTGTTCATCAAACTCTCTGCATCCCGGTGTCGCGCCAGAAAATTGTATCGCCATGTTTGAGGCCACCAGAAAGTATGGTATATACGCAAATCATTAATACAATCCTTCCATGAAACGATTTCGAATTTATCTACTTCTGGCATTGATCATCATGTTCTCAACCGGAGGCATGGCTGCACCCAAGGATCTTCAGGAATGGATCGACCTCCCGGTGGAGGTACACGACGAGTTAAAACGAAAACTGACGGAAAGCAAAAAGTATACGGAGGAGCAGCTGGAGACCATCACAGAATGTCTGGATAAATCAGAGGTCCAGCGCATCATCAACTGTCTTTCTGATGATGGGATGGAAGACACGCTGGAAATCGGCGATATGATCCGTGACGAAATGGGAAATCTGCGAGACAAGGTTTGTGGAGGTAGCCTTCTGGAGAACGATCGCTGCAAAAAACTGGAAAACGACCTGAAAAATGTGGGGATCCGAATCAAGGAGAAATGGTCCAAAGCCCTCGCCAGTGGCAAAGCCTATATGGAAAAAAGATACGAATTGACCCGGCTGAAAAGAAAGATCTGCAACAAGATTGACCAGGAGGGATGCTGGAGTTGGCTGAATGAACGCATGGACCTCAACTGTAAACCTGGAGCTTTAAATAACGATGCCGACAAACTCAAGCAGTGCCGCATACAGGTTGCAGAAGAGGTCTGGGAAAAGGTGAAGGACAGATAACCTTTAGATTTCAACTCAAGTCAGGAACTTCCGAATGGCTTCAAGCACTTTCTGAATATCGTCTGCTGTCACATCCAGATGTGTGACCAACCGGTTTCTGCCTTGCGGACTGACAATAATCCCTTTATTCTTTAAATCAACCGCCATCGCCACCGCGCGCTCCGGATTCAGGGTAGTAAAGACCATATTGGTTTCAGCAGAAAAGGGCTCTACATCGATGCCTGGTATCTCCTTCAACCCGGAGGCCAGCAGGGCAGCATTCTCATGATCAACCTGAAGCCGCTCCACATTGTTCTCCAACGCCATGATTCCGGCCGCGGCCAGTATGCCTGCCTGCCGCATACCACCGCCCAGCATCTTCCGCCAGCGGCGAGCTGTCTCGATAAGGGATCGACTTCCACAAAGAACTGAGCCAACCGGTGCCCCCAATCCTTTTGAGAGACAAACCGAAACAGAATCAAAATACCCGGATATGGTCTGCACATCTGTCTCCAGTTTGACCGCTGCATTGAAGACCCGCGCCCCATCCAGATGAAATGCCAGACCGTGAGCTTTTGCCAGATCCGCCGCATCTGACAGGTACGACAAGGGCAACACTTTACCTCCCTGTGTGTTTTCCAGGCAGAACAGGCGTGTTTTTGCAAAATGAAAGTCGTCTGGTTTGATGGCTGCTGCAACCTTCTCCAGGTCTAGTGACCCGTTCGCGTCAAACTCCAGTGGCTGAGGTTGAATACTCCCAAGCACCGCGGCACCACCGGCCTCATATTTATAGGTATGAGCCAGTTGACCGACAATATACTCATCTCCCCGCTGACAGTGGCTCATCAGTGCCAGCAGGTTACTCTGGGTCCCGCTTGAAACAAAAAGTGCGGCCTCTTTTCCCAACATCTCTGCCGCCAGTGACTCAAGGCGGTTCACCGTCGGGTCTTCACCATATACATCATCACCGACTTCAGCTGCAGCCATCGTTTCCCGCATCAATTCAGTCGGGCTGGTTACGGTATCACTTCTGAGATCTATCATTTTTTTACATTTATTATGAAAAACACTCACTACAGAAACACAGAGAACACCGAGAAAACTGAACTAAGGGCCGGCTCAAAAATTACTTGGCATTCTGTCGGCAAAATGTCTGGTCTTTATGGGACTTTTGCGGCCAGCTTATGCCAAGTTATTTTTGTACGATCCCTAAGTATCTGAAGCGAGATGGTTTATGGTTAATAGAGTTACCCCGACACCGACCAGGGTGATTTCAAAAAACAGGAGGGATTCGGTTGCTGGATTGAATCGCGGGACCTGCAGTAGGAACCCCGGTTTCCTGCCGGGGTTCTGTGGAGCGGTTGACTATTTCTGTACCATCTCCTTGATCGTGGCCACCACGTCCGGGTTGGCCAAGGTCATCACATTACCCACATCTGTTTGATTGGATATGGCTCCCAGCACCCGTCTCATGATCTTGCCTGAACGGGTCTTTGGCATATCGGGTACAATCCAGACCTTGCGGGGTTTGGCAATCTTGCCAATCTCAGAGCAGATGGTATCGGATATTTTCTGAGCCAGCGCTTCGGTTGCTTCGACGCCGGGTTTCAAGGCAATGTACAGATCCGGCTCCTTGCCCTTCACATCGTGAGCCACCGGCACCACAGCCGCTTCAGCTACTTCCCCCACGACCAGAGCGGCCGATTCAATCTCCTTGGTTCCCAGCCGGTGGCCAGACACGTTGATCACGTCATCGATCCGACCCAGGATTCGGTAATAGCCATCTTCAGCTTCCATGGCAGCATCACCAGTGAGGTACGGCCAATCACGCCAGTCCTTGCTTTCCGGATTTTTGCAGTACCGGGCAAAATAGGTGTCCACGAACCGTTCACGATTGCCCCAGATAGTCTGAAACATTCCGGGCCAGGGGTTCTGAATACAGATGTTCCCTGCCCGTCCCTCGCCCCGCTTGATCTCCACACCCATCTCATCAAAGATAATCGGATGAATTCCCGGAACCCCCGGCCCTGCACTCCCCGGTTTCATTGGATTCAGGCCAGGCATGGTGCTGCAGAGAAATCCGCCTGTTTCGGTCTGCCACCAGGTATCCACGATCGCTGCTTTTCCCTTCCCCACCACATTGTAATACCACTTCCAGACTTCCGGCTCAATGGGTTCGCCTACGGTGGTCATATGCTTGAAATTAAAGTTGTACTTGGCGGGCTCGTCCGGACCGACCTTCCGCAACGCGCGAATGGTGGTCGGCGCCGTATGAAAAATATTCACCTCCAGATCCTGGGCAATTCGCCAGGAACGTCCCGGATCTGGATAGGTCGGAACCCCTTCGTAGATCACGCTGGAAGCACCGAGTGCCAGTGGACCATAAACGATAAAGGAGTGACCGGTGATCCAACCGATATCAGCCATGCACCAGTAAACATCTTCGGGGTGAATATCCTGAACATACTTGGACATAGCGGTCACATAGGCCAGATAACCCCCCGTACTGTGCTGGCAACCCTTGGGTTTGCCGGTTGTTCCACTGGTATACATCAGGAAAAGCGGATCTTCTGCGTTGACGGACACCGGCGGAACACGCACGCCGTAAAAATCCTTCAGTTTATCGTTTACGAAGACGTCACGGCCCTCAACCATCGGTGCGTCGGAACTATACTTCCCAGGATAGCGCTGCCAGACCAGAACCTTGTCCACCACCTGTCCGCCATTTTTAGCAATGACACAGGCTTCATCGGCAGCCACTTTGTGATTCAGGAGTTTCCCGTTTCGGTAATAGGCATCCATGGTCAACAGCACACGGCTCTGGGAGTCAATGATCCGATCTGCACAGGCACTTGCCGAAAAACCGCCAAAGACCACGGAGTGAATCACACCCAGACGGGCACAAGCCAGCATGGTGACCGGCAGTTCAGCCGACATGGGCATGTGAATGGTGACCCGGTCCCCTTTTTTCAGGCCGGCAAAATCCCTGAGTAGTGCCGCCATTTCGTTTACGCGTATATAGAGCTCCTGGTAGGTGATATGCTCAGTGCGTTCCTCTTCCAGTTCGGGCACAAAATGAATCGCCGTTTTGTTGCGGTTTTTTTCCAGATGCCTGTCCACACAGTTGTAGCTGGCATTGATTTTCCCACCAACAAACCATTTAAAGCAGGGAGCATCGCTCGTATCCAGGGTTTGATCCCACCGTTTTTCCCAGGTGAGCATCTCAGCAAATTCGTCAAAGCACTCCGGGAAATTATCCAGGCTAAATCTGTCATAGATGCTATTGTCCTTCAGGTTAGCCTGTTCCACAAATTCAGGTGACGGATGGTAGTAATCCTCCTCTCCCCAATGTACCGCAATCTGAGCTTCTGAAGTCCCCATAATCTGTTTTTCCGACATAGCCTTCATCTCCTTGAAATCAACGTGTTAACAATTCAACCATAAAACCATCGTCAAGCAGGGTAATCAATAGATGTTCTTTTTGTCCCACGGAGCTCAATCAGATTCTTCTCCGCTATTGCCATATAAGCAGATATTGAATAAAAATTCAATAGTCCAGTTAAATGGGAGTTACTGATGCTGTCGTAATCCTACGCCGGTTATCAGTATTGATCGGAAAGAAGGCGCATGGTGATAACGGTAGTGAGTGTGGGGTGTCAGTTAAAGGCGAGTCAGGCCCTGTTGCAGATCGCGGCATGCTTCATCAGGGCGGAAATGACCAGCGCTCATTCCTGCGGACTATCGTATGGGGAAACACCAGCGTCCTTGATCAACTCATGCGGTTATTCGTCCCGATGCGGGACCGAAACATGAAGGATCATGATATGGAGGACATCATCGATCTACCGTTGAAGATAGCATCGAAGATTCTGGTCGATGAAAACTGATATAAAGGTAACCCAGCGTCGAATTCCCTTCTGAAAATCTAATATGTTGTGGTCACCGGACATTCGGCATGCAGAATGACAAACTGTGCGGTCGAACCTGTGAAGAATTTACCCACCTTCGAGCGTTTCTTAATCCCGATGATTATCTCCTTCACATTGTTTTCCCGTGCAAACATAACCAGGTTCTCTCCGGTATTGAGATTGTTCTCGGGCAGCAGTTTGGTCTCCACCTTGACCGTATTGTGAGAAAGCAGGAGTTTGGCATCGGCCAGAAGAAGTTCCAGCTTGTCCAGGTTATTCAACTGTTCTTGCGTACTTCCCTCCAGTATTGCCACAACCACTATATCACTCTTAAAACTTTCAGCATGTTCCAGGGAGAGCTGCAACGCCTTTTTCGCTGCATCGGTTCCATCATAACACACCATTACTTTCATAATTTTCCTTTGTTTGATTAAGGGTCGGCTCAAAAATTACGTGGGTTTCTGTCTGCAAAATGTCCAGTTTTTTAGGGTCGGCTAAAAGATTAGTTCACATTCTGTTTGTAAAATGTCCAGCTTTTTGGACTTTTTCAAATAGATAAAGTGAAGTTATCTTTTAACGATCCCCTTAGGACTTTTGCGGACAGATTATGCCAAGTTATTTTTGTACGATCCCTAAGTAACTTGACAGTCTAGAGTTCTCCTTGTCATACCGGACTTGATCCGGTATCCAGACACGTATTTCTTTGAAATCAGACTGGTTCTTCGCTGCGAGTCTCGCGAATTCAGTGTGTCAAGCACTGAATGACGACATTCGAGAACGTCTTTATTCATTAATTCAGCTATTTATTGGAGAACATTAAACTGTTCAGTGAGTAAATATATCCAGTTAATATTTCAGGCCGGTTCGCAGGGCCAGGGTAACGTCAAAGCCCTCTTTAATTGAAGCCGCCACTAATTTTTTTTCCTATGATACCGATATAGTTCATTTTTACCACCGTGTCCACTCTGTTATCTAGATGGCGTGATAGGTTGCCCTGGAAGAATAGCCGGTCGTGAAAAGAGAATGATCAATCCACCGATAAATGGCATCAACCCCACAATGACAAACGCCATCTGGTAAGATCCGGTGGTATCAAAAAGGTATCCCGCGGTCACGGGACCAACAGCGCCGGCCAGCATAACCACCGGTGACATGAATCCCTGGATACGACCAAGATAAGACCTCCCGAAATATTCAGCTCGTATCGCAGCCATCAATGGAATGTTTGCCCCAAATCCAACCCCGAACAGGGCAATGAACAGGTAAACCGACATCATATTTTCCGCGTAGGCCAGGAACAGCACACCAGAGCCCAGCATCATATGTGCGATGCATATAAGGTAGCGCTTATCGATATAGTCACCGAGGGTCCCCAATACAATTCGTCCAACCAGGCTAACCAGGGTCAGCAGGCCAATCACGAAAGCCGCTTTTTCATAGGATATTCCCTTGTCAGTCAGTGATATGACTCCATGTACGAAAATAACATTGTGTGCCATCGATTGAAAAAAGAAGGTGATGGCCAGGATCCAAAAGGTATGCGTTCGGAAAGCCTCCTTAAGTGTAGTGTCCAGCTGAACAGAAAGGTCTGACTCAACTGTCTCTTTCTGTGTTTCAACAGAATGTGTGACATCTGCCAGTTCATCAACCGGTTCATTGTCCCGACGCAACCCGATCTCCTCCGGGTCGTTTTTAATCACAAATGTCAGTGGCAAGACCACCACCCACACAGCAATACCGATAAACAAAAAGGCGGAGCGCCACCCAAAGTTCGAGATCAGAATCGCTGCCAGGGGTGTGCAGACAAAGCCTCCAATCCCGGCACCAATCGCCAGAATGGATAATGCAAAAGAGAGTTTGTTTGAAAACCAGCGTGCAATAACAACGAAGGCAGGAATATAGAGCATGGCGCTCATACCGATGGAGATCAGAATCCCGTATATCAGGTAAAACCCCAACAGCGAATTGACCAGCGCCATGGCCATAAAGCCAAATCCGGATATAACTGCGCCTCCCTGAATAACGTTGCGGGCCCCGAATTTATCCACCAGCCAGCCAACGACCGGACCGGCGATGCCCCCCTCAACACTCCTGAAAGATGCAGCACCTGACGTTTGTGCCCTTGACCAGCCAAACTCCAGGGTCATGGGTTCAAAAAAGGCCCCGAACGCATAAAGCCAGGTCCCGAAACCCAGCATGCAGATAATATTGGTTGCCAGCACAATCCACCATCCATAGAAGATCTTTGCTTTTTTCATAAAAACCAATATTCCCTATCAGTCAGACCAGACCTCGAAAAAAAGTTCATGCCTTGTAACTGTCACCAAGAAATTTCCAACGGTCCTCTAGCTACAAACGCACAAAACAGTTACAATACAACCTCAATCAATCGGGGACCTCGATTTTTCATGGCAGCCTCAAACAGGCGGTTGAACTCATCGGCGGTGGTCGCCCGGTCCGCCGGAACCCCCATTCCACGAGACAGTTGCTGGAAGTCAAGCTCCGGATTATCCAGGGAGGTAACACTCAGCGCCTTGGGTCCCGGATTGGTAACACCCACTCGATGAAACTCCACCTGCAGAATCCCGTATTGTCGGTTGGAAAAGATCACGGTTGTCACATCCAGGTTTTCCCGGGCTTGCGTCCAGAGCGCCTGGATAGTCTGCATGGCACCACCATCTCCGCAAAAAGAGACCACCTTCCGGTCTGGACAGGCCAGAGCTGCTCCCGTGGCAAGGGGCAACCCCTGCCCGATGGATCCACCGGTTAGAAAGAGCCAGTCGTGTGGAGACGCACCAGCTGTTTCCTTAAGCAAAAACAATCCAGAGGTGCCGGACTCGTCAGACACCACTGCATTTTCAGGGAGAAAGGCGCCGGCTGCAGCTGCCACAGAAGCCTGCGTCAAGGGCCCGGTGTGCAATTCAGGTCGCCTTTCGGTATACAGTGACAACCCGTCCGCCGGAGCCCCCAGCTCATCAGCCAGGTCCAAAAGAGCCTGGGTCCCATTTTCATCCGGTTCTGACAGGGTATGAATCTCGCAATCTTCAGGCGTCAGCCAGCCCGGTTTGTCCGGATACGCAAAAAAGGAGACCGGGGGCTTCGTCCCAACCAGGATGAGATGCTTGATGCCCGCCATTTTGTCAACTACTCCTTCTCCAAAGTAAGGCAGTCTCTGGATTTTCGCCCGGCCAGCTCCCCGTTGCAGCCGACTGACGAAGGTATCACAAAAGAGCTTTGACCCACTGACTTCCGCCACACGACCAGCTGCCGCCAGACCATCCTCAAGCAAGACATCGCCCCGAAGCAGCAGCATGGCAGGCTTACCAGACGACAGCACCTTTGCCATCCGGGTGATGGTATCAGCTGCCACCGTTTTGGCAGCTTTCTTTTGCAGTGAATCAATCGGTCCGGCATCCGAATCGCCCCATGACAGGTCTGCCGGCAAAATCAGCGTTGAGATACCCCCGGGCGGACCGTAGGCTGCGGCCACCGCTTCTGCCGCGTCCGCGGTGATGGAGGAGGCACTCTTGACCGTTTGCATCCAGTTGGAAACCGGGCGTGCAACACTCACAATGTCCGATTGCAGAGGCGCATCGTACTGCCTGTGGTAGGTAGCATGGTCCCCCACAATATTCACAATGGGTGAGTTGGCCCTGCGGGCGTTATGAAGATTAGCCAGACCGTTTGTCAGTCCCGGTCCCAGGTGTAGGAGTGTCGCCGCAGGTTTACCCGCCATTCTGCCATACCCGTCCGCGGCACCCGTCACAACGCCTTCAAACAGGCCAAGCACCGGCCGCATGCCCTCAACCGAATCCAGGGCATTCACAAAATGCATCTCCGAGGTACCCGGGTTGGTTATACAGGTATCCACACCCAGATTCACCAACGCCTTCACCAGATTTTCTGCTCCATTCATATGATTCTCCAAAACGCCTCTTGGTTTATATTGCACCTGCCTCAACAAGATCTGCTAATTGCTGCTCACTGTATCCGAGCAATCCGCCATAGATTTCAGCATTATGTTCCCCAGGCCTGGGGGCCCGTGTTTCAATTACTGGCGGTGTTTCCGACATCTTAAACGGTGTGTTACTGATCGGTTGTTTTTCCAGGCCCGGCTCTTCCATATCAATATATTCCAGCATACCGGTTGCCTGGACATGGGGGTCCTTAGCCACCTCATCAAGCCCCAGACAAGCACCACAGGGAATGTGGGCCTTTTCCATCTTTTCCAGTACGGTCTGTACCGTTTTGTCCGCCACCCATTCCGCTATCAGGGGATCGATCTTGTCGCGGTGATAGTATCGCTGAAGATCGTTGTGCAGCTCCGGGTCTTCCAGCAGCTCTTCATGACCAATGACTTTGGCCAGTCTTCGCCAGAGGCTGTTCATGATAGTGGCGATAAACACATAGCCGTCTTTGCATTTATACAGATCGGTCGGACCGACATAGGCCGCCCGGTTCCCGATCATCGGCCTCAATTGCCCCAACACCTCTGCTTCTGCAATCTGGGGCGTTATCATAGAGATGGCGGTTCGCATCAGGGAGAGATCAACCATCTGCCCCTTTCCAGTCTGGTCGTGATGACGAATGGCCATGGCGGTTGCAAAGGCGGCTGATATGGCAGTGGTATAGTCCATAGGGGTCATGAAGGCCCTCAATGGTGGGTTCTCTGGAAAACCACCCAGAGACATGGCACCTGACATGGCCTGGGCGATAAAGTCAAATCCGGGCCTGTCGCGATAAGGGCCTTCACTGCTGAAGCACGAGATAGCTGTCAGGATAATGTCCGGCTTAATCGTTTTCAGCGCTTCATATGACAGTCCCATCATTTCCGCTGCTTTAGGTGTAAAATTATGAATGACAACATCGGATTTTTGGACCAGGTCCGCCAACACTTTCCGGGACCGGCCTTTTTTCATCAGGTTCAGCGAAATTCCCTTCTTGTTCCGGGCGTAACTGGCCCAGGCCAGATTCTGGTTGTCCGGCCCCAGCAAGCCAGTGGTCCGATCTTCTTCACCGCCGGTTCGCTCAACCCGGATCACCTCAGCCCCCATGTCCGCCAGAAGCATTCCGCAGTAAGGGCAGGCGATAAAACGGCCAAAATCGAGCACCCGGATATCTTCAAGTACTTTTGTCATGAATTTATGGTGTTGGTGGTTGCGGTTACGTAGTCATCAGCTATGTGCTTCCTGGTAGCGATAGCAGAGTGGGAAAAATATGATGGAGACCATCAACAGTATCACACCGGACATGGCAAATCCGGCCTTGATACCAAGAAAATCTATCATGGCACCAGTCATCATCGGCCCAAGAAACATACCAAGACTGTGACCCAGTGTCAAAAGGGACATGATCGACCCCAGGGAGTGGTGTTTCTTTCCCATGACTGCAGCCATCCCCATGGTTGCGGGGCCTGAGATGCCCCCGCCAATCCCGGCCAGAGCAGCTGTGGCATAAACAGCCCACAACCTGTCAATAAATACAAGTATCGCCATGGCCACAACGATGATCAACCCACCGGCAAGCACGAGCAGCCGCTTATCCATCCTGTCAGCCAGAATACTGGTTGCCGGCATGATCGCAGCGCTAAGCCCCACAATCAGTGTAATAACAATGCCGATTGAAGAACTCGACATCTGATACTGCTGATCGGCCAGAAGCGGCACAAAGGTCCACAATGTACCGACACAAATGATCTGGGCAAAACGGGTCAGGAAAAGAGCAAGGATGGTCCTATCCTTCAACAGAACCCGCAGGTTTTCAGGCTCACTCTTCGATGTCAACAGCTTCTCTTGCTTGCGAGGCGGGAGAAAAATCAGGCAAAGCAGAAACCCTGCCAAACAGACGACCCCCATTCCTGCGAACGAGGTACCTATTCCATAGTTGTCCTTGATAAACCCGCCCAGAATCGGGCCGATGCTCAAACCGACATAGAAACCGAAATTGATAATGCCCATCACAAACCCCTCCCTGCCCTCCGGGGAGATTTCAGCAGCATAAGCCTGGGTGACCGGCAGAATCATGGCTGCAGCAATACCCTGCAGAAACCGCGTCACAACCAGAGAGGTGATGGTGTCGGAGTAGACAAATGCAATGGAGGTGAGAAAATAGAAGAACAAACCTGTAATAATAAATACCTTGCGCCCCTTTCTGTCTGAAAGACGACCGAAGTATGGCAGCAGCAGTGTTCTGGACACGGAAAAAGCCCCGAAGATCAACCCAATGGCAAAGCCACCAGCGCCAAGGGACTGGGCAAAAACCGGGAGTAGCGGAACAACAAGCCCCTGCCCCAGAGCAGAAGCCATCACAGCTATTGCCAGGAAAAATAGGATTTTATAGTTGATCATTTAAGAGGATACTCCGGGAGTCGATAAACACCATTTTGATAAACCATCTTCTTTGAGGGTGTTTCATTAGAAACATGGACACGGATTTACTGTCATCAAATAAAATCTACATTCATACCATCTGTCAACCATTTCTGTTTCATATGACCATAACAATCTCAAGGGAAAAATGGTCAGAACTATTTTCACCCTGGGGTAATTCTGGCCGTACCAAATTGTTCACAATGGGGTTTCCGTTATCAGCCATTTTTTCAACAGGAAACGGGAAAGAAGTATTCCCCCATAAAAAAGGGGAATTGACATAGAGTGTCAATCATCAGCATGATGAAAAATACAGAACCAGAGATTCGATAAAGATACATACTTGATGATTGATTGAACCTTATGGAAAATCCCGTTCGAAAACAGCTCAACGATTTCATCGGCCGCCGACAGGTGACCCATCCCCAGTTTATCCGGGCCAACAACATGGACCAATACTTCTCGTCCATCGGTGTTGATGGCCAACGGGAAATCGTTCATGGGCTTCTGAGATGCAGCGATCTGACGAAAATCAGCGACGATATCCGCAAAAAGGTCGTCCACCTCTATAATAATTTATACAACCTCAAGGATTCGCTGAAGAAGCGGAAAACCATTATTGTTGTCACCAGTGGCGGTAAGCAGCAGAAAATGGCTATGATCCGGAGGCTGGACGAGAACCAGCGATTGATGCAGGAGATCGTCGCGCACCTTAGAGACAACCCCGATGAAACCGTCCAGGCGATTATCAATTGGACCATCAGTACCGTCAACCTTTTCGGAGGTGTTTATCTGACCAATCGCTGTGAAATTGACCGCCTGCGAAAAGTCAGGGAACAGGCCATCCACCTCGCCGCTCAGATCCGTGAGATCCTGGCCGGATCATTGGAAAAAATGGAAGGCGATCAATCAGCCGGATCCGGCGGTATGTTCGCGTCAAAAGCCAAAAAAGAAGTACAACAAATGTTGAGCGACCGTATCGCCTTCATGCAACAGGTGATGGACAATCTGGGAAAGACCGAGAAGTTGGTCGACAGTATACGGGAGCCCATATTCCTGGCTCACCGGGTTAGTAGAGCACTACAAGCAGAATCCGAGCGTGTTTTGCCGGATTGGAAATCCTTTTACGAATCCAAAATCAAAGACCAAAAGGGGCTACCAATGGTTGCCGCTTCAGCGGACCACAAACTGAAAGCCGCGGGAGAAAAACCGTATGAGAAGACCTTTGCTACCGTCATCCAGAAGGTTCAGGAGACTCTCGAAGGATACCGGCAACTGCTCCCCGCCAGCAGAGAAACCCTCGGGGCCTGTGGTGTTGAGGACGAAGAAACGCTGCAACGGATTATCCAGACCTCCCGTTCACTGAATTCCATCCTCAACAACCTCTTTCTGGAGCTGCGGTTTGCCTACCAGAACGGTCTGAACCGAAAAGAACAGATTCTGCGCGACCGCAATACCTACGAAGAGGAAAAAGTCCGGACAGATCAGGTTTTACAGACTGCGTTTTCCAGGACCCTTGAAGAAGTCTTTCCGGCTGACTTCAAAAACAGTAAGGCCGCCCTGATTGACACCATCCACAAGGGTATTACCAGAGATGAATATTCCCTCCTGCGTTCAGAAATCAATTTCTGGTCGTTGATGAAGGATAAAATCTTCGAAAAAGGGAAGGAGAGCAAACAATCCATGTTTATCCGCCGGCGACGGATGGTCAACGACATCCTCCCGGATGAGGAATACTACATCGAGTACTCAGACCGACTTAGAAAAACCATCGACATCATTAACAATGAAAAGGATGGCTTCGAACCCTTTATCCAACAGGATTTTCATGACCTGCTCAAGTATCTTGTCAGCCTGTACCGGGACGCAGAATCGCATATCAGGAAAGAAGAGCCGGAAGAGGACAAAGAAAAAACGACAGAGGAGACCCCATGAAACTAAAGAACAAGATAGCCCTCATCACCGGAGCCAGCAAGGGAATCGGAAAAGGCATCGCTGAACGGTATGCCAGAGAGGGAGCAACCGTTATGCTTGCCAGCCGCACAGAGAAACTCTTAGATGAACTCAGCCGCAAGATCCAAGCCAACGGGGGTACATCCGACTTCTGCCTCCTGGACGTTAAAAAGCCGGACAGTATCCAGGCTGCCGTGGACCGCACGGTTGCAACATTCGGAAAACTGGACATTATGGTCAATAATGCCGGCGTATCCATGGCCCACCCCTCTGAAACGCTGAGCACAAAAAATTGGGTAAATACCATGGAAACAGACCTGTTTGGCGTCTTTTACGGGTGCCAATCAGCCGGACGACAGATGATGACCCAGCCTCAGGGGGGTTGTATCATTAATGTCAGCTCCATGTACGGATCGGTGGCAGCCCCCATGAGAACCGCCTATTGCACCAGCAAGGCCGGAGTGGATATGATGACCCGGGTCCTGGCTGTAGAATGGGGCGACCGGAATATCCGCCTCAACTGCATCGCACCGGGCTATATTAAAACCGAACTGGTCCAGAACCTGATCGACAAGGGCACCCTTCAGGTGGACGCACTGGAAAAACGCACCCCCCAGGGACGGCTGGGAGAGGTCTCAGACGTGTTGGGATCTGCGGTCTTTCTCGCCAGCGACGAGGCTTCATTCATCACCGGCTCCATCATCACCATGGATGGCGGCTGGTCTGCAAACGGGTACCTGTAAGCAATGAAACAACCTAAAATCATTATCGACACCGATCCAGGAATCGACGATGCCATGGCCATCCTGCTGGCCCATCTCGCTCCCGACATTGAACTGATCGGACTGACCACCATCTTCGGGAATGTCCCGGTGGCACAGGCCACCCATAACGCGTGTATCCTGTCCGATCTCATGGGCGGAAAAGTACCGGTGGCCTCCGGCAGTGCCCATCCACTGAATCGTGCAAATGACCACTATCCGGACTTTGTTCATGGGAAAGACGGATTTGGCGACACGTCTATGGAACCGCCAGTAACCAAAGCCATCGAACAGGGAGCCATTGATTTTATCATCGAGCAGATATCCCAGTCACCGGGAGAGATCACCCTGGTTCCCATCGGCCCGTTGACCAATATCGCAAAAGCCCTGGAAAAGGCGCCTGAAATAGCCTCGCAGGTCAAGGAAGTCGTCCTGATGGGCGGCGCTGCCACTGTCAATGGTAATGTCAATGCAGCAGCTGAAGCCAATATGCTTAGTGATCCCCACGCAGCAGACCGGGTATTTACGACGGACTGGCCCATCACCATGGTGGGACTGGATGTCACCCACCAGATTATTATGGATGAGGCCTACCTGGATCGGGTCCATCAGGTTGGTTCCCCCATTGGGGGATTTCTGCGTCGGATTGTTCAGTTTTACCTGGATTTCCACCGCTCTACTGGAATAGACGGGCTCTACACGCATGACCCTGCTGCCATCGTCTACCTGCTAAAGCCAGAAATATTTACAGTTCAAAGGGGGGCTGTTCGTGTCTGCACTCATGGTATTGCTGCAGGGCAGACCATCATGAACCTTAGCGGAAGGCCCTACCTGGGAACAGCCTGGGACGGAATCCCCACATCTGATGCCTGTGTCGATGTGGATGTGACCGCATTTCTTGAATGGTACGCGGGCATCATGAGCGGGAATTAACATGACACTGACACAGATATTTGAAAACCTGAACCAGGCCGTCGGGGCCATGACCTTTCAACTGCCAGTCGCATACGTCTATAATCCACTGGAATACGCCCGCAAGAGCCATGAACGTTACCTGAAGTTGTACGGCAGCGCACCCAAGGAGGTGCTGTTGTTGGGAATGAATCCGGGGCCTTTTGGAATGGCGCAGACCGGCTTGCCTTTCGGAGAGATCGCAGCTTCCAGGGAGTGGCTGAAGATCGAGGAACCTGTTGGTCAGCCAGCCAGAATGCACCCCAAGCGACCTGTAGAGGGATTTGCCTGCAGCCGGAGTGAGGTCAGCGGCAGGCGGCTCTGGGGATGGGCAAAAAACCGCTTCGCTTCACCGGAGGCTTTTTTCACCCGCTACTTTGTTGCCAACTACTGTCCTCTGATATTCATCGAAGAGAGCGGCCGCAATCGCACACCAGATAAACTGCCCAAGGTGGAACGGGAACCTCTTTTCGAGGCTTGCGACCAGGCGCTCGCTGAACTGGTTGCTTATTTTCAACCCCGCTACCTGATCGGAGTTGGGGCCTTCGCCGAAAAACGGGCACTGGCCTGTCTGGGAAAGGGGACGGAGATCATCACCGGGAAAATCACCCATCCCAGCCCCGCCAACCCGAGGGCCAACCGCGGATGGGAAGCGTTCATCGAGGCTGAACTGACCGAAATGGGGATCGAGGATTTTACGCCTGCGTAGCAGCCCGCTCTTGTAGCTTTTTCTCAGTCACACAATAGATACCCCCTTCCTTCAGCCCTGGTATGAAGCACTTTCCGCAGGAGACACAGGTCGACGGTGACCGGTCTCCACCCGACCAGCGCCCTGCCAGACCGGGCTCCCGGATAAAAGGCCGGGACATGGCAATATAGTCAACACCACCCTCACCCACTGCTGATTCAGACACCTCATACGACCGAAATCCGCCCACCACCATAACCGGACATTTAACCACTTTCTGAACCTGTTTCGCCAGGGCCATGTTATAGGCTTCCCGCTCCGGTTTGTTGATTTTTGGGCGGGATGGACCCATCTCTCCTGAGGCAGGTGTTCCACTGGAGACTTCGATGGCATCGATCCCTGCGACTCCAAGCTTTTCAGCCGCCACAAGGCCGTCTGACACTTCCAACCCACCCTCCAGATTGTCCGCCAGATTCAGTTTGATCATCACTGGATAGTCGTCACCCACCTGCTCTCTGACGGCTTGGTATACCTCCATCAGAAAGCGGCAGCGGTTCTCAATGGAACCACCATAAGTATCCGTTCTGCGGTTGGTAAGTGGTGAGAGAAACTGGTTGATCAGGTATCCATGTGCACCATGGAGCTGAACTCCGTCAAACCCCCATTCCTTTGCTCTCCGGGCACCCTCAGCAAATGCTGTGACGATTCTTGAGATATCATCCACACTCAGTTCGGCAGCTTCAGCTGGAAACTGGGCCACCTTTCCGCCAGACGGCGCCAGGGCAGGCATCCCTGAAGTTTTGGGATTGGCCTGGCCACCGGCATGTACCATCTGGATGGCTATGGTACCCCCAGCTCCGTGGACGGCATCTGTCATCTGCCGAAACTCATCGGCAAAATCATCTGTCTGAATCCCCAATTTCCCGGGCAGCTGTTTCCCTTCAGGACTGACAAAGGCATAACTGCTGATGATCAGTCCAACACCACCCTCTGCCAGATCAACATAGAAATCGATCAACTTCGGTGTGGGCCTGCCATCATCTTCACACATCCCTTCCCAGGTAGCGGACCTCACAATCCGGTTTTTCATCCTCATGGACTTGATGGCTGTCTCTTCAAATAGTCGTGTCATTATTGCTCCCTGGTTTGATTATCGGGTTATGTGTCCCTGTTTCATCTACCGTATCCTCAATTTGGCGAGCCAAATTGTTCGTGTGCTAACTTTATCTGCCACCAGGAGGAAAGTCAATCATCCTTCAGGGGTTATCTGTTGTGAATCCGTTATCAAGGGTGTAGAATAGGAAACATGGCATTATTAACCCTTTATGGAATATGTTATGAAAACCGGAACTAACCAGGAAATGAAAACAACCGACGACCTGCTTGAACGACGCCAAAAACATTTTGCAGGTTCATTTCTGATGTACCAGTCACCGGTGGAAATTGTCAGGGGAGAGGGGGTCTGGCTGTTTGATCGCCAGGGAAACCGTTATCTCGATTGTTACAACAATGTCGCCTCTGTCGGGCACTGCCATCCAAGAGTTGTTGAAGCCCTGAGCAGCCAGGCTGCGGTCCTGAACACCCATACACGTTACCTGAATGATAAAATCGTAGACTATGCAGCACACCTGGCAGGTACCTTCCCTGAAGGTCTGGACGTTTGTCTGTTTTGCTGCACCGGCACCGAGGCTAACGAACTTGCCATGCGCATCGCACGCACTGTGACCGGTCAGAAGGGTGCCATCGTCATAGAGCATGCTTACCACGGGAATTCCACACTGATCGGGGAACTTTCCACCTGCACCTATTCACCCACCGACCTGCCGCCCCACGTTGCTACCATCGAACCTCCCAACACCTATCGGGGCAGTTTCCGGCGCGGCGAACCCGAGTTGGCTGAAAAATTCTCTTCATTGGCAGACATTGCCATCAAACAGCTGCAGGATGGCGAACAGGGAGTCGCCGCTTTTATCTGTGACGCTATCTTCGATACCCAGGGCACACTGGATGCGCCAGCTGATTATTTCAGGCGGGTGTATCAGAAGATCCATGCAGCCGGAGGGCTTTGTATTGCTGACGAGGTTCAGTCCGGTTTCGGTCGCCTGGGCGATCATATGTGGGGATTCGAACACTATGACGTGATTCCTGATATTGTCACCCTGGGAAAACCTATGGGTGACGGACACCCGATTGCCGCCGTGGTCACACGCCGTGAGATAGCTGACGATTTCATGCAGAAGGTCATATACTTCAACACCTACGGGGGAAATCCAGTTTCCGCAGCCGTTGCAGAAGCCGTTTTAAGTGTTATCGAAGAGGAAAAGCTGCAGCAGAACGTACATGACGTCGGACTTTATCTCCGGAAACAGCTGGATGCCCTGGCCGAAAAACACTCCCTGATTGGTGATATCCGCGGCAGTGGCCTGTTTATCGGGATAGAACTGGTTAAAGACCAACAAACAATGGAACCAGCCTTTATCGAGGCCTATACCATTGCAGATCAGATGAAGAATGAAGGGATTCTGATTGGTTCCACCGGCCGTTTCGGCAACGTCATCAAAATCCGGCCACCCCTGGTTTTTTCAAAGGAAAATGCCGATCTGTTGACCCAAAAACTGGATGAACAGTTATCGAAAATTGTAAAGTAAGCATTAGTTGTTCAGCGACACTGCGCTCCAGGTATGAGTTGCCGCCAAATACTAACCAATAAGACATATGAAACGGAAAGAGAAAGAGATCACGGGTCTGGAAGAGATTGAAAAGGTGATCAAAGCCTGCCAGGTCTGCCGGCTGGCATTGATTGACGGAGAGTACCCCTATATTGTCCCTCTGAATTTCGGGTACCGCGATCGGACACTTTATTTCCATGGTGCGATGAGGGGGAAGAAATTGAGTCTGCTGGAAACGAACAACAAGGCGGCATTCGAATTGGACCGAAAGCTGGAGATCGTCTCATCCGAAGATCCATGTGAGTGGAGCATGAAATTCCAGAGTGTCGTGGGGTCCGGCAGTGTATCAATGATCGAATCCCCGGAAGAAAAAACAGAGGCTCTGCAGGTGATAATAGCCCAGTATTCAAATGACACATTCGATATGCCTGAGAAGAGCGTCAAAGGTACGGCGGTCTATAAACTGGAGATCGAGCAGATAACAGGCAAACAGAGCGGATGGTAGCCTACAGTGCGAATAGACAGGATTCCGATTCTTCACGGGTGACAATGCGTCATCTTCTGGAGTAAGATAGATTAATGAAGTGAATGAAAAATATGAATAAACAGCAGGACCGGAGCAGACCGTCACACCCTGCCTGACAATGGCCCCGCAAACATCACCCTTTCGCTGATCGGCCCACGATATTGCTGTTACAGGAGCAACGTCAAAGACTACGAGCCATTTAACGATCTTCGTTACAACAGAAAAAATTACATGGATGTTTCATGAAAGACCCATATCAACGAACGATAAACTACCTGCGCATATCCGTCACCGACAAGTGTAACCTGCGTTGCCAGTACTGCATGCCCGCAGAAGGTGTCGAACTTATCAAGCACGATGACCTGCTCTCTTTCGAGGAGATTGCAGACTTTACCCGCACAGCGGTGGAATTGGGTATCGACAAGGTACGATTCACAGGTGGCGAGCCTCTGGTGAGACGGGGAATTGTCTCCCTGGTGGAAACCATCTCAAAAATCAAAGGTATTAAGGATCTGGCCATGTCCACCAATGGCATACTTCTGGATAAATTTTCAAAGCCATTGAAGGAAGCGGGCCTGCATCGGTTAAACGTCAGCCTGGATACCCTGGACCCTGACCGTTATCGCGAAATTACACGGGGTGGAGATGTCACAAAAGTCCTCGAAGGCCTGGAGATCGCTAAGAAAGAAGGGTTCAGCCCTATCAAAATCAACACCGTTGTTAACGAAAGGCAACACGGGGCGGATGCCAGGATGGTTGAGGCCTATGCAGAAAAAAACGGGTTCTTTATCCGCTTCATCATGCGTATGGACCTTGAGAAGGGGGAATTCTGGACAGTGGAAGGAGGTGACGGTGGCAACTGCAGCATATGTAACCGCCTGCGCCTGACCAGCAACGGGCTGGTCAAGCCCTGTCTCTTCAGTGACCTGGGATACAACGTCAGAGAATTGGGAGCCCGGGAGGCTATACTGCAAGCCATCACCAACAAACCGAAAGCAGGAACCGAAAGCCACACCAATTCGTTTTATGCTGTCGGCGGATAGACTGCCGGTTCTTTTCCAGGGTAATAAAAAAAGGGCAACCGAGTTACCACGATTGCCCTGCCTCACTTCTTACAGCTTATTCTGCTGACGGATCTACGCTATCTTATGGTCGGCTCAAAAATTAATTGGCATTATGCTGGCAAAATGTCCGGTCTTTATAGGACTTTTGTGGACAGCTTATGCCAAGTTATTTTTGTACGATCCCTTACTTCTTTGTATAGTCGTACCAGCCCTTACCGGTTTTCTGTCCGTATTCACCTTTCAGATAGTGTTCGACCAGACTCGGACCTGGCAGGTTTGCGCGATCCCCTGTATCCCTGAAATTTTCCATGCCAATGGTATAGGAGAGGTCTAGCCCAGTCAGGTCATTCAGCCTAAACGGTCCCATGGGGTGTCCGGCACCAAAGACACAGGCATTGTCGATATCCTCAACAGATGCAACACCCATCTCCAGCAACCAGTTAGCCTCCTTTCCAATAACAGCAAAGATACGATTCAGTAGAAATCCGTCCACTTCTTTCTTCAGGTGAACCGGTACCTTGCTGATTTTCGTGCACAGGTCCATGGAGATCTGTCGTGTTTCATCAGAGACATGGGGTCCCTGAACGACTTCTACCAGCTTCATCACGAGAGCCGGATTAAAAAAGTGCAGGTTGATCACTTTGTCCGGCCTGTTAGTGGCATCGGCAATCTTTGAACTGACGATAAACGAGCTGTTAGTTGCCAGTATGGCGTGTGGGGGAGCGAATTTATCCATATCAGCAAAAACCTTGCGTTTGATGTCCAGCACCTCAACAGCTGCTTCAATGACATAATCAGCTTCTTTGCAGGCCTCTTCAAGGCTGTTCGTAAAACTGATATTCTCACGGGCTTGTTTGGCCTGTTCTGCCGTCAATTTTTCCTTCTCCACACGACCTGGCAGGTATTTGTCCACGAAAGCTTCCGCTTTTTGCAACTGTTCATCGCTGATATCTGTACAAACAGTCTTGAAACCATGAATGGCACACAGGGTTGCAATCTGATGCCCCATGTTGCCGGCACCAACAACACAAACAGTTTTAATATCGTTAATATCCATTTTAAAATCCCTTTTTAGACGGCGAGAACCAAGGCTCACCTGTTGAAGTAATAACGCCGCAGTCCCGGGCTTTCCGATACCTGAAACTGCATTTTCAAACAACACATTTATGGTAAAACTCGCTTTAAGTTTTGACTGATTTTATAACCTTGTCAATGACCTGAACAACGTCGTCCAAATTGAGGGAATGTTTCCACAGGTATCGGTATCAGGAATCTGACTGCTGGATGGTTGAAATCAGTTGGGCACCAAGACGTTCTCAGATATTGTTTTCAATAGGCAAACAGATGGTAAAGCGGGTCCCTTTTCCAGGAGCTGAATCAACCTCGATGCTGCCCTTGTGATTATTGGTGATAATGGTATAGGCAACTGACAATCCCAGCCCGGTGCCGTATCCAGCCGGCTTGGTTGTGAAGAAGGGTTCGAATATGCGCTTTTGAATCGATTCATCCATACCCGGGCCATTATCTTCAATCTCAATATGGGCAAAACCATTTTCCCGGCTTGTTCGCAGGATGAGCCGTTTTGGCTTATCACTGTTTTCCGCCGTCATGGCCTGGAAGGCATTTATGATCAGGATAAGGATCACTTGCTTGATTTCGGTTTCGGTGCAGCTTACCTCAAGCAGTTCGTCCTCAAACTCCTTAACAACATCAACCTGTTTAAAGTCCAACTGCTTCTTCAGGTTGAAATCATTCCCGGCCAGTTCCAACGCATTCATCACCAGCCTGGTCAGTCCAACCGAGTTGAATTGAGAACTGCTGGAGCGACTGAACTGCAACATGTTGGATATGATACCGGCCGCCCGCATACCGGCATCTTTGATACCGTCGAAGGCTCTTAGTATCTTCTGCTCCTCCAGATAATGTTGCAGACCATTCAGATCGATACCGTGCTTCCCGGCTATTTTCCGGTTCTTTTCCAGCTCAGGAGACAACCGCCGAACAATATTCTGACTTCCCATCAGGATGGCACCCAGCGGGTTGTTCAGTTCATGGGCCATTCCTGCTGCCAGGCCTCCGACGGACAGCATCTTTTCCGTCTGCACAATCAGCTCCTGTGTTTTTTTGCTCTCGGTCACATCCAGCAGACTCCCGATCAGCACTTCCGGCTGTCCTTTCTCATCCTCCCTGTATATTCGTGTATTGGACCTTAGCCAACGCCACTCCCCACTCTTTGCCTTGAATTTGTATTCAATGGTGTGGGCGTGTGACCTGTTCCGGTTATGAAAATCCAACAGCTTTTCAAATTCCGATAGTGTTGATGGATCAACCAGTCTGCTCATGCCTTCCGGTGTCAGCTCCAGCTCATTTCTTTCATAGCCCATACTCTTGATAATCTCCGGCCCCATCTCGAGTTTATCGGTTTTTATGTTCCACTCCCAGATAGAGGCCCCGGTGGCCTCAAGGGCAAGGGCCAGACGCTCCCGGTCAAATCTTCCAGACTCTTCAATTTCTCTCTGTTCCGTCACATCCCGTCCGGTAGACAGGACAAAGCCAATGCTGCCGTCCGGATTCATCAGAGGAGAGTTGCGCCATTCGATCAACCGCCTGCCACCACTTTTCGTGAGCCAAAAATTGGTCACCATTGCGGTCGTCCTTTCTGTTAAAACCTTTTCAAACCCTTGCCTGATAAAATCCTGCTCCTCCGGTAAATTCAATATTTCCCAGAAAGGGCGGTCTTTGACTTCGCTGAACAGGTATTCGCTGCACTCCTCTGCATTATTATTAAACACAACCATATACCCCTTCGGATCACAAACCACTACAATGGAGTATACCCAGCGCAGCACTGCATCACTGAAATCCTTTTCAAGCTTCAGATCAACCACCGCCGATTCCCGCAACCCGATACCACGGGTGAGCCTGCGATTCCAGAAGGCAAAACCAACCATTATGAAGAGCACAATCCCGGCCGTGGCCAACCCCCACCAGATCACGTCGGATACTTTAACACCATAGTCATATTCGACACGCATCCAGCGGTTTTGAAAGGCAATATGTTGTTGTGGCTGCAGGTTTGCCAATGCACGGTTCAGTAGCTGAACCAGCTCCGGCCAGTCCTTGCGGACACCGATATGAAGGTTATAGTGACCAAAATCAGTCGGTGCGGCTATTTTAAGGTTGGCCAATCCCTTTTCCTCGATCTGGTACGTGACAGCTGCCAGATTGCCTAAGTAGGCATCGGCCCTACCCAGGGAAACAGCGTCAAGAGCTTCCGACGGGGTTGCCACCGGATAATCCATATATTTGACCCCTTCCCGGGACAACCATTTGCAGGAAACATTACCCCTGACGCAGGCTACTCTCTGGTGATGCAGATCGTTTTGTCCACCGATAAACTCATAATCCCTGCGGGTAACAATCACGAGGGGATAGGAGAGATAGGGTTCGCTGAAGGATATATAAGATTCACGATCTGCCGCATGGGCAAGGCACGAAATCACGTCCAGATCATGGGTGCGGATTCTTCTCAACACCTCCGGCCAAACAAGATTTTCCTGGATCTCCACCTTGAACCCGATCATTTCTGACAGTGCCAGCATGTAGTCCAGCGCCATGCCCCTCAGTCTGCCGTCCGGTTCAAAATAGTGAAAGGGCGGAAATGACTTCGGACCACTGATGCGGATAACCGGATGGGCATCGAGCCAGGCTTGTTCTTTCGGTGTCAGTTCCAGTTTAGAGACTGTTACAGGTGATTCCGGGGGGACGGATTTCGCAGTTGCCGATAACGGTCCGGCTGCTGTTAACAAACAGCAGCCCAACAATAGCAAAACCCACGACAACCGATGTTCGAACATGCCAGCTCATAGATGGTTTTTACAAACAGGGATCGACCCTGGAAATATCCGGATCGTTTTTTCACACAACACGTCACTCTGGAGAAGTATAGTACACTGTCTGGTTTTTAACAATAGTTCCGGGACTACGCTCGAACTGATTGGCGGGCTCTCCTGTAATCGATATGCACGTTGACGGACAACAGTGAGCGCTCTATAATCCGTGTCAATCGCAGGAGAAACCCTTTTTCTCCCTTCTGATAGAAGAGACTCAATAATCCTTTCATTCAGGCAGACAGTGCAGGGCTAATCCAATCCTGCCATTTAAACAACAGAGCAATGACAACAAACACAGAAAGACGGATTTGTGTAGTGGGCAGCGCAATGGTGGATCTGGTTGCACGGGTTCCAAAACTACCAGAGCCGGGCGAGACACTGGTCGGTTCAACCTTTCAGATCGGATTTGGCGGAAAGGGATCCAATCAGGCGGTCATGGCCGCCAGGCTGGGAGCAAACGTAGGAATGGTGGCCAGGCTGGGACGAGATGTGTTTGGCGAGAATACATTGAATAACTACAAGGAACAAGGGATCGACACCCGATTCGTCCTGATGGATGAGAGTCGCTTCTCCGGTGTTGCCCCAATTTCTGTCGATGAGGGCAGCGGTCAAAATGCCATTGTCATCATTCCAGGTGCCAATATGGGATTGTCACCTGCTGGCGTCAGGGATGCCAGAGAGCTTATTCAATCTGCGCAGATCATTATCTGCCAACTGGAAATTCCCATCGAAAGTACGCTGGAGGCATTCAAATTATCACGGGAAGCCGGTGTTACCACCATCCTGAATCCGGCTCCCGCAGTTGAGCTACCTGATGAACTGCTGGCCCTGACCGATATCTGTATTCCCAACGAAACAGAAGCCAGGATTCTGACAGGGTACACTGTCGACAGCCCCGAATCAGCAGTCCCCGCCGGTAAAGCCCTTCTGGAAAAAGGCCCCCGCAACGTGATCATTACACTGGGAGAGAAGGGGGCCGTTTGCTTCGAAGGCGACTCCGTTGACTATATACCGGCTGAAAAAGTTAATGCCGTTGATACAACGGGTGCCGGGGACGCCTTTGTGGGAACCCTTGCGTTTCAACTGGCAGGCGGACACCCGATGACCAGTGCTATCAGAAGCGCGGTCGCGGTTGCGTCACGCTGCGTGCTCAAAGAGGGAACACAGACATCGTTCCCCCACTACGACGATGTAGTTGAACTTTTAAAAGGCTCCGAATAGGTTTTCAACAGACCATCTCCTGATAAGATGCACATACTCACTATCATCGGAATAGCGATTGCCCTGGCCATGGATGCCTTTGCTGTGTCCATCGCCGTGGGAATACAACTGAAAACCATTCATTTCCGCCAGTTTTTCCGCCTCGCCTTCCACTTCGGATTATTTCAGGCACTGATGCCGATTATTGGCTGGAGCGCCGGTCTCTCTGTCCGTTCTTACATCGAGGCTTATGATCACTGGATCGCTTTCGCTCTGCTGCTGCTGGTGGGAGGGAATATGCTGAAGGAGGCGTTCACGGGAGATAACAAAAGCAGCGACGAGAAAAAAGATGCCACGAAGGGTGCAACAATGGTGATGCTGTCCGTTGCTACCAGTATCGATGCACTGGCTGTTGGATTCAGCCTCTCCATTATCAACGAGCCGATCATCTTTCCGGCGATTGTTATTGGGATCGTAGCCCTGGTATTCACGATTATCGGGATGAACATCGGAAAGCTGGCGGCCGGTTCAACCAGGCTGAAACCCTATGCAGAAGCGCTTGGCGGCCTGGTACTTCTGGGAATCGGGTTCAATATCCTCTATCAGCATCAGGCACTTCAGGTTTTCTTCAATTGATCTTAATCAATACGCAGTCTTTCCAGCGCACTGCTTTTCCAGATATCGTACACTGCTGAACAGGTGGGGTCTTCATACTCTCCATTGGGGAAAATATTGAAGTATTTTCGGTACTTGAGTTTGGGAAGTAGTGGCAGAATATCGGGTAACATTTCCAGGAGAGAGGGCTCCACCGCTTTGTTTTCAACGGCAAGCTCCAGGTAACGACGGTGGTATTCGAACCAGTCCTCTTCCAGCGGTCCCTTGCGATCCCCAAACGGCATCTTAAAAAACTCTCCCAGTGGCAACAGGGGCGCCTTTTCGTCAAAACCGATGGATATCTGTTTTTCCCGGAGTAGTCTATCGATCTCTACCTGGGACAGGGGAACCGGACCAGCCTTCTCCGATGCATCGGACAACACCATGCCAATCTCTTCCACGACCTCGGTTCGTTTTTCAAGATCCGGGGTATCCAGTTCCCCAATTTTTTCTTGAATATTGCTGCGAATATCATCGACCTCGTCACTGCTCATCTCGCTGAAGCGTGCAATTTCACTGAGAATATCATCCGTTGACTCCTCAAAGGCCTCAACCATCTCCTTCTGCCGGGCAGGGTTGACCTCCACCAGAAATATCTGCGCCACTTCAGCGAATTGCGCCAGGTATTTCGGAATCATGTCCTGGGTCAAGGCACCCGTCCTCCTGACCTTTTCATACAGTTTTTTCAAACGCTCTTTCAGGTACGCTTCCACTTTATCGTGGGTTATCATCCCCTTACGTTCTTTGATCGTTTCGATGTTTTTCTTGGCTACATTGATTCGGGATGACTCGTAACTGGACTGAGTCTGGCTGCTGGGCTTCCCGGGCTTTTCCCGGGGGGGTGCAGTTTCCTCATCTGGGAAAAAACGACGGACAAATGATCCGACAATTCCGTATAATCCCTCAAACGATTTCTGATTCAGCTTCTTCAGGTAGGTATTCAGCTCCAGCAGTCGCTCTTTGTTGTTCTTAATCAACTGCGAAAGCAGGAAGACCACATAATCGTCCCCCTTAAACCGGTGCACGATGTTCAGCAGCAGGGTCAGCTGCCCGATGGTAAATGAATGATACGCGCCCAACTGCCCTTTCAGGACCGACTGGGTCGTGACGGTCATGACCCGGGACGCCCCATTGTGAAGAATCGGATTGTATTTGGTCAGGCTGGAGAAAACATCCTTTTGAAGCTTCGGGTGACGTTTCTTCGGCGTGTTTGCCGCAATGATGGCCTCCAACCGGCTTTTGACCACCTCGCTGTTTTGGTAGCCCTTCCAGTAGCGCAGTTCCTCAAGGCGCAGAGCAACGAACAGTTTGGAAAAAATGAGATTGATCTTCTGGGAGAACCCATTATCCTTTGCTTCCGCGAGCAGATCGAAAAAATAACGCATGAAGATATGGGAAATCCCACTGAAGCAGAACAGGTTTTCAATCAGATCCGGGCTGCTTTTACTCATCTGAAACCGGAGCGGTTGTTTAGCCATGATCATGAAGTCGCTATAAATGACCTCCGGCAGGACCCTCATCTCCGGATCACCATCCAATTTCTCCGAAAGCTGCAAATCGCTTTTCTGCCCCAGGCTTTCCACAAACAGTTGAATGTGCAGCTGGTGGGCAGCCGTACGATCCATAGCGAAAAAGATACACGCCAGCAGCAATCGGCGGGCAGCCAGGTGGGCATTCGGAAAAGCATTCAGCTCACTGGTTATGACAAAGAGAAAAGAGGGGCAGAAATCCATCACCGCACGCAACTGGATCGTAAAATTATCAGAACTGTCAATTTTCTGACGAATGGCGGGGGCCTCCACATATCGCATCAGGTTGGTTCTCAAAATGCCGCTGAACGCCTGGGCAACATCAGCATTGAACGCACCTATGGACTGGCCAAGGTAGAATGCGGCCATCCGGTTGCTGTTCATCTGTTGCTGGAAAGACTTGATTTCAGGTGTCATAGGCAATCGCTATTGTCTTATTTCCACCTTTCCGGCGAGATATGCCTTGACTGCAGAGATGGGCACCTCCCTGCGATGAAAGATACCTGCGGCCAGCGCAGACTCCACATCCGTTTCCATAAACACTTCCTGAAAATGCGCGGCAGAACCGGCGCCGCTCGATGCAATCACTGGGATCGTTACAGCACCCCTGACAGCTGCAACCAGCTCAAGATCAAATCCGGAATTAGTTCCATCGCGATCAATACAATTCAGCAGGATCTCACCGGCTCCCAGCGCTTCACAAGCACGCGCCAGGTTCACCGCATCCAGTTCTCGCCCTTCTCTACCGCCCTTGATGGTGCACTGGTACCAGCAGTATTTTTCACCATTCGGTCCGGGAAACCGGGTTTCGATGACATGGTGCGGCACAGCATCAGGCGCATCGACATAAACCCTGCGGGGATCGACAGAGATCACAACCGCCTGGTTACCATAAACATACGAGATTCGCTCAATGGCGCTCTCTCCGGTTTTCTGACCGGTTTTCAGGTACGCTTCAGCAATCAGGACCGCGTCACTGCCAATGGATATCTTATCGGCCCCCGAACGAAAATACTCAGTTGCCACGTCCAGGGCAGAGTATGTTTTTCCATTCTCATCTGTATAGTCACGAATACCACCACCGATGGTCAGGGGAACAAAGACATTCTCCGAGGTCCGTTTCAAGACCTCGATCATGGGCATGTCTTCAAGGGGAAAGTCACGGAAACCGGTGATGTTCAAAAAGGTGATTTCATCAGCCCCCTCGTCATAGTAGCGACGGGCCAGATCCACGGGTTTTCCGAGGTTTCTGACATCACCATCCTCCCTTACATCGTACTGGTCTCCCTTGGTGACAACCAGATCTCCGTTGTCGTTTGACCGGACATCCAGGCAGGCTATGATTCGCTTGGCAATCTGGGTCTCACATGAGGTATTCTCCGGAACAGGTGCTTCCGCCGTATCCGGATCTATGAAGTTGCGAAGAAGCGTCAACCCTAGACTCCCGCTCTTTTCCGGATGAAACTGGGTCGCCTGGATATTTCCTCTCATCACACTACTGACAAACTCCGTTTCATAGTTCGTAGTGGTCAGGATAATGTCATCCTTTTCCGGAACAACGTGATAGGAGTGCACAAAATAGAACTTCTCATCGCCTTTCAGCCCATTGAGAAGGGTTGAGGCTTTTTTGATATTGATCCCATTCCACCCGATCTGCGGCACGGACAAGCTGACATCAAATCGTTTGACCTTTCCGGGAAACAGACCCAGCCCTTTGACACCCGGCGCCTCTTCACTCTCTTCAAACAACGCCTGCATGCCCATACATATTCCCAGAAACGGACGATCCGCTTCCAGATAGGCCTTCAACGGCTGCACCAATCCCTTCTGCTGCAGGATCGTCATCATGTTCCCGAAAGCACCCACACCCGGGAAAACCAGCCTGTCAGCGTTTTCAATATCAGCCGCATCCTTAACCAGCTGAACAGTTTCGCCCAGGCTTTGAATGGCGTTAATGACGCTCCTGACATTGCCGGCGCCGTAATCCAGTAAGGTAATCATCTTATTTTTTCTATTATGCTTAAGGATCGTTCAATCGCACCGACTCTCTGAGAGCCGGTGATAATCTTATCCTGGAATGCTAACATTAATCGGGGTCCGATGGTAAAAAAAATCTTAACCGCCTAAAATAATTAATAATGCCCGGCAGCGTACCCCTCCGTTTCAGCAAAGCCAATCATACGCTTCCCCGAGCCCTGGGTGGGTTTTGGTTCGAGCGACGATAAGCCTGAGAAGGAAAAACAAAATGGTAGAAAGTCTGGCAGGTGATCACTCGCTGTCTTGAAACGCTGCTGCAATTTCCAGGAACTCTTCCTCAATCTCCAGAAATGCCTCAACGACACGGGGGTCAAAATTTTTGCCTTTCCAGTCAATAATGATTCCTTTGGCCTTATCATGGCTGAAGGCTTCCTTATACACCCGCTTGCTGATAAGTGCATCATAAACATCAGCCACTGCCATTAGCCGTCCGGAAACGGGAATGTCGTCGCCTTTGATACCGTTAGGATATCCGTTACCGTCCCACCTTTCGTGATGAGTCAGCGCAATTTCCATGGCCAGGTTCAGAAACGAATTACTTCCCAGCCGGTCCGCAGCTATCTTCAAGGAATCCGCCCCCAAGGTGGCGTGCGTTTTCATGATTTCAAACTCAGCCTCTTCCAGCTTGCCCGGCTTGAGCAGGATATGGTCCGGGATACCAACCTTGCCAATATCATGGAGTGGAGCCGACTTGAAGAGCAGGTCCACGGCATCGTCATCCAGATGAGGACCGAAGACCGAATGCAGCTGTAGGTGGACAGCCAGGGCCTTGACATATCGCTGTGTCCGAAGAATATGGTTTCCGGTTTCGTTGTCCCGTGTCTCAGCAAGTGAGGCCAGCGACAAAATGGTAATATCGCGGGTTTTTGCCAGCTCTTCAGTGCTTTGCTTCAAACCCTCCACCATGAGATTGGTGTGTTTGGCCATCACGCCGAACTCATCATTGCTGCTGACAGGAACCACCGCGGTGAAATCGCCTTTGGTTGCACTTTGCAGAACCGCTGTCTCCTTATTCAGAAAATTTCGAAAATTCCGGGAGTAGGAATAGATAACAGTAAACACGTACAATAGGATAATCCCCACCACGAATCCTATTTCAGTCATGATATATCGCTGCGCTGTTTTAATTGGAATGTCCCGGCCGACCGTCGCCATCCAGTCCAGGTCCTTGTTCACCACAAGAAACACAACCCCAGCCGTCAGGATCATGCAGGCAGAACTGAACAGGATCAGCTTTTTGGGGTGTGAAAAATAGTTGAGGTCCGGCTCTATCCACTCCCCGGACTCCTCAAGCTTCCGGCTCAAGACCCATTCTTTTTCAAGACTGAGGTCGATTGCAGCAAAAAATCCAAGCAGACCCAAGGCAAATACAATCTTCAACCCACTCTCCAGAGGAAACCGGTAATAGACTGTATTGAACAGCATGATGATGATCCCGGATATCACAAAAGAACCCAGATCAAACTGGAACACCCGCCTGGATTGATGCTTCAACGGAGTCTGCTCCACCAACCCGTTCAAATACAATACCTGCAGCAGATAAAACAGCAACATGGTTACAAATATAGGGGTGACCAGTTGAAATAGCGTCAGGGAATCCAGGAACGGGCAGACCTGCCCACCGTAAATACTCAGGATGAAAAAAGCAGCCAGATAGTGCAGCGTTCTTCTTTTCATTTTCTCTCGTTTTTCAGTGATTGGTTTCAAATGAAGGGAACTGCTAACCCCTTATCTGCTCCTCCAACCTACCCAAAAAAGGTTGGCCGTGTCACGCACAAAATATGCTACTGCGCGTTTTGTTCAATACATCAAGAGAGAGATACCAAGGGGATTATTTCAAGGAAAAAAATATTTTTCGTTTCCCCATAAAGTACTCAACCAACAATAAATCTCCAGAGGGAGCTGGATAATAACAATATTTTTTCACTGACGCCTCCATAAATACATTGCTGCAGTGGCCCTCCAGGGAGACCAGCTTTGAGAAAGCTTCAATAAATCTTTTGATTTTACTTTTACACCAGGTGGACTGATTGCCTTAATTAGTCCCAAATCGGACGAAGGAAAGGCATCTGGGTCTCTTAAAGCACGCATGGCAATATATTGCGCTGTCCAGTCTCCAATCCCTTTTATTATTTTGAGCTTTTCTATAATGGCTTCATTTTCCATCGAATGATCAAACCGAATGTCTTCTTGATAAAAAGCTGATGCAAGTGATTGGATCGTATGAATTCTGCTTTTTGTTAATCCCAAGCCATCAAGGTCGGCTTCTTTTAACACTTCGGGTCCTGGAAAAACAAACCAGCTTTTTTGGTCTTTATGAAATACCGGACCATCATATGTCTGACCAAATTTCGCCACAATTCGACCGGAAATCGTAGTGGCTCCTTTTACTGATATCTGCTGCCCCAAGATAGCCCTGACACACAACTCAAAAGGATCCCAACAACCGGGAACCCGAAGGCCTCTATTATTTTGTATCGATTTTTTTAATATGTTATCCCTGTTCAAGAACAGATCAATGTCATGTGCCGGTGCGTCCAGATCGAACAGTTTTTTTATTTTTTCACTGATCAAATAAAGATACGCTGATTCAGGAAATAATATTTTTATTTGAATCACCGGTCTGTTTTTATTAACGGCGCCTAAACTCGCAGCCAAAATACCATTCTTCCCTGCAATCTGAATCGTTCGCTGGTAACTACCATCTAAAACCTGCTCTACGCCGGGAATCGCTCTTTTATCTAAAAAATCCAGGCCTGCCGACCAGTTAAAAGGCTGTCTATAACCTAACTTAACAGTTTAGAGTTTTTCATGGTCACGCTGCGTCCGGCAGCTTGATGTTAAAAGACTTCCTGAACTTCGACATAATTATTCGATATATCGCGGTATTCTTGAAACTGCGAAAATTATGATA
>Ga0307988_1000040_pt1 | contig 112812 bp, 113 predicted proteins | sample EllFjometagen183_FD_203166 | JGI IMG/M metagenome (GOLD analysis project Ga0307988, IMG submission 203166) | Marine microbial communities from Ellis Fjord, Antarctic Ocean - #183 | ecosystem: Environmental > Aquatic > Marine > Unclassified | place: Southern Ocean | collected 2014-10-08 | reverse complement strand
TAGCATTATTGAAAAAGGACGCTATAACTATGTCGCAGAAACAATACCTGGCTCCGCTACCAATTCCTTAAGACATCACAGAGAGTTTAATGGCACAATAATAGTTGAATAGCACATTGATAAAAACATGCTGTTACCATGGATAAAAAAGGGCAGCAATCATTGATTAAAAGTAAAATTCTTTCTAAACTTTATATAGTGAGGCCTAACAATGTTTTATTATAATCAAAAAGTTAAAATAAAATTATCACCTTGGTTAAGAAAACACCCTCATACAGAAGAATACGTAATTAACGACTTGCTCTTTATATATTTTTTTGTTCTGCTTGCTACGCTTTTTTATGCAGTCATTCGGTTATAAAAAAGTTTGTATAATCAGGTCAAAAGCTTAAGGAGGTTATCATGCATGAATTAAAAAGCAATTCATGGAAATTTATTTTACATCACAATACGCATGTACATGATTTTACAAATCGAATAAAAAATTTAAAAGAAGAGGATTTTACTTTCTTTATCCTTTTCCCTCTTTTGTTCATTTGCTTCTTTACCGCTATTTATCTGTTTTCAAATTACCCGCTTGCACTTGACCCTGAAAATTTTAAATTTATTTATTTTCCTTGAATTGTGAATTTTTTAAATGAAAAGTTTTAAAATGGCTTTGTACAACATTATTAATGAAATTAAAATACTGATTGTTGATGATGATGAGTGGATATGGGACTCGCGTTGTCTATTTTTTGAAAAAGAAAGCTGTCCGTTGCCGGCGATTGAGACTCCATAAGAAGCAATAGAGCTTCTTAACCTATAAAGTCTTTTGGTATTATTGTCGTCGATTACAGATTGCCCGGAATGGATGGCTCAACGTTTTTAAAATAAATCTAGAAGTCATACACAAACACCATAAAAATACTGATTACAGCTTACCGTACGGATGAGACCGTTTCTAGAACAAAAACTCTTGATGTTGGAAATATAATTAATAAACCTTTTACTGCCGAAGCGCTGGAGCGTTCTCTTTCTCGACTGCTGGTTAAGCAACCATCAGGAAGGCTCGGGATGAATGCGTAATTTTTTGTACATCTTCCCTCTCTGTTTAATTCTTTTAATCCAAAAAAGTTTATCTTAAAAATTATAACAAACCATAATGATCCTGGTCTTATTCAAAAAGCGCGTAAACTCTCTCTGGTTGCGCAAAATTTGCGCACCTGCAATAAAGTGCGCAAATTTTGCACATCCCCGCTAACCCTAACTACCTGATATATCTTCTAAAAAAACTTGGCATAGAGCTTGCTAATTATAAAAGTGTGAACACATACTTCAAATCACTTAATTAAAAAAGGAGATAAAAATGAAAAAGAACCAAAAGAAAACGACCCTGAAAAAATATCCATTTATAAGCATGATGATCCTGCTTTTCCTGTTCGGAGCATCCGTTGCACAGGCACAGTGGGGCAGAGGATACTCCCGCACAGACGGGCCCGGCTTCCAGCAGGAGCTTAACCTGACTCGGGACCAGATCAAAGAATTTAATGATCTGCAGAGCAGCCATTTGGGAGAAATCAGCGCAGAGCGTCAAACCCTTATCCAAAAGCAGCTTGAAACAGACCGGCTGTTCCTTGATGACTCACCCGACGCTTCCCGGCTTACCGCGCTTCAAAAGGAAATCTCAGATCTCCGGGCCCGGATGGATGAAAAAAATCTTTCCTATCAGTTAAAAGCTCGAAAACTTTTAACGACCGAGCAATTGACCCGGGTTCCGTCCAGATGTAATTTTGGTTTTAACGCAAGGTGTTATGACCGTCCGGCAGGTAATGGATATGGATACGGCTGCAACAAAGGATCCGGACGGGGACATGGCCGAGGACACAGGCAGGGATGCAGATGGTAACCCTGTATTAAACTTCTAACAAAATAAGCGGTTAGAAATATCTTTCTAGCCGCTTATTTTTATGACATAATTAGCCATTATGCAGACGATAAAACTTTATGTCCTTCCCTTTTTTCTGGCCCTTTTAATGCTGGCTGCTCTTGGAATCTGGACCGGCCATGAAAAAGACTACGCCCGTCAACGGGCATTGAACCACATGCACGAATCCTCCGTTGCCATTCTCAAATCTCTCGAAGGCAGCATCCGCAGCCAGGTCTATCAGGGCAGATACGCCAGATCCCGACTGCAGACCATTCTTGAAAATGTGGTTGAAAGTACAGGTATAATATTTGTACAGGTCCGCTTTCAAAATATAACCGCCGTAAGCGCAGGTGAAAATCCGACCTTGCCCGAAATAAAACCGGGAACCACAGGTCAGCAGTTTATCCCCGGTATTTTCACCCTCTGGGAATCTGTGCGCCTGGGAGAATGCGTCATGAACAGAAAAGGCCGGGGGCAGCGTCATCACAGTCGCGGTCCCGGTTCAGACATCGGAGATCTTAATTTTGGAGATCAAGAGCAGACGCTGATTATTGGGATCTCAGACAAACCCTATCGCCAGACAGTCCTTGAATCTACAAAGCGTCTGCAATTCTCAGCAGGATCCGGGGCGTTAGCCGTACTGGTCATACTGGGAGCCTGGTGCCTGGCCATGCGCAACCGCTTCCTGAAAGAATCCCTGACAACCACCCGGGCCCGGGCATCACATCTTGAGGAACTGGGACTCTCGGCCGCGGGTCTCGCCCACGAGACCAAAAACCCGCTGGGCATTATCCGGGGCCTTGCCCAGCGCATTCTAAAAGGAAACATCAGCCCGGATGAAATTGAATCCATCAGCGAAAGCATCATGAACGAAGTCGATACCGCCAGTGCCCGCCTGGGAAGATTTATGACCTATGCAAAATCCAGGAAGCTGCAGGTACAGCCCGTGATAACCGGTGAATTTTTAAAACATATTGCCGACCTCCTTCAACCGGACTGCGAATCCGCCGGAGTAAGATTAATCACCCGGTCCGAACCCGACACCATCATGGCAGATCCGGAAATGCTCCAGCAGCTCCTGATAAATCTTTTGCTTAACGGTTTACAGGCCTCAACTGACGGATCTGAAATAGCGATTGAAATTCAGCGCGACGGAGACAGGGCCCTTCTAACCATTTGCGACCAGGGAACAGGCATTCCGGAAAACCTGATTTCCGATATCTTCAAGCCTTATACCACCGGCCATTCAGACGGCCACGGTTTGGGGCTGGCTATTGTGAAACGTATTGTTGAAGATCACGACTGGAAAATTACCCTTGACTCCGTACCCGGTTCCGGTACAAAATTTACGATCTCTCAAATTATTGTTTCAAAAAAAGGGGCGGAACACTGATGTCACAGCAGATTTTAATAGTAGATGACGAAGAAAAATTCCGCCAGCTTTATGCCGATACCCTCTCAGAAGCCGGCTACACAGTAGAAACCGCTGCTTCAGCAGAAGATGCAATGGCTCTTGTTCAAAAGAAAAAACCGGATATGGTTGTCAGCGATGTCCGTATGCAGGGAATGGACGGCCTGACTCTTCTGAGTCAAGTGCGTCAGCAATATACAGAGATCCCCTTTCTGCTGGTCACGGCCTATTCCAATGTGCGGGATGCGGTCAACGCCCTTAAGCTGGGCGCAGTGGACTATCTTGAAAAACCGGTTGACCTGGATGAACTGCTGATCGCAGTAGGTGAGGCTCTGGGGAATCCTGTGAAAAACACTCTGCAAAACCTTCCTGAAGATATGCTGAAGGGAATAATTGTCCAAAGCCCGGCCATGCAGGAGCTGCTTAACGATGCCTTCCGCGTCGCCTCAAGCGACGCAACGATCCTACTAACCGGAGAAAGCGGAACCGGCAAAGATGTTGTCGCTAACTTTATTCACCGAACCAGCCGGCGCTGTGAGTCACCGCTGGTAGCCGTCAACTGCAGTGCCATTCCCGCCACCCTGCTGGCTGGAGAACTTTTCGGTCATCAAAAGGGGGCTTTTACAGGAGCCACCGTCAGCCGCAAAGGTTATTTTCGTGAGGCGGCCTCAGGCACAATTTTTCTGGATGAAATTGGCAACCTACCCTTGGAGCTGCAGACAATCCTGCTGCGTGTGCTTGAATCCGGAGGCGTTGTCCCCCTGGGAAGCTCACGCGAAGAAGCGGTTGATTTTCGCCTGATTGCTGCGACCAACACCGTTCTTGAGGAAGCTGTCAAAAGCGGTACTTTCCGGGAAGATCTCTATTACCGCCTGAACGTTATTCGCTTTGAACTTCCCCCTTTGAGAGACAGATTAGAAGAGATTGAACCTCTGGCCCGTTTTTTTCTTCAAAAAAAAGGAAAAGGCCAGCGGCTCTCTCCGGCCGCTGGCCAAATGCTGTACAGCTACCCATGGCCGGGAAATGTCCGGGAGCTTCAAAGCGCCATCGAACGTTCAGCGCTTCTTTCAGGATCAAACATTATATTGCCGGAACACTTACCGCCTGCAGTACGCAAAATTCAGGAAAAGCCTCCTGAAAAAACCACAGACACACTCACGACTCTGCGGCAAAGTGAATTAACTGCCATTCAGCAGGCCCTCAGCCAGACCAATGGCAACCGGACCCGGGCAGCCCAGATCCTTGGGATCAGCCGCCGCACCCTGATCTATAAGATCAAGCAGTACGGTCTGCCATAAAAAACCGGGTAGGCATAAACACCGGTTTGGTCCACACAACATTTCATATAAATGCCAGACAGAAAACAACTATCGCACTATCACCACTTAGCAGGGATGATTTTAATCTCTTATAAAAAACTTGAAAAATAACACAATACATATTATCTGTAAATAATCATGATCACTGTAACCTCAGACAAAAATATTTCAAATGGCCTTGATGAGTGCATGGCTCAGCGAGACAATTACGAGGCCGTTTTCAACAGCATGAATGAGGGACTTTTTATTGTCAGCATTGACGGTATTGTCATGAAATGCAACAACGCATTTTATAACATTACCGGTCTGGATGAAAAACAGGTTTTAGGACAAAAGGCCGTCGATATTTTTTGTGAAAACCAAAAATGCGGCCTAAACATTGCTGTTTTACACACCATAAACACCGGCAGTCCGTGTCATGAAAAGACCATGGACATTGTCCGACCAAATCAAACCAAAATTCCAGCTGTTTTTTCAACTGCAATTCTAAAAGACAGACAGGGGCAACAAAAAGGTATTGTCGTCCTTTTCCGGGACATCTCTCAGATACATGACCTTAAAAAGAAACTTGGTGAGCGCTACTGTTTTCATAGTTTGATCGGTAAAGTCAAACAAATGCAGGAAATTTATGGACTTATAGAGGATGCCTCTGACACAGATGCCAATGTGCTCATTTTAGGCGAAAGCGGAACCGGTAAAGAACTGGTGGCAGGGGCCGTCCACTATAATAGCCGCAGGGCAAAGGCTGCATTTGTCAAGGTCAGTTGTGCAGCCCTGAGCGAATCCCTTCTTGAAAGCGAATTATTCGGCCATGTCAAAGGATCCTTTACCGGAGCGATAAATGATAAAATCGGCAGGTTCGAGCTTGCGCACAAAGGAACCATCTTTCTGGATGAAATCGGCGAAACAGGCCCTGCTGTTCAGGTAAAACTGTTGCGAGTCCTTCAGGAGCGTGAGATTGAACGTGTAGGAGAGGTCCAGGCCAGAAAAATTGACGTTCGCATCATTGCAGCTACCAACAATAACCTGTGGCAAAAAGTCAGAGAAAACAAATTTCGTGAAGACCTGTATTATCGACTGAAAGTACTCACCATAGAAATCCCGCCCCTGAGACAACATAAAGAGGATATCCCTCTGCTGACAAAACACTTCATTGAAAAATTCAATCAACAGTACGAAAAAAAAATTAGCGCAATCAGCCCTGAAGCTATAGACCTTTTAATGGATTATAACTGGCGGGGCAATGTGCGTGAACTTGAAAATGCCATTGAGCATGCCTTTGTCAAGGTCCGTACCACAATTCTTTGTCCTCAGGATTTTCCGCGAGAAATCAGGCAAAACTTTAAAACCAATTCTCCCGGCAAACAAAGAAAAAATCCGATTAATCGCGACAGGCTTTTAACCGCATTAAAACAGTCAGGGTGGAATCAGACGCGTACTGCCCGCAAACTGGGCATTAACCGGACAACGGTCTGGAGAAACATTCTAAAGTTCAATATCAGTCTTCCACTCGATTAATAACCCTTTCTTAAACAACTCTCCATGTGTTGCTTTTTTTGTTAGTGCAACATATAGGTTGCATTTTTATGCAACATCTAAAAGTATAATAATTATAGGTGTTTATAACAATAACAATTCCACCGATTGTTGCATGCAACACTTTTTGATGTTCTGCACTTGACTTAGTTTTGCGCTATGTATTTGATTAAACTTAATTATTTTTTATTTCAATCTTTTGGCACATACATTGCGTTATTTATCAGCAAGTGCAGAAGACAATAATCATAAAAAAGGGAGAAATGGCAAAACTCAAACAAATTAATGAAGATAGCTTTAAAAAAAATGTGCTTAAATCCGAGCTCCCTTATTTATTTTCCTTGAATTGTGAAATATTTTTTGAATGAAAAAGCAGGATAGCTTGCTAAAAAATGTAATAAATATTATTTTAGTATTAGATTAAAAACTAATATCTTAGTAAAATATAGAATTTAACTATATATAAATTAAACATAAATCAAATAAACACTAATAAAGGAAAATGGTCATGCCAGATTTTGGAACACCTTTTGCGGGATTGACAGGGGATCGAAAGCTTACGAATGCAGAGCTTATCAGGGCAATTCGATTCATGGTGGCCGCAGAATACGAAGCAATTCAATTGTACATGCAGCTTGCTGAGTCAACGGATAACAAACTCGCCATCGAAGTTCTCAAGGATATAGCCGACGAAGAACGCGTTCATGCTGGTGAGTTTCTGCGATTGCTCCAGGAACTTGCTCCGGATGAAGACAAATTCTATGCGGAAGGAGCAAAAGAGGTTGAAGAAGAAATCAAGAAGATGAAGTAAATCATATAGATGAACCACAGCCCAACAAGCCGAATACAGGCGACGGCTGATAGCCTTGCCTGATCCGCAGCATTAGCCATATTGACTAGACCACAAGATTTACTCTGGATTCAGAAAGGGCTTAAATAAAAAATCTGGGCAAAACAACAGTTAATAACGTAAAACATTTTAAAGGCGCTTGTCTTTGTAACTCGCCTGTTCCTTATCATTATTTTCTTATATTGAGGATAATTTAATGAAATTCAGCCGACGTCGTTTTTTAGAAATTGCGGGAATTGCAGGAACATCTGTTGCAGCTGCATCGAAAAAAGCCTGTGCATGGAAGTCAAGTGCTCCGCCAGACCCCCTGGGATGTTTAGTAGATCTGCTCCGATGCACCGGGTGCCGTAAATGTGAAGAAGCCTGCAGTGAGATCAATCATCTCCAACCGCCGGACCAGCCTTTTAATATCAGCAGTATCATCTTTGACCGGAAACGGCAGCCGGACGAAAAGGCGTATACTGTTGTGAACCGCTATTTCCCGGGTAAACTGGACAATCATGACCAGCCGGTTCCCGTTTTTGTAAAGGTACAGTGCATGCACTGTCAGGACCCTGCCTGCGTTTCTGCCTGCATTGTAGGCGCCCTGACCAAAAAAGAAAATGGTGCGGTTCATTATGATGCATCCAAATGCATTGGATGCAGATACTGTATGATTGCATGCCCCTTTGAAATACCCGCATATGAATACCTTGACCCGATTACTCCGGAGATAAAAAAATGCACGTTTTGTTTTGACATCATTTCAAAAAAAGACGGCATTCCGGCCTGTGCAGAAATCTGTCCTGTGGAAGCCATCACCTTTGGGAAAAGAAAAACACTCCTTAAAGTTGCAAAAGAAAGATTGGAAGAAAATCCCGGCAAATATGTAAATCATGTATTTGGAGAAAAAGAAGCTGGCGGAACATCATGGCTCTACATTTCTCCTGTACCCTTTAAAAAGGTTGGGTTTCCGGATGTACCGGACAGCCCTCTGCCGAAACTCCCTGAAACGATTCAGCATGCTTTGTTCAGTTATCTTTGGTCACCCGCACTCCTTTTTGGAATTCTTGGGGGTCTCATGTACAAGCTAGGAAAGAAAAGTGAAAAAAAAGAACCGAAGGGAAAACATGATGGAACATAAAAAAAAACCTGTGAGAAATAAATTCTGGACGCCCGGTGTTCTTGTGTTAGCTGTTTTTATGGCAGCAGGAGCCATTGCCGTTATAGCCCGATTCACCGGAGGCTTAGGATATGTCTCAAACCTGTCAAATGCACGGCCCTGGGGAATATGGATCGGAATAGATGTCGCTTCAGGCGTTGCTCTTGCTGCAGGAGGCTTTACAACTGCCGCACTGGCACATATTTTAGGACGGCACTATTATGAACCCATTGTTCGTCCGGCACTTCTAACCGCCCTGTTGGGATACACCTTTGTTGTACTGGGGCTACTTGTGGATATTGGAAGGTCCTGGGCAATATGGAAGCCCATGTTCAACTGGAATTTAAATTCTGTACTCTTTGAAGTCGCCATGTGCGTAATGTTCTACCTGACCGTACTTTATATTGAGTTTATTCCTGTTGTCGCTGAACAGTTCAAAGATCGAATTAATTTACCGGGACTGTTTTCAAAACTAAATACACCCATTTCCTCTCTGCTGAAATTTGCAGACGCAATCCTTGGAAAGCTGATGTGGATATTTATTATTGCAGGTGTCGTCCTCTCCTGCATGCACCAGTCGAGTCTGGGCTCACTTATGCTTATCGCCCCCACAAAGCTTCATCCCCTGTGGTACACACCAATTCTACCGCTTCTTTTTCTGATATCAGCCTTTGCTGTGGGGTACCCCATGGTTGTCTTTGAGACCACCATTGTTTCATCATCTCTGAATCGGAATTCTGAAATGAAAATACTGACACATTCTACCCGCATCACCATCGGTCTTCTCGGGATCTACCTGGCTTTTAAAATAGGGGACATCTATGTGAGAGATACATGGAAATATCTTCTTGACGGAACATTTCAGACAAATTCCTTTCTGGCAGAAATCGTTTTAGGGGCTATTGTTCCCTGGCTCATGCTTCTCTCCGGAAAGGTCAGACGCTCAAGAAAAGGTATTTTTACCGCCTCTGCCCTAATTATAGGAGGGGTTGTCTTGAACCGTATAAATGTATTTCTTGTGGGATACACGCCCTCTGTAACCGGCACACGCTATTTCCCCGCCCCGGGAGAAATATTTATCACTCTGGGGCTTATCGCAGCTCTTATGTTCATATACCGTTTTCTGATTACCTATTTACCTGTTCTGTCAGGACCTGAGGAGGTGTCTTCATGAGATTGAAAATATTATCTTTTTTCGTTTTGCTGTTTTTGGCCCCCCCCCTGTGTGCGGCAGAAGTCTGGAAAGCCCCGGATCAGGAAAAAGCCCTAAAAAAGGCTCATGAGGAAGTTTCTTTTGTTAAAGAGTATGTCGATGAAGACATAATTCTTCGCCAGATGCGTCTGAACAAAGAAGGAATTTCCTTAAAGGATGTTGAAAATACCTATTTTTTATTGGACAGCCCCATGATTAAAAAAAGGGAGGATCACTATTCTCCGGTACGGTTTGCCCATGGGCAGCATGCAGCATCAACCCGGGACTGCGCAGTCTGTCACCACTATCGCCCCGAAGACAGCAACCTGTCTGAAATCACCCGATGTTCCGCCTGCCACCAGGACTCCTTTAATCCCGGCCATCCTGAACGGATAGGCCTGAAAGCCGCATTTCATTTACAATGTATGACATGCCATGAGGAAAAAAATAAAGGTCCTCTGGCGTGCCGTGACTGCCATTTAAAAAATGTGCCGGACCACAAAGAGCTGGTCAACCTTCCGGATAATCCGGATCCGTTTCAAGTGACAGAAGAGTGTCTCAGGTGTCATCATGATGCAGGTCAAAATATGCTCACCACAGCCCACTGGCTTTGGCAGGGCCCGTCTCTCTATACGGTAGAGCACAGAAAGGAGACTCAGCTTGGCAAAGGAACGATAGCCCTGAACAACTACTGAATCAGCTTTATAAGCAACGAGGCTCGTTGCACAAGTTGTCATGCCGGATACGGGTGGAAGGATAATTCTTTCGATTTTACAGACACGTCAAAAATGGATTGTCTTGTCTGCCATGATACAACAGGAACCTACAAAAAAGCCCCGACAAAAGCCGGGATGCCCGCTGAAGATGTTGATCTTAAAAAAGTGGCCGAAAACATAGGCCATTCAAGCCGGACAACCTGCGGAGTCTGCCACTTTAGCGGTGGCGGCGGAGATGCCATAAAACATGCGGATCTTTCAGAACAACTTATTAAACCGGAACGAAACTACGATGTCCATATGGGTGGATATGATTTTACCTGCACAGAATGTCATAAGACCAGAGACCACCGGATATCCGGCAAGAGTTCCTCCGTACCTGTGGTAGAGGGAATCGTACTCTGTCAGGATTGCCACTCAGACACGCCTCATTACAAAAATGATTTACTGAAACATCATCTGAATAAGCATTGCGAAAGCATTGCGTGCAATACCTGTCATTCCCCTCTTTATGCAAAATACAAACCGACCAAAACCTGGTGGGACTGGTCAAAGGCGGGAGACAAAAAACGCATACCCCAAAAAGATAAGTACGGCCAGGATGACTACCACTGGAAAAAAGGCGAATTTAAAAGTAAAAAATCAGTCAAACCCGCATATGCCTGGTTCGGCGGCTATATGAACCGCATTTTTATTGGAGACAAAATTGATATTAATGCAAAAACAATCAACCTGACCAGCCCTGTAGGCACCATTAAAGATCCCAATTCTAAAATCACGCCTTTCAAAATAATGAAAGGGGTTCAGGCGGCTGATGCTGAAAACAAATATTTTCTGATCCCCCACCTCTTTCCCCGAAGTAAAGACGACAAAACGGCGTACTGGAAAAATCTTGACTGGCAAAAGGCTTTTAAAGAAGGAATGGATACTGCAAACCTGAATTACAGCGGGAAGTACAAATGGATTGAAACCTGGATGTACTGGCGCGTAGAACATGAGGTCATGCCTGCCGCCATGGCTCTCTCATGTATTCAATGCCATTCAAGCTTTAAGGAAGAGAAAACCTGCAATAGATGCCATCAGGACAACCGGGATGTAGATTACGACAAAATTGCTCACCAGAAACCTGATTTCAGTTTCATGAAAGAAAGAGAAAAAGAGGTGATTCCTCTTATGGAAACAACCGATTATATAAATTTTAAAGAATTGGGTTATAAAGGAGATCCCATAATATACGGTGGCCGTTTTAAAAAGCTGCTTATGGGATTAAAGGAATCAGATACTTTATCTAAGTGATTTCCTTAACTCATGACAATGACCGGAAACATTTTAAGAGCCTGACTTCCGGACATTTAATCTCAAATTTCAGAACCCTTTATCAAAAGGAGATATAAGATGTTTTTTAAACAAATCAAAGTCGAAGGACTGGGCTGTCTCTCATACATTATTGGCTGCCCCCTGGATGGCAGAGCCGTGGTGGTGGATCCTAAAAGAGATGTAGATGAATACCTGCAGATCGCAGATGAAAATAACCTTACCATCAGCAAAATCATTGAAACACATGTTCATGCGGACCATATTTCCGGTGGACAGGAATTAAAGGCCCGAACAGACGCTGATATTTATATTCATGAAAATGCCGATGTTGCGTATGCACACAAAAAATTAAAAGATGGGGATAAAATAGAAATCGGGAAAGTTCTTCTGGAAATTGTCTATACCCCCGGTCACACCCCGAATGCCGTGACTCTGGCCGTTACGGACAGATCAAGAGGGGAAAACCCGGAAATGCTTCTCACCGGTGATTTGCTTTTTGTAGGAAGTATCGGCCGTCCGGATCTCGCCGGCGGTGAACTGCTGAACGAACAGATCAAAAACCTTCATCAAAGCCTGCATGAAAAACTGGGCAAATTTCAGGATCTGGTAGAAATCTACCCGGCACATGGCGAAGGATCACTGTGCGGGTCAGGTTTAAGTGCCAAACCATCCTCAACCCTGGGATTTGAAAGAAAAAACAATATTTATTTCCAATTGTCTTTTGATGAATTCAAAAAGAAACTGACCGAAAAGATCCCCTTTCGCCCCAAAAATTTTTCACATATCATCAGCCAGAACAAAAAAGGGCCCCTGCTTTTTTCTCAGCTGGTCCGCCCTGTTAAACTAAGCACGTCGGACATTGGAGCTGCTGTCAGTGAGGGTAAAAACATTATTGATTTGCGTGATGCCACCTCCTTTGGCGGCGCACATGTTCCGGGAAGCTTAAATATAGGTTTTACCCCGCAATCAGCAACCTGGCTGGGTACCGTCGTAGATCCTGATAAAGCACTGGTGCTGCTCGCAAATCAGCACCGGGACATAGAATCAGCCATATCTCTTTTTAGAAAGGCCGGATATGATAATATTACCGGATTCTCTCTAGGTCTTTCTGCGTGGATCTCGCAGGGAGAAGAAACCGGGTTTCTACCTCAGGTGACTATCCATGGGCTTAATCGAATTCTTGAAAAATACGCCAATCATCATTTGATAGATGTACGGACACCGGAGGAATGGAAAACCGGTCATATTAAAAATGCGATTAGCATTCCGCTCAATAATTTAATTGAGAAAGGAATAGACCTGGGGAAAGAAGATCATATCAGTATCGTTTGCGGTTCCGGATACCGTTCAAACATTGCCGGATCCATGCTCAAGTCAAGGGGCTTCGATCATGTATACAGCGTTATTGGCGGCATGAATGCCTGGAGAAAAAAATATGGAGTTGAAACATAATGGACCGGTACAAATTATAAAACTTCATTTAAAAGACATCTTTATTACACCGGAAAATTTTTTACATAAGCCTCTGAAATAAGATTGATGACTTTATACCACACCATCAATCTTTTACAGCAGATTTTCCCGACGCAGGCGGGCGATTATTTCTGTTGTTGATTTGCTGCGGTTCATGGTGTAAAAATGCAGCCCCGGCACACCGCTTTTCAGCAACCCCCGGCACTGCTCAACCGCAAAATCTATACCATAATTCAAAACTTCATCCTTATCAGATTCGGACAGCTGATCCAGCACCCCCTGCATTTTTTCCGGAATAGTCGTCCCGCATACCTTAGACAGCGTGCGGGTCAATTTAACTGTGTATACCGGCATGATCCCTGGAATAATAGGAATTGAAATCCCGGCACCCCGGCACTTTTGAATGTATTCAATAAAATAGTTGTTATCATAACAATACTGGGCGATAACATATGCCGCACCGTTTGCTTCTTTTAGTTTCAAGTACGAAATGTCTTTTTCAAGACTTTCCGCCTGTATATGCCCCTCAGGATATCCTGCGCACCCAAGCGTAAAATTGTAGCGTTCTTTAATAAAAGGTATCATTTCAGAAGCATAGAAAAAACTGTCGGGCGATGGGGCAAAACTATCATCTGTCGGCTTATCCCCGCGGATAACAAAAATTGTTTCAACACCCAGGTCCTGATATCCGTTCAGAACCGCTCTGATCTCATCAGACCCGAGACCATAACCGGCCAGATAAGCAACAGTAGGCAAATTTTTGTCAATTAAATTTTTAACTGTTTGATATGATCCTTCTTTGGTTGAACCGCCTGCGCCAAAGGTTACTGACATATAATCAGGTTTGATTGCCGCAAGGTCATCTGTAATTTTGTCAAACTTTTCTGCAGCCTTTTCATCTCTCGGCGGAAAAAATTCAAAAGAAACAACAGGTTTTTTACTGTTTTCATACAAAGTTGCAACGTTCATAATTAAATTCCCCCCAATTAAAATTTTAATTGAACAAGAGCCGTCATCCTTTTCATCAAAAAGCGTTTACCTGTTTCCGATATGACTATAATATTACAATCAGTAGCATTTTAAAACCGTATTTTCAAATCTTATTGCTTTTCCGTCTTATACCGTCCTTTTGCGGGTGTTAAATAGCAGGGACTTTCATTTTCGGTAAATAGTACTGTTGTCAATTCCTGGCACTTTGACAGCCGTCTTACAGCTACCCTGATGCCGGGTCAACTCTCCGGTGATAAGAATTTTTTCCATTGATTTGAAAGTTGTGGAAAGAACCGTCATACCGTCACTAACTACAAAGAGGACTGCCTGTCCGAATTCTTGACTGGCGGGATACGATCCCCCCTGTCAAAAGACCTTTATTTATTCGCTGAAAATTTTGACGGGATCTTTAATTTTTGAAATCACCCTTTCAAACCGGCTGAAAATAAAAGGGCTGCACCCTCAATAAGAGGATACAGCCCTTTTTATTTGTGCAGACAATGCTATTGTAAAGCGCCGATTAGATCATCGAATCCATTGTCCTGTGCGTCTTTTGCCTGCTTTCCGGTTATAATTTTTTCTTTTTCCAGATATTCTACCAGTCTGAAATAACCGCTGAGTAAGATCCTGCGGTGGGTTTCTTCGTTAAAAACACCTTTATCTCTCAGAAAGTCAAGAATATCAATCATTCGGTCATCCATTTCCATGAACTTCTTGGCTTCTGCTTTTGTCATAACTGCCATCTGTTACCTCCTTTCAGCAATACCATTTCTTTTTCTTTTTTTCCGCCTCAGACAAATATTTCGCCCGCAGCGGTTCAAGATCTTTAGCCACATTTTCAAGACCCAGCGCTTTCAGTTTCTTTGCACTTGCAAAACCTGTTTTGGGATCCCAGTCACGATATCGGTAATATTTCTTCAGCATATCATTCAATGGAAAGGTTGCGCCCACATTGGTCTGATAATCAACACCCTGAGGCATCGGCTCTTTTAGAAAACGCTCCGGTACCGTATCCTCGCGAGCACCTGACATAAGCCTGTTCCAGTATGCGCGCTCAAGATTATAAACCCGTTCTCCGACTTCCTGGAATTCTTCTTCGGTAAAATCAAGCCCTGTGGTTGCGTTAAGGTAGTCCACCTGATCTTGGGTCTGAACCGCATAGGACCAGTGCGTGGTAAAACAGCAGACATTCAGACAATCCGTGGTGGTCTTCTGGTTTTCCTCATAATAGACCATATAGGGTTTACCCACAGTTGTCACCGGACGATTGGCTCTTTCATCACCCAGCAACTTGGTGTTAAGACCTGGATAAAGTGCTCCGGAAAGCTCCATACAGCAAAGAGACCTGAGATGGTCACAACCGCCCCGGGTACCCACTGCAAAAGAAAGTCCGTATCCAAACCCAAGGCCGCGCGGATCATCGCCGGGAAGGGTCAGACCACGAGTCGTAATTGTGTAATAATGCCCCTTTTCACCTAAGCCCAGTTTATCAGCAGCACGGTCAGCACCCTCAGCCAGGATATTACCAAAGCCTTCCCGTTTTCCGATCATCCGGATAAGGGTCTCAACAACTTCTTCATTTCCCCACTCCAGTTCAAGACCGCCGGTCTCCTTGGTGGTGATCAGGCCTTTTTCATACCACTCCATGGCTGCTGCAATTGTTCCGCCGCACTCAATACCGTCCATACCATAATCATTTGTCAGGCGGGCATTGTGCCAGATATCATTGGCATCTTCAAGAATACCGCAGCGTGGCCCGGTGGGTACCGCATGTTCATATTCCGGTCCGCCAAACTCTTCTCCGGCATATTTACCCTCTTTGATCTGGGTAAACCGTCCGCAGCAGATGGGACAGGCAAAACAGCCTTCACGGTGTTTCAGTACGGTGGCCGCATGGGTTTCGCCCGACATGTTATTTGCCAGAGGGTGAGCGCCTTCCTGGAAGTTCTTCCACGGGAACCAGCCGTCCCGGTTAGCCACATTAATCAATACAAGACTTCCGTATTCATACAGGCCTTCTTTCATAACATCGGTCTTCATTTTTTGCCGCAGCCCGTCACAAACATCCATCATTTTCTTCGGATCTGCGATCTTAACCGTTCCGGATCCCCGGGTGGCAATTCCTTTTAAATTTTTTGACCCGATCACACCGCCGGTTCCGGTACGCCCGGCTGCCCGCCAGACATCATTAAAGCAACAGGCAAACCGTACCATATTCTCTCCGGCCGGTCCGATCAGCATGATATGGATATCTTCATCACCCAGCTCTTCTTTGATCATCTGGTCAGCTTCCCGCGGATATTTACCCCACAAGTGACTGGCATCTCTTATCTCAACCTTGTCATCATCGATCCAGAGATAAACCGGTTTTTTTGCCCGGCCCTGAACAACGATCTGGTCGTACCCGGCATATTTGACTTCCGCGCCCCAGTGTCCGCCCATATTGGCATCACCATGGCCACCGCTCAACGGGCTCTTTGCGCTTACCGTTACACGTCCGGTTGAAGGTGCGGCCGTGCCGCTCATGGGTCCAACTCCAAAACAGACCCTGGCTTCAGGATCAAAGGGATCTATATTCGCCGGCTGTTCGTTGTAGATAACCTCTGAGTTAAATCCGCGGCCACCCATCCACTTACGCCTATATTCATATGAGAGTGGTTCTTTTGTTATTTCTCCGTTGCTAAGGTTGACCCTTAGCCGTTGTCCCGCCCATCCGTACATAGCTATACCTCCTCTCCGATTTTTGCTGCCTGTAATTTTTCAGTTAATTTTTCTCTTCGTTTGATTTTAAAAGCAACCTCAACGTTCTGATACGTTATTGCACCGCTAGGACACCAGTCCGCACATACCGGACCCTGCTCACGGCCTTCGCATAAATCACACTTAAATGCTTTACCGGTTTTATAATGCATGTTGATCGCGCCAAACGGACAAACCATGGCACATTCCTTACACCCGATACATTTATCTGCATTGATTTTTGCAATACCTGCGGTAACATCCATTGCACAGGCTCCGGTCGGACAAACAGCCACACACGGCGCATCCGTACAACCGTCACAACCCACCACAAAAGACTCTCCAAAACGCTCATTTCTTACAACCGCCACCCTTGAAACAACTTTACCGCATTCTCCATCGTGGTAAAGCGAGCAGCCCACCACACAACTTCTACAGCCGGTACACACCTCATTGTTAAATACTAATACTTTTCTATTTGCCATTTTAGACATACCTCCTTTCAAAAATTAAAAAAAATATTCCGGACATTCGGGCAGGTTTATACTCTATTTTTAAAGAGGCCTCTTTTACCTGTCACTAAAAACACAAAAAAACTTACCCACGCTCAGGACCAGAATTTGAAACTATTTAAAATTTAATAAAAAAAGGGATCCAAAAGCACGTACCTATCGGTATGCACTTTCAGGATCCCTTCGCAATTACGGCGGGCTGTCTGTTGGACAACCTTTTCGGCTCCATTTTTATAGAGCTCGGAATACCTGTATATGATGTTTTAAACTACTAAAATTCTTTTCTACTGCTGTTATAAAAATTAAAAGGCACCGGGCAAAATGAGTAATGGTTTTTTACATGTGCTAAACATTTTAATTATATATATTAATTATCGTTTCGTTGGACAATGTCCGGTGCCTTTTATAAAAGATATGACTGACCTTTCCTTAAAATTAAATTTCTTTTATTTACTTCGCATTCTGTTTCTTTACCTTAATACTTATTCAATAAACGTACCAAATCCTTAAAAATTGTAAGTAGCTGAATAACCATATTTTATTTTTTCCAGAATAAAAATAAGTCGGCAAATCATGTTTAACCTTAGTCACGGATGTCCAATATTAAACATTTAGCCTTGTTTTGCGGCATCTTTTATGAGATAAAAAGAGAAAACAAAACGAAAGAGTCCTATGCCTGTAAGCGAGCTTCAAAAATACCGCACCAGCCTAAAAATTAATAATGCCATTATGCATCATCGAAGCAGAGACGGTCTCTTTCAGGAAATCAACCGGGTACTACAGCCCATCCTCAAATTCGACAGAATCAGCATCCTCATTAATCTCCCGGAAAAAGAAAACTGGGACTATTTTTCACCGGCCATCGGGCCGCTGATCCCCGGCCTGACCGATAACCGGCAACCTCCCAAAAAAGCACTAATCCCAATAAGGGCCATGAGTGAAAAAAGAACCATTATTGTCGATGTCAGACATGAACCGCTCCTACCGGAATCAAAGATGCTGCTGAAAGCCGGGCTTAACTGGTTTTTGTGCATACCGCTGATTATTCATGATAAGATTCTGGGTTCTATCCAGCTTTTTTACAAAGAATCTTTTCCCTTTTCAAATGAAGAGATTCCTTTTTTTGAAGACATCGCTCACCAGGTTGCGATTGCGGTTGACAATATGCTGGCTCACGAAGAACTGGAAAAAATAAAAGACAGTCTGTCTGAAGAGACCTCATACCTGCAAAAAGAGATCGCCGCTCTTTCTGACACGGAAAATTTTATCTTTGTCTGTCCGGTAATACAGCGGCTTTTAGATAATGTAAAAAATGTTGCCTCAACCAACACCACTGTCTTAATCACCGGAGAAACCGGTACCGGAAAGGATCTTTTAGCTCACCGGATCCACAACTTAAGCGCCAGACATAAAAAACTCTTTATAAAAGTAAACTGTGCAGCACTTGTCCCCACATTAATTGAAAGCGAACTTTTCGGTCATGAAAAAGGTGCATTTACCGGTGCCGGCGCCCGAAAGATCGGCCGCTTTGAAATAGCGGACAAGGGAACCATCTTTCTGGATGAAATCGGAGAACTGCCCCTAAACACCCAGGCCAAGCTGTTGCAGGTATTACAGGACGGTGTATTTGAACGTGTGGGCGGCGCACAGACCATTAAAACAGATGTACGGATTGTTGCGGCCACCAACCAGGACCTTCAGAAAATGGTCCGCGAGAAAAAATTCAGGGAAGATCTTTTTTTCCGGCTGAACATCTTTCCGATTCACATCACCCCCCTTCGAAAAAGAAAAGAAGATATCCCTGTTCTTGGTAGATATTTTATTAACAAATACAGCACCAAACTCAACCGGAGACGCCCGTCTTTAAATAATGACGCTATCGCAATGCTGATGGACTATGTCTGGCCGGGCAATGTCCGTGAACTTCAAAATATTATTGAAAGACTGATCATCCTGAAATCCGGACAAACCATAACAAGTGAAGACCTGGCCTCTGTTTTCAATGTCACGGCAGAAAGTGAAGAAGAACTGATGACGCTTGAAGCTGTTGAGAAAAAACATCTTGAAAAAATTCTCGGTAAAACCGGGGGCATCATTTCCGGACCGCAAGGGGCCTGCAAACTTCTGGATTTAAAAAGAGGAACGCTTCTTTACCGCTTGAAAAAACTGGGGATTCATCCGGCTGATTTTAAAAACGGAGCTCCCTAAACGTATAAAACCCATCCATTTTTTAAGTTTGTCTCTAAGCTAAAACATTCCTGCCTTTAACCATTATTTTTTCGCCATAACACAAGAGAACCTGTCTGCGCCTTGATTCTTTCAGCCACAACATCGCATTTTATACGAAGAAGAAAATAAAAGTCATTTTTTTCTACATCACTTAATGTTTCATAATTTCCCTGCCCCTTGGCAATGACAATATCCGCAGAACTAAACAGACGCTGAAATTCAGAACTGGTTTCCGGAAGTACCGTTCCCGGATAAATACTGCCGCTTGAAATCACCGTGACATCATCACTCAGCCCTGTAAATGAAGCATCCTCAAGAGTAACATCATTTATGATAGGCTTTTCACGCACGGCAAAAACAATATCGATTTCAGGATACTCCTTTTTAATCTCTGCAATTAAAATTCTGTCAAAAACTATTTCACCGGCATTGTCACCGATATAGAGAATCTCTTTTGCTGTTTTTAATTTATTTTCCAAAGCAGAAAAATCAAAAATTTGAAATTCAAGATTATCAATATTGTTTATTTCATAATCAATATCAATATCACCATGTGCTTTAGCCCCAAAGTCAATAATGTTACCCGCAGCCGCAACCTTCACAGCGGTCTGAAGCGGTAAGGCCGAACAGTTTACTATTTTTGTAAGACGCTTATAATATTTTAGGACCTTTCTGTTTGTCTCTCTCTTTATTTCACGATAGGGGTCAAAAGATGCATCTCCTTTGTAAATTTCTTTGCATATAAACGCATATTGACCCGCGCTAATATGCGGAGCGGTTCTGTTTGTATGATCGTCCAGAAGAAGCCGCAGGGTATGATCAATCACGGCTTTCGTGTCTTCTTCATTCAGTCCAATCAATTTTGCCGTTTTCAATGCCTGGCGTAAAAGACAGGGATAACACTCCAGATATAGTTGCAATTTATTTATCCTTCCTAAATACGTCTTATTCGTTTCCGGACGCTATCTGATTCTTTAAAAAATAAAGGCTGACCCTCCCTAAATTAACCCGGCCTCATCAGATACAACAGATTGCAGTTTAATCACAATATGGTCTACCTCCTTTAAGTCTAACATAAAGTTAGATTTAATCCGGTGATTACCCTGCAGCTCAATTTCTACCTGCTCGGAATAACGGGTATCAAAAATGACCGTACGCGGATCCAGTCGACCCTCTCCAATGGTCAGGGGACCATCAACCACGTTTCGGTATTCATTACAGGATTCCTTCTGTTGACAATTTTCACAATGATTTTTATGAAACTTTTTTTTGCTGAACAAAACCTCATCTAAGCTAATATCATGTGTTGCACAGTAAACAATAAGCTGTCTACGAATACTTTCATTTTGTATCCAGCTGCGTAACGTATGCACCGGCACCCCAACCTGTTTGGCCAGCTCCATGTCGTTCTCGATACCCCGAATCTTTTTAATCTCATTGAGTACCGTCCGAAGACTATTCATACATATTTCTCCCGAATTAATTTACCGTCTTTGACTCTCATTGTTCATCCTTAGCCTAACAGTTTTATGACCGCACAAAAAACTATTTTTTTCACAAACACTAAACATATGATAAAAAACTGCTTGACAAGTGGTCAAATTTTGGTAACTTAAATAACATAACAGGCACTAAAAGTAATCAATAATTATATTTATGACCATTTTATAGTCAATTAACCATTTTTTAATTACTCATAGCTTCGAAAGTTTCTTTCTCCTAAAAATGGTTAATTTATAATTCTGAAACTTCTTTATGCCTGATTTGACCGTCCAAAGTTTCAGCAGGCAAAAAATCGGTCGGATCAAAAACAAAATTCATAAAGTTTCCTTACCCGTATTTTCTAAAGACGTAAGTCCATGAAAAACGGGCGATAAGGCCAATTCGAAAGAATTGTTCCTCCCGTATTTGGAAAGGAAACGTAACCTTATTCGGATATTTTCTGAAAAGGCCGTTTTCTACAAGAGAACGGCCTTTTTTTATGGAAAACACCGAATATATTTCGGGTTTCTTCAAGCAGCAAAACACAGCGGGCACCTCTCAATAGAAAGGGGGATCTTTCGTTTCAAAACCCGCTTGCAATACAAAGTTAAAGTTTTAATTAAATTTTAAAGGAGCAGTCAACATGTACCAACATTTAGGAAAAACTTTTATTCTCATTTCTTTTTTATTAACACTGCTTTTACCCTTTGGTTCTATTATGGCGCAGGAAGCACAAGCTGAAAAAAAGAAAAACAAACTGATCTTTGGTTCTGAAATGCGCTTAAGGTATGAGTTCCAAAATAATTTTAATCAAAAATTCTACGGTGATGGTCCGGGACAGGGCAGCAGTAATGATGGATTTTTACTTGGAAGATTCCGGGCGGGACTTGACTGGTACCCTACAGATAAAATTCACATTGCCGTATGGGGGCAGGATTCAGAAGCCTGGGATATGGATATGCCTAACTCCTCTTTTTATAAAAAGAACTTTCTCTGCGACCATAACCCCAACAAAGACCGCTGGGAACTTTATACAACTTACATTGAACTAAAAGATCTTTTTGATAAGTCTCTTAATTTAAAGGCAGGAAGACAGCTCATATTTTATGGAAACAACAGGGTCTTTGGACCGGGACAATGGGGCAATACCGGCCGGTGGATATGGGATGCAATAAAGATATCCTGGCGATTTGACAGAGGATTTATCGATATGTTCTACGGTCAAACAATGCTCCATGAGGTGAACAGATTCAGCATAAAACACCGTCACGGATTTGCAAGCATTGGTGCATACACGCATGTTGACTTGATGCGCAAACCTTTTTTTGTTGCGATTGAACCAATGATCTTTAGCAAATATGACAAACACCACAACTATACCGGTGAAAAAACCGGGGAAGGCGATCTTGATTCGTGGTATGCCGGTGCACGGCTTTACGGATCAAATATTTCCGGTTTTGATTTTGACTGTACATTTTTACAGGAACAGGGTGATTTTTCTAACGACGATCTGCGTGCATACGGATATCATCTAATGGTCGGCTACAAACTAAAAACTGCATGGCGACCTAAGTTAAGCCTTGAATATACCTATGCATCAGGAGACAGCAACCCAAACGACAATGACCATGAAACCTTCCAGGGAGCTTTTGGCGCACGGGACAAGATGTACGGACGCATGAATCTGTTTCACTGGAGAAACCTGCGCGACATTGAGGCAGGGCTTTCCATAAAACCGTTAAAAGGACTGAACGTTAAAGTGTCCTTTCACAAGTTTCTATTGGCCGAGCGAAAAGACGGTTGGTATTTAAACAGCAAGACCTACCGCGATAAAACCGGCCGCAGCGGCAATGAGGTGGGACGGGAACTGGATATTGTGGCAAAATACAAATTGTCTAAAAGTAATGTATTTATGGCGGGATTCGGGCATTTCTGGCCCGATGAATTTGCAAAAAAAACAGCTTCAAACAAACAGGCAAACTGGATATTTTTACAGTGGGAATATAAATTCAAACACACTTTTTTCTAAAAATTTTAAACCATATAAAGATAGGAGAATATAAATGATAACAAAATCTTTACAGTATTTACTGATTTCATTTTTACTGTTAACCAGTAGCGCTTATTGCAGTGATAAAGAAATGCTTTTCCATGCCGGTGTAGGGCAGAGATCTTCCTTAAATGAGATTAAAACTGTATTTGAAAAAAGAAACCCCGATATTAAAGTCAATTTTTCATACAAAGGATCAGGCTATTTTATCGCAGACATTACTCGTTCCAGACAAGGAGATCTCTTTATGCCTGGAGAAGAATTTTATCTGCTGCAAGCTGTGGAAAGAGGCTTTGTAAACAATTATAATCCTGAAACAGACATCCCCGCCTATTTTGTTACCGTGATTATCACCCCCAAGGGAAATCCGGCAAACATAAAGTCAATCAAAGACTTTGCAAGACCCGGTGTTCGGATAGGACTAGGCAATCCGCGTTCATGCGCCATCGGTATCTGGCATCAGAAAACATTCAAAAAAGCCGGCATATGGGACAAGGTAAAAGAAAATGCGGTGTTAAGCGCCAAGTGCATCCCGGAACTTGGTAATGCGGCCCAGCATAATGCAATTGACGCAACCATTGTATGGTCTACCACTGCAGTACTTTATCTCAGAGATGTGGATATCGTACCCATTGAACAGGAATACCGGGGAATTATCCGGTTGCCGGTCGGCGTGCTTAAATTTGCCCGCCACAACAAAGAAGCTGAAAAGTTAAAACAGTTTATTTTGTCAGAAGAAGGACGCACCATTTTTCACAAACATGCCTATACCATTGACCCCACTATCGCAACTGATAAAGATGGGTTTTGCCTTGACAACAAAACAGACAAAGACATGGAATACCTGGTAAATGCTGCAAAAGCAGTTAAGGATTCAAGCCTGCCTCTTACAGATAAATTTATTGGAAGTCTGACAGGTGAAGTTGAAAGACAAAGAAAAACCATCCGGGCCGGAAACTAAAACAGCCAATTATGTACATAAAAAATTGATTGAGCTAATGTGTAATAATTTTTTTGGGATAGTTTAAAATGATTTTTTCTATACGATCACGCGGCACATGGTGGCCGGCTTTATGTATCATAACTACACTTACTGCTGTATCGTTATATTTCTTACTGATTGCAGGTAATTGGCTTTATCTTGGATGGGATGATACCACCTATTTTTTCACAAATCCAAGAATGTGGCAGCGCTTTTGGCTGACGGTTTGGACTTCTACGGTTTCATCCTCCATTGCAATGATTGTGGGCATTCCTACCGGATATGCGCTTTCACGCTTTCAGTTTCCATGCCGCCATTTTTTTGCCAGTGTTATTGATCTGCCTATCGTTGTCTCGCCTGCGATCATAGGCGCTTTTCTGTTTGGTATTACCACCCGGTTTCCTTTTGACTGGATCAGTGATTATTACGGTATTTATATCGGCAGAAATGTATATGGCGTATTGCTGGTTCAATTCACGGTTACGGCTGCTTTTTGCGCACGGTTGATGAAGGCCAGTTTTGATATGATTCCACCCCGGTTTGAAACAGTTTCACGAAGCCTTGGCGCTTCCAACTTTAGAACATTTTTTAAGGTTGTTCTTCCTATGGCAAAAAACGGAATTCTGGCTAGCATGATAGTTGTTTGGGCACGGGCAGCCGCAGAATGGGAGGGATTGATGCTTTTTGTCGGAGCAACTGAAGGGAAAACAGACATCATGCCTTTTGCTATTTATCTTGACTGGAACGGCGGCATGATGGGCTGGGTAACCTCCATGACCATTGTCTGTATTTTGATGGCCTTAACCGCAATGAGCGCAATGAGAATTATTGGGGGGAAAAGTCATGTTTGGTGAAAGAACTCTTTACAAGTTATTCTTCTACAGTTTTGCAGTTTTGATGTTTAGTTATTCCGCGTATCTGTTTGTCAGCAACATTGACCAACTTAGCGTTAACAGGGAAGCCGTTGAAACACGTGAGCTCACTGATGTCTGGGATGACGAACGAACCGTGATGAATGAATTTGCAGGAGGATTCTGGAAAGATGCATACTTCTGGAAATCACTCAACCTGACCCTGATCATCACCCTGATAACAACACTGATCGTATCGCTGGCCGGCATCCCCACGGCTTATGCACTTTCAAGATATAAAATACCCGGAAAAGCTATTATAGAAATTCTTTTTTCTTCCATAATGGTGCTGCCGGCTTCCTCGGTCGGTCTTTGTCTTATTGTGGCGCTGAATCACGGACCGCTTTTTGAGCTGCAAAAATGGATGGGCTTCAGATTTGCTCACAGTATATTTCCGGGAATGATCATCGCATCAATTGTGCTTTCCTTTGTTTTCGGGGTCAGTGCCTGGAAAGCTACATTCAGCAGTATAAACCCGCGTTTTGAAACCGTTGCCCGATCTCTGGGAAGCAGCCGGTGGCGCGCGTTTAGAACCATCACGCTTCCGATGTCAAAAGGCGGACTGGCAGCGGGTATTATACTAGCATGGACACGCACCATGGCTGAATTCGGAGCTGTACTCTTTTTTTGCGGCACCTTTGCAGAGCTGCCTGCTTCCCGATTTTCTGATTTAGTCAAATTTTTAAAAATAGATCAGGCTGACTGGCTCTCGGTTGCAGTCTGGTCTCAAATAGAATACGGAAATGTAGAATACGGATTTGCCCTTGCCTATGTTCTGGTAATAATAGGGGGCTTTTCAGTCTATTTAATGCACCGAATCGGTGCCAAAGGATACATCTGGTAAGGAGTATTTTATGATAGAAATAAGAGATCTAAACGGAGACCTGGGAGATTTTAAACTGCGGGATATTAACCTGAAAGTTAATAAGGGTGAATACCTGGTCATACTGGGTCCAACCGGTGCGGGTAAAAGCGTGCTGATTGAATATGTTGTCGGCATATACAATCCCGGAAGCGGAAGCATTTTTGTGAATGACGAAAATATTGTACCTCTTCCCATTGAAGAACGAAACATTGCTTATGTTCCCCAGGATTACGCACTCTTCCCGAACCTGTCTGTGGAAAAGAATATTGCTTATGGCCTTGCCGCAAGAAACATGCCGTCTAAAGAGACACATAATATTGTTAATCAAATAATTACAACCCTTAAAATAGAATACATCCGACACAGAATGCCTCTTCACTTAAGCGGAGGAGAAAAACAGCGGGTAGCACTCGGACGCGCCCTGGCAACAAAGCCAAGTCTTGTGCTTATGGATGAACCCCTCTGCGCCCTTGATGAAAACCTAAGAAGCAATATGGCAAAAGAACTTCGCCGGTTACAGCAGGAAACCAACAGTACCTTTATCCATATCAGCCACAATTTCGAAGAGGCCTCTGATGTTGCTGACAGGATTGCAATAATGAATGAAGGCAGAATAGTGCAGACCGGAACTCTTCAGGAACTTATGGAAAACCCTAAAACTGAGTTTACAGCCCGTTTTCTAAAAACACAAAATATTATCAATGCTGTTACGGATGGAATTAATATTCAGATAAACAACGCAACTCTTGTTAAAAAAAGTTGCTGTAAAGGGAATGTAATTGCAGCTATACGACCGGAAAACATTTCAATCATCAACGATTCAAACAATAATGAAGAAAATGTTTTTTCAGCAAAAATAGAAAGTGTCAGGTTAAAACCATACTATACTGAAATTATAGTAAATTCAGTAATGCCCCTTATTCTTTACAGTAAAAACGAACAGAAGCATCGCCCTGGAGATACTATAAAAATCAAACTGCCTCAGGAAAAGATCATTTTGATTTAAAAATAACAAAACTTATTAACTGCTTTTATTGCGGGTACGGCCGTCAAATGGTGGAACTTTGATATCAAGGGCTTTCATTTTTCGATAAAGGGTACTGTTATCAATTCCAAGCACTTTGGCCGCCTGCTTACGATTCCCCTGATGCCGGTTCAAAGCTTCGGTAATCAAAACGGTTTCCATTGATTTGAGACTTGTAGGAATAACCGCATCACTTCGGTCAGCAAATCCTGCGGGCCGGAGCTCCGGGGGAAGGTCTTCAAGCTTAATCAGAACACCACGGCAAAGCACAAAAGCCTGTTCAAGAATATTTTCGAGCTCTCTTACATTACCCGGATAATCATGTTCCATCAACCGGATCATCACTTCATCTGAAACACCTTCAATATTTTTACCCTGAATACGATTAAACTTTGTAATTAAATGATTGATTAACAAGGGAATATCTTCCCGCCGCTGTTTAAGCGGCGGAATCTTTAGCTGAATCACCCGAATTCTGTAAAACAGATCCTCTCGAAACTTTCCGGCTTTAACCAATTTTTCAAGTGACCTGTTGGTAGCCACCACGACACGTACATCAACTTTTACGGGTTTCACCGAACCCAGCGGGTCGATCACCCGTTCCTGAAGAACCCGAAGCAGCCGCACCTGCATCGCCGTAGAAATATCTCCGATCTCATCAAGGAAAATAGTTCCGCCGTTAGCCACAGCAAACCTTCCCAGCCGGTCTTTTTTTGCATCCGTAAACGCACCGGCCTTATATCCGAACAACTCTGATTCAAGCAATGTATCCGGCAATGCAGCACAGTTAACCGCCACAAATTGTTTTGACTTTCGATTTGAAAGGGTATGAACTGCCCGCGCAAAAAGCTCTTTTCCGGTTCCGCTCGATCCTTCGATCAAAACAGTACTGGTGCTTTCGGCAATCCGGGGCAAAATTTGAAAAAGCTTCATCATGGCAGGACTTCTTCCAATAATATCTTCAAAAGAATAACGCGCATAAAGCTCTTTTCTAAGATGTTCGACCAGGGTCAAATCCTGAAAAGTCTCAACTCCACCGATGATTTTTCCATTTTTATCTTTAAGCAATGCCGTTGAGATCCGGATAGGAATACGCTTACCGGCCTCATTAATAATATGCGCGGTAATATTAACAATAGGCTTACCTGTTTTTATGGTTTGTCTGAGCGCACAGGCTGTTTCACAGATATTCGTATGAAAAACTTCATGACAGGATCGTCCATAGGCCTCCTGTCTTTTAATACCGGTGATCCGCTCGGCAGCACGGTTAAACGAAATAATGTGCCAGTCAAGATCTACCGTAAAAACACCTTCATTAATAGAATCCAGAATCGTATCCTGTGGATCGATCGTCGTGTTTTTCTTCATTTCAAACCCTTTTTTAAACATTCTGTTATTAACATATATATCTAATATATGTGCATATTGCAAGCATATGTTTCATCTTTAAATGCAATATGCACTTAACGTAATACTATGTTTTTAAAACTCTTATTATTTATTAAGTAATAACAGATACTTAAATATTATTCATCTTATTGGCATGCAGATTGCAATTCTAATAAAGTATGAAAACAGCAATCACTTATTGGAATGATCGTGTTTCTCCGTTATTTGATACAGCCCGTCATCTGGTTGTTTTTGAAATAAACGACAACAGAGAAACAGCATGCGTCAAAAGCATTCTGAAAAACAATGATCCGATAATACGGGCTAAACAGCTATCACAGCTGGGTATAGATGTTGTTATCTGCGGCGCAATATCATGGGAATGTGAAGCAATACTTGCTTCTGTCAACATTAAGGTTATCAGCTATATCTGTGGTTCGGTTAAAGATGTTCTTCACGCCTGTTTAAATGAAACACTTGAAAAAAGTTCATTTTTAATGCCCGGATGCAAAAACCACCGCAGACACACAAGATCAAGACATGGACAAAGAAGATAACCAATTTTTCAAGAAAGGATATTTTAAAACATGACAATTATCACCAAAAATCAAACCACTGCAGCCAAAGCAGATACATTCTTTTCTAAACAGAGCTACCGGAAGAACCCAAAAAAACAGCTTGTAAACGGCCCTGTTTCTTCACTTCGTTTTGGACGCTGCCTTGAAATTGATTTGCTTCCGTTTAAAATGTGTACCTTTAATTGTATCTATTGTGAGCTCGGACAGACAGCATTTAAAACCATAGAACGCAAAAAATTGATTTCTCCAGACAAAATAATCAGCGAACTTAAAATAAAACTGCTGGCAAAACCGGACTATATAACTATCAGCGGTTCCGGAGAGCCCACCTTGTATTTAAGGATGGGAGAGCTGATTGAACGTATTCGCATGCTTACAGTTATTCCAATTGCGGTGATAACAAACGGCTCTCTATTATGGAACAAAGAAGTACGCAAAAACCTTTCAAGCGCACATCATGTTATTGTATCACTTGATGCAACAAGTGATTTAATGTTTCAAACAATTAACCGCCCACATACAGCTATTTCTTTTGATCAGCTCATTGAAGGTCTAGCGTCCTTCAAACGTGAATTTTCTGGAAAATACTGGCTTGAGATAATGCTTCTTGCCGGCTATACCGCCATACCATCAGAAATATCCAAATTTTCAGAACTTATTAAAAAAATAAGACCGGACAAAGTTCAACTGAATACCATTACCGCACGCCCTGCTGAAAGCTATGCCCAGACCGTTAATAAAAAACGGCTTCATGAGCTCGCGGCACTTTTTGATCCCCAGGCAGAAGTAATCGCAGACTTTGATAAAACAAATAATATTCCAAAATACAGCATAAATAACAACATCGTTATAAACCCTAAAATGAAAGGAGATCATTATGCCAGGATTTAACGGGACAGGCCCCCAGGGAATGGGCCCAAAAACAGGCGGAGGCAGAGGGTTCTGCACTCCGGGAACAACTAATAATTATAATACAGGAACGTACCGAGGTATCGGGCGCGGGGGAGCACCATGGGGAGGCGGCAGAGGCCGCAGCTGGGGCGGTGGTCAAAACAGAGGCATGTACGGAAACACAGGAAACAACGCCTACACCGCTCCGCCCTATGGCGCATATGATCCAAACCCGGCACAAAACACTCAACAGGAAATAGACTTTCTTAAAAATCAGGCATGCACAATAGAACAGGAGCTTTCACAGATCAAGAAGAAAATCGAACTTCTGAGCGACCCAAAAAAACAGGACTGAAGATTATCCCTGTCACAAGCGACAGGCCAGTTCAAGTTTAACCAAACCGTGGAAATGGATTGCTGACCGGACAAACTCGGTCAGTGATCCACTTCCGCATAACATGTTTATCATATTACAGAGAATTTAATTATGCAGGGAGAGAAATGGATTCCTACAAAATAGATACATTAAAAACAAACCGTGATCAGGATAATAAATATATTTATAATGACGAACCTGTTGACTGGCCCACAAACAACAAATGCGATGTTCGAAATAATATTTGTACCTGCCCAAACTGCGGCACAACTTCTAATCTCAAATACGAACTTAGCTGCTCTTCAATAAAATGTTTGAAATGCGGAGCACAAATGAGAACTCGATAACAAAAAGAACTTCTTTTCAAAGTTAAAAAACAAACGGTTACAAGTCAAAATAAGATGGAAGATTTAAAGATTTTTGAAACTCACTTCAAAACCCGCGGTATCGGCGTAAGTTTTGTAAATGAGATTCCAAAAAATGAAAACTATAAAGAAATAAAAGATATAAGCTTCTGTGAGGCTGTAAAATTAGCGCACAGTGAACCGCTTCGGGTTTACAAAGATAACCTTTCCTGCCCAGGCGCCCGGTTTGTTTTCGGACTTAAAAATGCAGGACCAGAACCCATTATAAAAGAACTGGTGAAAAACAGGAAGATCGAATTGAACACAGCTAAAAAGATGTTTGAGACCTCCATATGTTTCACAAAACCCTTTCAATGGATTCTTCTGAACCATAATAATGCGGATATTTACATATTCCTTTTTAATCCAAAAAAGATAATGCATTTTTTAACTCTTTACCAGATGAACGGTGAACTTTTCCCTACTAAACTGGGGAGTATTACGGCCATGTGTGGTGAGATCGCAGTCAAAACTTTAGTCACCGGTAAGGTCAGCCTTTCCTTCGGATGTCCGGATTCTAGAAAGAACGGGGGTATTCAGGACAGTGAACTGATTATCGGAATCCCTCAAAATCAAATACCACTACTTGTAAAAGCAATAAAAGCCGGGGAGAATTAAAACATGTAATATCTTCAAGATAAACATAAGAGCTACTATTAAGAAAGACATAAGGAGCAGTACCATGGATAAAACAGCAGTCAAACAACTTTTAAATACCGCGCCCCCAGCACAGGCACAAGAGAGAATGAACAGCTGTTTTTGCAATCCCGACGGATATACCTATGAATGGAGTCTAATCACTGACTCTATCACCTGGGATGGAACACTCCACAAAAAACTTGGCTACAATAAAACCTGCTTCCCAAAAACTCTTAATGCCTGGGAAAATAAAATGATTCATCCTGCAGACTACAAAAGGATAAGGAAAATTCGTCACCATCATTTAAAAACAGGAGATGTCTTTTGTACACATTATCGGGTTAAACAAAAGAACGGAAAATATGTTCCCATCACCTCCCACGGAATAGCAACCGTAAACAGCCAGGGAACACCCTACAAATGGAAAGGCTGTATTCAACTTTACATAAAGAAATGCAATTAAGGAAAAATAAACCCTTAAAAAAGGGTAGGCTATAAAAAAATCCTAATTATAAATGATTGCAAAAGCCTCTGGTTATTTTACAAAAATAACTTCCTTGTAACAATCGTACTGTTTTAATGAACACCTGTAAAAATAAAATATTTTTCGTCTGTTTTTTATTTTTGAGCCTGTTCTTCGAAAATGAAGCATCAAACAAAAACAATAAAAACTCCGGGATATAAAAATATGCAATATATCCAAAACAAAAACCATGCTTCAATCAAACCAACAACAATAAATAAACTGACCGACCGCTTTAACCGGGAAATAAGCTACCTTCGCATATCCGTTACCGATCGCTGCAACCTGCGCTGCATCTACTGCATGCCGAAAGAAGGTGTTTCTCTGATCGGGCATGAGGATATTCTTAATTATGAAGAAATACTTCGCATTGCAAAAATTGCAGCCGCCAGCGGAATTACCAAAATAAGGATAACAGGAGGAGAACCTCTGGTCAGAAAAAATATCAGCTCTTTCATAACCAAGCTTCATACAATACCGAAAATCTCGGAAATAAGCATGACCACAAACGGCATTTTGCTTGAGAAGGTTTCCTGTGAACTTCGTAAAGCCGGAATGCAGAGGATAAACATCAGCCTGGATACTCTCGACCCTGAAAAATATAGAAAAATAACCCGGGGTGGAAACATTAATTCTGTTCTGGCCGGGATTCATGCAGCCAAAATAGAAGGTTTTAATCCTATTAAAATTAACGTGGTTGCCATGCGGGGAATAAATGATGATGAGATCAATTCTTTTGCGGCACTCACCATGGAAAGGCCCGTGCATATCCGCTTCATCGAGTTTATGCCGGTGAATGGAGAGAACAGAGAGCGTTTTATTTCAAATACTGAGATTAAAAAAGAAATCCAGAAAGCAGGAAAGCTTCTCCCGCTTTCCTCAGAATATAATTCAGGCCCTGCAAACATGTTCCAGCTGGAAGGCGCACAGGGCAAGCTTGGTTTTATTTCACCCCTTAGCAATCACTTCTGTGAAAAGTGTAACCGTCTGCGTTTAACAGCTGACGGCAAACTTCGGACCTGCCTTTTTTCTGACACTGAAATTGACCTGAAAGAACCCCTCCGTTCAGGATGCAGCGATTCAGACCTATTGACGATAATCACAAATGCGATTCTTACAAAACCTAAACACCATACTGTTTTAGAACCCTCTTTTAAAAAATGCCGGCGGGGAATGTCCGCAATCGGCGGATAAGAGAATACCTTTGGTGCCTTACCTAATTTCGGGCCAATACTGTCCGCCAAAAAAGCTACTTTAAAATCTGTTATAACGACTTATTCTTCAGCTTTAAACCTATCCGTCTGACGCCTCATCCGGATCGTTTAATTCTCAGAAAAAAGATGTTTTTCTGCCTTATAATCATTTAGAAGACAAAAATGGAGAAGGTCCGGGTTATTGAAATATTTGAATATACGAGTTTTTAAATGACAGGACATAAAATTCGGCCTATTCAGCCGCAGAAGGATAAAACCCGCTTTCGGCAAACAAGGATTTGATCTGTTCATTCAGGATAACAAAAAGGATAAAGGACTTAACCGGGCCGTTAAATTTGTTCTTATCAACATATAAATAAAGAGGCCTTTTTATTGGGTGATCATTACTCTGATTTTCTTTACCAAAGATATTTACGCCCTCAACAATCAAAGGCTTAACTTCCGGGTTTAGATAACTGCTACTTATATATCCGGCTGCATTAACATTCTCTGCGATGTATGCCAGCATAGAACTGCTTGAGACTACCGCCCTACTCAAGATCTTCTCAGCCGGAGAAACAATTCGGCAAAACGCACAATATGTTCCTGAATTCTTTTTTCTGATGACTATTTTAATTTCTGCGTTATTCCCACCCAGTTCTGACCAGTTTCTAATTTTCCCCTGATAAAGATCTTTCAGCTGGTCAAGCGAAATATTTACTACTGGATTCTCACGGTTCACAATTGGAACAATAACATCATATCCCAATAAAAAAGATTTCAGCAAAACACCCTCATTCTCAGCCCGCATTGACTGGTCAGAGAGTATCCGGGCAGAAGACATGGCAATATCGCATTCGCCGGTAATAAGTGAATCAATTCCGCTCATTGATCCTGGAGCTGAAATTATAATTTCCAAATCTCTTTTTTTGTTATATTCATCAACCGCCTTTTTTATAAAAGGTTTGAGGGTTGTTGAACCGCTGATCCGGATCGAACCAGGTCCATCAGAACTCCTAAAAAATACGATTAATATCAGTACACCAATCACAAAAACGATTAAAAACTTAATAAATTGTGACATGATTCACCCTAATAATTTATTATTATATTGCATATCAAATTTTTTAAATCAATCATACTAAAGTTTTGTTAAGAATTGATTAACCATATTAAACAACTTCCTGAAAAATATTTCTATTATTATATAACCTTGTGAAGAGTAAATAGCAACTCTTCGTGATCAGGACAAACAAAGAACATTCTAGATTCTTGATATTGCTTATTATTCAGATTTGGAACGGACTGAATTTTAAATGATTCAAACTTCAGTTCATGCAATTGACACTGTACTTGACCTATTAAAAAATGTTATAAAAATTATATAAGTACAGACTACAAACTGCTGAGATCAAAATGAATTCTCTAATTATTTTTGACCTTTTAATCATCCTGACTTCAGGTTTTATTGCCGCACTCTTCTGCCGGTTTTTGAAACTTCCCATGCTGGTAGGTTATATTGCGGTAGGTGCACTGGTGGGAAGCGGCGGTCTTGGCTGGATCAGCAGTCAGCACCATGAAATCGGTTATCTAGCTGAAGCCGGGGCACTGCTGCTTTTGTTCTCCATCGGGCTGGAATTCTCACTGAAAGAACTAACCAGCCTCTGGCGCCAGATTGTACTGGGCGGATCTGTTCAGATGCTGCTGGTTGCTGCACCTGTATCCTACTTTGGATACACCATGGGGTTGCCCTGGCAATCTGCCATACTTATCGGCCTGCCAATTGCATTAAGTTCTACCGTACTGGTCTTTAAATCTCTGTCCGAGTATGGCCAGACCACAAGCTCAAGCGGCCGCCGTTCACTTGCCATTCTGCTGTTTCAGGACATAGCAATTGTACCCATCCTTTTAATTGTGCCGTTACTTGCAGGCCAAACTTCTGACAAAAACATTGCTGATTATCTTTTACTTGGAATTTATTCAATAATTATAATCCTGGCCATCCCGGTACTGCGGAGAATACTGCAATTGTGGGTATCGCCATTTCTGCACAGACAGCACAGCCCTGAACTTATTGTCCTGTTTGTTTTGTCTCTTCTGGGCATTATGACTGCTATCACCTATCAGGCCGGACTTCCTCCGTCGCTGGGCGCTTTTGCCTGCGGCCTGATCCTCAACGGAAACCGCCTTACCGGACAAATAGATGCGCTGGTACTGCCCTTCCGGGAAACTTTTACCGCTATATTCTTTGTCAGCCTCGGCATGCTGTTTAATCCCGATGTCATTACACATGCACCGCTTTTTGCTGTAATTGCTTTTCTCGGTATTTTAATAATTAAAACAACTGCAGGATGTGTGGCTGCACGGCTGACCGGTTTGGCATGGCGCCCATCGTTTGGAATTGGTCTTGGATTATCACAAATTGGTGAGTTTGCATTCATCCTTGCTTTTGCCGGGCTGCAGGCCGGTGTAATTTTAAAATCACATTATGATTTTATCCTGGTTTTTGGCCTCGGTTCATTACTGTTAACCCCTCTTTTACTAAAAATCAGTTTGAGGCTGATGGCTGACGACACCGATTCCGGGGCTTTTAGCGAAGGTCCTGCAGCACAGCTGGTACTGGATGGTATCACCAGCGCGCTTATTGTCGGAATCGGAGAAATTGGAAAACAGATCTCACTACACCTTGAAACACGCGGGTTTTTTGTCTGCGCAGTAGATTTAAGCCCGGTTAATCTCTATCCGCTGTCTCTTCAGGGCATCACGAGCATTACCGGTGATGCTAGAAATCCCGAAGTTCTTGAAAGAGCACGGGTCAAAACCGTACAGCTGGCAATCGTATGCGTTCCTGATGACACCATGGCCGTGGATATCGTAAAATCGATTCGGACATACAATCCGGAATGCACTGTTCTTGTCCGCTGCCGCTATCGTCTGACAGCGGAGGAACTGCATAAGCTGGGCGCGAATGTCATCATCACCGAAGAAACAGCTACCGCCAGAGCATTAATTAATGTGCTGGCAGAAAAAGATATCATTTAAAAAATGATAAAAAAAGACCTTCAATTTTTCATATATCCTTTAACACTTTTTCAATCTCGCTAATATCCGGAATATCAGCCATTGATTTACCGTAATAAATATATTTCAAGATCCCGAATTTATCAATCAGCATCTGCGCCGGAAGTCTTCCCAACTTCAAAATTTTAACCTCCTGCGAATAAAGATTCATGACCCGGTGATCCGGATCAGGCAAGCCGATAAAATTGAACGATTCCTTTTTCCAGTATTTTTTAAAAGCGTCTGCACTCTCCAATCCCACTACCAACACTTCAATATCCAGCTTCAATAATTTATCTGAATCCTGACGCAACTGCGTCATATGCCTTCGGCAAAAGGGTCATAAAAACCCCCGATTAAAAACAAGTAGAATATTTTTTTTATCTCTAAAGCTTTTAAGATCAACAATTTTTCCTTTAAAATTATTCAACACAAAATCCGGGGCCGCAACTCCAGCTTCAAGTCTTGACATTATACTGCCTCCATATTTTCATTGCTAATCGTAAGGATCAGGAATAAAAAGGTAACAGGTCTAAAGATAATAAAATTAAAAATTGTTAATATCCAAAATCAGAGTACCTGTACGTATGCTGTAAAACTGGGAACAACCTTAAAAAAAGAATCCACTGTCAAATAACAGTTGCATACAATATATGTTTCTGAAACTGCGATATTTTTATAATTTATGCTTTTGTACTACTGAGTTAAAGTATAAGACTACTACTCAATCTTCCAGTAACACTCCTTTAACTGCTGTCAACAAATCTTCCCGCTTAATCGGCTTTTTTAAGGTTTGGCTGGCGCCGAGCCTCACAGCCATTAATAGATAATTTTCCGGCCCAACTCTCCCGCCGCCGGACATGGCAATAATTTTCATATCAGGAACAAGTTTTTTCAGCATTCTTATGGTTTCAAGCCCTTCCTGCTCCGGCATGACAAGATCTGTAATAACAAGGTCGATCGAATTTTGGTTAAAGATTTCAACTCCCTCTCTTCCGTCAACCGCCTCCAAAACATTATATCCGGCACTATCCAGTATCCTCATAAGTAGTTTGCGGGTTTGAGAATCATCTTCAATTAAAAGAATTGTTTGCATGATCTACCTCCCCTCATGTTTTTCATCAAATATTTTTCGAATAGCATCATTCAGCTGTCCCTTCACAACCGGTTTTGTAATATACTCTCTAATACCCACAAGCATTGCCTGATTTCTGTTTATAGTTTCACTAAAGCCGGTGCAAAGAATAATAGGAATGTCAGGCCGAGTCAAAATCAATTCCTTTGCCAAACCTGCCCCTGTCAAATTTGGCATGGTCTGATCCGTAATAACAATATTAAACTCATCCGGCATTCTCCTGAAAAGCTCCAAAGCCTCAATGCTGTTAGTACATGAAGTAACGACATAACCCAATTTTTCAAGAGTTTTTTTTGTCATATTACAGATTGCTACTTCATCATCAACAAGCAAAATATGTTCATTTCCACCTGTAATTTTTTCTGAAAGCATCGTTTTCTGAACAGGATAAGAGGTCTCAGACAGAGGCAGATAAACACAAAAAGTTGTGCCTTTCCCCTGTTCGCTGAATACACTTATTTCCCCGCCATAACTTTTTACTATACCATGAACCACGGAAAGCCCCAGCCCGGTTCCTTTACCCTGATCCTTGGTCGTAAAAAAAGGATCGAATACTCTCTTCATTGTCACAGCATCCATACCATGCCCAGTATCACTAACTTTCATTTTTAGATATTTACCAGGAATCAAATCAGGCAAAGCAAACTTATTCTTTTTGACAATGATTTCTTCCGTGAGGCTAATTTCCAGAACTCCGCCTTTTTCCTGCATAGCATGTTTAGCATTGGTGAACAGGTTCATAAGCACCTGATGGATCTGTGTTGGATCAGACATAACAGTGTCAGATTCAGCCTTGATCTCATGTCTAATTTCAATGGTAGCAGGAAAGGTTGCTTTAATAAGTTTCAAAAATTCTTCTAAAAGAGGCTTCACCCTAAAAGGCTTTAGATCATGATCCGCCTGACGGCTGAAGGTTAAAATCTGATTAACAAGATTTTTTGCACGGTCAGAAGCAATTAAAATTTCTTTAATATCCTCCCGTATATGGCTGTCTTCAGGGAGATCGTCCAGTGATATTTCCGCATACCCAATAATTACACCCAGAATATTGTTAAAGTCATGCGCCACCCCTCCAGCCAGAGTTCCTATTTCTTCCATCTTCTGAGTTTGACGAAGCTGTTCCAAAAGCTGCTGCTTTTCACCTTCAATTTGTTTTCGATCAGTTATATCCATATGAATCCCGATCATTCGGACAGGTTCTCCTTCCTGCCCCCACTCAACAATCTTTCCCCTTGCCAATATCCAGCGAGATTCACCGGATTTTGTCTGCATTCTGAGTTCCTGTTCATAAATATCGCTTCTCTTTTCAATATAATTTAAAATTGTCTGTACAGCCTGCTCAACATCATCAGGATAAACAAGACTTTTCCAAGTTTCAAAAGAAGGCAACATCTCAAAGGGTTCATAACCCAGCATAGTATAGTAACGGGGACTGAAAAAGCAGTTGTCTGTTTTAATATTCCAGTCCCACAAGCCGTCATTTGTGGCTTGATAAGAAAGATCAAGACGTTCTTTACTTTCTTTCAAATCAGCTTCCGCCTTTTTTCGAACTGAAACATCCCGAGCAGATGCCACTGACCCGACCACATTCCCTGAATCATCTGTTAAATATTGGGCATTAAATTCTAATGGACAAACACTCCCGTCTTTTCTGTACCATGAAAGTTCCAGATTCCGCATTTGCCCTTTTACAGGCACAAAAGACTCTTTTGCTTTCACCTTCTGTATCTGCTTATCTTCTACCACAAACTCACTGGCGTGCTTCCCGATAAGTTCTTCTTGGCTATAACCGGATAGCTCCTCTATTGCTCGGTTAACTCTTACAAAATAGCCTCGTTCATCACCAACAATAATTCCATCCAAATTGGTTTCAAAAATGTTTTCAAGAAAGTCTTTTGATTCCAAAACTTCCCTTTCCGAAGCAATAAGCTGCTGATTACTTGCCTCAAACTGTTCCATGGTAGAACGAATCTGCAGTTCACTTTCTTTCAGCTGCCGGTTGGCAGTGCCCAAGTCCTTTTCACGTTTTTTTAAAAGCTCATTTGACTGCCTCAAATCAGCAGTTTTTTCCTCAACCAACTGATTCAAGTTATCACGGTGCTCTTTCAGCTGTTGGCTCAAATCACTCACGTGGCCAACAGCACCCCCTATAAAAACAAAACCTACTGTCCCCTGGATCATTCCACTAAGGATCTGCCCACTAAATAAGTCAAGACCAACAAAGCTGATCATCATAATATTAATCGGTAGAAACAAAATCCCGATACATATTCCCCATTTAAAACCAAAATACCAACTTAAAACAATCACCGGAATAATTCCGCTGATACCCATACCATAGCCAAAATAGTAAAAGAGATAAAAGTAACACAGGACATATGCCAGGAAAGATAAAAGAATTACTATTTTAAAATTACCGTCAATTCTTTTCATTATTTATTTACCCACATAATCATAAAATGATTATCATAACTTCAATTTAACCCGAAAACATAATTACATTCATACAAAATATTCTTTTATATACCTTTATATAAAAAAAATGGCAAATTTTCACGCCCAACCCAACAAAAAACCTTGAAAATAGAATATTCATCTATCACTTTTTTCATCTGGTTATACGCCAGGCAGCAGAATAAATATTCGCGGCTTCCGGCATAACCCGTCCACACAAGGTCATGCCGATACTCTCGGCAAGATTAACTGCGTCTACACTGGCGGCTGCCGGAGAAACATAAACAGGAACTCCGAGACAGGCCGCTTTTGTAACCATTTCCAATGAAAAACGTCCAGAGCATAAAAGAATAAGGTTGTCAAAATCAAGACCGTTTTGAAAAGCATAACCAATTGCCTTATCAAGGGCATTATGCCGGCCTACATCTTCAAAATGACTTATAATTTTATTTGTATTCGCAAGCGCAGCAGAATGAACAAACTTACTGTCCCGATAAAGACCAACAAAATCATTAAACTCATTTCCAAGTTTAAGCAACTGTTTTACATCAAGTGTCAATTTTGATGAGATCTCCGGTAGTGTCCGTATAACCGAACCCGACCTACTGATAAGAGCAGTTCTGCCGCCGCCTGCTGCGACACGCTCATGGCGCTTAAAACTTGCGAGCTTATCTAACGACATATCAATCTCAAGTTCAATTTTCCCCGAGTTCAGATCAAGGTTTAAACCTTTGAGATCCGATTTTTTTTGTAAAAATCCTTCACAAAAAGCAAAACCAATCGACATCTCCTCCACATTCTTGCTAAGACACTGTGTCCGCACAACCGATATCCCATTAACAAATATCTCCAGAGGTGTTTCATAAATTAAAAGCAGCTCCCGGTCCATTAATTCATTTCCCTTAATAGAAACACAATTAAATTTCATACAGTAATCACCATTCCTTTTTTCGATCATATCTTTAGTTCATTTCCTTTCACTTTAAAATTGCTACTTAAAAAAATTACGGCTGATAAGATGTTGTTATTACTTTAAAAATCTCAAAAATCAAATGTTATTAATAAAAGAGTCTGCCACAAACAAATTTATTTTTAAAGTATTTTAAGTAATGAAGTTATCACAATTTTAGAAAATTAATTTCTCAACAAAATTAAATATATACGGCGGGAAAAGTAGGGTAATTACAGCCGTATCATTAAGTTGCCATTTATAAATAAATTATAAATGGCAAACAATTTGTATAATAGGATAGAACATATTATAATATCATTCAGGCAAAATAATTAGATACAATATGTAGTATTATTTTGACAATAATATCAACCGATTGTATATCATCAAAAAGGAAAATTTTCTTATCAACAATGTTTAAAAAACTAACCAAACTAACAAGAAGAGATTTTCTCCTAAAAACAGGTGTAACTACAGCAGGAGCTTTTTTCGGCAACACTCTTTTTGCACATGCCCTTCCAGAAAAAAGACCTATTATTATTAATCCAAAAATCGCGATTATTCTTGATGATGTTGGTTATAATTTTTCTCATATAAAACCTTTTCTTGAACTTGATGTTCCAATAACATTTTCAATCTTGCCCCGCATTCACCATTCCCGCAAACTTGCCGGAATAATAAATAATGAAGGCCACGAAATAATGCTGCACCAGCCCATGGAGCCGTATAACAGCCTTCTAAATCCGGGTCCGGGCGCACTTTACCTGAGTCAGAATGTTGAAGAAGTACATGAAACAATTAAAGAAAATATTATAAGTTTTCCTTTTGCTGTTGGTGTCAATAACCACATGGGCTCACTTTTCACAGAATCAAAACAAAAGGTTCTGGAAACTCTGAAAGTTTTCAAAACAAAAAAATTCTTTTTTATCGACAGTGTGACTTCTCGAAATTCACATGCCTTTATTACAGCAAAAAACCTGAATATGAAAACCGCAAGCAGAAATATTTTTATTGATTACCAAAACAATAAGTCTTCGATCTGCCGACAGCTCTCAAAACTTAAAAAGCATGCCTTAAAATTCGGGTCTGCAATCGGTATTGCACACCCAAGACAGGAAACAGTATGTGCCATGGCTGAATTTTTTTACAGTGGAGAAGCTGAGGATCTTTCTGTGAAATATATCTCTGAAATTTTAGATGTATCCTAATGGTTCACATGACTGCGCACAGAAATTATCTCAGCGCTGTCATTAAATCTGATAGCAGTACCACCTGATGAACACCTCATAATTTTCCCGCTCATCTTTATTCTGCTGCAGGACCCGGTAAGCATATTAACTGTTTTATTTCCAATTAAAAGCTCTACTTTTACTTTCATCCCTTCTTCAAAGATTGAAACCTCCTGAAAGAAAGCTCCTCCTGCTGAGATGTCCCGGGTAAGGGCCTTTACTTCCCAGTTCATTTTTTCAGACATGATTACAGCCGACATACTAAGGTCAAACCTGTTAAACAACCTTCTTTTTGGATTAATGTTCATAACGACACTCTCCCTTTTAAAGCTTATATGCAGATATTTAGCATTAAATAATCAAATATCAAGCATGAAAAATATTTATTAATTTCAGCTGAAAAATCAGGTAGCTACAGATATCAGAATATCTTTTATATCCGTATGACCAATAACTCCGTCTGAAAATCTGCTTGCACCCATCCTAAAAATAGTGTAGTTGAATGAGAAGTTAGTAGCGAGGCTTGTTCAAGTTTTATTAAAATCTTACGACATAAATATTGTATCCTGTACTAACAGGTTCTTGGGAGAAAAAATGAAAAAGAACAGTTATGAAAGCTCTGAAAAAAGTTACGATAAAAAGATTGAAAATGATTTTGAAGATATCCTAAAAAGAGATCCTGTAAAACTTACTGAAGAGAAATTAAAAAATAAAATCGAACAGTTTCTTGACGAAAGCAGAATCTGCACGCTTTCAACATGCGATAACAACCTGCCGAGATCAACACCGGTACGTTACAGAAACATGGGGCTAACGATTTATATTGTTACTGAAGGGGGAGGAAAGATAAAAAATATAATGAAAAATCATTCAGTTTCTGTAAGCCTTTTTGGCGAATATTCCGGCTTTCAATCTGTCAAGGGTCTCCAAATCTGGGGAGAAGCCGAAGTTATCCCTCCCAATAAAAAAGAATCTCACGCAGAAGCACTTAAAGTACTACAGCTGAAAGAAAGAGATGATTTAAAAGAAATCGACATGAAGGATGTTCGTCAGGATATGTACATAATTAAAATCGACACCCAAAAAGCCCGTTATCTTGATTTCCCAGAAGGAATTCTTAATCAGACCTTAGTCCTAGATAAGTGAACCATCCGGTTCTCTCACTTCAGTTATCCTGATTTTACAGGAATCAAAATCCGTTACCTGATTCTTGTCGCCATGCTGAATACCCCATGGATTCGTTTTGAGAAAATACTGGATAAGATCTTTTCCGGTTTCTCCTGTCTTATCACTGACACACAGTTCCATTATGTAAAGCAAACCCTTCATATAATTTCTTAAAGAGATATCCGTACTACCGGAACTTATTATAGAGGTCTGCTTTGTCTGAAAATCCGCCAAAGCAGACGCGCTATTAGAAAGTTTTTCACACAGAGACGTTATCAGCTTAATCCCAATAGACGGTGCTTTCTGCAGAACTGCCTCAAGATGAATATTTGGCAGGCACAAAGCAACAACATCCGTTGCTGCGACCAAAGTCGCGGTGCGGGGTGTACCAAGTATCGCGCCAACTTCTCCCACAAAATCCTTAGAAACAGAGGCATCAAGAGTGTTAACTTTTTTCCCTTTTATAAAAACGTCAACAATTCCCTTTTCAAGGAGCATAATTTCACTGCCTGTTTCACCCTCAGTTATCAGAACTTCATCCTTTAAAAATATTTTTTTATAATGCTTTAGTTCCGCATTAATCATATCTCAAGCTCCATACCTTCTTTTGCCATTAATATTTTGTCGGGATCAATTCCCTTTTTTACAGCAGCGTCCCTGATATTTTCAAATATTTTATCAATCTCCGCATCTGTCCTTACAGGATCATGATGTGTAAGAATCATCTTCTTTACGCCGGCTTCTTTCATCCAGTCCAGGCAGTTATCCCAGGAAGAATGTCCAAATCCCCTTCTTATAGACGGATATTCTTCAGGTGTGTACTGACAATCAATAATAAGGAGATCAACTCCTTTTATAAAATTAATAAAACGTCCATTGGCGCTGGCAACAGTTATGTCTGAATCATCAAAAAAAATATCATCCGCTTCATCTGGAAGACTTTCTTTTCCATCATCAAAAAGATTATAATAGGGTTCATGATCACCGGTATACACAATGCTTTTACCTTTTTCAGTCAAATGATATACCAGTGACCGGATAGGGTGATTTGAAAACAAGGATTTTACATGTATGTTTCCTATGTCAAATTCGGTTTCGTCAAGAGTCTCATATGTTATGTCCGCTTTCAGCTGCTCATTTGATACCGGAAAAAATTCATACTGCATCTGTACATCAAAAGTACTCTGAAGCGTTTTTTCCTCCAGGAAATGAACGGGGCCTTTAATATCTATTTTTGTATCCGGGGAATAACAAGGCACGAAAAAAGGAAAGCCCTGAATATGATCCCAGTGAGTATGAGAAACAAGCAGGTGGATAACAGGCAAAAGTTTATATTTCTTCATAAGCTCCAGGCCCAGCGCTCTTATGCCGGTTCCTGCGTCAAGGATAACACACTCATTGTTACTGCCTTCAATATGAATACATGCCGTATTTCCACCGTATTTTATAGTTGAAGGACCGGGAGACGGAATGGATCCTCTTGTACCCCAAAGTTTCATCTTCATATTTTATGCTCTTGAATAATATTTAAAAATTCAGCTGCTTTATTTATCTCAAAAGGAAGCTGATCTGATATTTTTTTTAAAGTATTATAAGATATATTGAGTTTTTTGATCAGATCATCAGCTATTTCCTCTTCGAGAGGATCCCCGCTTTCTCCAAAATGAAAACGTTTACAAAGGTTGTTAACAACTGTTACCACATTGGTTGTGAGATTATTATTTCCAACAGATAAATGATGTGACTCTACCGAATCAATTAAAGCTTTATCCAGTCTCCATTTTTTAGCAAGCAACCCGCCGGCATGAGTATGAGAACAGCCGAAATGTGCAATTTCAGAAAATGAAAGCGATACTCCATATTGCACGCATTCTTCAAGAATCTTGGAATATTTTTCAGGATTTATTCTTATAAATAAAATCTTACCTATGTCATGAAGCAGTCCTGCCACAAAATAACTCCCCATATCCTCATTGGGAACATTAAGGGCTTTGCCGAGAAGCTTACATCCCACAGCTGTAGCAAGACAATGTTTCCAGAATTCTTCCAAATTCAGCGAAGACTTTTTTTTCTGAACAGAAATAGTTCCAAGAAGAGCAGTTGAAACAGCAAGATTTTTAACCGTGTTAACACCCAGCAGAATCACAGCCTGGGGAAGAGACTGAACATGTTCTGCGACCCCATAGAAAGATGAATTTACCAATTTTATTACTTTTCCGGTCAAAACCGGGTCAAGCATAATGATCTTCACCAGTTCTTTAGGTGAAGTTTCTATTTCATGAGCAATCTGGTTTATCTTTCCAATAATAGGAGAAATCGGAGGCATCTTTTCGATAGCCCTTTCAACTTCTTCAGGAATTTCAGAAACATTGATCGCCATTTAATTCTTTAAAAATACAGTTAACAAACTTTTAAAATAAGACTGCTAAATTATATATTTACTTTTCACATAACAGTAAAAAGAGTATTATGTCAAAGAAAAACTGTGTCTAGTAGAGGATCGAAACAGTCTTTACACGCAAAGAACCCTGGTTAACCTGGAACATACAATGAATTTAAAGTCTTTAAAATATTTTCTACTACTGCTTGTTTTTTTGCTTTTATTTTCTGCCTGCAAAGCTAAAGCACCAGAAATTATACTTCAAAACAAAAATGGCGATAAAGTCTCTATTTCAGTTGAAGTGGTTAAAACAAAGGAAGCCAGGCAGCTAGGCCTCATGTACAGAAAGTCTATGGCAAAAAAGAGCGGCATGCTTTTTATCTTTGAAAATGAAAGAACACATCCTTTTACCATGAAGAACACCTATATCCCTCTTGATATGATTTTTATAAACCACGACAGAAAAATTGCAGGCATTGCTCATAATACCACCCCTCAAACAAAGGGGCCATACAGCATAAAAAAACCTTCACTATATGTGCTGGAAGTAAACGCCGGCTTCTGTAGAGAAAATAAACTTAAAATAGGCAACAGTATTGTTTTTAAAAATATTGAAAAATAAAAAGGAATTGTTATAAAAATTCATAGTATCGTCTCTGATTATTCCTGTTATTCCGAAAGACAATGTTTCCCCTGAAAACATGTAAAGTTTAAATTTTTAAAATAGTGCCACAAATTATTGACTTTGGTTTCTGTTAATATTGTTCGTGATAATGTAGAAAAAACAAAAAGTTCAATATTTTATTTTTTGTATTATGTTTTTGTACAATTACTATTTTACTTAAAAAATCATAACTAAGTTTGTCCTCAAATTTTTTTCTTTCAACCGTTTCAACCTTTAAGACAGACGAAACTATCTGTTGTCCAGCGTCGATAGCGGCAGTTGTAGCATGACCAGTCCTGATCTGTGACCAGTTCATCTTCATCATCCATGCTAAAGTGCTGACAGTCCAGAGACGCTTCAGCCGCAGCATTAAACGCTTCATGTCCGTGTTTAAATACCTTTTTTCCTTTTTCGTTAATTTTCCAAAAGCTCATAATAAATCCGGCTAGTAATTCTTAAGTTGCTGTTTAGTACAGGTTTGCCAGACATCCGGTTCTTCAATATTTTTATATACCATCAGAGTTGATTTGTTTTCAAGCAAAACCGCTTTCACCTTGTTTCCCAACTTTATCTGTTCACTATCTAAAAGAAACTCTCCGTCAAGTGTTTTAACACATTCAACATGGGTCTGTTCTTTTATCTGTCCAATACTGACAATATCGCTTTGACGGTCTATTTTAAAATGACCCCGAAAACGCCCATCATTACCGCTGAGTCGAAGGCCTGTGCCTGCAAGAGCTCCGATGACGCCGATGCCTGTTCCACCATGTTCCGACAGATGAATGTCCAGTTTTTTAGCAAGGACATAAGCTGTTTCCTTTGACAGAACATTTTTTTTGGCATTGCGCCCGTAATTAATCAATTCCTTTTTATCCTTAAGTGTATCCAGGAGAACAATACAAAGACCTGGATCAGAGCCCTCAGCAGATTCATTTACCAGATAATCCATTGAAAAGCGGGTGATGTCTGCAAGATGTTCCGGCTCAATCTCTGCTTCAAAACACATACTGCTGTTGTGGGAGGTATAATCAATATCCGGATGAATCAGAAGCTGATGTCTTGTAACGGGAGTAGCTTTCCCCCAGCATTTTTCTTCAATAGTAGCAGCCATTATAGATGCCAGTTCACCGGTACCGCGACTGTCAATATTATCTGTATCATCAATACAGACCAGAATGTTTGTCATGTTCAGTCCTTTTTGGTTATTTATTTTTTTGTCTCTGTTTTTTTTTGCGCATTTTTGTTCCGGAAAGTATTTGTTCAAGCAGTTTATTGCTCAACTCAAAATCGAAAAAACGTTTATAATATTTTCTGGTTTCAGATTTAATATCGATATCCTGAAAACGTTCGGGATAAATGGTTTTAGCTGCCCATAAAATTGCCAGAGGTGTTTCAATTGAACCGGGATGTCCCCAGCGCGATATACCGATGGGCATCTGGAAAACTTTTTTGTTTTTAACTGCTTTCATGGCAGACCATCTGACATCCTTTAGAATAAATTTGTGTGCAGAAGGTTCATTAACCAGAATCATATCCGGATTCCATAAAAGAATCTGTTCCATTCCGGCGTAGAATTCTCCGTCGACAAGCCGCAGATCTCTTTCTGCTGAAACACTTATAGCATTTGCTTTTCTGATCCAGTCTGTAGTCAGGCTTTTTTTCGGGTCGGTGCGGGTCGGCTCAAGGACAGAATGAAAGATCCGAATCTTTTTATCCGGAGAAATGTTTTTCATGCGTTTTTCCACAAGGTCAATGCATTGATTGTAATAATCCAGGTATGCGTCTCCTCTTTCCGGTATCCCAAGGGCTTCTGCGATCATCGCAATGGCAAACTGCTGTTTTTTAATAGTACTGTAATCTACGATCAGGTAGGGAATCTTAAACCGGTCAAGCTTTTCAGCTTCACCCACATTCCGACCGATGTCCCCGGAGATAAAGACAAGATCGGGTTTTGTTTTTACCAGTTCTTCAATATTAATGGCACCTTTATACTTTGGCACAGCTACTTCCAGAAGTGAGGGGCAGATTGTAAGAAGCAGGGTATCTCTTTTAATTCCGTTTGAAACTGCAACAATATCTTTCCCCCTGCCCAACATGACTGCTGCATGCCCTGAAAAAGAAAACAGGCAGACAATCTTTTTAACTTTAACAGGAATTTCTACCTTACGGCCATAACAGTCTTCTACGATGCGGGTATTTTTTTCAACCGCATAAGCAGGACAGCTTAAGATAAAAATAACTAAAAAAATGAAAATAAGTAAAGTAGCAAAAATATTTGTTTTCATGGTTAAAACCTGTTTGTGCCTATGGGTACGATCTGGGTTCGTGTCTCCCCTTTGTCTATCTCAAATGAGACAATCTTTGTATTGATATTGTATAGAGTTTTGATCTTTTCTTCACACAGGACTTCATGTGGTGATCCATGGGCCAGAAAACAGCCCTTATGCATAAGTGCCGCAGAGGTGTTAATACCCTTATTTTCAAAATAAAATGCATGGTTCGGGGCGTGGGTTGCCATAATGATCGAGAGCCCGTAATCCTTAACTAAATCAGACATGGTCTCAAGGATTAAAAGTTCATTGTGAAAATCGAGGTGAGCTGTAGGCTCATCCATGATGATTAGCGGGGTTTTCTGTGCCAGGGCGCGGGCGATCATCACCAACTGACCTTCGCCGCCGCTGAGCTGGGTGTAGGGTCTGTCTTTAAAACCAGTCATGCCGACCCTCTCAAGGGCTTCTTCAGCAATTTTTCTATCTTTGTCAGAGGGAGAAGAGAACATGCTGATATATGCAGCCCGGCCCATCATGGCGATTTCTAAAACAGTATAGGGAAAGGTATGATCATGCCGCTGCGGTACATATGCAATCTGCCTTGCCCTTTTCCCAGGTTTCATACTGGCGGTTTCTTTTCTGTTAATCAGAACCCGACCTTTTTTAAGCTGAAGCGTTCCCAGAATACAATCAAGAAGTGTTGTCTTGCCGCAGCCGTTCGGTCCAAGCAGACAACAGATCTCTCCCTTATTAATATTAAGGCTGAGGTTGGAAAAAACATCCTCTGTTCCATAACTGAATGCGGCTTTTTCAATATTAACCAGTGTCATTTTACCAGCCGCCTCCCTTGGTTTTTTTTAGTAAATAAACAAAGAAGGGACCACCCACCAAGGCAGTTAAGATGCCCAGCGGAATTTCGGACCCGGTGAGAATTCTTCCAAGGTTGTCCACCAGTATCAGAAAACATGCGCCCAGAGAAATACTTAAGGGCAGAAGGATTTTATTGTCATTTCCGGCCAGCATACGGCTGATATGGGGGATGACCAGCCCTATCCAACCGATAACACCGCTAATGCAGACCGCACCGGCAGTGGCCAGAGTTGCGGAGACGATAATGACTCCCCTTATCAGGCGGGTATTTACGCCAAGAGTTCGGGCCTCTTTGTCTCCCATGGAAAGAACATTTACCTGCCAGCGAACTGCAAGAATTCCAAGCATCCCCAGGATCATGGGTATGCCGGCAATGGCAATGTCTTCGATGCGGGCAGAGGCCAGACTTCCCATCAGCCAGAAAACAATAGTGGGAAGCTGCTCATAAGGATCAGCCACATACTTGGCAAAAGAGATCAGCGCGGAAAAAACAGAAGAAACAATAACGCCTCCCAGTACCAGCATGATCACCGGTGAGGTTTTATAGATCCGACCGATCATATAACTGAGACACACTGCAAGTATTCCGAAAAAAAGTGCCATGGGATAAATGATAAGAGCAGAACTAAAAAGCAGAATCGCAAGCGCAGCTCCAAATCCTGCGCCGGAACTGACCCCTAGTATCCCTGAGCTGACCAGGGGATTTTTAAATAGTCCCTGAAACGCAGCGCCACTTATTGCCAGACTTCCTCCTACCAGAGCACCGAGCACAGCCCTGGGAAAACGAATATCCCACACCACGATCTGATGCATCTCAGGCAGCCCGCATGTGTTGAAGGTCAGTTTACACCAGAAGATCTGAATAACTTCTAATAATGGAACAGGGTAACGTCCCAGGCACAGGGATATCAGGATACAGGCAACTGGTGCTGTAAGTATAATAAGCCAGATGATTGTTTTTTTTATATCGTCCATATGATTTTTTTTACTATATTCTAAAAATATCCGGCCCTTATAAATATCCGGATATCCCTTGGATTCAGTAACACTATATAAATTTAGTTACTCTATTGAAACATTATAAAGATCTAAAATCCAGCTGTATTTAATACCGGCATATACGGCCATCAGAACAAACCTAAATTCAAAACCTGCCTTCTACCTGCTGGTTTAAAAAGGATGAAAGCACTTCTGTTTGCAGCCATTATCTGGAAAACCACCCCTGCACCTTACAAACTTATTTTTGATTATACGGCCAAACCGGATAAAAACAGGGATAGCCGTCATTCGTTTCTTTTCCAAAATCAGCCAGAAAAATCTGGACCTCTTCGGAGAGAAGATAATCAGACAAAAGACGGGCACCCTTATGGTTGACATGGGGGAAAACCACTGGATTTGCTTCCATGACCATGTAGGGCCGGCGCATTTCAGGATCACCCGTGACCATGATCTCCAGATTTTTAAAGGCAATCTTTTGTGTCATATAGGGCATCCGGCCATATATAAGATAAGCCCCATTTTTTGCAGCATATGACGGTGCCAGATGTCGGGTCGGTGCTTCGTCCTTTAACACCCAGTCACCCCTGGGACGAATACCGGCTTTTTTCCACATCTTATGTGCCATCTCCCGTTTTCCCAATCCCATGGTATCCAGAATTTTCGATTTTGTTTCAGCAATCTTTTTTAATGCTGCCGCACCATCCTTCATCCCCCGGATACCGGCAGGATCAACAGGCGGCCCCAGAATAACCAGATCATTTCTGGCCCATGGCCGAATGTTGGTACCATAGCCTTCAACCACCAGGTCCGTGGTACCGTCGCTGGAATGCATAGTCAAAAGGTCTGCCTCTCCCCGCATAAAAGGCTTTGAAATAATGCCCTTTGGGCCGGTAGAGATTACCTCAACTCGGATACCGGTCTTTTTCTCAAACATTTTTGATACTTCCTGCCACATCTTTGCCCGGACCATACCGTTTATCACACAGCACTTGACCACGTTCGGATCATGTTTCTTAATTTCCGCACTCACTGCTACTGAATTAAAGGCAAAACAAAACATTAGAGCTATGACCATTGGCATACTTTTTTTCCAGCAATTCATTTTTTGTCCTTTAAATATATTTTTTAATTAATGTTTTTGTTACTTAATTGGAGACCACTATCGACTTCCGCCAATAACTGTTCACATTTTATTTTATACTTCTCAACCTTTAAACCGAATAAAATCAAAAATGAGTAAGCTCAAAAGCAATAACAATCTTCAGGGGAAGGTCTCCCTTGAAAAACCGGGACGGCGGCCGCGGGAACGGAGAGGCATCCCGTATAGCTCTTAACGCCGCTTCATTAAGTATCCCATGGGGACAGGGTCCGAGAACACGCACATCCTTCAGAGATCCATCCTGGCCCACAATAAACTGAAGTGTTACCCTGCCCTCGATCTGACGAGCCCGGGCCGATTGCGGATAACGCTTTGCCCGCTGGATAGAATTTTTTACCAGCTCAAGATAGTCCCGGGCACTGGTAAAGGCCCTGTCCACAACAGCTGCCCCAACACCCTGCAGCCCGGGAATCTCAGGACTGCTAAGAGAGGCTTCAATTCCATCAGACATGTCTTTATCTGCCGGATCAAGAACAAGCGGCTTAAAATGAGGTATGGATCTAACTGTTTTAAGCTTCCGGGTTTCATGCGGTTTTACCTTGTTTCGAGGACGAAGCCGGGGCCTGGGAATGTCCCGGAAAAAGGGCTTTGACATGTTCCGCAACGCCAGATCGATAAATACCAGACTCCGGGCATTATACAGCCCTGCGATCTGTCCCAACAATACCAGGTGTATCGCCAGAGATACACCCAACAGCCAGCGCAGTAGCCAGTTTGGTTTATGTTTCTGTTCTTTTAAGGTCATAGCTGTCCGTCAAAAATCCTTTTCAGTTGCCAGACACAGCTTACCGGCACCGGCAGACTTAGCCAGGTCCATGACTCTGACCGCCTTGTTCAGCATCACTCCTCTGTCTGCACGGATAACCACCAACCGGTCTTTTTTGACTCCAATCATTGTTTTCAGCCTTTTAAACAGGCTTCCCAGAGGAACTTCTTCCCCGCCAATATAGGTCCGGCCCTGTTTGTCTACAAAAACCGTGATCTCCTGTTCTGTCTGCGGCGCCGAAGCTTTGGCCTGGGGCAGCTTTATCTTGATACCCTCCTCCACCAAAAAATTGGTGGTCAGCAGAAAATAGATCAGCAGAAGAAAAACAATATCGATCAGTGGGGTCATGGGTATTTTTATTTCATAGCGTTTCTTTGTTTTTCGTTTTCCAAGCATGAAAATTCCTTTCAGACTCTACCCTCAGGCGGTCTTACCACCATTTACCTTTTTTTCACTCAAGGCCTTAATCAGCGCAACAGAACCATCCTGGATCTGAGCCTCATACTTGTCGACCCGGGAGATCAGATAGCTGTAAGCAACCATAGCGGGAAGCGCCACAGCCAGTCCAAGAGCTGTGGTCAGCATGGCTTCCCAGATACCGCCTGCAAGAACCGAAGCATTGACCTTGCCGCCTGTCTGCTGAATAACCATAAAGGCCTTGATCATCCCGAGAACCGTCCCTAAAAGGCCCAGAAGCGGTGTAATATTGCCAATGGTGGCCAGGACCTGAAGATAACGGGAAAGCCCGCGGACCTCTTCTTCTGCCGAATGTACCAAAACAGTTTCAAGAGTATCCAGGTCTGCGGCTCGCATTTCTATACCCTGCTGAAGCACTCGGCCCATGGGCGTATCACTGACCTGGGCAAGCTCAAGAGCCTGTTCGTCCTCTCCCCGGCGGATATGTCCACTCAATTTTTCCACCAGTCCGTCTCCTGAGATCTTAATCTGGGAAAACCGGATAATTCGTTCCAGAAAAATCGCCAAAGCGACCATGGAGCATAACAGTATGGGGCCCACCAGAATTCCACCTTTTGCCAGAAATTCAAACATGCCAATTCTCCTTGCTTGATAATAATATTTTAAAAGAATTCAAGAGGTCAAGGTTTCAATAGTTCAAATAAAAAACCTGGATCCCGTTCAAACACACAATGTCAATCTATGGAAATATTATTCCAAAATCCGCACCCCGAATGCTATCTTTAGCTATTTCAAAAACCTGTTAGCAAAAAAACAAGCAGCTAAACACTTACTATTGTTTCTCCGCTTCAAGGTCTTTAACGATATCGGGTTCACCGTCATAGTCAAGGTCCTGTAATCGTTTAATCAGGGCCTCGCTTGCGTCATATTCCTCCCAGAGGTCCGGCCTGCCATCAGCATTTTTATCCTCTTCCACCTGGCACACACTGCCCTCCTGATAATAGTACCAGGTATCGATACGGCCGTCCCCTCTGGTATCTTTTTCCGCACGCACCGCTTCTTCCTTCTCATTATAGTACCAGGTAATATTGAGCCGGCCGGTTGCACCGTGATCCTCCAAACTCTTTACAAGACGACCCTGTTCATCATAGTATTCCTTCAGATCAAAAGCGCCGTCTTTGTTTTCGTCCATCTCTTTTTTTAAAAGCCTGTTGTCCCGATAGGATTGCCGCAGTTCCGGTTTTCCGTCACGATTGCCATCTACCTCTATCACCACAGACCAATTTCGCTTGTTAAACCACTGGGTAGTTTCAAAATAACCGTCACTATTGCTGTCCCGGGTCAGACGCTCCTGCTCACCATGCCGATAATATATCTTGAGATCTGCCTGACCGTTCCCGGTCTCATCCTTTTCCACCCGAATCAACCTGCCCTCACGATAGAACTGCCAGACATCAAAACGGGTGTTCAGATCCGTGTCCTGCTCAACCTTCTTTTTTTCCTCTTTACGATTAAAATAAATACGCTCATCAGGTTTCCCGTCCTTGTTTTTATCCCGGGTCTGAAGCCATCGAAGCCCCTCTTTATAAGAGGTTGCGGTCTCCATGAACCCGTCCTGGTCTTCATCATATTCTTCACGGTCAGGAGTCCCTGAAATAAAGTACCGAACCAGATCGATCTTTCCAGAATAGCGTGTATCCCGCCGGGTCTTACACAAAGCACCCTGGTCATCAAAATCAGAAAAAATATCCTTTTTATTATCAAAGTTGCTGTCTTTTTCCTGATAGGATAAAATACCATCTTTATAACGGCTCAGAATGTCATAGATCTTGTCATGGTTGGAATCTCTCTCCTGCTCTGTGGGTTTACCTTCTTCAAAGCAAGTCACCCGTTCAAAGAAATTGTCGTGGTTCATGTCCCGCTGTTGCAGGATAATTGTCCCTTCAACATAGGTTCTAAACTCATCCATCTTCTGGTCAAAATCAAGATCATGACTGCTTTTAGACAGCAGTCCTTCTTTATCAAAAAAAACTTCTTCGTCAATATGCCTGTCATCATTGGTGTCTACCCGGCGCTTCACGGGTTTCCCCTCTTTGTAGGTCTGCCAAAAGTTGATCCGGTCTATTCCCAGGGTGTCACGGGTCAGAAGTTTGGGCAGACCTTTTTCATAGTCCCAGAATGTATCAAATACCGTATTGCCGTCGCTATCTTTTTCAATTTTTAAAGGGCGTTCTTTTTTATCGAAATAGATAATGCGCTCAACAGCACCTCCCGGAACAGAGCGTTCATTTCGCACCCGTTTCCCGGAAACAAAAAAATCACGGGTTTCCATATAACCGTCATAGTCCGTGTCCTGCTCCACCCATTCAAGCACTTCTCGACCTGTATAGTACTGGACCCTGTCAATTTGACCGTCAGCATTGGTGTCATTCTCCAGACGTATTGTACGGCCCTTTTCATTTGTGATCCAGACCTCGTCAATTTTCCCGTCTTGGTTGGTATCCACTTCCTGACACGCAGAACGGTCTTTAGCTGAAGGCGAGGAAACCCCAATCAGAAAAAAAACCAAAAAAGTGGCAATAAAGAAAAAATGATTTGCTTTTAGAAACATTCAGCTCTGCTTTCCGCCTGAAGTTATATTCTGATAGACCTTAAAAGAATACCCCAAAGTCTGCAGCGCATCTCGGACAGCATGCTCCCGATCAATTAAGATACACGTGAAAAGTCCAGCAGCCTAATATAAAAAATAAAAGCAGTAAACCCCATTCTGCTTAAAACTTGTTACTGACGGCCTTTCCCTTCTCAATTATTCTTTTAAGAATATTTTTTTTTCTTCAGCCCTTTTAAGCAGATGAGCTAAACCAGTCGCCCTGTGCGACTATATCACAATTCAAGTTTATCTGTTTGTGAGCATTTCTTTTGTGAGATTCAACCTGTCAATATATAAAATATTGGATTGTCAGCGAGAAATGAAGGCATTGATTTTTTAACTCCTGATAATAACATTGCCTCTGTAGAAGGGAGCAGCTCAATTTCAGGATTATGACACATGGCTAACTCTTTCCCTTGAGTTTCTGACCCCGGAAACCCTCAGGAAAGAGTACACCTTGCTATGCCATGCTTAAAATTATAGTTAAAACTTTACCTTAAACCCGCCATAGACAAAACGTCCCTGATTTGGCAAACAATAACTCATCTCATAATCAGTGTCATTAATGTTGTCCACACCACCATATACAGTCAGATTTTTTGTAATGTCCTGAGAAAGTTTCATGTTTATCAGGGTATATTCATTAAGCTTATCTCTTTCAGACAAATCTCTTGAAAACTGATACTGCCTATTCACGTGCAAAAGAGTAACTGTGGCGCATAAGCCAAAATCAAATCGATAGCTGCCGTCAAAGGTCAGTTTCTGCTGCGGCCGGTGTTCAACAACATCAAGTCCGTTTTCATCAGGCATTTGGTCTGAGTCCATATAGCTCCATCCGGCACTCAGAAATAAGCCCCGAACAGGTTGTGTTTTTAAATATACCTCAACACCACGGAAACGGTACCTTCCCTTATTCGCATTAATGTCATTTATATCTTTTTCTATCATGTTATCTACGTCTGACACAAAACCGGTCAGGGTTACACTGCTATTGAGCGGAAGCTGCTGCTCAATTCCAAGTTCATAGTTATATGATATTTCTGTATCAAGGCCAGGATTTCCCTCATCTTCTTCATACAAGTTTTTTAACGAAGGAAATCTTACCTTTCTTGAAACAGACCCAAAAAACCGGGTATCCTCAAGCAGAGAATAATTAAACCCGACAAGAAAACTTCCCTCATTGTCATCACCTCCATCATCTTTTATGATCCAGTGATGCCCGTATCCAAAAACAAAGCTGAGACGCTCAAAAGGTGAGACCTCATATTCTGCAGCCAAAGAATAAAGCTCTAAATCTTTCTCACTATCGATACCACTCAAACCGCTTCTTTCCATGACCTTACCATCTGCATCATACCAGTCCTTTTCTCCTGAAGCAGAAAAAGTAATGAGCCCGGCGTTATCAAGATCATACAGGGTCTGAAAAGTCCCTCCGGCTATAGTTGTATGGTCTCTCCGATGAAAAGTATTTCTATCATCTTGGGTAGTATAGCTATCATCATCATATCTGTTTGACTCTTCGTTTAAACGGTTAAGATATGCCCAGCCTCTGAACTCAAGCGGTCCGTCCGCGTCATAGCCTCCGGAAAGCTGAAGCATATAGTTTTCAATGTTATTAACTCTTTCAAATTTAAGTGTCTTACGATAAGGATCATCTCGGTCATCTTTTGTGCGTGGAGGAACCCCATAACCGCCGTCACTTGCACCGAAAGTAATACCAAAATACGCTTTTTCAGTCGGAGTATAGGTAAAACGCGCAAACAAATCCCTGTTGCGTTTGTCACTGTTTTCACGCAGATTTCCGTTTTCGCCACTGGTCTCGTCAAAATCATCTGAAAGCTGAAACCCGTCAGTTTTATAAAGATTTCCGCTTAAAAAGAAATTCGTCTTTTCCGTAGCTCCTGATAAAGTGAATCTGCTGTCATAACTGACATCTTCCCCTATTTCCTGCTGCCAGCTTCCGTGTATGCCCTCTTCGCCTTTCTTGGTAATAATATTAATGACCCCGCCAAGAGCACCCTGTCCGTAAAGAACAGAACTTCCGCCATAACTTACTTTTATTTTTTCTATGTTTTCAACCGGAATCATAGTCGGATTGAACTGACCGTCATAGGTCGCATTGATGGGTATACCGTCAAGCAGGATCTTCGTATGACGAGTTCTAAATCCCCTGATATCAATTCGGGGTACACTTTGGCCACCGGTCCGGACATTCAGGCCCGGAAGTAACTCAAGCGCTTCGTCAAGGGTTTTCGCCCCTCTTCTTTCAATTTCTTCAGCATCGATCTCCCGCACTGTCGCAACGTCTTCAACCCCGGCTGTCTTTCCAGAGACAACAACCTCTCCCAGGTTCTGTACGTTAAAATAGTCTTCAGCAAAAACAGGTTGTGAAATGAACAACAAACAGAGCACTACTAGAATCTTTTCAAATGATAACCGCATTTTTCTTCCTTCCTTTTTCTATTAATATTTTTAATTTCAATTTATTCAAAATTTAGCTGACCGTCATGTCCGGCCTGTAAACAGATAATAAAAAAAGCCGGTTCCCGTGTTTAATAGGAACCGGCTTTTCAGCTGGTAATTTTTCTCCTTTTCAAACACGGGAGGCATGACCCTTTCGATTCATACCCTTAGGCCTTCACTCATAGGCGTTATACCCTTAGAGAGCAAGGCTCGAAGACAATATTCAATTTTATATAAAAAAAGCCGGTTCCCGTGTTTAATAGGAACCGGCTTTTCAGCTGGCTATTTTTCTCCTTTTCAAACACGGAAGGCATGACCCTTTCAGTTCACACCCTTAGGCCTTCACTCATAGACGTTATTCCCTTAGAGTGTAAGGCTCGGAGACATTATTGAATTGTAATTTTAAAAATTATAACATCCCTAACTAAATGTCAAGAAAAAACTAATATTTACCCTGTTATCACCAGCCAACTCAGAATCAACATTACTCCAGGTAACCTAATCAATTCATAACTCATGAAAATTCTACAGTTTCGATAACTATTTCAAATCCAAAAGCCTGCTTAAAAGATCAATTTCTCCTTTAAAGTTTTTTGTTAGAAAACTTTTTTTCCCTATCTCAAATAACAGTGTATGTTTTAGACAGCTAAAAGAAAAAACTTCAAATGCCACAATCCCACGGTCTTTCACCTGTATAAAAAAAAGAAAGCGCGATCAGACTTTCACGAACAACTCCGATTTTTTTCGTTCCGCAAAAAGAAGCGGCTGCGGTGTAGCAATACCTTTATCAACAATATAGTTTGCGGCCACAAATTCATTTAAAGATATGGATGTACGGAAAAACGATTTTACCAACTTCGCGACATTATTATTAGTGTATCTTTTAACAAAACAGGGGGTGATGCAGAGTTCAGATTTAAATATCATTTTATAAGTCGTCTTTTAAAATATATACTCTGCGCGATTTTCATTAAAAGACCTAACACCAGGTCGCAAAGCTTACTGTCAGTAAGTGAGAACATAATATTTTCACTTACTAAAATATTCAGGTTCTTAAATTCTTTACCTATGTATTCCTTCATAATCCTAATCAAATTCTCTTTTTGATTTTTTTAATTTCCGTTCAGTAAAAAACATAACAGAATCCCAGGTTTTTTTAAGCTCTTTTCTTTTAACCTGCCCAAGATATGACCTTAAGAAGTAGAGCCTGAAACCTCTTAACAAAAAAGACGTGTCAAGAAACGAGCAGTTAAGCCTTGCAAGGTCCTTTGCTCTTTCAGCTGGTAAAATAGAGCCTGACACCTTTATGGCGTCGAGATCAGTAAAATAGATTTTTACTTTATCACCAGCATCTACAAGAATGTTTGTTGCTTTCAAATCACAATGCATTATCCCGCAGTCGTGAAGCTGTTTTACCTGTTTGGCAACTTTTTTAATAAATTGTATCTTATCTTTTTTGGCTAACTGCTTAAAGTTTGAGTCCATGAACAGGTTCAACGGTTTGACTTCAAATAACGGCTCAGTCACGACATAACTTTCTAAAACAAAAAAAGCTTTTCTTCTTTCCATAAAAAGGATCGGTTCCGGAGTCGGAATCCCCCTGGTTTTCAGGATATTTGAAGCAAGCCAGGTTTTCCTGCCATGAGATGGCCTGAAAATATTTTTTATGACATCAGCTATGCTTTTAACATTATATCTTTTTAAATAAATTCCAGGTGACCCGACTGACGAAGGAAAAAGAAGAGAGGATGCAGAGCCAGGATCCTTAAGGATCCTGGAAGCGGGATCTGAAAAAAGTTTATCGGGATTTTCCATCAGACTTAGAACATCCCTGTTCAGAGGAAGAGCGGCATATCCGTTTAAATTTCTGGTTTTTATTCTGGTGAAATATTTATTTTCGCGGAAACAGCGTTTCGCGTATTTTTTCCATTTTTTCAAAAGAAGATGTTTTGTTTCGCTCACTATTATTTTGTTTATGTGCAACTTCAATCTGTTTTTTTTTATAAAACCTTTTAAATAACTATTCAGAAAAAAAACCCGATCACGAACAGAACGGCTTTGATAAAAAGAGGTGTTAAGCATGGCAAGGTTGGAAAGACGCTGGGTAACAGGAATGATATTTTTAAGTTTTACCCTGTCAAGATCAATAAGATAAAATTGATATTTTCCATCTAAACCTTGAGATACAAGAATGTTTTTCCAGTGAAGGTCCATATGCACAACACCTGCCATGTGAACAGTTAAAATGAAATCGGAAAATGATTTGATCAGCGATTTCCTGTTTTCTGCAGACATGTTCCTGTTCTTATTTAAAAACTCTTTAACAGTTACAGCCTTTGGTATTTTTTCGCTAATGAAATAGGTCTTATTTATAAGACCATACTTTTTCTCAATTCCAAAGGCTATTGGAGAATAGGTCGGAACATTAAGATCCTTTAAACGAATAGCTGTTTTCCACTCCTTCAGACCATATGGAAAAAGAAAGGCCCGAATAATTTTATTCGGCAAAACTGTAAATTCTTTAAGATAGATATCCGGCAGGTTTTCAGATTTCAATAAAAGCAGGCTGGTTCTTCGCCCGGGAAGCTCTCTTTTGACGGTCTCTTTAAAAACAATATCTTTTGTAACAATATCATTTAATATTGAAAACGGGAATTTGCAGCAGTGCCTGGCATTTATTGTCCAGCTAATTTTATCCGGCATGTTTCATCATTTTATTGGTTTTTTTTATGATCTTCAAAACAAACAATTTGTCCTGTTTTGATATTTTGCTAACTGAAAAATAATGCTTTAAAAAACGCAGCTTGTCTGTCCTTGTAATATTTTTCGATTTTGCAGAATAGTTTAAGGCTGCAAGATCTTTTATTATCCAGCGCTCAGGTACTTTTTTTCTTATGTCCACCCGGTGCAGATCAACAATAAACAACTCGTCTTTGTTATTTTCTTCAGTTCCGATAAGAAGATGACAGAGATAAAAATCTCTATGATTAAAACCGCTCTGATGCATTTTTTGGCTTAAAAGAGCTACCTTTTTAATAAGATCCGTTTTTTTCGAGAAGGTTTTTGTTTTCAAACAGGATTCAACATATGTTTCCAGAGTTACACAGTTTTTTATTCCTTTGGTTATTAAAAAAGACTCTGAACCAAAGAGTTTGACTGCTCTTTTACCTGCTGCTACAGGTAGCATGGTTGGAAGGCCAGCTTTATGAAATGCCAGAATATTATTGAATTCATCAAAAGCGGTTTTTTTCGATGCAAACCTTATCATCTCTTGAAAACATCTTCCAAAAGAAAGTGGATAATGTCTTTTCAAGTAAGCACAAACTACTTTACCTTTCTGTTCAAAAGAAAAAGTTCCGGTTCTTCGTTCAGAAATTACATGCTTTACGATTCTGGTTTCTGTAATTGACATAACCCTGTCAAAATCCAGCAGATTATTTACCTTTAAAGCTTCTTCAAATTCTAAATTAAATATTATGTTTTCTGGAGAAACTGCTGTTTTGATCTTTTCAAGCATAAACATCAGCAAGCACCCTTCTCCTTCAAGACTTCCAGATAGACTTTTTCTGTTTCACTAATATTTTTTTTCACAGGGTTTTGTCTTGCAGCTAAAACAGCCTTTTCGCTCATCTCTTTTAAGCCCGAAGAATTATTTTCAATAACAGCGGCGGCGGCCGTTACCATTTCTTCAATCTGCAACGGCGAATCAACCACAAAGCCCGAAACCTTATCTTCTATTATTTCAGCTGCACCGTTAAGCCTTGTGGTGATAACCGGCAGCCCGCATGCCATTGCTTCAAGACATACATTAGAAAATGGGTCATAAAAAGTTGGGAGAATAAACATATCTGAAGCGCAAAAAACAGATTCTATCTTTTCAACGTGTCCTAAGAACAGAATATTATCTGCATATCCATTCTTCCTGACCAGCCTCAAATACGGCCCTGCTTTTTGCCGACCCGCTATGAGAAGCTTTACTTTAAGCCCTTTCTTAATGAGATTTGCCACGCACTGCATCGCAAACTGAAGGCCCTTTCGTCTAAAGTCATTGCCTGCGAAAAGAAGAATTACCTCATCTTTTTTTATGCCCAAATTTTTTCTTATACTTTTTCTCAGGCCCGGCTTTTCATCTGAATTAAATTTATTTAAATCTACTCCGTTGTGAACAACCTTTATTTTTTCTTCCGGAACATTATAGTAGTGAACAACCTGAGCTTTTGACATGTGAGAATTTGTAATAATGCGTTTATAATTCCCCTGTTTAAATATATTCTTTTCTATATAAAGCAGAGCCAGATCCCTAGGGTTTAAATATTTCATTACTTTTTTTACTGGATTCGAAGAAAAGGTCCTCAGCCAGTTAATATGAAGGGGATCACCGACCCTGTAAATGTCCTGCGGAAATATTTGTGCAAGCCCATTAACAATATCAAAGTTTTCCTTAGCAATCAGTTTTGCGCTGTTTTTACTAAAAGACAGGTTTTTAACAGGAGAAGGAGTTTTTAGATATGACACCTTGTGAACCGTTATATTATTTTTTTTTTTCATATTGTTTTTGCCGCAAAAAACATGAACATCATGACCAAGCTCTGCCATTCCCTTGGCAAGATTAACTGCATAGCGTTCCGCACCGCCATGCAGTTCATTAAATTCTTTTCTTACCAATGCTATTTTCATCTATCTTTTCCTTTCAGGCCAACATGATCAGGACACAGAGCAAGGTGCCACCAGAATATTCTGAAATAAACCACGATTTTTCCCCTGAACCTTTTTTTTACTCCCAGAGTAAGCAGTAGCCCAATAAAAGTCAGCACCAAATTTATAACAAGTTTAAAGAATCGAAAAATCCTCAAACACAAATAAGACATTATTGACCTGTTTTTTTTGAAATATTCATACAATAACCTGTAATATTCAATCCATACCATGGCAGGACGCATTTTTTTGCTTTGTCTCTGGAAATGGATTATGTCTATTTCAAGCTGATGAAATATTTTCCAGCCGGCCTTTCTCATGCGAAAGCACCAGTCGGTCTCCTCAGAAAAGAAATATCAACTTAAAAATCCTGATGCTAATGTGTTTTCATTTAAACTGCTCAATTATAATACTTTATATTTTTCAAATGTTCTTTATGTCTAAAACTATATCAAATAAAGAAGCTTTATCAACTTTCGTTTATAACATCGGTTGTTAATTATGGAACAATTATGTCAACATACGATTTAATTTTTATAGCAATCTTCTTTTCGGTTTTTGACAAACCTTCGATAATTTCGCCGTCTGCCTGGCAAAAAATTGTTTCAGGAAATAATATCTCAACCCTGTCAGCTTGGAACTGGTTTATTTCTGGACAAATTATGTTTACCGGTTTCCCGGTAAAACGGGCCAAATGAAGAAGTGCCCATTCTTTGATATTTTTAATCACCGTAATTTCAAAAAGGCCATCATCTGTCTGTGCTTTAGACGAGAGACAGGTTCCGCCGCCATAAGAGCTTATATTCGATATTACTATCGCGCGTATTTCCGAATCAAAACATTTATGTACTTCTTTATTGTTTTCCGAACGGAATAAAATCTCTGTTCCCGGAGGTATTTTATCATTCAGATGCCTGAGCCCCAAAAAAACATATACCAGCTTACCCATTTCCCATCTAAAAAGGTACTGGTTTGAAGCGTCCTTTCGAATCTCCTCAAAATCTCTCAATATCCCGGCATCACTTCCCATCCCAAAATAGTTAATGCAGGTATATCGGTTATTGACCTCTAAAATGTCCAGCTGTTTTGTTTTGCCTTTCAAAATAATCTTTACAAGACTTTCCAATCCGCCGTTATCTAAAATTTTTAAAAGCCCTAGAGATCGGGCCAGATCATTTCCCGTACCCAGAGGAATAATCCCAATTTTTTGTTTCCACCCAAGGCTTACCATTACCTGGATAATATTTGCTATGGTCCCGTCACCTCCTGCGGCAACCACTTTTTCATAATCTGTACAAATATGAGACAACTGATTCTGCATATTCAGCTCTGTGATAACAATATCATACTCATTTGCCGGAAGATAATTTTTTAGAATAGAGATCAGTTTTCCCTTTATCTTTTGTCCTTCTGTTTTCCCTGACAATGGATTTGCTAAGAAAAGGAGTTTTTTCATAAAAAAAGGCGTTCTTATAATGATTTCAAAGTAATGATAATGACTAATAACTATATACTACAGTGGGAAACAAGTAAAAACAAAATTTAACTGAAACCTGTTGATATTTAATGATTTTCTTGATAAAAGATTGTCATAAAATAAAAAATCGGAATAACCAAGATGCTGATGAAAACAGATAAAATTCTAATAATCAGGCTTAGCGCAATAGGAGATGTGTTAAGAACGCTTCCGGCTTTTCACATTATAAGAAAGAACTTTCCTGAAGCTTATATCGCCTGGGTTGTTGAAGAAGCCTCCAAAGATATTCTTGAAGCCCATCCCGGAATAGATGAAGTCATCATTTTCCCTAAAAAAGAATTGGCTTCAAAAATCAAATCACCAAAAACCTTTTTCCAGGGAATAAAACAATTCTTAATATTTATGCAGGAAATCAGAAAAAAGAAGTTTGAAGTAGCCATTGACTTTCATGGTCTTTTTAAAAGCGGAATAATCAGTTTCCTAAGCGGCGCAAAAGACCGGGTAGGTTTCACAAAGCCTTTCACAAAAGAAATGAATTTCCTGTTTAATAATCGCAGATTCTCTCTTGATTCGGAGAGAATGAACCGTGTCGACCGCAATATCTCCCTGACAGAAAACCTGGGTCTCAACATCAAGCAGGGTCCTCCGGATATTTATATACCGGACAAAGACAGTGAATTTATTCAAAAGTTTTTAAAACAGAACCGGATTGAGCCGGAACGCCCGCTGATTGCGATACACCCGGGAACAAGCCCTTCAACACCTTATAAACGCTGGGATGCCTACCGCTATGCGGTTGTTGCTGATAAGGTCATTGAAGACAGTGCTGCTCAGATTATTTTTACCTGGGCAAATGAAGAAATTGAAATGGTAAAAGAAATAATCAGGCTCATGAAATATCAGGCTATCACTGCACCCGAAACAGAAAACCTCTGCCAGCTCGCTGAAATTTTTAGGTGCAGCGATCTTTATGTAGGCAGCGATACCGGCCCCATGCATCTGGCAGCATTTGTAAATACCCCGGTGGTAGCAATATTTGGCCCCACAGACCATGTAGTTAATGAGCCCTACAGATATACCCCTCATATTGTCATCAGGAAAGAGATTAAATGTGCACCATGCAGAAAGAAAAATTGCACAGACAGAGACTGTATGAAAGGGGTAAAAGAAAATGATGCAATTCGAGCTATAAATATTATGCTTGATTCATTTAAAAATAAGCGGAACAAAAAAATAAAACCCAGGTCTTTAAGTAGCCCCATAAAAAGTTGATTTTAAAGTATCCCTCTTTAGCAGCAAAGCAGATACCTGAGTATCCCGCATTTTAAAATATAATCTTAATTTTATTATGACAACTAATTCCAAACATAAAAAAATCAAAAAGATTCTTATTGTCAGCACCAGCTGGCTTGGAGATGCGGTTATAACCATTCCCACTATTTATGGAATAAAAAATCTTTTTCCTGATGCCCATCTGGCAATACTGACAAAAGACACCATATCAGATATCTTTAAAACTGTCGAAGCGGTAGATGAGATCATTCCCTTTCATAAAGAAAAGGGCTGCAAAAAAGCCTTTTCTATTTTAAAAACATCCTTAATGCTTAAAACTAAAAAATTTGACCAGGTTTTTATCTTTCCCAGATCTATAGGTTCTGCACTCACCTGTTTTTTAGCCGGCATTCCTGAAAGAATAGGCTTTGGGTCAGTCGGCAGAAGATTTTTACTTACCGAGACGGTTGAAAGAGATCAAAAAACACTTCCAAAACATCAGGTGCATTACTACAAAAAGCTGCTTGGAAGTTCAGAAAAAACGAGTTTTCCTGAACTTCCACATGTTCATGTACCTGAAAGTAATATCAAATGGGCACGTGAATTTTTGCTTTCAAAAAAAGACAATTCAAAAGATTTTCTGGTAGGAATAAATCCCGGGTCAACTTATGGAGAAGCAAAACAGTGGCTGCCTGAAAGGTTTGGAGAGCTTGCAAAAAAACTGTCTAAGAATAACAGGTGTGATATAATTATTTTCGGTGACTCAAATTCAAGCCTGCTCGCAGAGAAAATAAACAATGACCTTGAAATCAAGGCAATTGATGTTACCGGAAAAACAAATATTCTACAGCTGACCGCGCTTCTGAAAGAATGTGATCTCCTGGTTACAAATGATACCGGACCCATGCATGTAGCATGTGCAGTTCAAACACCGGTCGTGGCAATCTATGGCTCCACAAACCATGTGACCACATCACCTCTGGGTCCTGATGCGGTAATGATTAAAAAGAACACCCCCTGCAGTCCGTGCATGAAAAGAATTTGCCCTGAAAGACATCACATGTGCATGGAAAATATTTTAACAGATGATGTAGAAAGCGCTGTTTTGGAAAAACTAAAAAACCTTAAATAAAATTAATTTTTAAAATCATATAATGAGCATTTCTAAGTTATCAGTTTTCATCATATCCTTAAATGATAAAAAAACTCGAGCGTAAAGTATAATTTTTGACAATACCTCTGTATAGACAAAACTCTTGAAAGATTAGACTATTCATGAAAATACTCCATATTTTTAGCAACTGGAAATGGACAGGCCCAGCAGAACACGCACTTAACATGGCTACTGCTCATTTAAAATCAGGACATGACGTAATTTTTGCCTGTGCTGAACCACCTTTTGAAGGAAAAGAAAACTCTATTGTTGCAGCCGCGGAAAGAGCCGGGATTTCACCACTCACAAAGTTTAAGTTAAATAAGCACTTCAATCTGGCAGACAACATCAAGGACATACAGAAGTTAAGAAAATTCTTAAAAGAAAAAGAATTTGATGTTGTACACACCCACCTCCCCAACGATCACTTTTTATGCGGAGTAGCGCTTTTTGCCACTTTCACTAAAACCATTCTTATAAGAACCTGTTACGATGGACATAAAATGCCGGGAGGCATTAAAACACGCCTTATCCTTTCATACATGACTGATGGCCTGATAACAATCTCAAACCTTACCAAAAATCACATTAAAGAAAATTACGGCTTTACTGATAAAAATTTATGGAAGGTTGATACCCCCGTTAACCTCGAACGGTTTAATCCGGATAAGGTCAATGATATCAGGGGGAAATATCATCTTGTAAAAGAGGCTGTAATAGGCGGAATAGTTGCAAGAGTCCAAACACACAGACGCTTTGAAGTTTTACTGGAAGCAATACAGATTGTCACAAATCAGTTTCCCGGTTTTAAATTCATGATCATAGGTAGGGGAACGCATATTGAGGAAATTGCAATTAAACCTTCTCAGAAAATGGGTATTAGAACAAATCTTATTTTTACCGGTTATAAAAGAGAGGATTTCTGCGGAACACTTTCATGCCTTAACTTTAAAATATTTCTCGTGCCTGGAAGTGACGGTTCATGTAGAGCGGTAAGGGAGGCAATGGCTATGGGAAAACCTGTTATTGCTGCTAAAAGGGGAATGCTTCCAGAACTTGTTGAGGACGGAACAGACGGCCTTGTGGTAGAAGACACCCCTGAAAATCTCGCGAAGGCAATCATGCTTCTGGTTGACAATCCTGAACTCTGTCAAAAAATGGGTAAAAATGCCAGGGCAAAAGCACTTGAACTTTTTAATCTTGAAAAACAGGCTGCAAAAATCGAAAAGATATATGAAGAAGTTATTTCCCGCCGTGCTTAAAATTGAACTACCACCACCTACAGAGACTGTGCCATAATGGCTAACAAAATTATTCTTCGACAATAAAGCATGGAAACTACAGAGTGGTTATAAAGGCACACATGAAATGTATCCCCCTGGCTTAACCCTGAACTTGAAACATACCCACATCTATCAGGTTAAAGCCATCCGCCATGCAACTGTTTGTTAATTTTTGATCATTTTATAAGTTTCTCACAGGCATCTATGACACTTGACACTGAAAGTGAGTTCATACAATTTCTGTGGCCGCAATCTTTAAGGTAACAGGGAACACATTCAAGTTTTTCATTTTTAACCACAATACTTTTCAAGTTCTGCGGACCAACATAAAACGGATCGGTAGGACCAAAAAGCCCTACAACAGGAATATCCAGTGAAGAAGCAAGATGCAAGACCCCGGAATCAATACCCACAAACAGAGCAGCCTTTTTAATTACCGCACAGAGAGTCTGTAGATTTATTTTTCCTGAAAAATTAACGAGTTTTGTTTTATTTCCACCAGCTTTTTTAATAAAGTAGTCTTCGATAATCTTATTGGAAGCTACATTAGCTACACTACCAACAAGCACTGGAATTAAATCGAATTTTTCATATAAAAGACAAATTAAATCTGCGAACTTTTCTTCCCCCCAGTTTTTTGTCAGCCTGCGTTTGGATGCGCCTGGAGAAATGACAACAAATCTTTCCGGAAGAAAAAGGTTATCAATCGTTTCATCTGTTCTCATCAGCCCGACATAATCATTCTTGACAACAGTAATACCCAGTGCCTTCAAGAGTTTGGAATTGTTATACCAGCTGTTATGTCCATCAATTGTCTCTTTCACATTAAAAAATGGTTTCCAGGGAAAACCAGGAAACCCTGCTTTTATTCCTGCATTACTGAAAGAAGCCATTCCAAGACATTCCTCTGAGCGTGAAAGAGTTATTAAGAGGTCATAATTGTTTTTCCGAATCTTCTTGAACAATCTTAATTTTGCTACAAATCCGCTTTCCCTAAAATATATCTCGTCAACATAGGGCGAATCTTTAAGCAATTCTGCCAGATACGGTTTGACAATCGAATGAATAACTGCTTGAGGAAATTTATCACGCAGGGATTTTAAAAGAGGAAGTGAAAAAACCAAATCACCAATCTGGTTGAGATGAATAATACATATTTTTTTACAGTTCATAAAACAATTAAAAAAAGAAATTATCGTTTTCTATTGTTGACAATTCGCTGATCTTTTTATCTGAACAGATAAAATCTTCCACCCACCAGTTTACATGGTGATAAAAACACCCCACAATACCACATTCTTTTTCTGCATTAAAATTTTTGATAGAATTTGCTGTGCTATTTAGTGTCTCATCAAATAATTTCTGGTCACAGTAACCACATGGGTCTGCAATCCTGGCATTATCAACACCTCTGAATGCAGGACAGTGGAAAATTCCAGCCGAAGTTACAACCGTATTAAAAAAGTGCATGTGGCATGTTTTGGGCTGTCTCTTCAGTTCATCTACCTTGTTATCAACAATTGCCTGCAGATTAACACTTTCAAGCAGCTTTATATTCCCCTGAGCAGCCTGTTTTGCCTGTTTCAAGTTATGCTTAATATCAAAAATAATTTTCCCTTCTTTTTCCTTCTCAGAAAAATCAAACAGGGACTCCTTATGGGAATCCTCAAGGCGGACAAGGCATGGTTTAAAAGAAACATAATCAAACGAGTATTCAGCGGCCAGCTTCACCGCACCTGCCATTTCACCTATATTGGAATAAAGCCTTTTTCCATTCAAAAAGACATCGTCCCACACAATGACAAATGAATAACCCAGAGAGATATCAGGGTTAGACTTTTTTATGTTCTGCGCATTTGCTAAAATATCTTTTAATAATATTTTCTTTTTTGGAAGATGTGTTTTTTCAAAAGTATCCTGAGATGCGGCATCAAGGGAAAGTCTCACCCAATCACCTTTCTCCAGAGCATGTGCAAACTTTTCTATTTTCTCCAGCTGAGATCCATTTGTAACAATACCAAGCTGTAGACCTTTATCCTTAATAAAAAGGGAAATCTCTTCGAAGTTTCGGTGAAGGGTGGGTTCACCGCCCCCAATAAGTATTACCGAAAGTAAACCGTTTGTCTGAAGAACATCCAGCGTTTTTTTGACTTCACCTAGATCCAGAGGTTTACCAACATTAATTATCTCAGAATCAACGCAGTGCGGACAGGCAAAATTACAGGCAGAGGTCAAATCCAGGTTAATAGATACAGGCGCAAAATCCGGCGGCTTATTACCGTTATCAGAGAATCTTATACTACGCTGCCAGTCAAGATAATTTTTAAAACGTTCAATAACAGAACGTTGCCTCAGTTTTGAACTAAAATCAAACGCGCTACTTTTTAAATTTTTCATATTGAGATATCTAATTTATGCCGCATTCATTATAAATTTTTTCAAGAAGATACATATTGTTCAATATGTGCGGTTTATCTATAAGCAACTCTCCCTCTCCATTGACAGCAGAAATAAAGTTCTTAACTGAAAGTTCAAGAGGGTCGATAATTTTAAGTTTTTTATCATTACAACAAAAATACATGTCGTAGGCATCCATATCAAGAAATCTTTTGACGACTTGCCCATTAAAACCAAACAAAAAATCCCTTGGCTGATCTTTTTTGCTTTCAAAAACAATTTGAACTTTACAAAAAATACTTTTTGCTCTGTAAACAAACTCTATTGTCATATCTTTTTCAGAAGATTTAATCTCAATACCTTCCACCCTGCCATCACCGCAAAAATAGTAAAGAATACTCAATGCGTGAGGAACAGCTTCCGGGATCATCTCTTTACCAAAACACAACGGAGACATTTTAATGAAAAAAGTTTCAATCTTTTGCATATCCACAGGACCGGAGACCTGTTCATAAAAAGGAATCGCAAAAGGCCACTGAGAGTTCATTGCTATTTTTATATTTTTTTTCTCTGCTGCCTCAAAAATACTGTCAAGTTTGGCTAATTGATTATTTTCTTTAGAAAAAATAAATGGCTTTTCACAAAAAACATGCGCGCCCGCCTCAATACTTCTTAAGATATATTCATAGTGTGTCTCTGAAGGTGAAGCAATGGCAACACAATCAGGCTGTTCATTTTTCGACATTTTCTCAAAATCAGAGTATGGGGCTGCATCAATTCCATATGTCTTTAACACAGACGATGCTTTCTTTGCATTTGCTTCTGTGGTAGCGATAACGGCTGTTACGGATACACCATTTTGGTGAAAATATTTTGCAATATATTCACCGATACCGTTTCGATTTCTTCCTGCTCCAACGATTGCTATTTTCATCTTGGACGTTGTTATTCCATTTCTCTGACTGAATAAACTCACAACAGATCTTTCAAAACAGTAATTATATACAATTATTACTGTTTTGAAAGTAAAACTTATGTAAGCCAAAAAAATCTTTGATTTATAGTTCTTTGCATTGTATTTTTTTGGGCAAACAAAGAAAAGCATATTATATTTTTTAATAAAATAAACGTTTTCCTTGGAACGCTAAGAGCTATTCGGATTATACCCCAAAAAGCCGTGGGTTAATCTTATAAATAAAAAATAATTAGTAGGAACAAACCTTTGATTACAAAACAGAAAAGGAACAGCAGAAGACTGTTTTTCACAGCGGAAAAACAAGGGACCGAGATACAGCAGAAATAATGGCTGATTACCTTTGTCCTGTGAAAGATGTTATGGAAGGTAAAAATCTTTTGCCAAATGAAGATCCTAAAGTATTGCCTCGCGTTTATTAGAGGGAAAAAAAGATATTATGCTTGTGGAACATCTTCTGTATCTTTCAAAACTTGCTTCACTCTTGCTGGTAGGTAGTGATGAAAAATTCTCTATTGATTTTAAAAACAGTGGTATTATTTGTCTTCAAAGAGATGAATCCGGTCAATGGCAGCTATGTTGGATTTTTACTCCAGAGATATTAGGTATGTAATGTTTGCGCAAAAAAACTGATATTAAAAGCAATCTCGACGGATTAACCGCAAATTTTACGCTGATTTAAATATTGACACATAAGGTTTGGTTTTCATATACTTTGCCTGCCCAAAAGCAAGTTATTATCAAGTCAAGACCGAGTTTGTTTTCTGCTAATAATTTAGATTGAGATCGTTTTTTTAATCAGGGTAGTTAAGGATGCAAAATATTATAGAAAAAATAAGGTCAAAGAATGCTATTACAGGAATAATCGGTCTTGGTTCTTGGGACTTACCCTGATCTGCCGTTTTGCAGAAGAAGGCTTTAACGTTCCAGGTTTTGATGCTGATATTAAGAAAGCAAAAAATATAACAGCGGAAAAAGACTAGATGAAACATTTACCCGGTGCAAATTTTAAAAGTCTTGTGAAAAAAGGATGTATCATCGCAACCACAGATTTTAAAAAAACCAAAAAAATAAATACAAAGATAAACAGACTTAAGGATATTCATTTCTGATGAACATTTGCTTTTTTAATACTTTGAAATTTTGGGGCGGAGGCGAAAAATTTTATTTCGACTATGCTCTAGGTTTTCAACAAAAAGGACATAAGGTTTTTATAGTTTGCAGTAAAAACTCGGTGCTTTCACAAAAGGCAAAGGCTTGTGATTTACCTCAGTTCAATGTCGATGCAAAAATCTTGTCTGCCTTAAATCCGCTGAAGGTTTTAAGGCTTGTCCGCTTTTACAGGAAAGAAAAGATAAATTTCGTAATGTTTTCAACTTCACAAGATTCGAAATTAGGAGGATTTTCGGCTAAATTAGCTGGTGTAAAAAATATAATTTACCGAAGAGGGCTTGCTGTAGCTATTAAAAATAGATTGATAAATCGAACAATTTTCAAAAACATTTTGACCCATATTCTCGCCAACTCTGAAGAAACAAAAAGAACTATTTTGAGAAACCTATCAAAAAATGTTAATGCCAACAAAATAAAGGTGATTTACAACGGTATTCATGTTGATAAGAGAGCAGTGGAATTTAAGCCGCTGGAAAAAATTCAGGAGAAGTCCAGGGGGATTGTATTAGGTAACGCCGGAAGGCTGACAGCTCAAAAAGGTCAACAATATTTATTAGAGGTAGCCAGAATATTAAAGGAAAGAAATCTGGATTATACGCTTTTTATTGCGGGCACAGGTAAACTGAAAGAAGAACTAAACAATAAGATTAAAGCATATAAGTTGGAAGGTCAGGTAATATTACTTGATTTTGTGGAGGAAATGGAAAGATTTATGTGTTCCATCGATATATTTCTTTTTTCATCTGCCTGGGAGGGATTTGGCTATGTTTTGGCAGAGGCCATGATAAAATCTAAACCTGTTGTGGCTTTTAACATTACCAGTAATCCTGAAATTATAAATGAAGGTGTTACTGGTTTCCTTGTTGATTACCCCAACGTTAAACAGTTTGCCGATAAAGTTGAGCTGCTGATCAGAGATGAAGTTCTGCGTAAAAAAATAGGTAAAAATGGTGAAAAGAGTGTTTACGATAGATTTGTAATTGAAGATAGAATATCAGAAGTGGAAGAATATCTGACAGATAAACAGGTGTCAAACAACAGCTAATTTAAAAAAAGGTTATACCAGAGTTTTAAATTATTTTCTTAATGCCTAAATCACAATCCCGTCCTTTTTTTCATATATTTTATTCTGAGATTAATATTGACACAAAATAACCGATTTTCTATACTTGTCCATCAAAAAGTAGGTTTTTGTCAAAAAAACAAATGCGATGCAAAAGATGACCGCATTTTTACTGTCCGTAGTTTACTCTGTTAAGGGATCTGATTCAGATATTTATGCCTAAAAAAGTTCAAAAAAATAATATTTCATGGACTGTTGTGAATGGTCTGGATGATCGTCTCCTAGAGAATCTTTATCCTCGGCTAAAGAACTTTTCTGCCTCTTCAGAACTTTCTGTTGTTAAAAATAATAATGCCCGAACAGCCCTTTTTTTTAGGCCGGAACAAAATTCTTCTGAACAGCTGTTTGTCAAACTGTATAAAAAAGGGAAGCTTGGACATAAGTTGAAACACATCCTGGTCCCGTCAAAAGCGTTTTCGGAATGGAAAAAACTGCGACATTTTAACAGCATTGGGCTGCCCAGCCCCAGACCGCTTGCTTTTTCAGAAAGAAAACGTTTCGGACTGCTTGGCGAGTGCTGTCTTTTAATAGAAGCTATACCTTCTGCTCTTCCTATTAATAAATATCTCGAAAAAAACGACCTTGAGTCTGAAAAGAAAAGAGAGCTCATCATTGCTCTCGCCCGTTTTATTAAAACCCTGCATGATAATAATGTTTTTTATAGAGATCTTCATTCGGGAAACATCCTTGTTCGCAAAAAGAATGAGGCTGATTTCGAACTTTTTTTTATTGATCTTCACAAGGCGGCTTTAATCGGAAAATTGTTTGAATGGATGAAGGTAAAGGATATTGCGCAACTATTAAATTCTGTTTTTTTCTCGGACGCAGAAACGCTTTCTTTTATTAAGGAATATCTTGGAGAAGTTGAGACAGAAAGTAAAAACTTAAAAGATTTTTCCCAAAAAATTACAGCAAAAAGATATAAGCTAAAACAACTAACTATAAAAAGCAGAAGTAAAAGATGCCTTAAAAAAAGCACGGTTTTTTCATACAGCAAAAACTTTAAAGAAACATACCACGGAAGAAGAGACTTCGGAAAAAAAGAAGCGGACAAAGTCTTGTCTTTGCATGCTTTAAACAAAAAAAACAACAGTGGGTCTGTTCTTCAAAATTCAAGAAAATCCATAATTACGCTAGTTGAAAGAGAGGGTGAAGAATCTCTGTGTGTAAAGGAAAATCGCTTTATCGGGTTTTTTTATTTACTTAAAAATCTATTCAGAAAGTCAAGGGCCATGAGAAGCTGGATAGCAGCAAATGGTATGCTTGTCAGAAAAATTGAAACCCCTTTGCCCTGTGCGGTTATTGAAAGAAAAAGGGGATTGTTTATCACCAAAAGTTTTATTGTTACAAAATATGTAACGGGTGCAAATGAGATTAATGATTACATTAATATATTCAGGAACACATCTGTAAAACATAACAAAGCCTCTTTTGTTAAAGCATGCGCCCTGTTTTTACGGAAAGTTCATGACGCCGGAGTGTATCATACAGACTGGAAATCAAACAACCTCCTCGTAACGAATAATTTGGAGAACAGCTGGAACTTCCATCTTGTGGATCTTGACCTTGTTCTACTCAGAGAGAAATTAAGTTTTTACCATAGAGCAAACAATCTTGCCCAGTTGAACGCATCCATCTCGAGTATTATGACAGTAAAAGATCGCATGAAATTTTTTAATTTTTATGCCAAAGGAACTTCTTTATATAGTGAACGGAAAAAGTATTACCGGAAAATTATTGCTATCGGCAAAACCAAATCGACAAAACCTTATGGAATAACCTTTACCTGAACATGTGCATTTTATAAAAACCTTCATCCTCAGTGTTTGAAAAGGAACAAGACCGGCAGAGAATAATTTTAACCTAGCTGTATAACTCAGGATTGTTATTGCCTGTGAAACAAGGAAGTGGCTCATTATGGATAAGCTATCGGTTGTAATTATTACACATAACGAAGAAAAAAATATTGGACGCTGCCTGCAATCCGTGCAAACAATTGCTGATGAAATTGTTATTGTGGATTCCTATTCAACAGACATGACTGATAAAATTTGCGGTGACTTTAATGTAAAATTTATCAGTCACGATTTTGAAGGACACATCCAGCAAAAAAATTGGGCTCGCAACCAGGCTAAATATAACTTTATTTTATCGCTGGATGCTGATGAGGTTCTTTCTTCTGAGTTAATTGATGAAATTAAACAAATTAAAAATATTAAAAAATATGATGGCTATTCATTTAATCGCCTAACCAACTATTGCGGTAAATGGGTGAGACATACAGGCTGGTATCCTGACACAAAGTTGCGCTTGTGGGATAGAACAAAAGGAGAATGGAAGGGAACAAATCCGCACGATAGATTCAAAATGCAAAAGAACTGTACGATATCTCACATAAAAGGTGATATTTTGCATTACTCTTATCACACAATAGGCCAGCATTTAAATCAAATTGTAAAGTTTTCTGAAATTTCGGCTTATGAAAACTATAAAAAAGGCAAGAAAATAAATATGGTGCTTTTACTTTTTCGTCCTTTATTTATTTTCTTTAAAAAATATTTCATTAAACTGGGCATCCTCGATGGGTACTACGGTTTTGTTATCAGCATGCTTACAGCTTACGGCATTTTTCAGAAAGATATACTGCTACGCGAAATGACAAAGAAAAAATCGTAAACAGGCATAACAGCTAATGCAGATTATGAGTCTGAAAGCAAGATATGTTGTTCGAAATTTTGACAAGCAAAAAAAGAACATTAGAAGAGAAAAATTTTGGGTACAGGAATACTTTGTCTTAACATGTGATAAATAATACATGAAGTACACAGAATAAGAAGATAAAAGACTCTATCTGCCTAAAATATTTGATTAAAGCCAGTGTGAGTCGTAAAGGAATAATGAAATATTTTAAAAGCTGAGAACTGAAGCCGCTCTTTATGTATAAAATAATATTCTTTGGAAAATCTAAACGTCGTATCCGAACGACATTTCATCTGGTAAGGACTTTTAAAGAGCTCGGGAATGATGCCCTCTGATTGACCCACCCAATTCGGACAGGTCAAATAAAACATTTACGCTTAACATGAGCACTTTGCGCGCAAGAGCAAATGTGCTCAATGTTCTTGTTTGGCGGCCACTTGATCAGTCGGATTCACGGCCGCAGAAGACTCACCAACTGACCTCAGGATGTTTGTCGGAACTTTCTCAAACTCAACAAACAGGTGATTTCCTAGCAGCACGAAGGGATGCAAGTTAATACGCAGAATCTCGCCTGAGACTCGTGCGTACTCCTTATGTCCCTGCGGGAAATCCTTCTTCCTTCTTCGGAGTGTCCGATAATGGGTGACGATATTTAGAATGACATGCGCCGGATAGAGCAGAACAAACAACAACATAGACGTGCCGCTGAACTTTGCCGGATGGATCTTCTTGATCTTGAAGTTGCTCACCCTTGCCAGAACGCGCAGTTTCTGTATCCCTATCAGGAATACATGGTGGAAGCCAATGTTATCTTCATCTATTGCGACAACACCATCTATCTCATTCGCAGGAAAGTGCTTCAGTGAGTTATTTTCAACAAAAAAGAACGAGAAGCGCGCACGAAGACTCGAAAAGTTGGGAGTAGTCACAATGAGTTTCCCACCAGGCCTTAGTATCCGGCTGAATTCCCTTAAGCAGGTTAACTGATTAGGCAAATGCTCGATCCCCTCTTGACACAGCACGTAGTCGATCGAATCAGTAGGTACTGGCAGAGTTTTCATGAGATCGGCCTTTTTGATTGTAACATTTCCAACAACAGTACCGTAAGTAAAAAGGTCAAGAGCTGTGACATCCGCCCCAAGAGATTGGAGAAAGTCCGTCATTCTGCCCTTCCCAGCGGGAATATCAAGAACAGTCTTATGCCGCATGTCATGCGCTGAAAAGTACTGCTTCACGCCAATCTTAACACTTCTGCCCCATGGCAATGTCATTCTGTTACCCTCTCTCTTGTTGCCGAACTTATATATTTAATAGAAGTAGTAATTGTTTTAAATCACTTTATAATTAACAAAACACAATTGTCAACCTCCGTCAAGATAATTGACCTACACCAATTAGTTGTAGCAATATTTGCACGAAAGCGTTTGTTAATTTAGCCATAAGATTCAGACACTCAAAAAATATTTGGGTCAAAAAGGCTATCGAGTTGAAGTGGTAAGCGATAAACGAAAAGATTATATAGGATTATTTTTCTGTTAAAAAATTTAGAATAAATTTCAAGAATTTACTCAAAATCTCGTTATTGTAAATAACAAGCTGAAATGTTAAGGTATTATCCGTGAAATAAAAACATAGTTGAGTTGGGAAAAAGACGAAAACCAACTTAAATTTAAAAGCCAGAGTGGGCTGAAAAGGAATAATAATTTTAAAAAGCTGAGAGCTGAAGCCGATCTTTATGTATAAAATAATATTCTTTGGAAAATCTAAACGCCGCACCCGAACGACATTTCATATGGTAAGGGCTTTTAAAGAGTGCGGAAATGATGTCCTCTGGTTGAATCACTCCCAAATTCGGCGTCGTCAAAAGAATGAAAGTGATCGCTGGACTCTTGATCAGATTACAGTTTTTAAACCTAATTTTATTTTTATCTATTCAAAAGATATTCCACTGAGCGTATTGCGGAAAATATCAGAAAGCGGCATTAAAACTGTCTTGTATTCTGAAGATATGTCTGATGAAATTTCAGACGAACTCATTCAACTTGGAATGCTGGTTGACTATTTTCTTGTAACCAACAAGGGAATGCTTACTGATTATAAAAAGGCCGGCATTGTGAACCCCGTATACTTTGTTGGTGCATGCGACCGGTATGATCATCGTCTGCGGAGACCCTTTTTACCTTTATGGAAATCTGATATTGCTTTCATCGGCCAGGCCCGAGCCAATGAGCCCAGAGTTAATCTTGTCCAAAAACTTTCAGAAAGGTTTAAGGTTAAAGTCTACGGAAAAAACTGGCAGACTTTTGGTTTTAATCCGACTTTAACCACCATCACCCCGAGAAGCTACGCTCTTGTTTGTGGAGGTGCTAAGATCTTTTTGGGTTCCGATATTACCGATAAGGTGACCGGTTATTGGTCCAACCGTTTGTGGTTAACCTTAGGGTGCGGAGGATTTTTTCTTACGGCCTATGTTCAAGGCATGGAAAATATTTTTGAAAATAAACGGCATCTGGTTTGGTACCATAGTGAACAGGAATGTTTGAGCCTGGCAGAGGAATATCTGGCAAAACCGGAAGAAAGAAGAAAAATTGCACTGCAGGGCTATCAGCTTGTCCATGATAATTATACGTTTCATCATTTTGCAGACCGTGTTATTTCTGTTTGTACCGGCTCGAAATTAAGACAAAATATTTAACTTTGAAATATGGATGTCAGGACATTTGAGTTATATTAAAACATCTGTTTGCACCAAAGGAAATCACATGCCTAAAATTTCAGTCGTTACACCAGCCTACAACGCCTCTGAATATATCTTTGATTGTGCAGGATCTGTGCTATCTCAAACCCATAATAATATTGAGTGGCTGGTTGTCGATGATGGATCAACCGATAACACTTTACACCTCTTAAGAAATTTAGAAAAAAAAGATAAACGGATAAAGATTTTCACCCAAGAAAATCAAGGACCCGCAGCAGCAAGGAACAAAGCTTTTGAGGAGATAAAGGGAGATTTTTTTCATTCATTGATGCAGATGATGTTTGGCATCCTGACTTCTTGAGTGGCTTACATAAACTCATTAGCCAGCACAAAGCAGACATCGTGAGCTCCAACTTTAGAGAAGTCAGTAATGGTTTTCGAATAGGTGACAGTCCGATTTCATATTCCCAAAAAGAGAGAATAGAGTTTTTTGAAAAACCACTTAACATCCTTCCCAAATATCCTATAGACCGGACAATTTGGAATAAACTGTACAGAACAAAAATATTTCAATCTCTTAGATTCCTGCCCCAAATGGCAAGTGCTGAAGATATCGTTTTTAGCTGGCAAGTTAGAGCACTTACAAACTCAGCAGTTCACACATCTGCAGTTTATACATTTTACCGCAAGAGTAAAACAAGCATCAGTAGCAGAGGCGTCACGAAAGGATACATCAACGACATATATTACATAGCGAAAGTATTAGACGAACTATACATTCAAAACAAAAATTTTTCAAAAAACATAAAAACATGTGTCAAACAAGAAATTGCACGAACTGTTTTTAAAGGCTATGTAAAAAAGACAAAATCATTGTGCGATGAAACACTTAGAAGAACTGTTAAATCAAATTTTAGAAAACTAGAGGAAAATGGGATTTTCGAACCTTGCTATCTTCCTTTAAAAAAACGTGTCTCATTACACATTCAAAAAACTCTCAATAAAACACACCCATTATTTGGGTAACAGGTAACATTTATCATAACCGCCAGATCATGATTGTGCAGAGTTGAAAAAAAGGGTGACACTCCATTACTCGTAAACATTCTGTGTCTAAAGGCAAGTGCTTTAAATTCTGAATGAAACAATAAGAAAGCTTAACTCAACTTTAGAATAAACTCATCAAACTTTTCTTTTTAAATGATTGGCAATCAAAAACTAACAACTCGTCATCATAAGCTGTTTTTCTTAAAAGTTCACCACTCAATCTTTGTCTAGAAACTACCCTCAAACTTTTCAACCTTGACCATAATCTCGGAACGGAACAAAAACGAAAAGACAACGAATCTTAACCGCTATTTCCCCATCAACATTAGTAACTCACCAAAAATATTTATCTCCGGACAGGTGTTTTAGAATTATTGAGATTTTATCTTGATAATAATGTTTTTCCTGTTACGAATACCACACCTGAAAATTTATGAATTGACAATATTTAAAACAACCTTTATCCTTTTTAGTGTACATTCGAAACAATAGAAATTTGGAGAAAAGATGGCAAAGATAAAAGTAAACTGCGAATATTTTACTACAGTTCTTGGTGCAACCAAAAAAGACAAGGAGACCATTGAAATAGCTGCCAATATGACTGTTGAGAAGTTTATTAAATTTATGGCGGATAAATATGGCGGCGAATTTAGTAAAAATGTTTATGCAGAAGGCGAAATACAGGGCAAAAAATTTAAAACCCCTAATATTTACCTTAATAAAAAACGAATCCAATGGGTTCAAGACTTCCCGAAAGGGCTCAAAACTATTGTAAAAGACGGAGATGTGTTTTGGTTTGGACTGATTGTCGGCGGGGGCAACAGCTAATCTTTAACAAAATGTTCCAGACATAAAAACCTTTCATTCTTCATTCTCCAGAAGCTTCTTTTGCCTCATACAAAGATCTTTGTACAGGTCTTCGCCTGATGTAATTTCTGTGATCCGAACCCCCATACCACCCTTTTTTTTCAAATGGATGAGCCCGGCAGGAATACGCTTTATCTTTACCTCACATAACCTTCAAGCTCAACTGTCTTGTTATCTGGAGCATAAAGCTCTACTTTGATTTTTTCCCCGGGCAGCAAAGGCCGGACTGCTTTGATAAAGAGCCCATCGTGACTGATATCTTCCGTAAATGAAAAACGTTCGGGTTTTAAAATACCATATTTTAGCCTGAGACGTTTAGACCGTCTTCCTTTTATTCTCTTTTCCGACATATCCAGGCCCCTCTATTCTTTATTTTTAATACTCACCTCAAAAGAACGATTTAAAAAAGGATTGAAAGCCAGGCGCCACTTCCGGATAAAATTTCTGACCTTTCCTACAATTGAAACCGTTTACTTGCTTCTGCGCCTTCTTTTTGGACGATTTCTTTTTTTAAACCTTCTTTTTAGACTGCATAAATCATAACAAACACCAAAAAAACCTTCGGGAACGGGAGCATCAAGACAAAGATACTTACATTTCATTCTTTCAAAAGCGTGCAAATCAAGATCTTTAAGCCCTCTAAAAAAGAATCCCGGATTATCTGCTTTATCAGTAAAACAAGCACTTGCAAAGTCAATAATATAAACATCCCAGTCCGATGTTAAAAGAACATTAGAACTATGAAGATCGCAATTCACAACACCTTTTGAGTGTATGAAAGAAATTATTTTCTCAAGTTTATAAAATACAAGCTCCGGAACTTTTCCGAATTTAAAACTGCTTAACGGCTTTCCATTTATATACTCCAGCTTCAGAGCATGTTTTCCCTCAAAACCAAGAAAGCACGGAACACCTTCTACACCGCCCAGGTGTGAATACGCCTTTGCTTCATTTTTCAGAGTAAACCTGCCGTATAAACTTCTTATTAGAAAATTTCTTTTTCGAAAGTCTTTAAGAACAATCTTGTCTCCGTTATGATCTTCTATTAAGATATCTGCCTTGGTAAAATTGCGTGATTTATTAATTAGCGGCCTCCTCCCGCAAGACTCTCCTGAGTTTTTTACCTGCGATATTGGTGGGAATATTATCTTTAAAAATTACTTTTTTGGGGACCTTATATTTGACTAAATTATCACGGCAGAATTTTATAATCTCATCTGCTGCTGTTTTTTCATTCTCCTTTACAGATACATAAGCAATAACTCTTTCCCCCCGCAGCTTATCAGGGGCACCAACAACAGCAGCATCGCATATTTTAGGGTGGGTCAGTAAAAATTCTTCTATTTCACGGGGATAAATATTGAACCCTTCTGAAATGATCATGTCTTTTTTGCGTTCCACGATATAAAAATATCCATTTTTATCCATGTGTGCAACATCACCGGTAAAAAGCCATCCATTTTTTAAGGTCTTTTCGGTTTCATCCGGCCTATTCCAGTAACCCTTCATTATCTGAGGCCCCCTGACACAGAGCTCTCCAACCTCTCCAGGGGGAAGAACTTCCCCTGTTTCCACATCAACAATTTTGCAATCTGTGTCTGTTACAGGCATGCCTATACTTCCGACGATTCTTTTCCCCTTTATGGGATTACAGTGCGTCACCGGTGAAGCTTCGGAAAGACCATATCCCTCAAGCAGAAGCCCCCCTGTTTTTTTCTCAAATTCTTCAAGAACTGTAATTGGCAGAGGAGCAGCACCTGAAAGACAGAACTTTATGCTTGAAACGTCGTACTTTGATATTTCCCTGTGAGAATTTATCACACTATAAATGCTGGGTATCCCTGGAAAAGCAGTGGCCCTGTATTTTGTAATGCCTTTAAGAATATCTGTGGCAACAAAACGCGGATAAATAACAAGGGTTGCGCCTGCTGAAATCGGCAATCCCATAGCTGCGGCCATACCATATACATGAAAAAATGGAAGCACCGAAATAAACACCTCCTTCTTTTCTTTTATTCCAACATACCAGTTTTTCATCTGTAAATTGTTTGCCGCAATATTTTTATGGGTAAGCATGGCCCCCTTTGCAACACCTGTTGTGCCGCCTGTATACTGCAACTGGGCAAGATCATCATCTGACATGTCAGGCGCTTTAAAAGCATCAAATTTCTGCTTTATTAATTTATGAAAAAGAAAAACAGTATTACTTTCCCGTACAACAAACTGCTTCTTATCTTTTTTAGCCGCAAAAGGGTAAAGCAGTTTTTTAATGGGCGGTAAGAAATCCTGTATTCCTCCAACAATAACCTTTTTAAAGCTTGTATCCGGCAGAATTTTTTCAACATTCGAAAAAAGAATATCAAGAGTTATAAGAAATTCAGAGCCGGAATCATTCATCTGAAACAAAAGCTCTTTATCACTGTAACGAGGATTTGTTGGAACCACAACAGCCCCAACTCTTAAAACAGCATAATATGCGATAATAAAGTGCGGGCTATTGGGAAGTAAAAGCGCTACCCTGTCTCCTTTTTTTACACCGCACCCCTGCAAAGCGCAGGAAAACCTTTTAACAGTATCCCAGAGCTTATGATAGGTCATAGAAAAGCCAAAAAATATCAGAGCTTTTTTCTTTGGGAACCGTTCTGCTGATTTTTCAAGTATCGAAGGAATCAGCATGTTCGAAAAAGAAAGACTTTTTGGAACTTCCGAATCATAGGAGTTAAGCCAGGGTCTATTATTCACTTTATTTTCTATTTTTTTATCTAAAATAAATTTTCTTGAGCTTTTATGTAATGGCTGTTAGTTTTATACAACTCATCCAATAAATCAAGAATTTTCCCATGGAAAAAACTAAATGAACAAAAAAGAAATAATACTTGCGTCGATTTCCGGCCTTCTGATGCCTCTGGCTTTCCCGAACTTTAACTTAAGTTTTATTGCATGGATATGTCTTGTTCCGCTCATCACAACCACCTATAAAAGCAGCCCTGCAAAAGGACTTATCTTAGGAACCATAACCGGCACCATTTTTCATCTTGGTCTGGTTTACTGGGTAACCGTATCCATGACATCATACGGAAAACTTCCGCTTGCGGTTTCCATCTTAGTTCTAATCCTTTTTGCTTTTGTGCTTAGTATATTCGTCAGCATTCCAGTCTTTCTAAGCTGCTATGTTAAAAAATATTTAAACTTATCCTTTCCACTTAGCCTGTCCCTGTTCTGGACAGCTTCAGAATATTTTAAGTCATGGTTTTTGACCGGATTTCCCTGGGAAAACCTCGGATATTCACAATTCAATGTTCTTCCGGTGATCCAGATAGCTGATATAACAGGAGTGTACGGCATAACATTTATTATTATATTTGCAAACTGTACACTATTCTACCTCTTAGATTCTCTAGTTACTGACAGAAAAATCCCCTACCGGGAACTTTCCGCTTTAATACTTCTACTTGTTATAACCCTCTCATACGGACAGAACCGGCTTAACAGTATTGATAAAAATCAGGGCAGTCCCATAAAAATCTCACTTGTTCAGCCAAACATTCCCCAGGATGTAAAATGGAATCCTGAATACCTGACAAAAACACTTGAAAAACTTGACCGCCTCTCTGTAGAAAGCTCCCCGGGCAAACCTGATATTGTAATATGGCCTGAATCAGCTACACCCTTTTTCTTTCAGGCAGACGAAATGCACAAGAAAACTGTGGAAAAGATTGTAAAAAAAATCAATGCACATCTTCTTCTTGGAAGCCCTTCATGGGAAAAAGCATCCGGCAAACCACATTTTTTCAATAGTGCATTTCTTATTTCTCCCGAAAACAACATTAAAGGAAAATATAATAAAATACACCTTGTGCCTTACGGAGAATATATACCTTTAAAAACACTTTTTCCGTTTATCGACAAAATGGTCGTAGGCATTGGTGATTTTGCTTCCGGCAGTACAATAAAAAATCTCTCTATCCCGTCTTCGCCTTTTGCTACCATTATATGCTATGAAATAATCTTCCCTGATCTGGTAAGAAGGTTTGTAAAGGAAGGTGCGGGCTTCATCGTTAATATAACAAATGATGCATGGTTTGGTTTGACCAGCGCACCTTACCAACATCTTTCAATGTGTTCTTTTCGTGCCGTTGAAAACAGACGCTATGTTGCACGGGCCGCAAATACCGGAATCAGCGCTTTCATCTCTCCTGACGGACAAATATTTAAACAGACCAAAATCTTTACGGATGACAGTCTAACTGCTATTATACATAAGAGGACAGACAAAACATTCTACAGTCTTTATGGAGACATCTTTGCATTTATCTGTACATTTTTAAGTCTGTTGTTTGTTTCTATGGCCAGAAGAAAAAAATCTTAAAACACCCGATACTGTTTTATCTGACAATTAAACGAAGCACCTCGTAAGGAGAAAATTATGCTAAGCCAGTGGAAAGAAAACATAAGCCTGCTTGAAAAAAGAATGGAAACAATAAGAGGTTATCTTTGAACTGGTTCAAAAAAATGAACGCCTAAAAGAGATCGAAAAGATTGTCACTGCCCCCGACTTCTGGAAAAACAGCACTAAAGCAAAAAAGGTTACAAAAGAACAAAAGACAATTGAAATCGTCCTCAACCAGTGGAAACTTATTGAAAAAAACCTTGAAGACGGCCTGGTACTTTTGGAACTTGCAGATGAGGGAGCAGAAGAAGACCCGGATATCGAATCAGAGCTTAAATCAACTGTCACAGATCTTGAAAAAATGGTTTCCGAGCTTGAATTTAAAAAGATGCTCGGAAATGAAAATGACATCAATGATGCCATTGTAAACATTAATGCCGGCGCAGGCGGGACAGAAGCACAGGACTGGGCAGAAATGCTCTTAAGAATGTATTTAAGATGGGCGGAACGAAAAGGTTTTAAAACAAGCATAATTGATGTTCTGGACGGAGAAGAAGCCGGGATAAAAAGCGTTACCTTTACCATAAGCGGTGATTACGCCCATGGCTATATGTCAGCTGAAATCGGTATTCACAGACTGGTGCGGATTTCACCTTTTGATGCTGGAGCAAGAAGACACACTTCTTTTGCAGCTGTGTTTGTATATCCTGACATAGAAGATGATATAGATATCACCATAAATGAGAAAGACCTGCGCATAGACACCTACCGAGCAAGCGGCGCCGGCGGACAGCATGTAAACAAGACCGACTCTGCAGTACGGATAACCCATATTCCTACCCATATAGTGGCTCAGTGTCAAAATGAACGTTCTCAGCACATGAACCGGGAAACAGCCATGAAAGTTCTTAAAGCCCGATTGTATGAACTTGAGAAACAACAGCAGGGAAAAGAGGTTAAAAAACTTCACAGCGAAAAAAAACAGATCTCGTGGGGAAGCCAGATAAGATCATATGTTATGCAACCATACAGAATGGTAAAAGACCACAGGACCAATCTGGATATAGGCAATGTGGATGCAGTACTTGACGGCGATATAGACTGCTTTATTCGGGAGTTTTTGATCAATAAAAAAGATAAAGATTAAAAAATATTTAAAGGAAAAATCATGCGAAACATAGTCAATCTTCTCTTCGAAGCAGGCATGCTTAAAAGAACACCTCGAACAGGTCTTCAGTTTCTTGGAACCGGAAGCGAATCAGTTGCAGAACATTCATTCAGAGTAACCTTCATCGGATACGTGCTGGCACAAATTGAAAAGGATGTTGACGAGACAAAACTCATCAAAATGTGTCTGCTTCACGACCTTCACGAAGCAAGAACAGGCGACTTAAATTATATGAACAAAAAATATGTTAAGGTCGATGAAAAAAAAGCAATAAACGACCTTACAAAAACTCTCCCCTTCGGAGATGATATCAGTAATTCTGTAGAAGAATTTAATTCCGGTGAAACAAAAGAAGCGCTTCTTGCAAATGACGCTGATCAGCTCGACCTCATACTGATGCTCAAGGAAAACAAAGACCTGGGAAATAAATATGCAGATGAATGGATAAGCTTTGCCTTAAAAAGGCTTAAGACAGATACGGCAAAAGAACTCGCGGAAAAAATACTTGTTACTGACTCAACACACTGGTGGTTTGAAGATAAGAGCGACTGGTGGATAAATGGCGGCAATCCCCGCTTGAAGTGATGCTTTCAGTTATAAGTTATAATGGATAGGCAGGCGCTCCAGAAAAACCAGAAGTGTCAGGCAGGAAGCCACCTTGACTAACGGCGCTTCTTGTCACCGATAAGGTCAAGACGTACAATCTTTGTTCCATTATCACCGGTTCCAAAATACATAAGATGCTTTGGGATACCGGAACGTCTCAAAACACGTTTAATCCCCTCTTGAACAGGAACTTCATTAAAACGAATACTCACGGGAAACTCGGAAAAAACCTCACCTAAAACAATAAGGTCAATTTTGCATTTCTCACTTATCTCTTTCATGAGATCTTCAGGCCTCATATCTTTGACGTTAATGCTTAAGAAGCCTCTTTCTAAACTTATAGTCTCTTCAGCGAAATCTTCTGCAAAAGATATTAATGCCGGCAAAGAACTACTAATTATAACCAGACAAATAAGAGTTTTTTTAATATTGAACACTTGCAAGAGTTTTCGCCCTCATAATGGAGAATTTATTTAGCTTCAGACCCGTAGCTCTCTACATATATAAGACAGATTCTAAAAATGTACAGAAGCTTTACCCTGCTGTCAAAAGCTAAGGCTTTTTTGTTCCGTCCACATTATAGTCATAAAATCCTTTTCCAGTCTTCCGGCCAAGATGACCTACCTCAACAAGGCTCAAAAGAAGCGGACAGGGTCTGTATTTTGGTTCCTGAAAACCATTATACAATGCCTGCTGCATTGAGAGAACCACATCAAGGCCAATAAAATCAGCCAATTCAAGGGGCCCCATAGGGTGATTCATACCAAGCTTCATGGCCATATCAATCTCTTTTTTAGAGGATACGCCCTGATAAAGACAAAATATTGCCTCATTTATAAATGTCTGGATCAGACGGCTGGTAACAAAACAAGGACTGTCTGTAACTGTTATGGGCTGTTTTCCCATCTTTATGGACAGCTCTTTAACAATATTATAGCTTTCATCTGACGTAGCGGGTGTTCTTATTATTTCAAGCAGTTTCATCTTTTGAGCCGGATACATAAAATGCATACCCACAACTTTCTCCGGACGACCAGTTACACTTGCGAGCTTCCCAAGTCTCACAGAGCTGGTATTTGTAGTCAAAATAACATGAGGAGCGCATATCTTATCAAGACGTGTAAAAATATCTTCTTTTACAGCTGTGCTTTCAACCGCTGCTTCAATCACAAAATCAACATCAGCAAGACTACTCTCGATATCTTTTGCAAAAGTCATTCTATCCAGAATCTGATCACACTCCTTTTTTTTGATCTTTCCGAGACCAACTGCCCGATCCAGACTTTTAACTATCCCATCTTTTGCTTTCTTTCTTACTTCATCATAAGGTTCAACCATTACTGCTTCAAACCCTGTCTGAGCAGCTACCTGAGCAATACCCTTACCCATCTGTCCGGCTCCCAGGACACCTATTTTTTTTATGTTTTTTAAAGTCATCTTTTTTACCGTCATTTTACAACCTCTCCTATTTCAAATTTGCTTCATCTAAAAATTTCTTTTATTATTTAATCCTGTTTAGCGCGTCTAAGCGATAAAAGTCTCAACTGAATAAAAATCGTTAATATTTTCTATATTAATTTCAGACAGTTATGTAAAAACAAAGTTTAAAAGATTAATATATTCCAACTCTTTTTTCAAGTAAATTAAAAAACAACAACTAGCTGCTCTTTGAATAAAAATCAAATATAGTCCTGCCATAACCCCTTGTCCGCATAAACACAAAACCCTTCGAAATATCACACAAAGGCTCCTTCTCATCTCTTTGAACAATTATCACCCCTTGAGAAGAGAGAATATTATGCCTGGATAAAACATCAAAAACCTTTTGCTGAAGAGAAAGACCATAGGGAGGGGCAACAACAATTATATCAAAGTTTTCTCCTTTTGATGAAAACAAAGGTATTGAGTCAATAGCATCCATATTTACTATTTCTATTTCTTTCCCAAGATTAAGGTCAGAAACGTTACTTAAAATAAGCTCGGCAGCTTTTTTATCAAGCTCTACAATTACAGCAGAATCTGCACCATTTGAAATCAGCTCTAAAACAATTGCACCTGACCCGCCAAACAAATCCAGAATACGTGAACCCTCAAGCTGAGGACGCATTATATCAGCAAGACTCTTTCTCAGACGTGTCAGAAGCGGACGCGTAGTTTCCTCAGAAGGTGCCTTTATCTTCCTGCCACGAAATCTGCCTGAAGCTATTCTAATCTCTCCCATTTTCCGATCACAATTTTAATTTCAAAACAAAAGTATATGAAAAAGTTAATATTGATTCAATCAAAACAAAAAAAATCCGATACATAAATACAGCTGAAAAATATAGCTTAATCATCTATTTATAAACACTATATATTTTTTAAACTATTATTTAATCTCTTTATTTGATAATAATCAAACTATATGTTAATTAAATACTATGTTTAAAAACAATCAGAGTACCATTTTTATATAGCATGTTACAGGAAAAAAATGTCGGAAACCAATAAGACTGTCGGAATATCACAAATGATAGTATCCAAAGATATAAACGATACTCTCATCACATATTCCCTGGGCTCCTGTCTGGGCGTAACCATTTATGATCCCGTTGCAAAAGTAGGCGGAATGATTCACTGCATGCTAGCTATGTCAAAAATTGATTTACAAAAAGCCGCTGAAAAACCGTCCATGTTTGTAGACATTGGCATTCCTCTACTTTTTAAATCAGCCTATGCGCTGGGCGCCGAAAAAACCCGGATAAAGTTAAAAGCTGCGGGCTGCGCTCAGCTTATGGATCCAAAGGGAATGTTCAAAATCGGTCAGCGCAACTACACTGTTTTAAAAAAATTACTCTGGAAAAACAACATGCTTATTGATGGTGAATCCATAGGAGCGTCCGTCTCTCGTACTATGATTCTTGACATGAAAACAGGTATTACAAAAATAAAATCTATGGGAAAAATATTTGAGATTTAGCCCATTTGTTTTTCCAAATAAAACACCTCTTTTTTCTCCTAAAAATAAAAAAGCTAACCACGTTGACCCATTCTAAATTGAACTACCACCGCCTACAAAACAGTAAATTCAGTATCCCAGACAATCAAAACTTAGAAAAAACAAAAAAACCGCAAAATCCTCCTAAGCGGTTAACGGTATTAAAATCATTTGCAGTTCCTGAACCATTAAACATTCTTCGTCTAAAGACAAAGAATTGGTCTCCTGTTGAAATGCTGCATTAAACCCTGGAGGAGACATTAATCCGCTAACCAGCAGATACGTGCACATATCTTCACTTTTCAGCAAAGACTTGCCGTGTTTTCTTTTTTTAAAGACGTATTTCTGAAGAAATTAATAAAAGCTGGAATAATAATACCAAAGGTAGGGCAATTAAAAAATCAAAATCCTCGTTCCTTTCTGACCTTTTCATAGGCTTCCTGTATTTCTCTGAAACGTGAAGAAGCAAATTCTGTAAACTCCTCCGGCAAACCTTTTGACACGATAGTATCAGGGTGGAAGTCACGCACAAGCTTTTTATAGCTCTTTTTTATCTCATCATTACTGCTATCAACAGAACAGCTTAACAATTTATAGTATCTGTCCACATCGGTAAAGTATATAGACTTTATATCATTAAACTGCTTATCACTTATCTGAAATATATCTTTGACCTTCTTTAATGCATCCTCTTCAGCAGGGTGAAGCACCTTGTCTGCCGCAGCCACCCGGAAAAGAACATCAAGAAAAGAATGAAGTACTGCGGGCTGTCCGCTGTTTATCTGATAAAACTGAGATGCAAAATCTTCTACAGAATAATTTGAATTTTTAGCCTCATTAAAAACCTGTTTTGCAAACTGCTTTTCTGTCTCAGATATCTTCATCTCTTTAATAAAATCATCAACAACTTTCAGTTCATCATTGGTCACAACTCCGTCGGCTTTTGCGATTTTCCCCAGAATTGAAAAAATACACACAAAATAAGCTGCCTGTGCCTGTTCTGACTTTGGCGGAACAGCACCTCTCTGACCGTATTCTGCTTTTTTATCAACCAGGTGATGTCCTAAACTTACACCAATAATCGCACCAAGAGGTCCTCCAAAAAGAAGCCCCATCGTCCCAAATGTCATCTTTCCAAACCAGCCCACTTTTACCTCCAAATAGATAAATTAATTTTTACAAATGCTAAAACAGTTAACTATTTTACGCTGAACCGCAAACTTTATCAAGTAAACAAAAAAAAGAGCAGTTCACTTAAAGTGACACTGCCCTTTAAACATTATACTATTCTTAAAGAAACAACTTCTACAAAAAAAACATTATACCTTTATATCAAGATTCATCCCTTTTCCAAGATCCACCTTTACCGTTTCAAGCTCGGGTGCTGAAAGCGTCATGGCTGCGCCAAGCACCTTTGTCTGCATATCAAACGAGGCCTGATTGCTTGTACCTGTTTTGTTTGCAAGACCAATTGTCTGTTTAACAAGCTGCGCCCCCATAGTTTCTTTAACTACCTGTGATGCCATATTTCCGGTTATTTCCATAATAGCCTCCCCATAATATTTTGCTTAATAAATATTAAGCTTATGTGTATGGATATAACACATTATTCATATATTGCTATCGCTTTTACAGTTTTTACTAGCTTTTTAATTCTTCATAAGCTTGGCTGGACAATATGGGTGTATCTAAAAACCAAAATAAAAATAAACTAAAAAAGCAGAGATGCAAAAACACACCTCTGCTTCACTGTTTTATTTAAGAAAGATTTATTGTCAAAGTAATGCTCCTCGCCTAACGAAGATCCCGTTTTCAGGGCAAGACGGAGCATCCCTGTAATTAAGATTGATCGGAACCGTGCCATGCAGACTACGCACTTTAGTGCGAAGTTGAGCGGCATGTATCTAAAAGTAATAAAATAACTACCGAGATACTTTCCGCAGCATATTGCAGAATGTATCCTTTTTCGGTTTGTATCGCTCGACCCCGCCCACAGGGAGACGCTTCCGCGAAACACGCTGGTCAGTTCTGCTCACCTTCAGCAAGGAAATCTTCTAAATACTCTTCAAAGGTCCTAAGTTTAACCTCAAACACCTCATGAAGCGGCGCATTATCACAGGTGCTGTCACCGGAGGTAAAGGCATCGACAAAACCCTGGATATCATAGCGATAACCTGTAAAGGTATCCACTATAAACCCCACAAACTTTTGAAAGCCCGCAGGAATGGGTAGCACCCTGACCTTCCTGTTGAGAAGCTTTTCATATACCCCTGCGATCTGACGATAGGTAAGCGCTTCCGGCCCCCCAATTACAAAAATCCGTTTATTAGTTTTTTCATTAGTAAGAGAATCTATCATGCAATAAGCAAGATCTCCCATATGAATCCCCTGCACCCTGTTCTCACTTGATCCCATGGCAGGCATAATCCCTCTTTTTTTAATAAAGCCGGCAGCTTGGGTAAAATCACTAAAAAATCCTGAAGGCTTAAAAACAGTATAGTCAAGATCTGAAAGTTCAAGTGCATTTGTAACCAGCTGCTTAACCTTGTAAAGCTGGAACCTTGCTTCAAGAGATACGCCCAGCGCGCTCACATAAACAAATTTTCCGCCGCCGTTCTTTTTTAAAAGCTCAATGAGATTAATATTTCCCTGATAATCAACATCCCAGTAGGTTATCCCTTTTTTCTGAATACCAAGGGAATGTATTGAAACAACCTGCATCACACCCTTCATCGCCTTGTCAAGAGAATCCATATCCCTCACGTCACCATATACAAGGCTTGCCCCGATTCTTTCAAGCGCTTCTGTTTTTGAGGTTTTTCTAACCAGACATTTAAACTCCAGATTTTTTTCAGCCAACTGCGTACAGACTTCTCTGCCCAGTGTTCCGGCCGCTCCGGTAACCAGTATCATTACTCTTCCCTCCAAATCACAGTTTAACAAATTGTTGAATAAATCATTTTTCAGGCTGTTCAAAAATGCCCGAATGCAAGGCACGCGAGATTGTGAGGAAGGAGGCGTACCTGGCTGTACGTCGTAAAAGTGTAAAGTCACAGACGGGCGTTTTTCAGCAGCCTGCTAAATTTCATATAGCGTCTCATCTTTTTCAGGAGGAGCATCATGTGCATCTGAAATAGGTTTACCCTCAATAAACTTTCCTTTTTCATCTTTTTCCGATTCAAGAACTACACTAGCTTTTTTCTTTCCCTCTTCAAAATTTACCCCCATCATTTTGGTAAATTTTTTGCGCAGATGAGCAGCATCTTCAGGATTTTTACTGTCATGGTCTTTCAAACGCTTCATTCCCTCATCAAGCATTTTTGTATTCATGGGAAGGCTGTCCGGCCCCTTCTTTTTCTGACTGAAAGCAAAAGAGGACACATGTTTTTTAAGATCGCCCTTGCAGCGGGGACAGAGCGGATCTTTTTCTACAGAAAAGGTTCTGGAATAAAAATCAAAAAGGGTATTACATTTTTTACAGTAGTATTCATAAATAGGCATTATCTCTCCTGCATCTCAATTTATATAACTTTAAAAAAATACCAGATGCGCCAATATGTGTCAATTTATTCGCTGACTTTTCAAACAGTTATCTAGATGTTTGAGAAGATCAAGTCTAACCCGAACACCGATCATATTTCACTTAATACCGTACCTAAATTATCAACATCAATCAAGATTATGGCATTTATCTGTAACTTTAGGTTTTATCAAAATTACTCGTGGTTATTTTAAGTTTTTCACTAAATGAGTCGTGCAAAGTACGGACCTTTTCATAGCTAAAGGTCTTTATTAGCTAACATTACTTTGATTTATAGAATTTAATGTATCAAGAAATGCTTTTAATTTACTACGCTTAAATGGTTTTTCTATGTAATACTTAAAACAATTTTTTAAATAAGGCCGGGAATCAGTCAACCCCAAAATTAACCAGTTATATAATATCAAAATCCGCTTATATCTATTAGTTGAAGTGGCGCATGTAAGCATTTTGACTAACTTCTTGTATTCTTTAGGATCATCAATATCGTCAGTCAAGTCATGGATAGGGGTAAATATCTCCTTTTCTATCCTATGCCTTTTCAGTGGATAACCAGCAAGAGAACGATAAAGTTGCCATAATTTACCCCTTCCTCCCTTTTCAGCGTTACAAATTGCAGTTTCCGCATTCGCTACAATTTGATCCCAATTTTTTTTATTAAATGAAATCGCAAATATTTCTCCATGTATTTTGAAAGTGTATCTGCTAGGGCCAGGTCGTCCATAGACATGGATTCCTTCGACTGTGTTTGTGATTTTAGATATTGCTTTTTCCATAAAAGAAACATCTCCCAGCAGGATTATTGTCCTCTCAGACCATAATGGATATGTCGATAGCAAAGTCTCCACGGTCCAACGATGTTTGGGTGGTTTAAAAAAACCACAATTACTCAACTGCAATTGTTCATTATGTGAAATTATCATAATGTCATAACACCTCTGGTCGTTCAGTAATCTCACTGTCCTTTTCAAAAGGGGTTCACCATTAAACGATATCAGTTGCTTTGGCAAACCTAAATAATTACCCCAGCGTGTGCTTTCACCAGCACAAAGTATTAGAACTTTTATTTTTTTTTTCGATTTATTGTCTGTCATATAGAATCCTTAACTTATATATTAAACCAAATAGCTTTTGTTTTAAATTACTTCAGAGACTGTCGAAAAAGTCCATTTCATAATACTAGAAACAAACATAGGGTGTCAAATCATAAGGCCCTGTTCAAGAACGTTGATCCTGGGATATTCTCGAATGCCGTTTTTATGACCGCATTCACGCCACGGGGTTTTTCGACAGTCTCTCAGATAACATTAACTTCTCAGCCCACACCAAAAATTGGTATTCACGATAATAATATTAAATACTCGGAGACAAAAAAGGCGGGATAAAAAACTCTGTCTTTAGATATAAATTATAATATTAAAACTTCTATTATTGTTCTAAGGAGCAAGAGTATTGTTGCAGTAAAACTGCACCCTTGTTTAAAACTGTCTTTTACAACTATATTCTTTATTCCAAAGCGCTGACCGCGTTAAACCCTCCCCACACCGCATCCATAATCGTTCCGGCTTCAACACAATCACCAATATTGATAACATTAGTTTCTTCCTTAAACAATTCACTTAGATCGTTTATTGGAAAGAGCCTGCCCGCAAAAACAAGGCTATCCATTTTAATATTTACTTCTTTTTTATTCTGTTCTGCTATTACATTACCTCCCTCAAATCTTGTTGGAATAATTCCGCGCATTATTGTAATGTTTTTTTCTTCTTCTAACATTTTAATAAGCATTTCACGATTATGATGGTCAACCATATTAATATCAAGCTCAGGAAGATCCATCCGGGCACAAAGCGTAACTTTCTTACCTTTGCGAGCCAAATCAAGAGCTGTTTCACTTCCGATAACACCGGCTCCCATCATCAACACCTTTTCTCCCTTAGGCTCTTTCCCGTTTAACACCTCAATAGCAGACATTACATTCTCCGCATCAAAAGGAAGAGGCTCCATATGTGCGCCGGTTGCAAGAATAACATAGTCCGCGCCAAATGCCCGTATATCTGCTGCGGTTGCTTTTTTATTAAACACAATATCAATGGATAAACGTTTTGAAAGACCTTGCAGGTACTGGATATAATCTGTAATATCACGCTTGAAGCTTGGTTTTGAGGCTGGCCACAGGTTTCCGCCCAGCCTGTCAGATACCTCCCACAGGGTAACCTCAAAACCTCTCTCACTACCGACCCGTGCAGCCTCAATACCGCCAGGACCTCCGCCAATCACAAGAAGCGATTTTTTCTCTTTAAGCGGAACAAGCAGCCGGTCTGTTTCGTGCCCGGTAAGCGGATTAAGCGCGCAGCTGGTCGGCTCTCCCGGAATCATCTGCCACAAACAACCCTCATGACAGCCGATACACGGCATGATCTCATCCGTTTTTTTGTTTTGAACTTTATTAACCCATTCCGGTTCAGCCAGAAGCCCTCTGCCAATAGCCACAAAATCAGCCCGGCCCTCTTCAATCACCTTTTCCGCCACCTCAGGATACTGGAGCCGGCCCACGGTAATCACTGGAATAGCAACAATCTTTTTAACTTTCTCTGCCAGATCAACCATGCATCCCGGAGGCTGAAACTGCGGCGGATGAGGCCAGAATCCGGTCTCATAACAGCCTGCGTCAACATGAAGCGCGTCCACTCCCATTTTTTCAAGCTGTTCTGCTATCCACAGCCCTTCTTCCTGTTCCCGGCCTCCCTCCAAATGGTGCTCAAGCCCAAACCGATAAATAAGTGGGAAGTCTTCTCCGGCTTCCGCTCTTATCGCCTCAATGGCTTCACGTGAGAAAGTAAGTCTTTTTTCCTGTGAACCTCCGTATTTGTCCTCTCGCCGATTCCAAAGCCCTGTCATAAACTGATCCATCAAATACCCCTCATGACCGTGAAGTTCGACACAGTCTGCTCCAGCCTCCCTGCATCGCATGGCAGTATAACCAAAAGATTTGGCAAGAGCTTCTGCCTCTTCTGTGGTAATGGCCCGGCTAAAAAGATCCTCATAATCAGGGATATAATAATTTGTGTTTTCAGAAGCTGAAACCGGTTTCACATCATCCGGCACAATATAGGGCGGTATAACCCTGCCGAACCCGGCTGTCAGCTGAATACTCAATTTGCAGCCGTATGCATGAACCGTATCAGCGAGTTTACGCATTGCAGCAACATGGTTATCATCAGACATACTTAAGAGTTCTTCTGCACAAGGCTCAAGCTCCTTTGATACAAACACCATCTCTGTGGTTATCATACCTGTGCCACCAGCAGCTCTGGCACCATAATAAGCCCGGACCCGCTCGCCCCAGTATTCTTTGCTTCCCATATCACAAATTCCACGAATACCCATGGGTGCCATAATAACCCGGTTCTTAATATCAAGATTACCTATATGTCCCGATTCCAGGAGTTTCATATTTTAATCTCCTTAATGATTTTTATTACGTAAATTTTCACCTTTTAACATAAAACAATTATTTATCATACAAAAGATATCAAATTTCTTTGCAAATGTATATGAGGGTAAACCCGTATTCTCACATAGGGTAAACCCTTGGTCTAAAATTTGAGAATTATCATAAAATATGATACTATGCATGGAAACAGTAAAAAAAAATTGTCACAAAACCGGGCTATCGCCCGTCTAAAGATATAAAAGGTCAAATCAAAACAAAAAACAATCTTAATAAAAAACAAGGAGCACCTCATGACAAAACTTATCGGTAAAGAAATTCCCTGGGAAAAACAGAAAGAAATACTGGTTGAAGCTGTAGCTTTAAAGCTTCCCATGCTGCACAATTCACTAATTGAAACATATGGTGAGGTAAAAGGCAGACAGATGTATGATGAAATATTTGAAACAAATTTCAAAAAACGAGCAAAACAATTTGAAGGAAAAAGTATCATCAACATCATGATGGCAGAAATTGACGTGTTTCCCTCCTTTGGCTGGGACATCTGGATCGAAAAAAAGGAAGAAGACGGCAAAGAGGTATGCTATGAACATCTCGGCAAGTGCCCTCACCTTGAGGCTACCCGAAAATACGGTCTTCCTCAGCCCTGTGACATCATCTGTGGCATGGACTGTGAAATGGGAAAGAAATACAAGGTCGGCATATGGGAGCAGATGAGCCACATCCCCTCCGGCGATATGGAGTGCTGCTTTAAAATTACTGCTTATAAATAGAGCTTATCCGGGAGAGGATCATGGAAAAAAATAAAACTGAAATAGAACAGATGATTCTTGAATTTCTTAAAGAACACGGGGAAAACTATTTCACCTGCGCGCTTGCCACCTGCTTTGAAAATGAACCCCGCAACACCCCGATTGATGCGAGAAATGACGGACTGAACATGTACTTTGTCTCAGATCCCGGGATCAAGCTGGAAAACATCCGAAAGAACTCCAAAGTTTGTCTCGCTGTTTTTATTCCGGTGGGCAAAGGCTATATGACAAATGCCCGGGGACTCCAGATGTGGGGCAATGCACAGATAATTACAAAAGAAAACGATCCGGAAGAATTCGAAAAAGGTTTTATTACCATACGGCTTGATGAGATATCCCGTTCCTTGAACAAGCAACCGTTTCCGGAAAAAGCAAAAAAGAACCTGACCATAGTAAAAGTTATTCCACATAGGATCTCTTACTTTGTTTCTATGGGAGAAAAACCGGCCAAGTACATCTGGCAGACAAATTAAAAAAGGCGAGCAATTACAACAGACACGTAAATACTTTTCACAAAGCTCAACAGGAGAATACCGATGAAGAACAACCTGGTCGGGATTATTTCAGACTCTCACGACAACAGGAATAATATTAGAAAAGCCGTGGAAATATTTAATCAAAAAGAAGTCTGTCTGGTCATCCATGCGGGGGACTTTATCGCTCCCTTTACCTGCCTTGACTTTAAAGAACTGAATTGTAAGATGGAAATGGTTTTTGGGAACAATGACGGAGAAAAAATTGGTCTTTCAAACGCGTTCAAAGACCTGGGTACACTTCTTCCCGGCCCAAGATATTTTTATGTAAATGACAAAAAAATTCTTTTAATGCACGAGCATGAATGTTTGGAAATATTTATGGAAGCAAAATCAGCTGATGTTATTATCTATGGGCATACCCACGAAGCAGACATAAGAAAAGGACACCCCCTTGTCATTAATCCCGGAGAAGCAGGAGGATGGCTTAAAGGTAAATCAACTATTGCTATTCTTGACACAGAAAAAATGAAAGCCGAACTTATAAAGCTCTAATATTTTTAACACTAAGTTCTCTTTGTCAATTTTCAAAGATACGATATAATTGTTTCCAGTTCAGTAAAAGTTGAGATTCCTATCGCTTCTATGAGAGTAACTTTTTTCAAGCTCTTTTTGATCAGAAGAAATCCACGGTATAAACTTCTAATTAATTTTCATACTCCCACAATTTACTGCACAATTGTGGTGAGCTTTTGAAATGCCTTCTTGCGAGTATCCAGATCCGTGCCATCCTTGGAAATTATAGCCAGAAGTTTTTGATCTGTCAGTTTCTCTATCGCTGCCAGGCGAATTTCCAGATCCTTGCCTTTCAAAGCAATATTAGCTAGAAGTTTTTGATCAGTTAATTTATATACCGCATCCCTTCGGACATCCCAGACATTGTCCTCCATGGCGATTTTAGCCAGAAGCGGCTGATCTGTCAGTTTCTCTACCGCAGCCTTGCGGACATCCAAATTCTTGCCCTCCATGGCAATGTTGGCCAAAAGGGCCTGATCTGTCAGTTTCTCTACCGCAGTCTTGCGAACATACCAACTCTTGTCCTCCTTGGCAATTTTGGCCAGAAGAGCCTGATCTGTCAGTTTCTCTACCGCAGCCATGCGACATTTCCAGTTTTTACTGTCAAGGCTAGCACAAGCACTAAACATTACAACAAGCATAACTAATAGTAGCCAGACAACCTTGCGTTGATTCAATGTTTGATGTTTCATTTCTCTTCCTCCTTATAAGAATTTTTATATCTGAAACCGTCTCTTAACTCTTTCTTAATTTTGCCCATTTTTAAATATCAGCCCCCTGTAACATAGTCAAGCCTTTTAGCCTCGTTGACAATACTCTTTTCTCACCCTTATTCAAAAGATCAAATGCATTCACGTAGTTCACCGCTAATTTCTTATGTTGCTTAGTGATACAAAAAAGTTATTCTTATATCCATGAAGTAAAACACTCATTTTTTGGGAATATCCATCTATTCGGCTTAGATACATATGCTCAATTTCATGTTTTTGTTATTTTTTATTGACACTGGTATTTAAGTTTAGGCATTATTACTACTTAGTCATAAGTACTCAATTTTATGTTTTTGTTATATTTCCATTGACATTAGTATTTAAAATTAGATATATACTGTTATGACTAAAATTCATTTAAGGAAGGGGGACAAAAATGGATCAAAATAGCGACTGGATTGTTTATCAGCGCAATGATGGGTTGTGGGCAAAGAAAAAAATAGATGCAGAGATTGCTTCCAGCGTACATGCCACACAAGAACAGGCTGAAAAGTCAGCAAGAGAAACTTTAAATAGAGGTAACGGAAAAGTTTTATTGGTAGGTCTTGATGGGAAGATCCAAAGCAAAGACAATTTTTTTCAAACCGTGATCCAAAGCTTATTTAGGAAAAGAAATACTGATTCCTAACTGCCCCATGTTGTTGCTTGTTGTAGAGGCAAAGCCTTCTCCTTCCAATTCATTCAAAAAAGCATTAAGTCTGGATATATATGACTATGACAATGCTTTTCAAAGGCTTATATTATAAGATTTTTTATAACCTCGTGATCTAATTTCCAGCCAAAATTTTAGAATATGTATAGAAACTGGAAGTTCCGTATCAACCCGCCATAAAGACTCTTAAAATCTTTTTATCCAAATACATAACACTAAAAAAACCAGCTCGCCTGATAACTATTACGGATTTTAAATGACCTCTTTTTTCTAATTAAGGAAGTATTTGTACTTAAAATATTGATTTTAAGGCTTTGTGATGAGAATTGATTGTTTGGAGAATAAAAAAGGGGTCTGAAACGCTCAGAACCCCTGTTTTTACTATGGTGGGCGATATGCGATTCGAACGCACGACCTTTGGCTTCGGAGGCCAACACTCTATCCAGCTGAGCTAATCGCCCGGATCACAAAGATAACACTATAAATTTATCAGATTATTCCGTCAAGACCTTTATTTTAACACTATTCGCAGTCTTGTTAAATTTTGCAAATAGCATCACTTAAACTAAAATATATTTTTTAGACAATTCATGGCAATTAATATATAGAATATGAGGAATCAACTCTTTAAATAGTTTTAACTGTTACAGCCCGTTTATGGTATATAAAAGAAAGGTCTCATTCGTCAGAACAATACATACCCGAGCGTCAGAGACAGATAAGATTAGAATCTTTTGAGTGAGCCAAATGAGTAAAAAAATCAGCGGGGTTTACCTTGAAAAGGGCCATGAGGAAGAAAAAAACTACTGCCTTGTCCGGCAGATAAATGACAATGAAGTGGAAGTCCGGTATCTTGACGAAGACGATAATCCTTCGGAACTTTCGGAAACAGTTTCAACAGCTATTTTTAATCAAAGGTTTATCTCGCCAAAGTATTATTTCGAAGGAAAAATATACAAAGCAAACCAGCTTCTGGCTAAAGCAGAAAAATACATTGATCAAAACCAACTTCAAGAGGCTAAAAATGAACTCAAAAATGCTTTAGAACTTGATCCTGAAAACCTTAAAGCAAATTTCGAAATGGGAAAACTGTACCTCAAAACAGACGAGACAGAAAAAGCCAAAGAGACATTTACCAATATCTCAAAAATGGATTCAATTTTTGAAGAAAAAAATAAACACTTTTTTAATAAATGCGGAATCCAGCTCAGAAAACATCAGCTTTATAGTGAAGCTATCCATTTTTTTAAAAAAGCCTTAACCCTTTCCCCTAATGATGAGAACCTCTACTTTAATCTTGCCCGAACATATTTTGAAAACAGGAATCCTGAAAAAGCAAATAAAAGCATTTTAAAATCTCTGAAATTAAACAGGGACTTCAGAGAAGCAAAAGCATACGAGGAATATATGAAAAAAAAAGGCCGGGATACTTAAATTAAATAAAATCATAAACAGACAGAATATATTGTGCAATTCTGTCCTGGACTTCAGCAGAATTTTTGGAAAACAGAATTCCCAAATTCATTCCCTCACTATCGCAGGACAAATTCTTAATACTTCCCGAAACAGCAAGTTCTCCCTCAATCCCCGGAAAAGGAAATAAGAGAGTAATCTGGTCTTCCACTTGAACAGATTGAATATCTTTACACTCCATCTTTTTGATATGACTTCGGCAGCCCCCTTCATTGATATCAAGGATAGCGCCATTCGCCTCTTCTTTATTAAACTTAATCTTCACCGGAATGTAGCAGCTCATTCTTTTTTGTTTGCGCAGATCCTGGCGCTGAACAATTTTTGGATATTCAAGAAAAAGGAGCTTAATCGGTTTGGTAGTAATGTCAATTACTTTACTCTGAAAAGCATAGACCGTTCCTTTATGGAAGTATTTTAAAATAATATGGTTGCCCGTATAAAGTTTATGCTTGATCGGAGCAAAAGGCGTCGGACAGCTTATAATAAGGTACCGGTTTGAGTCCATTCCGATAAATATACTTTTTAAAGGCATTAAAACTTCTTCTATCTCTATAGAAAGCTGCGTACCAATATCCAGATTTATGCGAACCCCGGTATTTAACAGATCAATCTCATTATTATATTCTTTATTCATAATGCTCCCCTTGGAATATGTGAAGATAAAAATTTCTAAGTTTCTAAAATTTAATACATTTTCGACTTATTGTCAAAAACAAAAAGCGTCTTTTGAATGTTATAAAAATCACAATTTAAACTAAAATATATTTGAAAGCTAAATCAGTTCATTTTCGTTCAAAGTCTCTCTCATGTACATAAAGTTGTTTTTTTAAAAAACAGGTTTTTTTTCTGTCTTACCCTTCTGGCAGCGCTTTTTTGCTTCTTGCACTTCAGAAGAAATATCTCTTAAAACAAAACATCAGGTCATAATAGAAAATGATCTTTTGCATGGCATAAATAATCCAACGGTTATCTCTGCCATGCAAAAGGTCAAAAGACACCACTTTATAGATAAAAACAAACATAAAAACGCTTGTGGAGACTATCCTCTTCCTATTGGAAAAGGGCATACCATATCGCAAACCTACAAAATAAAATTACCTCTGGGACATAAATTTCAGATACAAAACCTGGTGCTTAGAGTTAAGAAGGGAGATAAAATTAAAAAGGATGATCTTATTCCAGTGCGCTTTGTCTCAATGACAGGCAAGATCAAAGATAACTGAAAAATCGTAGAAATAAAATATTTGACTAATTAAGAACCTATTCTTTGGGGATATATTCCTGCTCAAATAAAGAAGGAAGCGTTCCCTCCTTAAAACATTCAAATATGATTTTATCTTTTTTTTCTTGCGGATAATACCCTGTCTTAGAATTGATACTCACAAAAACGATCCCTTCCGGTATATTAAAATGCTTCACAGGTTCATCTTTTAGCGCCTCCTGCATAAAACTAAGCCAGATTGGACTTGCCGCACTGGAACCTGTCTCTTTCTTTCCAAGAGGCTTGAGATTATCAAAACCTATCCATGTCCCGGCAACAAGCTGGGGGGTATAACCCATAAACCAAGCGTCCCTTCCGTCATTGGTTGTCCCTGTTTTACCTGCACACGGACGGTTCAGAGCCCTGACTTTTCGCCCGGTCCCTTCTTCAACAACACTCTTCAGAAGAGAAGTCATAATATAGGCTGTCTGTGGACTCATGACTGAAACAAGACGGGGCGTATTGTCTTCCACAATATTTCCATTTCGATCAAGAATCCTTGATATATATATCGGTTCTGCGGATACGCCCTGAGCACAAAAAGTTGAATAGGCTCTGACCATATTAACAAGAGAAATACCGCAGGTTCCAAGCGCAAGAGTAAGATCGTTATTGTATCCACCATCAACTCCTATTTGCCGGGCATACTTAATTACATAGTCAACGCCTATTTCTTTTAATATTTTAATGGTGATGGTATTGCAGGACTTGGTAAGAGCAGACCTGAATGTTGTGGGTCCCTTAAACTGCCTACCATAGTTCTGAGGTTCCCAGAATTTATATTCATCGTTTTCTAAAATCTCAAAGGTAGAAATGGGACTATCAACAATTATACTGGCTGGAGTATAGCCCTTATCAAGAGCAGCAGCATAAATAACAGGCTTAAAAGCTGATCCCGGCTGGCGTCTTGACTGGAGTGCACGGTTAAACTGACTTTTCTGAAAATCCCTGCCCCCTACCATTGCCTTAACATGTCCTGAAACAGGATCCATGGCAATAAGCGCCGCCTGAACACGGGTATCATTATCATTCTCATCTTCATGCCGCTTTTCATAAGCCTCAATGCCTTCTAAAACAGCTTTTTCTGCTGCCTCCTGCATTGAAAGATCAAGTGTTGTTTCAATCCTTAAACCTTCTCCATAAGTATAATCTGCTCCGTATTTTTTCATCATCATCCTTCTCACATTTTCAAGAAAATGTGACCTTTTTGGTAGACCCTCTCTTTTTGACTTAGCAAAAACAAGCGGCACATCTACCGTAGCCCTTTCTTCCTCAAGAGAAATAAAACCTTGCTTATACATTCTAGACAAAACATATTTCTGCCTTTCTTTTGCCTTTTCCAAATTTTTAAAAGGAGAATAATGGCTTGGAGCCTTAGGAAGACCAGCAAGAAGAGCTGCCTCTGATAAATTAAGTTCAGACGCAGGTTTGCCAAAATAGGCCCGGGATGCAGCTTCAATACCATATGCCCCGTTCCCGAAATAAATCTGATTAAGATAAAGAGTTAGAATCTCGCCCTTGGAGAGATGTTTCTCAATCCTCAAGGCAAGAATAGCCTCTTTAATCTTTCTTGAAAACTTTCGCTCAGGAGTAAGCAGCAGAGATTTTACTACCTGTTGAGTTATCGTACTTCCCCCTTGTCTTATTTTAAGGGAGCGAATATTCTTAATTGCGGCACGTATTATACTCCAGTAATTTATCCCCTTGTGGTCAAAAAAACGGTCGTCCTCTGCTGCGACAATCGCCTGCACAAAAACTGTAGCAATACCATCGATATCTACTAGATATCTCCTCTCCTTAGAGAGCTCACCAATCTTAACACCTTCACTTGAGTACACACTGGTAACCAGGGCAGGCCTGTAATCATCCAGAGATGAAATCCGAGGAAGGTCATAACTGAAATAATAATAAGCTGAAATTACGCTGAGGAAAGAAAAGGAAATAGTAAAACCAAGAAAAATCAGACAATATAATAACCAATTAACTTTTCTTTTTTCAGTGCTCATAATAAAAACTGTGAATATATTGTTAGCAATTAAAAACTTAAAAAACGAGTTTAAAACAAACCCAAAAAAGGAACCCTGATTTTTTCAATACCAGACATGCTTTGTCTTTAAAACTCAAAAATAAAAATAAGGCCGCCATAGCCGACGCCAATAACAGCGGGTAATAATACTTAATAACTAATCTACTGTCAGCTCAAATGCATTTTCTATTAAATCAACCTCATAGCCATCATTAAAATACTGTACTGAAACAACATCAAACCTTGCCGCCCTGTTCTCCATCTTATACCGCTGAATAAATTCCAATGCAACCCTTGAAATTTTAGTCTGCTTTACAGCGGTTACTGCCTCCTGAGGAAGCCCGTATTTTTTTGTACTTCTGGTTTTAACTTCAATAAAAGATAAGATTTTTTTATGCTTTGCAATTATATCTATTTCACCAAAAGAACATTTATAGTTTCTGAAGAGAATATTATATCCTTTTTTTTCAAGAAAAACGGCAGCTATATCTTCTCCTTTTTCCCCCAGTGTTTTTGTTTTTTCTGTCATAATAAAAATCAGTTATTCATAACCCTGTTAAAACTTTTCCTGTGCACAGGACAGCATTGATGATCGATAAGAGCATTTAAATGTTCTGCTGTACCATAACCCTTATTCCGTGCGAAATTATATTGAGGATATAACTGATGATATTTTTGCATGATTAAATCCCGAACTACTTTTGCCATAATAGAAGCAGCCGCAATTGAAGGACTTTTTGTATCACCTTTTTTTATAGCCGTTTGAGAAGTATCTGAAGGGAAAGAATGAATGCCGTCAACAATTATATAGTCCGGCTTAATACAAAGGGTCTCAACCGCCTTTTTCATGGCAGAAAGAGTCGCCCTGAGTATATTGATACGGTCTATCTCATCATGATCGACCAAGGCCCAGTTCCAAGCAAGCGCATTTTTACTGATCACAGCATAGAGCTGTACCCTTTTATTTTCGGTAAGCATTTTTGAATCCCGGATGTCCGGATGTGAAAAATCCTTGGGGAAAATTACTGCGGAAGCCACCACCGGTCCGGCCAAAGGGCCCCTGCCTACTTCATCTACTCCAGCAACATGTGTGTATCCCCGGTCATACAGAATCTGTTCCGGACAGTTTTTGTCCTGAAGCAATGAAGAAAGTGGTTCCATAAAGGATATGAATAATTATTGAAATCTTCTAGTCTTAACTCTGGCAGCTTTTCCTCTTAAACCACGAAGATAATAGAGACGTGATCTTCTAACCAGTCCTTTTTCAACAACTTCGATCTTATCAATTGATGGAGAATGAAGAGGAAAGACTCTCTCAACACCTATTCCATAAGAAATCTTTCTGACAGTAAAAGATGAACGAATACCGCCTTTTTTCTTAACTATTACAATGCCCTGGAAGACCTGAACTCTGTCTTTTTCACCCTCTCTGATCTTAACATGCACCCGGACAGTGTCTCCCGGACGGAAAGAAGGAATATCCATGCGCATCTGTTCTCTTTCGAGTCTGTCAATTATATTCATTTTTTCACTCCAACCTTTCAGATTCTTTTATATTTTCAAGTTGTTTTTTTTCTTTATCAGTAAGATCAGCCTTTTGTATAAGATCGGGCCTTCTCTTTAATGTCCTATTAAGGGATTCTGCCGTCCTCCATTCCGCTATCTTTTTGTGATCTCCGGAAAGAAGAATTCCCGGAACACTCAAACCCCTAAAATTATCCGGCCTTGTATACTGAGGATATTTGAGCAAAAAATTCGAAAATGTATCTTCAGAAACAGATGCCGCGTCCCCCACTACCCCGGGAACAAGCCTTGCGACCACATCCAGAACTGCCATTGCCGCTATCTCACCACCGGTAAGAACAAAATCACCAATGGATATTTCCTCATCAACAAATGAGAGCACTCTCTCATCAACCCCCTCATACCTGCCGCAGATGATAAGCAACTGAGAATAAGTACTCAGCTTTTTTGCACTTTCCTGCTTTAGAAGGACTCCCTGGGGAGTTAGAAATACTGTCCTCGTATTTCCTGTAGGAAGCTTTATCGCTTCTATTGCCCGAACAATGGGCTCTGCTTTCATCACCATGCCTGCTCCTCCGCCATAAGGAGTATCATCTGCAGTCCTGTGCCTATCTTCGGTATATTCCCTCAGATCATGGACTCTGATGTCTATCAACCCCTTCTTTTGAGCCCTGCTTATAATCCCTTCTCTTAAGGGAGACTCAAACATTGAAGGAAACAGAGTGATTATATCAAATTGAACCATAGTTAAATGGTCTTACATACCCTAAATACAGGACAAGTGAACTTTAATTCCTTTGTCCCATTTAATTTCTCTTTTTCACCTCAAAAAAATTAAATTTATCAGGTAAAATTAAACATTTTTATATATGAAAACCGATACCAGCCCTCAATAAAACTTATTCAATTATTTCCAGAACTGCTCTTTTCCTGTTTTTTGCAGAAGCAGCAGACAATATTGTACGGATTGACTGTGCGGTCCTACCATGCTTACCAATGATTTTCCCCAGGTCATCCTTTGCAACTCTAAGTTCAATAACAGATGTCTGTTCACCCTCTATTTCGCTTACTGATACCTCATCTGGACTGTCAACAAGAGCTTGAGCTAGATATTTAACCAAATCTTTCATAATCGCCTCCTATTACCTTAAAGTATCCAATTATTACTGCTTCTGTTCAAAAACCATTTTTCTGCAAAAAGTAAAACCTGTTAAAACTAACCTGCCAAATCCTTGAAAAGACCTTCTTTTCTTAAGAGATTATCAACAGTCTGGGTTGGTTTCGCACCTTTTTTTAACCAGTCCACAGCCCTTTCTTTTTTAACACTTACTTTGACAGGATCGCAACATGGGTCGTAAGTACCTAGAATTTCAATAAATCTTCCATCTCTGGGCGAAGTATCCTGTGCCACTACAATCCTGTAAAAAGGACTTTTTTTCTTTCCATATCTGGCAAGACGAATCTTTACAGCCATAACTCAAATCTCCTCAATTAATCTTTAGAAAGGCCTTACCCTTCTATATCATCATTAAATTCAAAATAGACTATTTTTATCTATATTTCTAGTTTTGTCAAGCTAAAATATACAAGAAATACCTTGTAAACCATAAATTCATATGCTAACTTTCCAGACGCTTTAAAAAACAAAGACGAATTAATTAAATTAAACATGACAACGACTTATTCAACTTTCAATAAAAAAACCACCGGCAGCACAGACATAATAGACATAACAGGTCAGGTTGCTGCTATTGTTAAAAAATCTTCTATTTTGAACGGATCTGTTAATATCTTTGTGGCAGGCTCAACAGCAGCATTAACAACCATTGAATATGAAAGCGGCGTGATAAATGATCTAAAAAATGCGATAGAAAGACTTGCTCCCAGGGATATGCACTATGAACACGACAGTAGGTGGGGAGATGGAAATGGGTTTGCCCATGTAAGAGCAGCTTTGCTCGGACCCTCCCTAACGGTTCCCCTTATCAATAAAAAATTGATTCTTGGAACATGGCAGCAAATAACTCTGTGTGATTTTGACAACCGTCCTAGAACGCGTGAAGTATTTGTCCAGATCAATTCCACAGACTAAGCATTTAAAACTTATTTATTTTCTAATAAAAAACAATATTTGCATATGAATAATATTTATAATACAAAAGACAACAGTAACAGTTTATGCGAAAAGCTCAGGTTCGAGGACATCGGCATTATTAAAACCCTGTGTGGAGAACATGATGAAAATATCAAAAAAATGTGCAGAGAGCTGGATGTAAAAATAAACATCAAAGGAGATGAAGTTTCCATCAAAGGAACAAATCCAGACATGGAAACAGCAGCAAAACTTTTTCAGGATCTCTATTTTATTATTGAGTCAGGATATAAGCTGGGTCCGGTTGATGTTGATCATGCAATAACCATGCTTAAGGACAGTTCACCTGTTAAACTTAAAGATATATTTCTGGATACAGTTCTGGTCACACCAAAAAAACGAACCATAGCACCAAAAAGCATTATCCAGAAAGAATATATTAATGCCATAAGAAATTTTGATGTTGTACTTGGAATCGGCCCGGCAGGGACAGGAAAAACATATCTCGCAATGACAATGGCTGTAGCAGCACTTATGAATAAAGAAGTTGACAGGATTATCCTTGCCAGACCGGCAGTTGAAGCAGGAGAAAAGCTGGGGTTTCTTCCCGGAGATCTATTTGAAAAAGTAAATCCGTACTTAAGGCCACTGTATGATGCCCTTCATGACCTCATGGAAATAGACAATGCATCAGATCTTCTGCACAAAGGCATAATAGAAGTTGCACCGTTGGCATTTATGAGGGGAAGAACATTAAATGACTCTTTTGTCATCCTAGATGAGGCGCAGAATGCAACTTCCGAACAGATGAAAATGTTTCTTACCAGACTTGGTTTTAATTCCAAAGCAGTAATAACGGGGGATATAACACAAATCGATCTTCCCTCAGGAACAGTCTCCGGCCTCATAGAGACACAAAACATATTATCAAATATTAAGGGGATCTGCACTGTCCGGTTTTCAGACAAAGACGTTGTCAGACATCCTCTGGTTAAGGAAATAATAAAGGCCTACGAAATAGCAGAAAAATCAGGCCAAAAAAAAGTTAGGCACTAAACTAAAAAAACAATCCTATTTTTAAAAAAATAAATAATCAAAACTATGCTGGATAAATTTTTAAAATACCTAAAATTGGGAAAAAAGAAACCCTCAAAAATAGAGGATTCTAAAAAACCCAAGAAATCCGACATCATTACAAAACCTCTTGTTAAACCTTCAACACACAGGGTCCTCATCTGTATCCTGCTGTCAGCGGTTATTGCACTTCTAATATCTCCCAGGCTGAAAGTTCCGGTACTTACTTACATACCGGGAGACATATCAAAGCATAATATCAAAGCACCTGAGGATTTCTCTGTTGAAGACAAAGAAACAACTGAAATAAGAATAAAAGAAAAAGCCGATTCCGTTCTGTCTGTATATGATTTTAACTCAAGAACTGAAGATGAACTTGAAAAAAGAGTTATGACATCTTTTTCAATGGGCAAAAAAGCTTTTAAAAATTCCAAAGAAAAAAAATTAACCCCTCAGAATAAAAACTACGTTCTGTTTCAAAAACTTTTAGGAGCCAGTCTCAGCTTAGAGGAGTTTACTCTTCTCGCCCAGAGACAATTTAAAAAAGAGATTGAAAACTACCTCATCGAACTGACAATTCCATTTACCCAGAGAGAAGTTGTCCTCTCAAAAGAACACCTTTTCAAAGAAAGAGGACACGGAATAATCCTGAGGGATGTTTATTCAAGCGAAGAAGTAATCGTCGATGATTTTTCTTCAATTATCGACATGGTAGAAGCCCAGGCACTTTTAAAACGTGACGCAAGAACAGTCCTTAAAAATGTAAGAATCGATGTTAGAAAAACAATCATAAGCATCGGTCTTGAAATGATTGAACCCACCATAACCTTCAACAGAGTCGAAACCACAAAACGTAAAATGGCCGCTGAAAAGGAAATAAGTTCACTTTATTATCATGTGAAAAAGGGCGAAATAATCGTACGTGAAGGTGCACGCATAACAAAATCAACCATTGTCAAACTGAACGCCATAACAAACCTGGAAAAAAGTCAGGGCGTACTATGGACTCTGCTCGGATACTTTCTCCTGTCTTTCATATCTCTCCATATCCTTTACCGGTTTTCTTCAACAAATCTCGGAACCCGTATTACCACACCTTTAAGCCGCAGAGACTTAATGTTTCTTTGCGTTACCTTCATATTAAGTTTTCTAATGATAAAATTCTTTGCGGGAAGCGCAAAAACCTTCAGTAAAGCAATAACCGTAATCCCGATCGATTCTTATTTTTATGCAATTCCTTTTGCCTTTGCCGCAATTGTAATAAGTACGGTACTCACACCGCAATTAGCAGCCCTGAGCGCAATAATTATTTCCATGTTCGCCTGTTTTCTGCTGGACAACCGCTTTGTCTTTTTCATCTATTCTTTTATCGGATCACTAATAGCGGCACAGGAAGTCGTCCAAAGCAAAGAACGAAAAACTATCATAAGGGCCGGACTCATCGTCGGCGGGCTCAATTCAGCTTTAATACTATCTCTCTACCTAATTTCCGGAGATATTTTTAGGGCAGAAGTGCTTATAAGCTTCGGATTCGGACTGCTAAGCGGGCTCTTGTCATCTGTACTCGCAATAGGCGTTATTCCGGTCATTGAAATAATCTTTAATTATACAACCAACATTAAGCTTCTTGAACTTGCGGACTTGAATCAACCGGGTTTAAGAAAACTTTTAATTGAGGCCCCGGGAACATACCATCACTCTATCCTTGTTGGGATACTGTCAGAGACAGCTGCTGAAGCAATCAATGCCAATTCTCTCCTCACCAGAGTAAGCGCATATTACCATGACATTGGAAAAATAAAAAAGCCCCTCTATTTTGTTGAAAACCAGCAGGGGATTGAGAACAAACACGACAAATTACTCCCAAGCATGAGCAGTCTTATTATTTCCTCACACGTAAAAGACGGACTGGAAACTGCTAAACAATATCACCTGGGTAAAAACATTCAGGACATTATTCTCCAGCACCACGGCACAAGCTGTATTAACTATTTTTACAGAAAAGCAATAGAACTAAACGCGAAAGGCAACCAGCCGGTAAGCGACAAGGACTTCAGGTACCCCGGGCCAAAGCCACAGACAAAAGAGGCGGGCATTGTAATGCTCGCAGATGCTGTTGAAGCCTCGTCAAAAACATTAGGCGACCCCACCCCGTCAAGGATTCAGGGAATGGTTCAGCAAATAATTAACAGTATTTTCGCAGACGGCCAGCTGGATGAGTGCGAACTTACCTTGAAAGACCTGCACTTAATCGCAGAGAGTTTCAACCGAGTTCTAAACGGGATATTCCATTCACGGATTGAATATCCTGAATCAAGCGAAAAGGAATCAAATGGAAAATCAAAAACCTCAGATCTGGATAAAAAATCAGCAAAAACAGGTCAAGATCAATCCACATTTGATAAGACGAATAGTGAAAGAGATCTTGGCAGAATTGGAATTAAAAAATCCAGAAATAAGTATCCTCCTGCTTGACGATCCACAGATAAAAGACCTTAACCGGGAATACCGGGAAAAAGATAAACCCACAGATGTTCTTTCTTTTCCCATGCTTGACGAGTCCTCAGGCAATATCCAGCCCCAGCTCCTGGGAGATATTGTAATCTCTGTTGAAACCACTGAAAAACAGGCTCGCAGTAGAAAAAACTCTTTTTATAAAGAACTGTGCATCCTTCTTATTCACGGCATGCTTCACCTTTTGGGTTATGATCATGAACTATCAAAAAAAGCTGCGAAAGAAATGCAAAAGCAGGAAGCAAAGATATTTGAAGGAATAATTAAGGACAAAAAAATAAAAGATGTGATTTAATTCGGCCTTCGGCATACCAATAAAAATAGCGATTTCAGTTTTTTTACTGAGGCCATTTTTTTATTTTTGAAAAAGGCTGTCTATCGACTATTTTGTTCCTGTAATAAATCTTAATTTTCCCTTTCTTTGTGCTTAATCTGACCATCGAAGTTTTTTCAGTTAGGTAATAGTTAAGAGTCTTACCGCTATCTTTGACTTTTGAGATGTGCTGAAATGTTAAGGATATCTGAAGTTCTGTTTAGTGTGATAACTATTACAGTCTTTTTGGACAAAATAACTAAATAATAGACTTATGTAGAAGCTGCCTAAGTAGTGCTATTTAGACTTATAATAGAACTAGCAATATAGATTGCTAAAAACATAATAAATATTATTTTAGTTGTGGTTGAAAAACTAATATTCTAACAAAACGAAGATTCTACCTAATATATAAGTTAGGCGATAGTACGGTCGGGGTAATATGCATACAGTCCAGTTTTTATATCTAGAAGAAAACGATAAAGATTTGATTGTCTCATTTGCAATTGATGATGCTGTCTTTAAAGTAAAGAGCCTTACTCTTTCAAGAACTTTATTTTTAGAAGAATTGTTAGATAAAAAAGAACGGGGAGTAAAGGTATCGTTTGAAGGTGATGAAGTTGAACAAGATCATCTCCATATGCTAAATCACATAAGCATAAATGGCGACGAAGTTGAGATAACATCGGCGTTTAGAAAATATGAATTGGACCTTTCCAGAATCGACGAATCGGAGAAAAAGGAAATGGTGAAGCTGCTGCACAAACAGAACCATGACAACAGATTTACCATACAAATCGCCCAAGGCGTTCAACATAACCACAAGCAACCTTAAAAACCTAAAGTCAATAGTTTGTGCCACTACACGTAACAAAATGATAATTGACAAATAAACAGATGGTGTCATTATCTATTTGATTTTTCTATGAAAATAGGAAAGGAGATAGAAATGATACCCTTAAATGCCCAACACGTACTAGTC